>Ga0111538_10008706_pt1 | contig 13600 bp, 12 predicted proteins | sample SoiMethybrSBSTD1_FD_79669 | JGI IMG/M metagenome (GOLD analysis project Ga0111538, IMG submission 79669) | Bulk soil microbial communities from a Populus tree surrounding site in Tennessee, USA - Soil MetaG P. TD hybrid SBSTD1 (version 2)... | ecosystem: Environmental > Terrestrial > Soil >...
CCGAGTTCGCCTGGGTGCGGGAGGGCGCGTGGCTCGACACCCTCAGCGGCACCCGGTCGCTGCGGGCGGCGTTCGAGCGAGGCGACTCGGTCGAGACGATCCTCGCCGCCGCGGCGCCCACCGTCGAGGGCTGGCGCCGCGAGCGCCAGCCGTACCTGCTCTACTGAACGGAGACCGACGTCCGGGCCGTCGGCAGCGTCCATCCTGTCCGGTTTTCGGCTCGGAATGGCCACGGCGGCTGCAAAACCCCCAGATCTTGAGTCGGCAGGGCCTCGGATTGCCGTATGGACGCGCCTCGGAAGGCGGCACCGTTCTTGCGAACACGTGGGCCCGGGGCCTATGGGATCTTCACAGCGCTTCTCGATCGACGACGCCCGGCAGCCGTTCGACGTCGACATGGCGTCGAAGATCCGGGTGGTGGAGGAAGCCGGGCGAGCGCTCATCGTGGCTCCCGGCTGCAGCGGGCCGGTCGAGGCGCTCGTCCTGGCCTGCCAGTCGATCGCCCACGCGAGCGCGCTCGTCGGCGCCCGGTCGCTGGACGCGACCGCGCGCCTGCTGGGAGACCTCGCGGCGGCGGCGACGCCCGACCTGGGCAGCGACTGCATCGAGGGCGCCGATGCGATGCGGCGGATGCTCGGCCTCGAGCTCCGGAACCTCGGGCAGGAGGCGTGGGGGATCGCCGTCGAGCTGCGCGACCACGTCGGCCGCTCGCCGGAAGCGCGCGAGGCGCTCGCGCGGAGCGGGTCGGCGCAGCCGCCGAGCGTCGACGCGTTCTCGTTCGACGACGAGCCGCGGCTCGCCGGGGACCCCGGCCCGCGGGCGCGCATGCTGCTCTTCCCGAGGCGGCGCGCGCTCTAGACGATCACCCCGAGCCGGCGGTCGGCGGCCGGGTGGCGGCAGGATTCCCACGCGCGCGCGAGGCGCGCGATGCCTTCGGCCAGCAGGCTCTCGTCCAGAACGTAAGGCAGGCGCACCCGGTCGGCGTGGCCCTGCGAGGGCGAGTGCACCGGCCCCGGCACGATCGAGACGCCGTGGCGCGGCGCGAGCCGCGCGAGCTCGTAGGCGCTCGGCGTGGGCAGGCGCGCCCAGACGGTGAGCCCGCCCGAGGGCTCGGTCCAGGACCAGTCGGGCAGCGATTCGCGCAGCAGCTCGGCCAGCTTCTTGTAGCGGCGGCGCGACTCGAGGCGGCGCGCGCGCACGACCTCCTCGCGCCGGGCCAGAAGCCGCGCGGCGAGGGCCTGGCTCAGCACGGCGCTGCTCAGGTCGGAGACGACCTTGATGCGCGTGAGCCGCGCGATGACCGGCCGCGGGCCGCGGACCCAGCCCACGCGCAGCCCGCCCCAATAGAGCTTGCTCATCGAGCCGACGCTGAGGACGTTGGCGCGAGGGGCGAAGCGCGCGATCGGCGGCGGGGGCTCGACGCCGAAGCTCAGCTCGGCGAGCGTCTCGTCCTCGACGACGGGCGTGCCGCGCTCCTCGCTGAAGCCCGCGAGCTCGCGGCGGTCGCTCTCGGAGAGCACGGTGCCGGTCGGGTTCTGGTAGGTCGGCACCAGGTAGACGAGCGCGGGCGTCGCCGCTTCGATCGCGTTGCAGAGCGCGACACCCGTGGTCCCGACCGGAACCGGGACCAGCCGCGCGCCCGCGAGCGCGAACACGTCGATCGCGCCGAGGTAGGTCGGGTCCTCGAGCACGACGGGGGCGTCGCGCGCGACCAGCAGGCGCGCCACGAGGTCGATCGCCTGCTGCGCGCCGGTCGTGATCAGGATCTCGTCCGGCGCCGTCGGGACGCCACGCCGCTCGAAGTCGGCGGCGATCGCGCGGCGCAGCGGCGGCCAGCCCTGCGGCGAGTAGCCGGCGCCCGAAGCGATCTCGGCGACGTCGGCCTCCGCGGCGCGCCACTCCTCGTCGAGCGGCACGCTGGCGCCGGGCAGGCAGGCGCCCATCAAGCCGATCGTGCCTTCCGGCTCGAAGGCGGCGGCCCGCGCGAGCGAGTCGCCGAGGAACGTGCGGTCGCGCTCGTCGAGCCGCGAGGTCGCGTGCGCGGCCGCGCGGCGGGGAACCCAGGTGCCGCTGCCCTGGCGGCTCTCGACGAGGCCTTCGTCGCGCAGGCGCTGGTAGGCGAGCACCACGGTCGTGCGGCTCACCTCGAGGGCTTCCGCGAGCGGACGCTCCGGCGGCAGCCGCGAGCCGCCCGGAAGCTCGCCGCGCTCGATCGCGCTCCGCATCGCGTGTGCGAGGCGCGAGTACATCGGGCCCGTGCCCGCGGACCAGTTGCGGAGCACGGGCAGCACGTCGAGGCGTGAATCAGTCCACTTTGGCATCACTGGCTATTGATTCTAGGCGCGCCTGGGACTAGTTTTCAAGCCATGGCGACACAGTGGATCGAAAAGAACCAATTGGCTGCAAAGGCCTCGAAGGCGCCGGCGATCGAGCTGCCGAAGCTGGCCTACTTCCGTGGCCAGGTCGTGCCCTACGCCGACGTCCGGCTCGGCCTGCTGACCCACGCGCTCAACTACGGCACCGCGGTCTTCGGCGGCCTGCGCGCGTTCTGGAACGAGGACGAGAAGGAGCTGTTCGTCTTCCGGCCGCTCGACCACTTCCGCCGCTTCCTCGACTCGGCGCGGTTGCTGCGGATGGAGCTCTCCACGGCGCCCGAGTCGCTCTGGCTCGGCCTGCGCGAGCTGCTGCGCCAGCAGGGATCGCGCGAGGACTGCTACATCCGCTCGCTCGCCTTCTACGGCGACGAGACGCTCGGCGTCCGCCTCCACGGCCTCACGCCGGAGGTCTCGATCGTGGCGCTGCCCTTCGGCCATTTCGTGCAGAACGACGAGAACGCGCACGCCTGCATCTCGTCCTGGCAGCGCATCTCGGACAACGTGCTCCCCGCGCGCGGCAAGATCGCGGGCGGCTACGTGAACTCGGCGCTCGCCAAGTCGGACGCGCAGCTCGCCGGCTTCGACGAGGCGCTGGTGCTGAACGACGACGGCCACGTGTGCGAGGGCTCCGTCGAGAACCTGTTCGTCGTGCGCGGGGGAGCGGTGGTGACGCCGCCCGTGACGCAGGACATCCTCGAGGGCATCACGCGCCGCACCGTGATCCAGCTGCTGCGCGAGGACCTCGGCGTGACGGTCGTCGAGCGTCCGATCGACCGCACCGAGGTCTACCTGTCGGACGAGGTGTTCCTGACCGGCACGGGCGTGCAGCTCGTGGCGGTGACGCGCGTCGACAACCGCACGATCGGCTCGGGCAAGATGGGCGAGATCAGCCGGAAGCTGAAGCCGGCGATGGCCGAGCTCGTGCGCGGCAGGAACCCGAAGCACCGCGACTGGTGCGCGCCGGTCTACCGCGAGGATGCCAAGGGCTGAGCGTGCGCCCCTGGTTCGAGCGGCGCTTCGACTTCCAGCACCTGGGCGAGCCGGACTTTCCGTTCCTGCTCGAGCGGCTGCGGGGCGCGCCGGCGCGCGTGGAGGACAAGACGCGCGCGCTCGGGCGTGACGTGCTCGTGCGGAAGGACGGCGACGCCTGGTCGATCCAGGAGCACGCCGGCCACCTCGTCGACCTCGACGGGCTGCACGACGGCCGCCTCGACGACTACCTCGCCGGGGCGGCCGTGCTGCGCGCCGCCGACCTCAAGAACCGCAAGACCCACGAGGCCGGCCACAACGACCGCCCGCTCGCGGAGCTGCTCGAAGCCTTCCGCGGCGTGCGCGGCCGCTTCGTGGCGCGGCTCGAGACCTGGGACCCGAAGCGGGTGCTGGTGAGCGCCGTCCATCCGCGGCTGCAGCAGCCGATGCGGCTCGTTGACATGCTGTACTTCACGGCCGAGCACGACGACCACCACCTCGCGCACATGACCGAGCTCGCGCGCCGCGGCTAGAGCCGAAGGCTCCGCGGCGGACCGGGGGTTCGCGGCTACAATCGCCCGAGCCTCATGAGCGCACCGTCCCACGGACGCTACGAGATCCTCGAGAAGCTCGGCGAGGGCGGCATGGGCGTGCTCTACCGGGCGCGCGACACGCGCCTCTCGCGCACCGTCGCGCTCAAAATGCTGCACGGGGACGCGCTCGTCGATCCCAACCGCCGGGCGCGCTTCGTGCGAGAGGCGCGCGCCGCCTCGGCCCTCAGCCACCCGAACATCGTCACGGTCTACGACATCGACGAGACGGCCGACGGCGTGCAGTGCATCGCCATGGAGTACGTCGAGGGACGCTCGCTCGACGGGCGCCTGGGCGAGGGGCCGTTGCCCGTCGAGGAGGCGCTGCGCTACGGCATCGACGTGGCGCGGGCGCTCGGGGCCGCGCACGCGGCTGGAATCGTCCACCGCGACGTGAAGCCCGCGAACGTGATGGTGACGCGCTCGGGACAGGTGAAGGTGCTGGACTTCGGCCTGGCCAAGCTCGCAGCCGTCATGGATGGGTCGGGCCTTGCGACGGAGGCGACGCTCACCCGGGACGCGAAGACGCGCGAGGGCCTCGTGCTCGGTACCCCGGCCTACATGTCGCCCGAGCAGGCGCGCGGCGAGGTCGTGGACGCGCGCTCGGACGTCTTCTCGTGCGGTGCTTTGCTCTACGAGATGCTCGCGGGCCGCCGCCCGTTCGACGGGCCGTCGGTCGCGGCGCTCCTGTCCTCGATCCTGCGCGACGATCCGACGCCGCTCGCCAGTGTTCGGCGGGGCGTACCGGCCGACCTGGCGGCCGTCGTGATGCGCTGCCTGGCGCGCGACAGGGACGCGCGTTACGCCGACGGCAACGAGCTCGCCAAAGCGCTCGCGGCGTGTCAGGAGCGCCTGACGGGCGCGTCACGCCGCGGGCCGACGCTGCGGCAGAAGCTCGTGTGGGCCGCCGTGCTGCTGGCCGTCGTCGCGGCGGCCGCGCTGCTCGGCCGGGCCGCGCTGCGCGCCTCGCGCGAGCGCGAAGCCCGGCGCGTGACGCTGCCAGAGCTCGAGCGGCTGGTGAAGGCGGACCAGGGTTACGCCGCGTTTGCGCTCGCGCGACGATCGGAGCCGCTGCTCGCCGGCGACCCCGCGTTCGACCGGCTGTGGCGGGAGCTGTCCGTCTTCGCCGATCTCAAAACCGAGCCCGAGGGCGCGCTCCTCGAGCTCAAGCCCTACCTGCAGCCCGAGGCGGATTGGGAGCGGCTCGGCTCCTCGCCGCTCTCGCGGGTGAGGCTGCCTTTCGCCTATCTGCGCTTTCGCGTCAGCAAGCCCGGCTATCGCACGCGCGAAGCCGCCTGCCTGTCGGTCCAGGTGCCGCCGCGCGGATTCGTGCTGGAACGGGAAGACGAGGCGCCCGCGCGCATGGTGAAGGTGCCGGGGGGGCCGTACCAGTACCGATATACGCGGCCCGTGAAGCTCGGCGACTTCTGGCTGGGCCAGTACGAGGTGACGAACCGCGAGTTCAAGGAGTTCGTGGACCAGGGCGGCTATCGCGAACGGCGCTACTGGAAGCAGCCGTTCGTGCGCGACGGAAAGACGCTGGGCTGGGACGAGGCGATGGCCCTGCTGCGGGACGCCACGGGTCGGCCGGGCCCCTCGGCCTGGGAGCTCGGCAGCTACGTCGAGGGACAGGCGGACTACCCGGTGAGCGGCGTCAGCTGGTTCGAGGCCCTGGCCTACGCCGAGTTCAGGGGCCTCAGCCTGCCCACGTTCTTCCACTGGTACCGCGCGGCGGAGCTCGGCATCGTGTCGGAGATCCTGCTGCTCAGCAACTTCAGCGGCGAGGCCCCGGCGCCCGTCGGCCGCTACCAGGGCCTCGGGCCGTTCGGCGCCTACGACCAGGCCGGCAACGTGCGCGAGTGGGTGTGGACGGCGCGCGGCGACCGGCGCTACACGCTCGGGGGAGCGTGGACGGACCCGACCTACCTGTACAGCGGGCCGGAGAGCGCGGGGCCCTGGGAGCGGCTGTCGAACGTCGGCTTCCGGGTGGCGCGCTTCGGCGAGGCGCCGTCGCCCGAGACGCTCGAGCCCGTCGACGCGCTCGCCTTCACGCGCGACTACGCCCGCGAGCGGCCGGTGGGCGACGACGTGTTCGCCGCCTACCGCGGGATCTATGCGTACGAGAAGACGCCGCTCGAGGCGCGCGTCGAGGCGGTGGACGACACGTCCCCGTACTGGCGCAAGGAGACGGTCAGCCTCGCGGCGGCCTACGGCGGCGAGCGACTGAGCGCGCACCTCTACCTGCCCAAGGCGTCGCCCGGACCGCACCCGGTCGTCGTCTACTTCCCGCCCTCCTCGGCGCTGGTGCTCCGCTCGAGCGCGAACCTCAGCGAGCGCGAGTTCTCGTTCCTGATGCGCAGCGGCCGAGCCGTGCTGTATCCCGTCTACAAGGGAACCTACGAGCGGCGGCTGCCGGAAGGCGCGAGCTACCGCGGCCAAGCGGCGCAGTGGTCGAAGGACCTCGGACGCTCGCTCGACTACCTCGCGACGAGGAGCGACGTCCGCGCGGATCGCGTGGGCTTTCTCGGCCTGAGTCTCGGCGCCTACGCGGGCCTGCTGCTCGCGGCGGTCGAGCCGCGGCTCTCGCCGCTGGTGCTGATCGGCGGGGGGCTGTCGATCGACCCGGACCCCGGCGACGCGGATCCCTTGAACTTCGCCCCGCGCATCACGGCGCCGACGCTCCTGATCGGAGGACGCGAGGACTTCCGCAACCCGCTCGAGCTCTCCCAGAAGCCGCTCATGCGCCTGCTCGGCTCGCGCGAGAAGAAGCACTACGTGTTCGAGGGCGGGCACGTGCCGCCACGGCAGCAGGAAGTGATCCGCGAGGCGCTCGACTGGTTCGACAAGTACCTCGGGCCCGTCTGAGCGGACGGGGCTCTCCGTCAGGGCGTCAGATCGGCCTGGTAGCCGAGCACGAAGGCCAGGAAGCGGCTCGCCTCGGGCATGTCCTTCACCGTGTACGCGACGGCGTGGGCGTCGACGCGCACGGCGCCCGGCAGCCAGCTCAGGAGCTCGGCGGGCCTGTAGCTCTTGAAGCGAACCTCGACGCGCACCGGCGTCGCCACGCGCGGTAGGCTGCTCGTCCCGCGCCGCGCCATGCCCGCGCGCACCGCGACCTCGATCGCCGCGCGCGCGCCCGTGGGCGTGAGCGTGCGGGCGGAGTGGAAGGCGTACGGCCACTTCACGACGGCGCCCTCGACGCCCGGCACCTGCGCCTTGACCTCGGCCACGGCCGCCTCGTCGCCCGAGACCGCGAGCACCGGGACGCCGAAGTGCGCCGCGACCGCCGCGTTCCAGCCGCCCTCGCTCATCGACGCGCCGTTGAGCCGGACGTCGGCGAGGTTGGCGCTCGAGAAGCTGTGCGCGCGCACGCCGGAAGGGTTCGCGGTGCTCGCGTGATAGCCGACGAAGATCACGCCGTCGAAGCTCGCGTCGAGGCCCTGCATCATGCCGAGCGGGCGCGGCGTGCCGCGCACGATCTGGACGTCCGGCGGCAGCTTGTCGGGGAGCAGGTTCTGCATGCTGCCGTGCGAGTCCGCGACCACGAACTCGGTCGCGCCGGCCTCCCGCGCCGCGGCGATCGCCGAGTTCGCCTCCTGGGTCATCCAGTCGCGCGCGGCGGCGTACTCGAAGCCCGTGGGTCCGAGCTGCTGGTCGGTCACCACGCCGGAGATGCCCTCCATGTCGACCGAGACGAAGATCTTCTTGCCGTCCCTGGCGGACGCCTCTAGCGCTGCCAGCGAGAGCAGGAACGCGGCGGCTGTGGTGCGACGAGACATGGATGGCGCCTCCCGGGATCGTGCGGCGCCGGATTATGGTTCGGGCCGGGCGCTCGTGTCGCGTCTCCGAGCCGCGCGGCTATGATGGCGTGTGCGCCTGCTCTTCGTCTGCACCGGGAACATCTGCCGCTCGCCGCTCGGCGAGGCGATCTTTCGGCGTCAGGCCGAGCAGGCCGGCCGCGGCGGCGAGTTCGAGGTCGACTCGGCGGGAACCCACGACTATCACGTCGGGGAGCAGGCGGATCCGCGGGCCCGCGGCGTGGGGGAGGACCACGGCGTCCCCGTCACGTCGATCGCGCGGAGGGTCGAGGACTCGGACTTCGAGGCGTTCGACCTGATCCTGGCGATGGACCGCGGCCACCGCCGCGACCTGCGCGCGCGCTGCCCGGAGCCGCTGCGCGACCGCATCCGGCTGATGCGCGAGTTCGACGAGCCGGCGGGCGAGCTCGACGTTCCGGACCCGTACTACTCGAACCGGCAGGCGTTCGTGCGCGTCTACGAGATGCTCGACCGCTGCTGCAGGAATCTGCTCCAAGACCTGACGCAGTGAGCGCGCGCGCGGGCTCGCTCGGGCGCGCGGCGTTCCTGGAGGCCGCGCTGCGAGAGGCGCTCGCCGAGCCCGCGCTCGAGCTGCACGCGGCCGAGCCGGTGGGCGGCGGCTGCATCCACCACGCGCTGCGCCTGCGCACGCCTCTGGGCGACTGGTTCGCGAAGTGGAACGACGACTGCGCGCCGGACCTCTTCCTGGGCGAGGCCGCGGGGCTGCATGCGCTGCGCGAAGCGGGCGGGCCGCTCCGGATCCCCGAAGTGCTCGTGGCCCGCGAGCCCGCCGGCGACCGGCCCGCCTTCATCCTGATGGAGTACCTCGCGCCGGGCCCGGGGAAGGCGGGGGACGACGAGGCGCTCGGCCGCGGGCTCGCGGCCATCCACGCACGGCCGGCCGCCGCGTTCGGCTTTCCCGTGACGACCTACTGCGGGCCGACGGCGCAGGACAACCGCGAGGCCGGCTCGTGGAGCGAGTTCTACGCCGAGCGCAGGCTGCGGCCGCTCGTGTCCCGGCTGGATGCGGAAGGCCGGCTCGGTCGTTCCGAGCGCGAGCTCTTCGAGCGCGTGATCGCGCGTGTGCCTGCGCTCGTCGGCACTGGCGCGCGGCCGGCGCTCATCCACGGCGACCTCTGGTCGGGCAACGTGCTCGCGACCGCGCTCGGCCCGGCGCTCGTCGACCCGGCGTGCGCCGCCTGCGACCGCGAGCTCGAGCTCGGGATCACGACGCTCTTCGGCGGCTTCTCGGAGCGCTTCTTCTCGGCGTACGACGAGGCGCTGCCGCTCGGTCCCGGGTGGCGCGAGCGCAACCCGCTGTACCAGCTCTATCACCTGCTCAACCACCAGCTGATCTTCGGCGGACACTACGGCTCCGAAGCCGTGCGGGTCGCCCGCCGCTACGTCTGAGCGCCGGTGGAACCGATCGGCTAGCCGACCTTGAACGATCTGGTCACCGCGGGCGTCGCGGCGTCGTTCAGGAAGACCTCGACCTTGTAGTCGCCGTGCGGCCAGCCGCTGGGCTTCGAGACGTGGAACTCGTTGACCGCCGGCCCGGCGGACTCGAACTCGACGACCGACTCGTTGACCTGCGCGGTCTTGGTTCCCTTCGTGAAGGTCCAGACGGCCCGCAGCTTGACGTGGCCGGTGCCCGCCGTCTCCACGGAGGCGTAGATGGTGTCCTTCGCCGCGAAGGTCTCGGACGGCGCGGTCACCTTCTTGTCGGCGCCGATCGCGTTGCCGAGGGTCGCTCCGGAGAGGCTCGGCGCCGCCGGAAGCGTGGTGGTGGGAGCGGCGGCGACGGTAGTCGGCGGAGGAGGCGGGGGCTCGCTCTTCGAGCAGGCCAGCGCGCCCACGAGCAGCACGGGGATGAGGCTTGCGGTCAGCTTCTTCATGGCGCTCTCCTCTGACTCCTGGATCAGCCTTTGGCGGGGATCTTCAGCTTCTGGCCGGGGAAGATCTTGTTCGGATCCTTGAGGATGTCGGTGTTGGCCTCGAAGATCCGCTTCCACGCGTTGGCGTTTCCGTAGTGCTGCTTGGCGATCTTGGACAGGCTGTCGCCGGACTTGACCACGTAGACCTCGTAGGCCTTGGCTTCGGGAGCCGTGGACGACGCTCCGCCTTGGACGTCCGAGAAATCGGGCATGTCATCGTCGTCAGGGGGCAAGGTAGTCACTCCTCTCAGCTAGTTGTGGCGGGTTCGAACGGGCCACTACCCGACACTATCACCGCATCGCGATCCCGCTGCCTGTCAGTTTTGACGGTACACCGATGGGACGAGCGTCAGCGCTCGCGCAGCACGCGGAAGCCGTAGTCGGCGTAGCGGTAATCGGGCGGCAGGCTGCTGCGTGCCTCCGGCGGGGACCAGCGCACGTGGTGGCGCCAGGAGCCGCCGCGGCTGGAGCGCCGGGTCTCGGCCGCGTCGAACCAGTCGAGGCACCACTCGTGGACGATCGTCCCCATGTCACACAGGCCGTATCCGTTGGGCGTGCCGCGTCCGGCGGGCCAGGGCCCGGCGAGCGGCCCCTCGGGGATCTCGCCCTCGGGCAGCGCGTCGCCCCAGGCGGTCGCCGCGCCGACGAGGCCGCCGCGCGCCGCGTGCTCCCACTCCGCCTCGGTCGGCAGCCGCCAGCGCTCGCCCGTTTGCTCCGAGAGCCAGGCGGCGAAGTCGGCCGCCTCGAACCAGGTGACGCCCACGACCGGTTGGTCAGCGGCGGCGAAAGCCGGATCGAGCCACCAGGGCGGCGCGGGCGCGCGACCGCTTTCGACGAACGCTGCGTACTCGGCATGGGTCACGGGCGTGCGGCCAGCGCGAAACGCCGAGACGGACGGGCCGGCCGGCACGGCGACCGTCGCGAGCATGCGCGCGCCCTAGCCGAAGACCTTGTGCAGCGTGCGCTTCAGCTTGTCGGTGTCGGTGAGGCGCAGGATCAGCGACAGCTTCAGCCGCCACTGCGAGTTGCGGCGCTCGCCGACCTCGGGCGGATCGAGCGGGTTGATGTCGGCGGAGCCGAAGTCGGCGCCCGTCGTGAAGCTCGCCCAGCGGTACTGGAACGCGGCGTCGAACTTCAGGCTGTTGGTGTTGTAGCCGGTGCCGAGCGCGAACATCACGAACTCCACGGGGTCGCGCGTGAAGGGATCGCGCGCGCCCTGCGGCTCGAAAGCGACGCCGAAGCGGAGCGGCACCACGTAGCCGTCGCCGGTGAAGAGCCGCTCGGCGCCCGCGTTGACCGACCAGGTGTCGCGCGCGCTCGAGAACTCGATCGGCTGCCCGTCCAGCAGGCTGATCCTGCCGGTCTGCGGGCTGTCGATGATGGCGTCGGTCCAGTCGTCCCACGCGAAGTCGAGCGCCACGGTCCAGCGCGCGGCGGGCCGCCACGCGCCGCCTATTCCCCAGGCGCGTGGGAAGCGCAGCGTGCCGTCGATTCGCCTCGATTCGCCGCCGGGCACCTCGCTCGAGACCGCGTCGAGCGTGGAGTGGAAGTCCGAGAGGAGCGGGTTCTGGTAGACGACCCCGACGCTCCAGCGCGGGTAGGTGAGCATCATGCCGAGCGCGAAGCTGTCGCCGTTCAGGTCGCTCGACTGCGTGAAGCTCTCGAAGCGCGTGACGCTCGGCGCGTCGAGCGGCGTCTCGTTCAAGACGCGGGTCTCGTCCCAGCCGCCGCTCCAGAAGTTGTAGCTGGCGCCGAGCGCGAGCCGCGACGTCAGCCGCACGGCCGCGGCGGCCGAGACGATGTCGACGCTGCCGAGGACGTCGCCGTTGACGTCGAAGCGGCTGGGCGGCGCTCCGCCAGGCGCCGTCGGCACGCGCACGAGCGAGGCGATCTCGCGGTAGTCGAGCGAGTAGAGCCGGCGCCAGGCGCCTTGGAACGTGACGGGCTTGCCGAAGAGGGTCGCCGGGACGGCGAGGCTCGCGAAGTCGATGCCGGTGGCCCGGAAGGTGGACTCGGCCGTGGAGAACGACGCGAGATCGTCGCGCGTGCGGAAGCCGGCCATGGTCGCGCTGTCGCCGGTGGTCGTCCCGACGAACGACAGCTCGGGCTTGCGCAGCTGCGCGAGGCCGCTCGGGTTCCAGGAAGCCGCGGTGCCGTCGTCGGAGACTGCGATGAAGGCGTTCGCCATGCCTGCGGCGCGCGCGCCGGAGCCGGTTCGGTTGAAGCTGACGCCGATCTGGGCGGCGGCCGTGGCGGCACAGGCCAGCGAGAGAAAGGCGACTGCGACGCTCGATCTGAAAGGCGCTCGCATGGGCTCAGGCGGCCCGGCGCAGGAAGTCGCGCAGCGCGATCACGAGCGCCTCGGCTCCGGCGGGCCGCTCGTCCGGAGTCTTGCGCAGCAGGTGGAGCACGAGCGCGTCGAGCTCCGGTGGCACGCCGGGGCGCACGCGGCTCGGAGGCGGCGGCTCCTCCAGCACGTGCTTCTTCAGGATGGCGAACGGCGTGTCCGCGACGAAGGGCCGCGTGCCGGTCAGCAGCTCGAAGAAGACGACGCCCAGCGCGTAGAGGTCGCTGCGCGCCTCGGCGCCGGGGCCGTCGATCATCTCCGGAGCCACGTAGTGCGGCGTGCCGAGGAAGGCGGAGGTGGCCGTGAGCGTGCCGAAGCGCTCGGCGCGCGCGATGCCGAAGTCCATCACGCGGACGCTGCCGTCCGGGAGCAGCATGACGTTCGAGGGCTTGAGGTCGCGGTGGACGACACCCTTGCCGTGCGCGAAGTCGAGCGCCTCCGCCACCTGCACCACCACGCGCGCCGCGAAGCGCGGCTCGGCCGCCCCCTCGCGGCCCAGGTAGCTGAACAAGGTCTCGCCCGGTACCAGCTCCATCGTGAAGTAGGGCACGCCTTCGACGTTGCCGCGGTCCAGGATGCGCACGATGTTCGGGTGGTTGAGCGTGCGGCCGATCTCGGCCTCGCGCAGGAAGCGGTCGAGGAACTCCGGGTTGTCCAGCAGCGACCCGAGCGGCCGCTTGAGGGCCACGAGCTCGTCGCGCCGCTCCGCCTTGTAGACCGAGGCCATCCCGCCGCGGCCCAGCACCTCGAGCAGGTGGTACTCGCCGAACCACTCCTGCCCGCGGGTGTCGACCCGGGCGCCCGGGTTCACGAGCGCGCGCGGCGTCGCGAGGCCGCTCGAGTCGGTGACGAGGCCCGACGGCTGCGTGACGCGCCGTGCCGGGTCGAGCGGCGGGCGTCGCAACGCGAGCCACGCGATCGCGGCCACCGCAACGACGGCCAGGGCGGCGAACGCCAGCAGGTCCGTGCGCGCGCCGCCGGGCTCGGCGCTGAGCGGGCTCAGGACCGCGCGGAGGGTCTGCGTCGCACCGGCGGCGAGCTCGATCTCGATCGTGGTGTCGGCGCGATCCGCGCGCGACAGCCGCACGCGGTGTCGGCCGGGCTTGAGGCCGGACTTCACGAGGCGCCCGGAGTCGGGGTCGGTGCTGCCGATCGGCTCGTCGTCGAGGTAGACGGAAGCGCCCGCCGGATCGGAGAGCACCTCGAGCGAGCCCGTCGGTGCGCCGCCGACGATCACCGATTGCACCGGCGCTCCCGGGGGCAGTCCCGGCCGTGAAGCGTCGTCCGAGCGTGGCCGCGGCGGCGCGGCCGGGCTCGGCGTGGGCGCCGAGGGAGGACGGACGGGCGGAATCGCCGCTGCCGGGGGCGGCTCCGGCGTGGGGGTCGGCGTCGCGGTCGGCGCCGGCGTCGGGGTGGGAGCGGGAGTCGGAGGCGGTGTCGGCACCGGCGTCGCGGCCGCGGGCGGCGGCGGCGCCGGCCGCTTCGCCGCAATCGCGGCCTCCAGCCGAGCGCTGAGAGCCTTGCGTTCGTCGTCGGGCTCGCGACCCTTCCAGGACGCCGAGCGGTC
>Ga0111538_10008708_pt1 | contig 13599 bp, 12 predicted proteins | sample SoiMethybrSBSTD1_FD_79669 | JGI IMG/M metagenome (GOLD analysis project Ga0111538, IMG submission 79669) | Bulk soil microbial communities from a Populus tree surrounding site in Tennessee, USA - Soil MetaG P. TD hybrid SBSTD1 (version 2)... | ecosystem: Environmental > Terrestrial > Soil >...
CCTGCTGAACATGATGTCGCCCGCCGGCTCGAACGCGCTCTTCCGCGCCTTGCAGAACGACCCCGCGGGCAACGGGGGCAGGCGGCGGCTACCGCTGTCGTCCGCAGTGATGCTGCCGCTGCTGGCGCCGGTATCGCTCGGGCTCTCGGCGGTGGAGTCACTGGCGCACCGAGGAGGGACGGTCACCCTATGGGCAACGAAGTGAGTCAGGCGGCGGCGTCGCCCGCCAGCAAGGTCATCGTGGTCATGCCCGCGTATAACGCGGCGCTGACGCTCGCCGATACGCTGGCGCGGTTCCCGCACGGCCTCGTGGACGAGATCGTGCTCGTCGACGACTTCAGCCGCGACAACACGATCGAGGTGGCGCGCCGCCTCGCGGAATCGATGGCCCTGGTGACGATCCCGCATCCCCACAACGTCGGATACGGCGGCAACCAGAAGACCTGCTACATGGAGGCGCTCCGCCGCGGCGCGGACGTCGTCGTCATGGTCCACCCGGACGGGCAGTACGACCCGGCCTTCCTGCCCGAGATCGTGAAGCCCATCGTCCGCGACGAGGCGGACGTCGTGCTCGGCTCGCGCATGCTCGCGCGAGGCGGCGCGCGCGCCGGCGGCATGCCGTGGTGGAAACGCCTCGGCAACGCGTTCCTCACGGGCCTCGAGAACGCCGTCTTCCGCCGGAAGCTGTCCGAGTATCACACCGGCTACCGCGCCTTCAGCCGCCGCTTTCTCCAGACCGTCCCGTTCCTGCGCAACAGCCGCGACTTCGTCTTCGACTCGGAGATGCTGGCGCAGGCGGTCGCCTTCGACTTTCGCATCTCCGAGATCCCCGTCACGACGAAGTACTTCGAGGAGGCCTCGTCCGTGAGCTTCAAGGCGAGCGCCATCTACGGCACGAAGACGCTGTGGGTGCTCGTGCGCTTCGCCCTCCATCGCGCGCGCCTCTGGCCGTCGTCGCTGTTCCGGCCGTAGCGCCAACACGTCCCTGAGAGCGGGTCAGTGCGCGTAGCCGAGCTCGCGTAGCCGTTGCCGCGTCTCCGGCGCGACGTCCTGCGGGGCCTCGAGGCGGGCGGGGGCGCGGAGCGCGGCCCGGACGGTCGTCGCCGTCCGCAGCAGGTCGGTCTTCACCCCCGTACGGTCGGCGATGTGGTTGTAGAGCTCGCGTGGGTCGCTGGAGAGGTTGTACAGCTCCGGCGGATCGCGGTCCGAGAGGATGAGCTTCCACGGCATCCGGATCACCGCGAAGAGGTCGCGGTCGAACCGCGGTCCGAGGACCCTGATCGCCTGCGAGTCGCGGAACTCCTCGGCCAGCACGACGTCCCGGAGCCCGACCTCGACGCCTTCGACGTCGGCCGGGAGCTCGAGCCCGAGCTCCGCGCCGATCAGGGGGAGCAGATCCACCGCGGACACGCCCGCTTCCACGAAGCTCCCGCCGTCGCGGCCCCCGGGGTAGCGCACGATCAGCGGCACGCGCAGCACCTCCTCGTAGAGCCAGCGGCCGTGCTCGATGAGGCCATGCTCGCCGAACGATTCGCCGTGGTCCGCCACCACGATGATGAGCGCGTCGTCGTAGCGCCCGAGGCGCCGGAGCCCGTCGAACAGCGCTCCCAGATGGTGATCCATGAAGCGGATCTCGCCGTCGTAGCGATCGATCCAGACGGCACGCTGCTCGCCCGACAGCGCGTGCGAGCCGCGATTCACCCCGAGGAAGTACGCCACGTCCACCGGCTCGCGCGCGTGCGGGAGATCGTCGTAGCCCGCGGGCGGCTGGTAGGGCCAGTGGGGATCGAAGTAGTTGACGAGGACGTGGATGGGCTGATCCTTCGGCCGGCTCTCGACCCAGTGCAGGGCCCGCGCCGTCAGCTCCTCGGCGCCCCGTCCGCCCTCGCGCGCGACGTCCGCGGCGTCCTGCTCGTCGTAGCCCTGCAGCAGGCCGAACGACGGTGACAGCCATGGCCCGCCCGCGAAGGCGGCGGTCGCGTAGCCGGCGGCTTTCAGGATCTCGGCCAGGGTGACGGCGTCGTCGCCGAGGCGGTTCACCGCGACGTCGCCGGCACGCTTCTCGCCGAGGACGTCCGCAAGGTTCGCGTCGCCGCGCCGGACGTCGTAATGCGCGCCGTGGCTCGTGGGATGCTTCCCGGTGAGGATCGAGGCGTGCGCCGGGAGGGTCCACGACGCGGTCGACCACGCGTTCTCGTAGACGATCGACTCGGCCGCGAAGGCGTCGAGGTTCGGCGTGACGTCGCGCTTGTACCCGTAGACGCCCAGGTGATCCCGGCGCGTGGTATCGAGCGTCACGACGACGACGTCGTGCGGCCTGTCACACCCGAGGGGGTTCGCGAGGAGCAGGGCGGCGGCGAGCCACCACGCAGACTCCCTGCGGGGGGCGCGCTCGGACCGCCGGCGAGGGACGGGTTCGCCATGCCGCAGAGGCGCGATTCGGCGAGGCTAGCGGCCGCACCTGGGCCGGTCAACGCAATGGCACGGCCTGTCCTCGCGGGTTTTCGATTGACATTGTCGCGTGGCGCGGATTAGGACTCGCAGCTGAGCTCGTGCGGCCGCGCGCGAGGCGGGGACACCGGAATCTCGTGAGCGACCAGCAGACAAGAGCGGTGATACACGCGGAGCCGGTCGTCCCGTACGACAGCCTCTACGCGCGGCTCGGCACGCTGCGCGCGGAGTGGACGCTGGCGGATCCCTACCCGCACGTGGTCATGGAGAACTTCCTCGGCGCCGACGTCATCCAGCGCATGCTGGGCGAGTTCCCGGACATCCGCTCCGGCGAATGGATCCACTACGTCCACTACAACGAGCGGAAGTTCGGCCAGACGCAGCGGGAGCGTTTCGGCCCCACGATCGGCGAGGTCGTCGACGAGCTGAACTCGCCGCGGTTCCGCGACTTCCTGCGCGACATGACGGGGATCGAGGGACTCCTGCACGACGAGACGCTGGAGGGCGGCGGGTTGCACCAGTCGGAGCGCGGCGGCTTCCTGAACGTGCACGCCGACTTCACCGTCCATCCGCACCGTCGCGACTGGCGGCGCAGGCTCAACCTGTTGCTCTACCTGAACCCCGGCTGGGAGGAGTCGTACGGCGGCTACCTCGAGCTGTGGGACACGGAGATGCGGGAGTGCCGCCGCAAGATCGGGCCGGTCTTCAACCGCTGCGTGATCTTCAGCACGGATCCGACGTCGTTCCACGGCCACCCGGACCCCATGACCTGTCCGCCGGGCGTGACGCGCAAGTCGCTCGCCCTCTACTACTTCACGCAGGAAGCGGAGACGATGGTGCGATCGACCGAGTATCGCGCGCGTCCCGGCGAGGGCGTGCGCGGGCTCGGCATCTACCTCGACAAGATGGCGCTCCGCTTCTACGACCGCACCAAGCGCGCGCTCGGGCTCGACGACCGCTTCGCGAGCGGCCTCCTCCGGCTGCTCTCGGGTCGACGGCGATAGCGACGCGCGGCGCGGTACCGGCACGCGTCGCCGTCCCGATCGCGGCGACGCCCGTCGAGGAGCAGGCGGAGTGGCGCGCGCGCGCGGCGCTGTGGGCGCTGTTCGGGCTCGCCGCCCTCCAGCGGCTGTGGAACATGTTCTACGTCGCGCCGCTGACGGGCTTCGATGCGCCCGGCCACATGGGCTACGTGCTGACGATCCTCCGCGAGCACCGGCTCCCGCATCCGACCGAGGGCTGGTCCACGTTCCACCCGCCGCTCTACTACGGCGTTGCCGCCGCCGTCTGGGGCCTGCTCGAGCCGCTCGGCCCCCGGCCCGTCCTGATCGGCATCCGCGTCCTCGGTGTGGCGGCCGGGTTCGCGGCGGCGCTGGTGACGCATCAGCTCGTGCGGAGGCTCGGCGGCAGCCGCGCGGTGGCGTTCGTCGCCACCGCGCTCGTGCTCTTCGTCCCATGCGTCCAGATGTCGGCGACGATGGAGGGAAACGAGGCGTTTGCCGCCGGCGTCGCGGCGCTCGGCCTGCCGGCGCTCCTCGCCCTCCACGCCGACCCGCGGAACGTCCGCGCGGCGCTCGTCGCGGGGCTGTTCGCGGGCCTGGCGGCCATCTCGAAGTTCACCGGGCTGGCGCTCGTCGCCGCCTGCGTGGTGCCGTTCCTTCGCTCCGACCTCGACCGCGCCATGCTCCGCGCCCTCGGCGCGCTGGGCTTCGTGTTCGCGCTGATCGCCGCGCCGATCTACGGGCGGAACGTGCTCGTGGCGGGAACGCCGTTCCCGCTCACCCGCACGCGGGATCCGATGTTCACGGCGGAGCGCGTGCAGGTCATCCGCCCGCGCCGGATGCTCGACTACTTCACGATCTACAGCGACAACTTCGTGCGGCCCTCCGTGTTCCATCTGACGCGCCTCCCCGGGTCCTACCGCAATCGGAACCGGGCGATGACCAGCGTCCCGGGCCTGCTCTACGCCTCCTTCTGGTACGATCCGTTCGCGCACCGCATCCCGATCCAATACCACCGCGACGGGATTCGCAGCGGGCCGACGATGCTCGCCCTGGGGCTCGTCCCGACGCTGCTCATGATCGTGGGGTTCGTCGTGGCCACGTGGCGCGCGGTGACGCGCCGGCTCCGCGTGCCCGAGGCGCCGCTCGTGGCGATGGCGTTCGCGGGAACCGCGATGCTCGTCCTCCACACGTGGACCGCGCAGTCGACCGCGTCGGTGAAGGGGACCTACCTGCTCCAGCTGGCGCCCGTCGCCGCGGTGTTCTTCGCGCAGGCCGCGATGCGCCTCCCCGATTACTGGCGCCGCGCGGCGCTCCTGGCGTCGCTGGCGGCCGCGGCCGCCGCCATCGTCGTGTTCACGGCAGGCATCCTGTTCTGGACCCCTCAGCCCGGCGTCCAGACGTGGGCGGCGTGGGGGAAACGCCTGCCCGGCTCCCACATCCAGGAGGCGCTGCACGACCTCCTGTCGCTCCCCGAACCGTAGCGCCTCAGCGGCGACGGAAGGCGGTCCAGCAGCGTGCGAGCTCCGTGTCGCGCGGGCTCCAGAGCCGCTCGGGCGCGGCGTCGATGGAGACGGGGTCCGCGTTCCAGCCACAGGGGTAGGCTCGGACAGCGATCTCGTACACCGCGACGGACCATGCCAGCGCGACGGCGAAGAGGAGCGCGAGCGGCGCGCGGGCGCGGCGCGGGAGCGGCGTCCGCGCGAGCCAGAAGGCGAAGAACGGCAGGACGTCGGCCATGTAGCGCGGCCCGAAGACCCACCCGCCCCACCACGTCGCGATGAAGCCGTAGAGCGCGAAGACGAGCACGCCGGCCAGGCTCATGAGGCGCTCCGTCGCCGGCGCCGATGCGCGGAGCGTGTGGACGAGTCCGGGGAGCGCGAAGAGGAGGACGGGGCTGTAGACGAAGAGGCCGCGGCTGGGCGCGGCGAGCAGGGCGGCCCAGGTCCATGGCGTGAAGTGGAAGTACGAGGGCACATCGTGGGTTCGGGCGATGCTCGTGACGATCGGCCCCCGGCCGCCCAGGAGCGTGCCGTGGAGGTACCAGTTGGCGAACAGCGCCAGCGCGCCGATCGCGGTCACGAGCGTCACCGTGACGATGCCGACGCCGGGGCGGCGGCGGTCGCGCACGGCGTCCCACGCGACGAGCAGCGCGGCGGGGACGAGGATCGGACGGCAGGCGGTCGCGAGCGCCAGCGCCGTCCCGGCGAGGGGATAGAGCGCGGGCCGCCCTGCCGCGGCCGACCACAGGGCGAGACCCGACACCGCCCACAGCGCCGACGACGTGTGCTGCCAGAGGCCGGCCGCGTTGATGGTACGGAAGCAGGTGGCGACGCCGATGATCGTCGTGACCAGGAGCGCTCGCGGTAGCGACGTGATGCCGGTGAGCCAGACGGCGAGGACGAGCAGCGTGAGCGTCGCCACCCGCGCGGCGATGGTGTGGAGCAGCGTCCAGTCGATGCGCACGGCCGGCGGCGGCAGGCTGCGGTAGGGCGCGAAGAACGGGGCGAATGTGAGCGGCGAGGTGATCGGCTCGATCCCGTACAGCCCCGTCGGCCGGCGTGCCACGCCGTAGAGCGGGCCGCGTGGGAAGGCCTCCGGCGGATAGTAGGCGCTCACGTCCACCGTGCCGGCAGCGACGAGCGCATGGGCCGTGACGCCCGCCGCGATCGTCTCCGGCAGCGCCCCGAGGCGCGGATTCCCGGTGTAGAAGTGCGCGACCCAGGGCGCCGCGAGCACGAGCGCCGCCAGCACCGTCAGGCGGCGCGCGTCCAGGTGCATCACGCGAGCATCCAGCGGATGAGCGCGATGCCGAGGCCCACGAGCCCGCCCACGACGGCGCCGTTCAGCCGGATGAACTGCAGATCCGCGCCGACGCGGTCCTCGATGCGCGCCACGAGGGCGCCGGTCTCGAGCGCCTCGAGATTCTCGCGCACCGTGACGCCGATCTGATGGTGGTAGCGGCGGAGGAGGTCGTCCGCTGTCGTGCGGACCCAGCGGTCGAAGGCCGCGCTGCGCTCGCGATCGGCGAGGAGCTCCACGATCCCGGCGTGGAGGCGCCGATCGATCAGGTCGGCGACCGGGCCGCGTGGATCGTCGAGCTCCTCCTCGAGGCGCGACCGCAGGCGTGCGAGCGCGTCGCGCACGAGGGGCCCGGACTCGAGGCTCTCGACGATGCTCGTGCGCACGCGCTCGGCGAGCGCCAGCGTCTCGGGGTCGCCGGCGGCAAGCCGCGTGGCGAAGCGGGCGGTGGCGTCGACCGCGAGACGGCGCAGCGGATGCTCGGGGTCCCGCGCCGCCGTCGCGAGCTCCGACGCGGCGTACTCGCAGGCCGCCTCGACGATCTTCCGCTGCACGAGGCGGTTCCGGAGGACGAGCGGCATGAAGCGCCGGCCGCGGGCGCGGAGCGCGCGCGCCGAGCGATCGAGCCACCAGTGCAGCTCGGCCGCCGTCCGCGGCCGTGCCGCGAGCTGCGCGAGCGATGCGGCCGCGGAGGCGAACGCGCCGTCGGCGCGGCCCCCGCGGAGCGCGCGCGCCAGCCATTCGCCCGCCGTGCGGCCCGCCGGGAGGTCCTGGAGGTGGCGCTGGATGGTCCGCTGGACGAGGCCGACGATCTCGTCCTCCGTGAGGAGGCGCGCGACGCGGCGGAGCAGGCCGCGGACCGGTCCGCCGAGGCGACGCACGCGCTCCGGGTCGGCGAGCCAGTCGCGGATGAGGGCGCTCGGCGTGACGCGTTCGAGGCGGGCGCCGATCACCTCCGGCGAGAGCCAGTCCTCCTCGACCATCGTGACGATGCCCTCGACGATCTTCGCGCGCCGGGTCGGGATGATGGCCGTATGTGGGATGGGAATCCCGAGCGGATGGCGGAAGAGCGCGGTCACGGCGAACCAGTCCGCGAGGGCGCCCACCGTCCCGGCCTCGAAGCCGGCGGCGACCACCGAGAGCCACGGCGCGCCGGCGAGCGGGCCGAACGCGTAGGCGACGTGCGACGCGACGGCGCCGCCCACCGCCGCGAGCAGCGAGATCGTGCCGACGTGGCTTCGCGGCGGAGGCGCGGATCGCGGGCGCCGCTCCCCGGTCTCCGCGACGGCTTCTCCTCGCTCGCTCACGGGCCTAGGGGAGGAGCTGCAGGCCGAGGAATATCTGGAAGCCACCGAGCAGGACCGCCGCGGCGCCGAGCACGGGATGCACGGCACGCGCACGCGCGTCGGTCGGCACGTAGGGCGACAGCAGCGCCGCGAGCGTGAACAGCGCGAGGATGAGGGTGCCGACTGTCAGGTGCGCCTGGCTCGCCTCGGCGAGGCTCGGCTCGAGCCCGCGGACCGCGATCAGGCCGCCGATCCAGTTGAGCACCACGAGCACGTACAGGACGGGCCCGATCGCGGCGTGACGCCGGCGCGCCGCCGCGGCGTCACGCCGCGGCAGCCGGCCGCGGAAGCCGAGCGTCGCGGCGTACGCCGCCAGCGCGATGGCGACGAACCCGCCGAGCGGGTGCAGGTAGAGACTCAGGCGGCCGCCGGGCACGCGACATCCACCCCGCTCAGTGCAACGTCGCCGCCGCGCGCGCCAGGCGGGACACCCGCGCGCGCACGTCCGGCGCGTCGGGCGCGCCGGGGGCCAGCTCGAGGTAGGTCCGGAGGTCCTGCAGCGCCGCCGCGAAGCACTCGAGCCGGTCGTACAGCAGGCCGCGGACGCGCAGCATCTCGGGCGACGCCGGGACCAGCGCGGAGAGGAGGTCGACGGTGTCGAGCGCATGCCGCGGATCGTCGCGCTCGAGGTAGATGCGGAGGAGGTTGCGCAGCATGCGCGCGAGGATGGCGCGCGTGTCGGTCGCCTCGAGGGCGTCGGGGGGGACGCGCGTGATCTTCTTTGCCTCGGAGCCGGCCAGGGCCTGCAGGCGCGTGAGGAGCTCGGGCTCCGGCACCGGTCGGCCGCCGGCGAAGGGGTCGAGGAGCACCGGGCCGCTCTCGCCCGGGGCGCGGACGAGGAAATGGCCGGGGAACCCCACGCCCTCGACGCGGAGGCCGAGGCGCGCGCTCGTCTCGATGAGCACGACGGCGAGCGTGATCGGGATGCCGGTGCGGCGGATGAGGACGTCGTTCAGGAAGCTGTTCCGCGGATCGTAGTAGTCCTGCTCGTTGCCGCGGAAGCCGCGCTCGCGGAAGAGGTATGTCGAGACGGCGCGCACGGCTTCCTCGGGTGGGGCGCCGGGGGGCACACGCGCGGCGGCCGCCTCGGCGAGCGCGTCGAGCTCCGCGAGGTAGGGGTCCGGCTCGAGCTCGGGATAGCCGATGCGTGCGATGGTCAGCGCCGCGCGACCGAGGTCCGGCGGGTCGCCCGCCGCGAGGACGGCCGTGAGCTCGTCGCGCAACCGCGTCACGGCGCCCTCAGCTGCGCTCGCAGAGCTCCACCACGTTGCCGTCGGGGTCGACGATCCAGAGCTGCCCGCCCCCGAAGTCCCGATATGGGATGCCCTTCGCATCGAGCGAGCGCCGCACCGCGCCGAGGTCCTCGACCTCGAGCGCCACGTGGGGATCCGTCGGATCGATGTCGTCGAAGATCTTCGCCTGCTGGATCAGGTGCAGCTGGCTCTCCCCGAGCGCATACCAGGCCCCCGGGAACCCGAGATCGGGACGCGGGGCCGCGTCGAGGCCGAGCAGGTCCTCGTAGAACGCGCGCGAGCGGGCGAGGTCGCCGACGCGCACCGAGGCGTGATGCAGGGAGAGGACTCGCGAGCCACGCACGAGCGCGATGGTAGTGCCCCGCGCGCGGGGTGGTCAAGGCGGTGACCTTGCCAGTGCAATCATGGCGCCCTACAAGCGGGCTTGGAGGTTCCGCCCATGCCCGCCCCGGATCGCCTCAACTTCGGCCTCTTCCTGGCGCCCTTCCATCGTCTGGGCGACAACCCGACCTACTCGCTGGAGCGCGACCTCGAGCTCGTCCAGCACCTCGATCGCCTGGGCTTCGACGAGGCGTGGTTCGGAGAGCACCACTCCGCGGGCTACGAGATCATCGCATCGCCCGAGGTCTTCCTGGCCGCGGCGGCGGAGCGGACGCGCCATCTCCGGCTCGGGACCGGCGTCTCGTCGCTGCCGTACCATCACCCCTTCATCCTCGCCGATCGGATGGTGCTGCTCGACCACCTGACGCGCGGCCGCGCCATGTTCGGCGTCGGACCCGGCGCGCTGCCGTCGGATGCGTTCATGCTGGGCATCGACCCGATGCGGCAGCGCGAGATGATGGACGAGTCGCTGGAAGCCATCCTGGCGCTGCTCACCTCCGACGAGCCGATCACGCGTGAGACCGGCTGGTTCACCATGCGCAACGCGCGCCTCCAGCTCCGTCCCTACTCGCGGCCGCACATGGAGGTGGCGGTCGCGGCCCAGGTGTCGCCGGCGGGCCCGCGCGCGGCCGGGAAGTACGGCGTGAGCCTCCTGTCGCTCGGCGCGACCACCGTCGGCGGCTTCGACGTGCTCGGGCAGCAGTGGGGGATCGCCGAGGAGATGGCGGCCGAGCACGGGCGCGCGCTCGACCGCCGGCGCTGGCGCCTCGTCGGTCCGATGCACATCGCGCCGACGCGGGACCAGGCGCGCCGCGACGTCGAGTTCGGCCTCGCGGCCTGGGTCGACTACTTCGAGCGCGTGGCGGCGCTGCCGCTCGTCGGCGAGGCCACCAGCACCCAGGACATGGTCGACGCCATCAATGCGACGGGCCTCGCCGTGATCGGGACGCCGGACGACGCCGCGGCGCAGATCGAGCGGCTGTGGGAGAAGTCGGGCGGCTTCGGGACGTATCTGTTCATGGGCCACGACTGGGCCGACCGCGAGGCGACGCTGCGCTCGTACGAGCTCTGCGCGCGCTTCGTGATGCCGCGCTTCCAGGGCACGCTCGGCCGCCTCGAGGCCAGCCGCGACTGGGCGGCCGACAACCGCGGCACGTTCATGGGCCGCATGGTCGAGGCGATCGGCAAGGCGATCGGCGATCACGCCACGGAGCGTGCCTCGCGCGAGCGGAAGGCAGGGTAGCCGCGCGGGCTCCCGGCACCTCGGCATCGACCTCGGCGGCACGAAGATCGAGGGCGTGATCCTCGACGAGGAGCACGCGATCGTGCGCCGCGTCCGCGTGCCGACGGAGCGCGAGCGGGGCTACGACTGGATCCTCGGCCGCGTCGCCGCCGTGGTGGGCGACCTCGCCGGCGACGTGCCCGACTGCGAGGTCGTCGGGATCGGAACGCCGGGCTCCCTCTCGCGTCGGACGGGCACGCTCAAGAACTCGAACACCGTCTGCTTGAACGGGCAGCCGCTCGCGGCCGACCTCGAGGCGCGTCTCGGCCTCCGCGTGCGCATGGAGAACGACGCCAACTGCTTCGCCCTGGCGGAGGCGCTCCTCGGCGCCGGGCGGGGACACGAGCTGGTCTTCGGTGTCATCCTCGGGACGGGCGTCGGCGGCGGCATCGTCATCGGGGGGAAGCTCTGGGGCGGACCGCAGGACATCGCCGGCGAGTGGGGCCACCACGTCCTGGATCCCGCGGGACCGGCCTGCTACTGCGGCGCACGCGGCTGCGTCGAGACCATGCTCTCGGGTCCCGCCCTCGAGGCCGACCACGTCGCCGCCGGCGGTCCGCCGTGCGAGGCGGCGGCGGTGGCCGTGCGCGCCGCGGCGGGCGACGCCGCCGCGGCGGCCGTGCTGGCGCGCTGGCTCGACCGCTTCGGGCGCGCGCTCGCGAACGTCATCAACATCCTCGATCCCGCGATCGTCGTGCTCGGGGGAGGACTCTCGAACCTCGCGACGCTCTACACGCGCGGGCGCGAGGCGGTGGCGCGCCACGTGTTCAACGACGAGCTCACGACGCCGATCGTGCAGCACACGCTCGGCGACTCCGCGGGCGTCATCGGCGCGGCGCTCCTCGCGGCCGCCGCCGGCCGCAGGCCACGAGGAACATGACGCTCGCCCCGGCGGCGAGCGGGGAGAAGAAGCGGGTGACGTCGTCGTCGAAGAACGTGAGGCCGGTGGCGCCGAGCCCGAGCGCGTATGCGGCGAGGTATGCCTTGCCGCCCTCGATGCCGGCGTCGAGCGACGCGGCGCGATAGCCGCGGCTCCCGAGGGCTGCCGTCACCGCCTCGAGGTCTGCGAGCCAGTACACGTTGACGGCCGCCTCGGCGGCGAGCGATTGCCCGAGCGCCAGATGCCCGGCATCGCGCGCGAGCTCTCCCGTCCTGAGCGCGACGAGCGCGTGCCGCGTGCGGTCGTACGCGTACGTGCCGGGCGCGACGCCGCGTACGGCGCGGACGATGAGGAAGGGTGTGGCCAGCGGGCCGTCGGCGGCGCGGTCGGTCGGGATGCCCCGCGTCGAGCACCAGAGGAGCGTGCCGAGCTCGTGCGCCTCGATGGGCTCGGCGGAGAACGTGCGCGCCGAGCCGCGGCGGAGGATCACCGTCTCGATCGGCTCGGACGCGGCGCGGTCCGGGTCGACGGCGGGAAGCGTCACCGACGGCGGCGGCAGCTCCCGCGACGCTGGTGGGGCGGCGGATCGCCAGAGCGTGGCCTCCTCCGGGCGCGTGAGCGACGAAGCCAGATGCGCGGCGCGGATGACCGGATAGTCGACCTCGCGGCTCGAGAGGGGCAGCGTCTCGACCCCGAGGGGGTGGACCGGGGGCGCCGGCGGCGGGGCCGTCGCGCCGCGACCGAGAGCGACGAGCGCGAAGCTCGCCTCGCGGGTGCGATCGAGATCGAGGAGCTCGTCGACCGCGGGGTCGACGAAGGCGTGCAGCACCCGCGCCGGCAGCCCGTGCGCGGCCGCGACGGCGAGCAGGTTCGCGAGGAGGGTCCCGCCGTCCCAGAAGACGTGTCGATAGGCGCGATCGCGGTACTTCCAGGCGTTCCGCCAGAACGTGGTCGCGCAGACGATCACCACTGGGGCGGCGCGCACCGCATCCTCGCCGCCGGTCGCGTCCACCAGGATGCCGCGATGATCACCCCGGCGAAGGACGCGGAGCGCAAAGTCGTGCGGCCCGAAGTGATAGAGGCCGGCCGCGAGATCGTGGAGGTCGGCGCAGGCGACGTAGAGATCGACGTGGTGCAGGGCGCCGGTGCAGGCCGCGGCGCGGAAGAAGACCTCGCCACCCGGGAAGGTGCGCCGGCGGAGCACGCCCGCCGTGAAGTAGAGGAGATGCGCCAGCAGCCGGCGATCGAGCGCTTCCGCGCCGGCGGCCGAGGCTCCCGGATCGGCGACGGCCGCGAGCGCCGGGCGCGGCGAGCTCGTGAAGTCGCGCGGCAGCGGCAGCGGCTCGAGCTCCGGGTACACCTTGAACGGCCGCGGCATGACGTCCCAGTCGAGGTGGTGCGGCCGGCGATACACGCTGTCGAACGAGTGCTTCGTCACCTCGTGGTACTCGAGCATCGCCCGCGCGGCGCCGTCGTCCATGCGCGAGTGACGTTACACGCGTCGGCGCTCGCGCGATATCCCCGGCCGGCGTCCGCTTGACCCCCGTGGAGCGCCAGCGTACCCGCCGGGAGGTCCATGACTCGAACGGAAGAGGGCCGGGGCGGACGTCGGCTCGTCGAGCTCGGTGCGATCCACGACGTGCCGCCGCCGGCGTGGGACGCGCTCGTCGGCGACGAGTCGCCGTTCCTCGAGTCGGCATGGCTCTCGTCGCTCGAGGACTCCGGCTGCGCGAGCCCGCCGACGGGATGGACACCGCGGCATCTGACGCTGTGGGAGGGCGACCGCCTGATCGGCGCCTGCCCGGTCTACGAGAAGGACCACAGCATGGGCGAGTTCGTCTTCGACCAGGGCTGGGCCACGGCGGCGATGCGCGCGGGCATCGCCTACTACCCGAAGCTCGTCGTCGGCGTCCCCATGACGCCGATCACCGGCGCCCGCGTGCTGGCGCGGCCGGACGATCGGAACGATGCCGTGGCGGCCCTCGCGGGCATCCTCGAGGAGCGGTGCACGGCCGGCGACTTCTCCTCGGCGCACGTGAACTTCTGCCGTGGTACGGAGGTCGAGGAGCTCGCGGCGCGCGGGTGGTTTCGGCGGACGGGCCTCCAGTATCACTGGATGAACGGCGGCTTCGGCAGCTTCGACGACTACCTCGGAAGCCTGCGCAGCAAGCGCCGCAACCAGGTGCGGCGCGAGCGCCGTGAC
>Ga0111538_10008710_pt1 | contig 13598 bp, 7 predicted proteins | sample SoiMethybrSBSTD1_FD_79669 | JGI IMG/M metagenome (GOLD analysis project Ga0111538, IMG submission 79669) | Bulk soil microbial communities from a Populus tree surrounding site in Tennessee, USA - Soil MetaG P. TD hybrid SBSTD1 (version 2)... | ecosystem: Environmental > Terrestrial > Soil > Tree...
CATCGATATTGAGCTGGATGGTCGGCCGGCGGCCAGCCAGCACGTCGCTCTGGAATTCGGGCGGGATGTTGAGTGCAAAGGTATCGAGCCCCGCATCCATCCGGCTATCCATCTCCGCAGTCGTGATCAACTGCGGGCGCAGGAAGTACGGGGGATAGAAAGCGCTCGATATGCGTGAGGAGAGGGGTGACTGATCCTCGTCGACGATACTGATCGTGGCCCTATTCAGGGTCTCCGGCAATGCAGTTGACGCCACGTAGATCGCTACTGTGAACGAGTAACCGATCAGAACCAGCATCATGGGATCGCGCAACAGAGAGCGCAGTTCCTTCACTCCCAGATTGAAGATGTTGTCGATGCGCATGGCTCACGTATCCTGCTTCTTCAGAAACGCGACGCTCAGTGCGATGAGTATGGGGCCGGTGACCAGCAGGGCCAGAAAGGGGTGATAGAGATCGGTGAGGTGAAGAGCCTTGGAGAACGTGCCGCGCGAGATCGTCAAGAAGTGCGTCATCGGATAAATGTTCCCGATCAGGGCGCCGGCGCCTTCCAGCGACGACACGGGATCGATCATCCCGGAGTATTGTGTTGCCGGCAGCAGGGTGATGATCGCCGTTCCGAAGATGGCGGCAATCTGGCTGCGCATGAAACACGATGACAGCAGCCCCATGGCGGTGGCCGCGATGACGAACAGCAGGGCGCCGGCCGCCAACGCGAGAAAGCTGCCTGTCAGCGGCACATCGAAGAGGGTCACGGCAAGCAGTGTCAGCAGCAGGAAATTGAGCATGCCGAGCGCGACATAGGGCAGTTGCTTGCCGAGCAGAAATTCCAGCTTGGTCACCGGCGTGACGTAGAGGTTGACGATCGAGCCAAGCTCCTTTTCCCGCACGACGCTCAGCGAGGCGAGCATGGCGGGGATCAGCAGGAGCAGCAGCGGGATGACGGCCGGGACCATGGCCGGGAGGCTCCTGACGTCGGGATTGTAGCGGAAACGCGTCTCGATATTGACGGCGCTTGGCGCGCCTGCCTGCGCCATGAGCCATTGGGCATGCATGCCTTGCATGTAGCCGCGCACGGTCTCGGCCCGCATAGGCATGGCGCCGTCGATCCAGGCGCCGATCTGCACTGGCCGGCCGCGTCGGATATCGCGGGCGAAACCGGGTGGGATCTCGATGGCAAGGCTGAGCTCGCCTGCGCGCATGCGTCGGTCGAGGTCGGCATAGTCGGCGATCGGGTCGCGTTGCACGAAATAGCGCGAGCCGGCTAGGTTCAGCGTGTAGTCGCGGCTGGTGGTGGTATCGTCGCGGTCGAGGACGGCGAAGGAGAGATCCTCTACGTCCATGCTGATGCCGTAACCCATGACGAACATCAAAATGACGCTGCCGATCAATGCAAGCGTCAGGCGGATGGGATCGCGCCGGAGCTCCAGAGCCTCGCGTATCGAATAGCTGAACATGCGCCGCGGATTGAGGAAGCGCGCGTCCGCGATCTTGGCGGAAGGCGCCTCTATCTCCGGTGCCGCCTCCGGCGAAGGCATTTCGCCTCGGCCCGCGGCATCCTCCAGATAGCCGATGAACGCCTCGTCCAGGGTCTTGGCGCCACGCCTTTCGACGAGGGCGGCAGGCGTGTCGCTGACCAGAACCTTGCCGGCGTGCATCAGCGAAATGCGATCGCAGCGCTCGGCCTCGTTCATGAAATGGGTCGAGATGAAGATCGTAACCCCGTCGCGACGGGAGAGATCGATGAGGGTTTGCCAGAAGGCATCGCGTGCGATCGGATCGACGCCCGAGGTCGGCTCGTCGAGGATCAGCATGGCGGGTCTGTGAATCATCGCGACGGCAAGCGACAGGCGCTGGCGCTGACCGAGCGGCAAACTGTCGGGCAGCGCGTCCATGACCTCGAGAAGGCCAAATCGTTCCGCGCTCTCCCTGATGCGACCCGGCGTCTCTTCGGGAGGTATCTGGAACAGGCGTGCATGCAGCTCGAGATTCTGCCGCACCGTCAGCTCCGAATAGAGCGAGAAGGCTTGCGACATGTAGCCGACGCGACGTCGGGTTGTGATATCGTCCGCATCCACCGGCTGGCCGAACAGCCAGGCCATCCCCTCGCTCGCGGGCAAGAGGCCGGTGAGCATTTTCATGGTCGTCGTCTTGCCGCAGCCGTTGGAACCAAGAAAGCCGAAGATCTCACCGCGCTCGATGCGAAAGCTGACGTGGTCGACTGCCACGAAGTCGCCGAAGCGCATGGTCAGGTCGCGGGCTTCAATTGCAACTTCTGCACCGGTGCGGACGTCTCGTGGCCGTATGTGGACCGCCCGATGGCCCCGCCGCTTCTCTTCCGGCAGCAGCGCGATGAACGCGGCCTCGAGGCTCGTGGTCCCTGTGCGCGCCAGAAGCTCCGCGGTCGTAGCCGTGGCGAGCAATCGCCCTTCGTCCATCGCCATCAGCCAGTCGAAGCGTGCCGCCTCGTCCATGTAGGCCGTTGCGACGATAACGCTCATGCGGGAGCGGTCGAGGCGGATGCGGTCGATCAGGTCCCAGAACTGGCGGCGCGAGAGGGGATCGACGCCGGTGGTCGGCTCATCGAGGATCAACAGGTCAGGATCGTGAATGAGGGAGCAACACAGGCCGAGCTTCTGCTTCATTCCGCCCGAGAGCTTGCCCGCGGGCCGATCGAGAAAGGAAGCAAGGCCGGTGCTTTGCGTGAGATTGGCTATCCTGCGCCTGCGCTCGGCACTGTCCTGTCCGAAGAGCCGGCCGAAGAACTCGAGGTTCTCGGCCACCGACAGCGTGGGATACAGGTTCTTGCCGAGGCCCTGCGGCATATAGGCGATGCGCGGGCACACGGCGTCGCGATGGCTGGCATCCGCCATGTCTCCCCCGATCACCTCAACCCCGCCTTCTTCGATCCTGCGAGCGCCCGCGATCAGCGAAAGCAGGCTGGACTTGCCGACACCGTCCGGGCCGATCAGCCCCACCATCCGTCCCGCGGGGATGTCGACAGTGATGCCGTCAAGGGCACGGGTTGTACCGAAGGTCAGAACGACACCGCGCAGACGCGCTACAGGTGCTGCCTGCGCCAAAGCCGGCATCGTTGCACTGTCATCGCTCGTCATTTGAGCAGCGTGGCATTCAGATTGGCCGGCCATTCCGCTTTCGGATCGAGGCGCACATACGCCACGCCCGGCAGTCCTGTTTTCACGTGGCGGATATGCTTGCGCAGGAGCTCCGGCGCAATGTGCGCCTTGACGCGAAACATCAGCTTCTGGCGCTCCTCGGCCGTTTCTACGGTCTTGGGAGTGAACTGCGCGACGTCGGCTACGTAGCTCACCGTCGCGGGAATGGTGATGTGGGGTGCGGCATCAAGAACCAGGCGCGCCTCGGCGCCAATAGCCAAGCGACCCGCCTGTGCGGTCGGCAGGAAGAACGTCATGTAGACGTCGCCCAGGTCGACCATATTGAGCACCGTGCCTCCGGCCGAGAGCACCTCGCCCGGCTGCGCGACCCGGTATTGCACGCGCCCGTCCCGCGGCGACTTCAGAGAGCTGTCGTCGATGTCCGCCTGAATGCGGGCGATGGTCGCGCGGGCGGCAACAACCCTGGCCTGCGCATCAATAACCTGGGCCTCAGCGGCACCTATAGCGGCGTCGGCTGCCGCGACCTGTGCCTTTGCCGCGCTGACGGCAGCGCGAGCGCTTTCGAATTTTGCACGATCGTCGTCGAGAACCGCCTCCGGCGTCGTGCCGCGCCCGGCCAGATGCTCGGAGCGCTCGAAGCGTTTGCGGGCGGCTTCAAGCTCGGCCTCGCGCTGCGCCACGGCAGCGAGGGCGGCTTGCTTTTCGGCCTTGCGCTGCTCCAGCTGGGCGCGCGTCGTGTCGACGCCGATGATCGTTCCCTGCAGCTGCGCCTCTGCTTCGCTGCGCTGGGCCATGAGCGACGTTGTGTCCATTTGCGCGAGCACCTGGCCAGCCCGCACAAGATCGCCTTCATTGGCGAGTACGTCCTGGATGCGGCCCGAGATCTTCCCGGCTATGTTGATCTCAACTGCCTCGATGCGGCCGTTGCCGCTGGCGAAGCCCGCGGGCAACGCCTTCGGCCTCAGCCATTGCCACGCAAATAAGGCAAGGGCTATCGCTGCAACCGCACTCCAGGCGAGCGGTCTCCTGAACCAAGTCTTCGATGGGGCCATGAGGTCATCACCAAGTGCGCAGATGCGGGGATCGACGAAGCAACTGAGCCCGCTGGCCGCGAAACCCACGCCATGCATCATGCAATGCACATTGCACGGCAAAGGGATATCAGCGGTATTGGTCGTAAGCCCAGGTGAGGTGGCGGCAACTTACTAAGGGTAATCATGGAGTGATGCCGCGGCTTTGATTTGCGTCATTGATCAGGTCATTGGACGGCGTGAATGGGGGACCATGCAGTTGTGTGTTGAGCGGAGTGAAGTCCCATGTCACGCGAACCCTCTTCCCGGAAATCCGGTCTTGTCGAGCGCCCGGCTGCGCTGCCTTTCCCGCAAGCCGATGTCTCGGGAGAAGTCGGCCCGCCGCGCAGCGAGGATATGAAGGGGCCAACATTCCCCCTGGCTGCCTTCAATCCGTTCCGTCCGGCCCAGGATTACGTCGTGGATTTCTGGCAGCGCAGCTTGCTGTTCGCCGACATCATGCGGGAGCGCGGCAACCAGTACTTTGCCCACCTCGCAGAAAAAGTGCCGAATGTGCTGGCTTTCGACGCCGAGCTGGTGCTCTCGGGGTTGACCCTGAAGCGCCCCGTGAACTACGGCTTGGTTCGCATCATTCCCCCTCCCGGGGTTGCCATCAGTCCTCGAAAGCGTCCGTTCGTCGTGGTCGATCCGCGCGCCGGTCACGGCCCGGGCATCGGCGGCTTCAAGCCTGAGAGCGAGATCGGAATGGCCCTTGCAGAGGGCCACCCCTGCTACTTCGTCGGATTTCTCCCCAACCCGGTGCCGGGGCAGACCATCGAGGACGTCCTTGAGGCGCAGGCGTGCTTTCTCGAGCAGGTGATCGCGCTGCATCCCGAATGCAGCTGCCAGCCTGCTGTGATCGGCAACTGCCAGGCGGGGTGGCAAGTCCTCATGACGGCCGCCATAAGGCCCGAGCTTTTCGGCCCGATCATTCTGGCTGGCGCCCCCTTGTCATACTGGGCCGGCTGGCCGGGAAAGAACCCGATGCGCTACGCGGGCGGCCTGCTCGGCGGGAGCTGGCTGACGGCCCTCACCAGCGATCTAGGCAACGGTCGGTTTGACGGCGCAAATCTGGTGCAGAACTTCGAGAACCTAGATCCCGCCAACACGCTGTGGACCAAGCAGTACAATGTCTTCTCAAAGGTCGACACCGAGGCTCAGCGCTATCTGGATTTCGAGCGTTATTGGGGCGGCCATGTTTTTCTGACCGATGTGGAAATGCAATACATCGTCGACAATTTGTTCATCGGCAACAAGCTGTCGACGGCGGAGCTTGTCACCTCGGACGGAGTGCGCATCGATCTGCGCAACATACGCTCTCCCATCCTGTGCTTCTGTTCCTACGGCGACAACATTACGCCGCCGCCGCAGGCTCTGGGCTGGATCACCGACCTGTATGTCGATGACGAGGATGTTCGCGCGCACGATCAGCGAATTATCTATTCCGTGCATGACAGCATTGGTCATCTCGGGATCTTCGTGTCGGGCCGGGTTGGTCGAAAAGAGCACCGGGAATTCACGACCAACATCGACTTCCTGGACTCATTGCCGTCGGGCATCTATCAAGCCGAGCTGCACGAGAAGGGGCCACAGACGCGCCATTCCGATCTTGCTTACGGCGAATATTTGCTGTCGCTCGAGGCGCGCGGCCTGGACGACGTTCGGCGCATCGTGTCGCCCGACGTGGAGAGCGACCGGCGCTTTGCCGCGGTGGCCCGGGTTTCGCAGGTCAACGTCAGCCTCTATCGCACGTTCGTCCAGCCGTGGGTGCGCGAGGTGGTGATGCAGCTCTCGGCACAATGGCTGGAGCGCCTGCATCCCTTGCGGTTGTCGTACGAGCTCATATCGGACCGCAATCCTTGGATGGCGTGGGTGCCGGCCGCGGCGCAGCAGCAGCGGGAGAACCGTAGGCCGGTACCGGCCGACAATCCCTTCCTGCAGGCGCAGGAAATGTTCTCCCAAGCTGTGGTGGCGTGCCTCGATCAATGGCGCCTGTGGCGAGACGGGGCCTATGAGCTGGCCTTTGAAGCCGTCTATGGTTCGCCTCTGCTCCAGGCCTGGGTCGGGATGAACGCAACCGGCAGGCGTCAACCCCGCGACCACCCGGGGGAAACGCCTGAGCACCTCGCTTTCGTGCGTGCCGAAGCTGAGCGCTTGCGCGGTGCCATGGCCGAAGGCGGTCTGGCGGAAGCGTCCGCTCGCGCCCTTTATTACATCTGCCGCGTGCGTAGCCGGGTGGACGAGCGGACATTCAACCTCATTCGCAGGATGCGTGACGAAAGCAGTCTGAATCTCGACTGCGTGTCGCTGGCAAAGTTCAAGCAGGCGATCCGAGATCAGATGCGGATCCTGCGGCTGGATGAAGCTGGCGCGATCGCCGCCCTTCCCGGTCTGCTGAGCCGCGCAAGGGCGGCGGAAATCGACCACGCGCGGGCCGCCATCGAGCGGATCGTCAACGCGGAAGCTCCTCCCGATGAGATCACCCGCCTTCGTCTTGAGCAGGTCCTGGCGGTGTTCGAGGAAGCGGGACGCCACGCAGACGACAAGGGCGGGCGCGGCCACGCCGCAGCGTGAGGCGTTGCGGCGGGAGTCACGGCCGGGGCAGGCGCCGGCAAGCCGGAGGCCCCTTCCCCGACTGCAGGCTGCTGAAGCTCAGGCTTGGCGGTGCGAGCCGTGCTGCACACCAGATTCTTCAGCTGACTGCAGGAGTCTCCCCCGAAACGGGGATTCAATAGGCTATTGGGTGCTCCATTTGATGCCCCCAGCGGAGAAGCTGGAGGACGATCGTGCGCGGCATCGGCCATACCCTCTCTCAGGTAACTCGTCTTGCATTCCCGTATTTTCGCTCCGAGGAGCGCTGGGCTGGTCGTGGCCTGCTCGGGGCCATCCTTGCCATTGAGCTCGCCCAGGTCGGCATTGCGGTTCTGCTCAATTCCTGGAACGCGCGCTTCTACGACGCGCTCCAGAACAAGAACGCCTCCGCCTTCGGCTACGAGATCTTGAATTTCACCGTGCTTGTCGCCGCATTCATTCTGCTTGCCGTCTATCAGCTCTACTTGAGCCAGGCTCTCCAGATTCGATGGCGGCAGTGGATGACCGATCGTCTGCTCGGCTCATGGCTGAAGAACGCCGCCCCTTATCGCATGCAGCTGTCGGCCGACTGCGTCGACAACCCTGACCAGCGCATCGCCGAGGACATCAAGATGTTCGTCTCGAGCACCCTGTCCATCGTTACGGGGCTGCTCGGCTCGGTGGTTACGCTTGGCTCCTTCATTGTGATCCTGTGGGGCCTCTCCAATGCCGCCCCGCTCGCGCTGTTTGGCCAGACCCTCGCCATCCCTGGTTATCTCGTGTGGATCGCAATCCTCTATGCGGTTGTGGGCACGCTGATTACGCACTTGATCGGACGGCCGCTGGTCCACCTCGACATCGAGCAGCAGCGCCGAGAGGCAGATTTTCGCGCTGGCCTCCTGCGCGTGCGCGAGAATGCCGAGCAGATTGCGCTTCTCAAAGGCGAGCCTGCCGAGCACCGGCGACTCATGGGTCAATTCGCCAAGGTCAAGGACAACTGGACGTCGATCATGTGTCGCCAGAAGCGCCTGACTTTCTTCACCGCGGGATACAATCAGGTGCAGGTGATCGTGCCGGTCCTGGCCGCCGGCCCGGTCTATTTTGCGGGCGCCATCAGCCTCGGCGGCCTGATGCAGACAGCATCGGCTTTCGGGCGGGTCGAGGGAGCGCTTTCGTTCTTCGTCAAGACGTATCCTCAGCTCGCCCTGTGGAAGTCCGTCATCGAGCGGCTCGATACCTTCGAGCGCAGCATCGTTGACGCAGCAAGCTCCCGAGGAGCATTGGAGATCGTCGAGGGCAGGGTCGAGTGCTCCATCACCGCAACGGCCCTCGACCTGACGAAGCCGTGTGGTACGCCGCTCCTGAGGATCGAGGCGCTCGATCTCGCCGCAGGCGAAGCGACGCTTCTGACCGGGCGATCGGGCATGGGCAAATCCACCTTGTTGCGCGTACTGGCGGGCATCTGGCCTCACGCCCATGGTCGAGTAGAAATCCCCACCGGCACCCGATTGCTCGTCTTGCCCCAGCGTCCCTACCTGCCGGAAGGATCACTCCGCGATGCCATCACCTTTCCGCGAGTCGCATCGGCCGACGAGGACGCGCGTATTGCTTCCCTGCTGCAGGAGTTAGGGCTCTCCGCGCTCATAGACCGTCTCGGCGAGCACGCCCATTGGCAGCAAAAGCTCTCTCTCGGGGAGCAGCAGCGCCTGACCGTCGTCCGCGCCATCCTCTTCGAGCCCGATTGGCTCCTTCTCGACGAGGCCACTGCCTCACTCGACGAGCCTGCCGAGCGGCTGGTCTACACGCTGCTGCGTGAGCGCCTGCCCCGTGCCACCATCATCTCCGTCGGCCACAGGTCGACGCTCAGGGCGCTGCACGACCGGAGCGTCGATGTTGGCCAACTGCGCGTCTGCGACGCCGATGCGCGAGGCCGGCGCGCGAGAACAAGAGGGCTGCCGGCCGGCATCTCTGGCGTGGTGACCGAGGCAACCATCGGTCACTGCAGGCCCTCGACGCACACGTTCGCCACTCCCTTGGAGCTGGAAGCTGTGCGATAGGCGATGTCGACTCGGTTGATCGAGCGCTCGTAGCCTCTCAGATCGAGGGGGCGCGTGCGCTCGCCCTGGCGGATGAGGTGCCGGACCGGAATGTCGTCCGGCTCACCCACCGCATAGATGACCTTGAGGTCGAGCATCTCGACGTCGGCGCTTCGTACGTGCAGGCGGATGGCTTTGAACCGGCCTGCCCGGCGCCCGACTATGATCGAGTCGCGGTTATTGCCGAATGTCGATACGTCCTTGCAGCCGAGCTCGACCCATCCAGCCGTTGGAGGTCTGGAGCCAGGCGAAACCGGCCCAGGTTCGCGAGGCGGCGCAACGATTGCGACTTGCGCTTTTCTCAGCTCCTCGATGCGGCGTTCGGCTCGTCGGTCATAGAAGGGATTGGTGTTGCCGTACTGGCGGCGGAATGCCTCGAGGTCACGGATATCGCTCGAACGCTCCACTTGCTTCCACGCCCGCTCGGCCTCGCTCAGCTGTACCTGTGTGGCCGGTGCGGATTGGGACGGAGCACTCTGCCGTGCTTGCGCGCCAGCGAAGTGCACCTCCCGGAGCGTGCTGAATCCCAGCCAGGGTTCCTGCCCTACCGCCGTGCGGACGCGAAGCTGCACCTGCCGAAACATGGAGACCGCCTCCACCCCCGGCTTCACGATTTCCTCAGCCAGAACCTTCGCGTAGGGCCCAGCACCTTCCCCCACATCCGATGCCAGCTCACCTTCGGCCGTGGCAAAGGCGATCAACATGCCGGTTTCCTGGCGGACCGGCACGAATCCCTTGGACTGGACGAGCGCACGTGTTCCGGCCTTCTTGAGCTTAAGGCTATTGCGGCAGGCATCGAACACCACGAAGTGCATGGCGCTGTCGGACTCGCTCTTCAGCTTGCGCGTGATCTCGGTGAGACGGAGCGACCGGTCCCAGAGTTCCGAGCTCTCGGCGGACACGACGTCGACAGGGATAAGATAGTTATTGCCGGCGTCCTGGGCGCCATGGCCGGAATAGTAGACGAAGCTTACCGCCCCGGCTCCCGCCGCTCCAACGCGGCGCACATGCCCGTTGACCGCGTGATGCAGGATAGCCAATCCCGCATCCCGTACGATCGTGACCTCGAACCCGAGGCTGTTCAGCACCTGCCCCAGCAATGCGACGTCGTTGTGTGGATTGGCCAAGCGGCCGATCTCGGCCGGGTAGCCCTGGTTGCCGATCAGCAGGGCGAACCGCTTCTCGGCCTTTGCGAACGGACTTGTGAGGAAGAAGGCCAACGATACGCAAAAGGCTAGCACGTACCGCATGCTCGAGTATCCGAGGCAACGACCAGTATCGTCAGGAAATCCTAACACACACGGAAGCAGGACGTCAGCATCGACCGTCGGCGACGATCCAGCCCAGGGCGCATCGCCAACTCGCAGAGGGCCGCGTCAGCGGCCCTCTGCGGCTTATCTGGTGCATCACCGTCAGATCATTGCAAGCCTTCGACGCACACCTTGGCCAGCCCCTTGAAATTGGGAACCGTGCGATAGACCATTTCGACGCGGTCGATCACGCGTGCGTGGCCCTTGAGTTCGAGAGCCTGCGTGCGCTCGCCTTGCCGAATGAAGTGCCTGACCCGAATGTCGTCGGGCTGCCCGTTGCCGTAGATGACCTTGAGGTCGAGCATCTCGACGTCGGCGCCCCGCACGTGCAGGCGGATCGCCTTGAACCGGCCTTCGCTGCGACTGACTCGTATCGTATCGCGGTCCTTGCCGAAGATTGCCACGTCCTTGCAGCCGATCTCTTCCCAATCACCCCGACCTGCCACCGGCGGTGGGCCCGGGGGGCCGCGGCGGGACGGCTCGCCGTAGAGTTTGATCAGGGCCTGTCCGCCGAAGTTCGGACGCGAGCGGTAGACCATCTCGACCTGCCTGAGGAAGCTGCGCTCGCCCCTCAGCTCGATGGGAAGATCGCGGCCGTCCCGGATCATGCGGTCGACACGGAAGTCCTCGGCGAAGCCGTTCAGGTAGACGAGCCGGACCGACATCATGTGGATGTCACTGCCCTCCGCCATAAAATGCAGCGTTTTGAACGCCCGGGTCCGGTACCAGTCCTCGGACTGATTGATGCGGATGACGTCGCGGTCGACGCGGAAGCCGACACGCTGCTCACCGAGCAGCACCCAATCGCCGCGATCGCGGTCACGCCCGCCGCGGCGGTCATCATCGCGGTCTCTTCGCTGGGCCATGGCATCGCCCGCGAGCGCGCCGGCGATCAGCAGCCCCACCAGTGCCGTTGCCACCTGTCTTAGTCGCATTCCAAACCTCCATCATCTCGGGGTGCAGAGCACCGCCGGCGCCACTTGTCGGTCAGCATTTCGCCGCCTTGACGGCATGAAAATGGCCTAGCTTGGGAGATTGCACCAACGGCCGATGAACGCCGGATGTCCTCAGACATCGGCACTTTTCGGCAAGCCATTGAAATGATTGGGCAGGGCGGGACGGCGCCAACGCCGTCGGCGGATAATCGCCGGCCGACCATGAGGCGGGTGCGACGTCATGAACGCCGGCAGCGTGCCCGCGCAGGCAGGTTGCCTCGAGGCCCTCGCCGTACCTTGCCGACGGCTTTCGGCTCGCGACACAGGGCTTGGATGGCGCCCAAGAGACCGGCGCCGGTCACAGTGGCGTCACGATGGACACTACCTTGCTCACAGCATCATCGGGCTGGCGATCGCTGTGACCCGAAGGCGTCAGGAGACGGCAACCATGCGCTTAGTATTCGCACTATTTGTATTGCCCGCATTCACATTGCCAACAATCATTGCGAGCGCGCACGGCGCCGAGATCAAGGGTGCCTCGCGCATCGACGCCGTAACCGTCTATCCGTCGGGCGCGGAGGTCACGCGCACAGCCAAGGTGCGGATCGAGGGTGGCGACCATGTCCTTCTCTTCACGGATATTCCGGCCCGCGCCGTGCACAGCTCGATCAGAGTCGAGGCCAAGGCGGCCGGCCCGCTCGCGATCGGCTCCGTCGATAGCCGCCGCACGTCCGTGCCACGCACTGACGATGCAAACGCGGCGACCGAGCGAAGGCGGATCGAGGACGCCATCGAGAAGCTCAAGGATCAGCGCGCACAGCTGCAGGCCGCCATCGAGGCCGCCGAGGCGCAGAAGACCCTGATCGGCAATCTCGCCCAGCTGCCGACGCGGCCGGCGCCCGCAAACGCGGCTGCCGTGCAGCCGGACTGGGGCCAGCTCTTCGGCATGATCGGCGAGCGCTACGCCGAGGCGCAGAAGGTTGTCCTCGATACCCAGATCAAGATGCGCGAGGTGGACCGGCAGATCACGGACCTGCAGGGCAAGCTCGCCTCGCTGGCGCCTGCGCTGGTAGAGCGTACGGAAGTAAAGATCTTCGTCAACGCCGGCGCGCCGCTCGAGGCCGACATAGCCATCCGCTATCAGGTCGGCGGTGCCTCGTGGCTGCCCTTCTACGACGCGCGCCTGTCGACCGGCACGCGCGCGCAGGCGCCCAAGCTGCAACTCGTACGCCGCGCGAGCATCCAGCAGCGCACCGGCGAGCTTTGGGAGAACGTGACGCTTGCGCTTTCGACGGCGCGTCCGGGTGCCGGCACCGCAGCCCCCGAGCTGCAGACGATGACGATCGACTATGCCGTCGATCCGCCGCCGCGCCCCGCGCCGCAGGCGCTCGGTGTGACGCGATCGATGCAGCGCGAAGCAGCGGTGGCGCCGGCAGCGGCTCCCAGCGCAGGTCGCGACGACGAGGATCAGATGCGCAAGTCGGCCGAAGCCCCCGTGCCTGTGCGAGCGGAGGAGGTGCGTGCCAGGATCGAGACGCAGGCTTTCCAGGCCGTCTACTCCATCGCCGGCCGCGTGACGGTGCCCGAGACGGGCGAGGCCAAGCGCGTGCAGATCGACGACACCGACCTCGATCCGACCCTGACCGTGCGCACCGTGCCCAAGCGCGACGAGAAGGCCTATCTCTACGCCAAGCTCACCATGGCGCGTGGCACGCCGGTGCTGCCAGGACAGGTCTCGCTCTTCCGTGACGGGACGTTTGTCGGCAATGGTCGCCTGCCGCAGCTGGCGCCAGGCGAGGAGCACGAGCTGGGCTTCGGCATCGACGACGCGGTGCGCGTGCGCCATGCCATTGCCGAGGAGAAGCGGGCGGAGGCCGGCATCCTCACCTCGTCCAAGACCGACACGCGCAACTATCGCATCACGATCAAGAACCTGCACGCGCGGCCGATCCCGATCACCGTGATCGACCAGATCCCCGTGTCGCAGAACGCCGACATCAAGGTTGAGATGCTGGCCAAGCTCGCGCCCAGCAAGCGCGACCTCGACGACAAGCGCGGCGTGCTGTCCTGGGATATGGAGCTTAAGCCCGACGAGGAGAAGGCGATCGAGTTCGGCTATCGCGTCACTTGGCCCTCCGCCAAGAAGATCAGCTACGGGCAGGGCTCGTAGCACCCCGTCGAGCAGGGCCGAGGGCGGCAACTCGCGAGCCGGTATCCCGGGTCGCGATCTCGATACCGCCCTGAGCCTGTCGAAGGGCGGGCGGAAGGCGGCGACTGTGGCCTCGTGGTTCGACAAGCTCACCACGAGGGATGAGGATGCCGCACTAGGTGTCCCGGATATTCTGCTGACCCTCGGAACAAGCCCGAGGGCTAACGCAAAATTTCGGGATGACAGGGAACGAGCTTCTCGCAGCCAATCAGCGCCGTCGGGCGGTGAAGGTGCCCGAGCATCCGCCATCGGCCTGGAACGTGCCGGAGCC
>Ga0111538_10008711_pt1 | contig 13597 bp, 11 predicted proteins | sample SoiMethybrSBSTD1_FD_79669 | JGI IMG/M metagenome (GOLD analysis project Ga0111538, IMG submission 79669) | Bulk soil microbial communities from a Populus tree surrounding site in Tennessee, USA - Soil MetaG P. TD hybrid SBSTD1 (version 2)... | ecosystem: Environmental > Terrestrial > Soil >...
CGTTCGTGTGGCACAAGACCGCTGACCAGATCATCGAATCAGTGGGACGATTCTGTACACGAATTAACGACTCGGTACACTAGCAGGCTGAAGCACGGCGCGGCAACGCGCTACGGACCCGGGCGCATACGGAAGTGGCATTGCGGGCCGTCGCGGGCGTGCGGCAGCGCCTGCCATTCGCCGCAGGTATTTGCATCGGTTTGCACTTGTGGGGCCTCAGCAGTAATTCCGCCGAGTTGATCTCACGCAAGAAGGAAGAGCGTTCCATGGGTATACTCGCGCTCTCTCCAGACGGCCCAGTGCAGCGCGCATGAGGCGTTTCCGGTTTATCGCGTGGCTTTCGCTGCTCGCGACGCTCTACAGCGCCGCGTCCCCGACGCTCGCCGCGATCTTTCTTGGGAACACGCCGGCCGCGCTCGGGCAGATGCTCGGCATTTCGGCTGCGTCCGCGGATTCCCCAGCCGCGGACGACTGCCACAGCGAGCACGATGCCGGTCCGAAGAATGACGCGTCGGCCTCCGGCACACCCCAGCCGGCGCACCAAGCCCACGGCATCTACTGTTCGCTCTGTCTCAATCCGAGTTCCATCGCGACGATTGCCGTTGCGCCGGTTTCGGTATGGGTCCTCGCTCTCGCGTTCGATGTCGCTCGACCCGAGTCCGCTGCAGGACTCTTCTCCTCGTTTTTCCCCCTCTACCGCTCCCGCGCACCCCCCGCTGCTTCGTAGCTGACGTTCCACCGTTGCCCGGTTTCCGCCCTCGGCGGCTGCGGGCTTGAACGGCTTCGATCTACGAACAAGCGGGGACTCAATGAAGAAGAATACGCGCAGGCGTTCGACCGCATGTGCCGTCGCGCTCGGTGCGGTGCTCGGCATCGCGGGCGGCGGCGCGAACGCGGCCGACGAAGACAGACTGCTGCCGGATGTCGTCGTCACCGGCACGAGAGAGGGGACCTCCCTCAGCGAGACACCGGAAGCGGTCGGTGTCATTCCCAGGGAATCGATCGAGCGCACACGTCCGAATCATCCGTCCCAGATCCTGGGCCAGGTCCCGGGTGTTGCGGTTGCGGTCACGAATGGCGAAGGCCACACCACCGCCATCCGCCAGCCGTTCACGACCAACCCGGTCTACCTCTTCCTGGAGGACGGGATTCCGATCCGCTCCACCGGGTTCTTTAACCACAACGCGCTCTACGAGATCAACATTCCGCAGGCGGGTGGCATTGAGGTGACGCGCGGGCCGGGCACCGCGCTGTATGGTTCAGACGCGATCGGCGGCATCGTGAACGTGCTGACGCGCGCTCCGTCCGGCAAGCCCGATTTCAGCCTCTCCGGTGAGCTGGGCGGGCACGGTTTCTGGCGCGTTCTCACCGGCGGCGGAAACGGCTACGCCGGGGGCGCGTGGCGGGGCGACCTGAACCTGACCCACACGGACGGGTGGCGGGAGGCGACCGGCTACGACCGCCAGAGCGGGACCGCGCGCTGGGATCATTTCCTGGGCGGAGACGGGGTCCTCAAGACCGTGTTTGCGTTCTCCAATATCGATCAGCAGACCGGCGCGAACTCCCCACTCACGCTCAACGACTACACCAACAATCCGACCCGGAACTACCTGCCGATCGCGTTCCGCAAGGTTCAGGCGTATCGCCTGTCCACGACCTACGAGCGGGAGATCGGCAATACGCTCATCTCGCTCACGCCTTACGTGCGCGACGACAGCATGGATCTGCTGGCGACTTTCACGCTGAACTTCGATCCCACGGTGTCCATGGTCCGCAATCAGTCGTATGGACTGCTTGCCAAGTGGCGCGTGGATTTTCCGGACTGGATGCGAGCACGCCTGATCGTCGGCACCGATGTGGACGTGAGCCCCGGCGAGCGGCAGGAGGACAGCCTCAACGTCAGAACGACAGGCGCGGCGCCGGCCCGTGTCTTCAGCGCCTACTCGGCTGCCCGGCGCGTCTACGACTACGACGTGACGTTCGAGGGCATCTCGCCGTACGTTCATGGGGAAATCTCCCCGACAGAGCGCCTGCGCGTCATTGCGGGGTTGCGCTACGACCACCTGAGCTACCGGTTTCGCAATCGCCTGAGCGGCGAGCCCATTTTCGTCGCGCCGGGCACGCCGTTTCCCGGTCCGCGCTTCTACGGTCAGGCCAATGATGCCGATCCGAGCTTCACGCACCTCAGTCCGAAATTCGGGGCGACCTACGCCATCGCGTCGGAAACGCATGCCTTTGCCAACTACAGCCACGGCTTCCGCGTGCCTTCGGAGGGTAATTTGTTTCGACCTGCGGTCGGCTCGACCGCGGCGGCCGCGAATCTGGCGGCGCAGTCGGCGCTTGCGCTCAAGCCGATCAAGGCGGACCAGGTCGAGGTTGGTGTGCGGGGCACCGTCAGCAAAGTCGCCTACGATCTCGTCGTATACGAGCTTCGCAAGCGCGACGACATCGTTTCTCAGCGGGACCCGGTGACCACGTTTACGCAGACCGTGAACGCGGGCAAGACGAAGCATCGGGGCGTGGAGGTCGGACTCGGCGCAGCCCTGCTTTCCGCGCTGCGGCTCGATGCCGCGTTTTCCTACGCGAAGCACACGTACGAAGAGTGGGTGACGAATGCCGGCATCTTCTCGGGCAAGGAGATCGAAGCGGCGCCGCGCGTTCTTGCGACGACCCGGCTTACATGGCAGCTACGGCCGGGTGCGTTTGCGCAGCTCGAATGGGTCCACCTCGGCAGCTACTATCTCGACCCGGCGAACACGCAGAGCTACCCGGGACACGACCTGCTGAACATCCGCGGCACCTGGCCGCTCACGAAGGATGTGTCGGCGTTCGGAAGTGTGTACAACATCGCGGACAAGCGTTACGCCGACAGCGCCCAGCTTTCGAACAACCAGCCGGTGCTCTCGCCGGGCCTGCCGCGCACCTTCTACGGCGGAGTGGAGGTGAAATGGTGAACTCGCATTCGTCAGCCTGGAAGCGCACAGCGGTTGGTGCGCTGCTCCTTGCCGTCGCGGTAGGGGCAGCGGGCCACCTGCACGGCGCCGAACATTCGCACGGCGAGGGCGCGTCCGCCCGTAGCGTGGTGAGCCTCGACGTCTACGCCACCGGCGACACGATCGATCTCCTGACCGGTGAAATCACGGGTGCCAACGGCACGCCCGGTCTTTGGTATCTGCGCTCGACCGATGCCGGGAAAAGCTGGTCCACGCCGGTGCGTGTCGGCGAGGGCATGCCGATTCCGCATCAACCACATCGCAGCAACGATCCGCAGGTCGCATCCAATGGCAAGCAGGTCGTCGCGGTCTGGGCGAGTGCGGGTCGTGGTTTTCGCAGCTCGGGCCCCATGGTGACTGCGTTGTCGAACGATGGCGGGCGCACATGGAAGCGCGGCCCCAATCCGGCGGACGACGGGCGCCACGACGGGCATGGCTTTGCCGACCTCGTCGTGCGTGACGGGCGTTTCCACCTGACCTGGCTCGACAGCCGCAGCGGCGCACAAGGCGTCCGCTATGCAACCAGCAGCGATGGCGGCTCGAGCTGGTCTCCCAATCTGTCCGTGCAAGCCCAGACCTGCGAGTGCTGCTGGAACACGCTTCTCACGGGAAGCGACCGTGCGCTGTATCTGCTGTATCGCAGCAAGGGGCCCCGCGACATGGGACTCGCCGCGTCGCGCGACGACGGCGTCAACTGGACGCGCATGGGTGCGGTGGGCGCGTTCAACTGGCAGATCGAGGCCTGTCCACACACTGGCGGCGCGTTGGCACTGACCGGGAAGGGCGCTGCGGAACGTCTCCATGCGCTGGTCTGGACGGGCAGGCCCGAACAGCGTGGCGTGCATTACCTGGTATCGCGCGATCGTGGCTCGACGTGGATAGCGGACGTGCGATTGGGCGGCGAGTATGCCCAGCGCGCCGACCTTGCTGCGCGCGGCGTCGAACTGGCTGCAGTATGGGACGAAACCGTCGGCCAGAACGGCGCTATCTTCCTGTCGCGGTCGAAGGACGGCGGTCCCGACTGGACGAAGCCGATGAGGCTCAGCGCCGAAGGGGTGAGCGCGATCTACCCGCGTGTCGTCGCGACACCGTCGAACCTGCTCGTACTTTGGACCGAGTCGACCGGGAACGAAAGCAGGCTGCGGATGATTCTCGTGAAATGAAGCCCGGCTATCCGGTGCCGGCGATCCACCACAGCGTCATGACAAAGCCGATTGCCGAGATCGCCTGCAGCGCGTAGGTCCTGCAAACCATCCGGCAGCTGCCGACGCGCTCTCCGCGCTCCGGCACCTCTGGGAATATGCCGTCCGCCGCCGGCAAAGCGGCGAACGACTCCACATAGCCCGGGTGCGTAACCGGGCCACGGTGCTCCCATGCACTCGCATCCATGCGTCCTCCGTGCACGGCCAACGCCCGAACGCGCCTTGCGGGTTCCGCTTCGCCTGACGCGAGATCGGGCTTGTACGAAATTGATTGCGATCAATTATAAGCCGAGCACGAAGACCTGCAAGCCCTCGCGCCCGGAAGCTGCTCGGGGAGCGCGCCGGCTCTCTCGTCCTCCCGCTTCGCGAGTTGCCTCTTCGAGCATGACGCCAATCAGCACACGGCGGCCCGTCACATGCTTGATGTGTATCAACCGCGGTCGCGGCGTTGAACCATAAAGTGCACTGCTCGGATGAGCAGCGGAGAAAAACACGTGGGGAAATTCAATAGGGCCGGGGAACGGGGACGGTATGTGCGCACCGATGACGCTGCACTGAAAAGCCTGACGTTGGGAGATGTTGCGAGAATGGCCGCACGCCGCGAGATCGACGGTTGGTACGTCGCGCTGTGCGAGAGCAAGTGGACGATTGGACGAAAGTCGGGGTCCGACTACCTTCCGGTCATATTGGGGAAGAGGGCGATGACGTTCGACACGATGGCTGTCGCGGAAAAGTACCTGCGTGCCCTGCTTACGCCGACCGGGGTCGAGTACCCGGTACCTTCCCCGCTCAGGCTGACGATCATGCTGGCCGAGATGCCGTTGGCATCCAGCCCCAACTGAGCCCGCGCCCCTACGAAGCGAGCCTGAAGACTCGCGTAGCTTTACCGCTGTTCGTGTAGCCGTGTCGCTCGGCGTCTTTGATTGAATCGAACAACGTCGCGAACGCGAGCCTCGAGCGCTTCAGGACTGAGCCGGTGTCCGAGTCGAAGAAGCGCCAATACCAGCCTTCGCTGCCGCCCAGAAATTCCCACTGCCCACGCATGGCCAGTCCGTGCACGTCCACTTTCCTTTCGAGAGGGGCCGAGTGCGTATCGCGACGTTCGCTACAGCCCCCGGCGGGTGTCGAATGATGTCATCGGGCGCGGCGAAAGTCGCGGACGTGCATCAAGAACCTCGCGCTTCGAAGCTCAAGTCTTCCTCTGAGCCCGCAAGCACCACGCGATCGCGACCTTGCCCTTTCGCGGCGTAGAGCGCTTCATCGGCTGCACGGATCAGGTCCTCCTCCCGCTCGCCATGCAGCGGGAATATCGCAACGCCGAACGATGCGGTCTGGCGGCCGAGGTCATTGCCTTCATGCCGGAGTTGCAGCTCGCCGATTGCGATTCTGAGCGCTTCAGCGCGCTGCAGTGCTGCTTGTGTGTCAGTGTCGGGCAGAACGATCAAGAACTCCTCGCCCCCGTGCCGGAAGACCGCGTCCCCGGCACGCGTCCTGGCCTTCAACACGGATGCCACTGCGCTGAGAACGGCGTCGCCCGCGCTGTGTCCAAACGTGTCGTTGACGCGCTTGAAGTGATCGAGGTCGAGCAGGAGCAGCGAGAGCCTGTCGCCGCCGCGAGCGGCACGAGCGAGCTCGCGTGGAAGATATTCCGCGAAGTGACGGCGATTGTGCAGACCGGTGAGAGCGTCGGTGACCGCGTCGTAGCGCAGATCCTGCAGAGCGCGGTGCAGACGTGCGTTCCGTTCGTAGAGTGCCGCGGCCATGTCGTCGAACGCGGCTCCGATCTGGCTCAACTCGTCCTCGGCCGAGCGCATGCCCGTGCGCGCAGTCAGATCGCCCGCCTTGACCCGCGCTGCTGTCGCCAGCAGTTTACGGATGTTGCGCAGAAAGAATTGCTCCACGCCATAGCGCGCGACCACCAGCAGGAAGAGCAGGCTGAGCCCGATGCCGACGAGATTTCGAATGAGATTGCGGTCCGACTCGTCGAAGATCACGGTGCGCGGGATGCTGACGACGACCTTGAGCGCATTCGAGCCGTCGGGATTGTCGGCGATGGTTTCGAAAGCGAACCAGCGCGCCTCGCGGTTCGCCCCGGTTGCGTCGAAAATGCCTTCCTTCGTCGCCAGCACCGTTTTGAGCATCTCCGGCGGCGCGAGCTTTTCTCCGATGCTGCCGCCGCTCTCGGGGTGTGCGGCGAGCAGGGTTCCATTGCCATCGATGACGGCAAGCACAGCGCCCGGCGGCAGCGGCATCTTTGCGACCACCCGACGGAAGCTTTGCAGGTGGAGGGCGACATAAGCGACGCCGGTGAGGTCGTTTCCGGCCATTATCGGATAGCCGAAGTTGATACCCGGCTGCTGCGTCACGCGTCCGACCTGGTACATGCCGATCGAAAAGCGGAGGGTGTTTCGCGCAACCCGGAAATAGAGGCGGTCCCGTACGTTGACGGCCGGCGGCGTCGGCGAAGCATTGCAAAGGAGGTCGCCCCGCCTGTCGTGAATGCCCATGCCGTGGTAGAGGTCCCCCGTGTGCTGCAGCACACTCTCAAAAGTACGCTGGCAGAGTATGGGATCGTCCTGCACTGTGGGTGCAAGTTGGGCCAGCACGATGAGCATCTGTCGCGCGCTTTCGATGATGTGGGCATTGTCTCGCGCGGCGACTTTCGCCAGACGCTGAAGATCATCGTGCTCCCTTTCAGCCGCGACGAACCGCTGCTCAACCGTGCCATAGATCGTCATGGCGAGCATCGGAAACGCTGACAATATGACCACGAGCACGAGGCGGTTACGTGTGCTGAGCCCCGTCATTCTTGTGTTTCGCGTCCGCTCGAGATGCTACTCAATCCGCCAAGCCCTCCATCACGGCACACGAGCACACTCGGGCCGAGTGTGTTTTCCAAACGCCAACGCACGCGCAGGTCCGCGCAGCATCGTCGGACTGGGAATGGGCACAAAGCGTGTTGTGACCCCGACTCGAGGGCCATTCCACGCAATGCTGAGGCAAGGGGCCTCGCGCAGCACGCCCTGCAGTGCCCGCAGATCGTCTTCTACTCGGAGCGCCCAAACGGCGCCACGGGCGAGTGCTGCCGGACTTGGTTTCTGCTGGCGGCGGTGATTCTACGCTTCGGGCTGGTCGGCGCCACGGCCGAGGGAATGCGACGCTGCCCGTTGTGGCGCGGGCGCATTCGGGCCGCGGCTCGGAACGGATGCGCTGCGGGGACTCGCAGTTTCGGAGTGAGGTTGGTCCGAAGAGGCCTCGGTGCGGTTGCGCCCGGCTTGCTTGGCCTGATAGAGCGCCTTGTCAGCGGCGCGTACCAGCTCCTCGAGCTCGAGCGCGTCGCCGACGCTGCTCGCAACACCGAAACTGAGCGTGAGCTTCAACGAACCTGCAGGGGTCAGGATCGCCTGGCTTGCGACATACGTTCTCACGCGCTCCGCGACATCGCAGGCGTCCTCGAGGCCACAGCCCGGAAGCACGATCAGGAACTCTTCGCCCCCGTAGCGTCCTGCCATGTCGTAGGGACGCAGCCGCGCTCCGAGGAGTTTTGCCAGACGACGCAGCGCGGCATCGCCCGCGAGATGACCATGCGTGTCGTTCAGTTGCTTGAAGTTGTCGATGTCGGCAAGGACGACCGAAACGGCCGTGCCTTCGCGCGCCGCCTGTGCCAGCAGACGCCGCAGCACGTCCCGGATGGCAGATCGGTTGAGCAGACCCGTCAGCTCATCGACGTTTGCCCGGACGCGAAGGTGGTCCTGCAAGCCTATCAGTCGTTGAGCTGCCCGTAAACGCGCGTGTAGCTCGTCGATATCGAAGGGCTTGCGCACGTAATCGTCGGCGCCGGCATCGAGCCCGGCTACGAGATCTTCCTTGCTGCGTTTGCCGGTAAGCATGATGACATGCGTGCGGCTCGTGCTGTCCGCGTCCCGCAACTTGCGACAGAGATCGACGCCGCTCATGCCCGGCATCATCCAGTCCAAGATCGCAAGCCGCGGCGCATCTTCCTTTTGCAGGACCTCGTACGCCTGTTCCCCGTCGGTAGCCGTGACGACTTCGTAACCGCGCTGCCTGAGCAGTCTCTCCAGCGCCAGCCGTGTGATCGGATCGTCGTCGACGACTAGGATTTTCATGGCGTATTCGAGCTCACAGCCGGCGATACAGACGTTCGTCCTTGCGCTGACATTCGAGGCAGCGCTCCGCAGTCGGCTGCGCCGCGAGTCGTGCGGGCTCTATTTCGTCCGCGCAATCGATGCAGATGCCGTAAGTGCCGTCTTCGATTCGTCTGCGAGCGGCGGCTACGGCACGCAACTCCGCAACGCTGCGTCCGGCCTGAAGCACACGCAGCTCCGACATGGTGATCGCGACCGATTCGTCCGCATCGTCGCCGACGTTGTCGAGCTCGTTCAGTTCCGCAAACGGGACGCCGCTCGTTGCGTGCACCTGCTCCTTGAGCAGTCGCTCGCGGGCTTCAAGGATGCCCTTCAGCTCGTCGCGCATGGGGATCTCCTGTCTGTTTAGTGGGCGCGACACTCTACAGGCAGGCCACGCTGCGCACGTATGCTTTCCATCACGTTTCGTGACAGGTCGAACGCAGCATCGATCGGCAGTGCGACGGGCGACACGGGGAGAGGGATAGAGCGGGCGGGGGTCAGCCCCCACCCACCCGTCACGTCACATCGGATTCCGCGTTGGCACCTCGTGACGGACGGCACTCGTAACGGCGCAATCCGGGCCGGCCCGCAGGCAAAAAGTCTCTGCCTGAGTGACGGGGAAGTTCAGCTCTGGCGCGCCCGGGGCGAGACCGGCACGACACACCGGGTTCCATCCGGAGACGCACGAAGTTGCGCAATCGCGGCGGCGGTCAACAGCCCGTATTCATCGATCAGAAGGGCACACTCGGCGGCTCTCTTGTCATCCCCGGAACGGAACGCGGCCTGTAATTGATCCCGCCAGAACTGCAGGCGGTTATTGGCGGACTGGAGCATGAAGTCGTTCGATAGCATGGCTGGACCCGCAAAATCGCACTGGTAAGCGCAGGAAACCGGAAGGTGCTGCATCAAAAAGTGGATGGATTATTGCAGCGCGAAGAAAGGTCGCACGCGGATTTATTCCCCTCCGTCGCTACGTAGTGGAATTGATTCGCAGCAATTGGGACGGATTTCGCAGGTTCTCGCAGCGAGGCGTAGCGTGCGGCGAGCAGCGTTTCAACTCGGCGTTGCGCAACGCTTCCCTGGTTGGGCCCAGGGTGTTTCGTCGAACGCGCAAAAAAAAGCGGGGCCGGAGCCCCGCGAGCTTTAGGAGGAACCCGCCCACAGGGGAGGGGCGGTAGCGGAATTATGTCCGTTGCTAATCGCGCTGTCCGTTCGGACCTCTGAATATTTGACGTACATCATCAAAAAAGAATGACTCAGCGGGCCAGCCATGAATTCGCGCGTTGTGAGCTCGCCGAAACAAGACATGGCGCGACATTGCCAAAAAAAAGCAGGGCCGAAGCCCTGCGAAGTTAGGAGAAACCACCCCACGGGGGCAGGGCGGCGGGTGGGATTCTGGCACGACCTAAGATGGTGCTGCGTCTGCTGTTTAGGGAAAGCTGATACTCATCAAGAATGTCCCATTTGTTCTCGTGATGGACGCTTCCGGCCATGAGTACAACAGATGATCACAAGGTTATCCGCAGCAGTTTTTCCTGGCCTGCGGATCGCCCCGCGCCGAACGCAAATGCCGATGAAGGCCGATTGCTTCGGACGTGGACACGGCCATCGCGTTCACCGCTTCTGGTACGGATGGAAGATGTAGTCCTTGTTCTTCACCGCCACATGGCATGAGTGCCCGCAGTCGGAGGGGGCGGCGTCGGCCGTCATCCTGCCGGTCGCGGCGTCATGGTTGAAGAGTGCGTATCCCCAGCCGCCGGTCTTCGGAAACCGCTTGCTGTCCTTCTCGATGACAAAGGCCTGCGTGGCCGCGTCCGGCACATCGACGACGAAGGGGGCTTCGCTGCTCTTCTTGAAGCTCCACTGCAGCTTCGCGATCTTGGATCCTTCGGGGAACGGCTGGCCGTTGCCAGGCACGCCGGCCTTGTAGGCCTTGATCATCGTCGGATTGGCGACGATGACCTTCAGCACTTCATCGGTGCGGGCGGAGGAGACGACTGCCCAGTCCTCGTAGCCCCTGAAGTCGGCGAACGCGATTCCACTCGGCGATTTCAGCGAATACTTGTCGAACTTCTCCTGCGCATAAACGGCCGCACCAAGCGCGGCAAGCACTGCCGTCGCCGCTGCGATTTTCAAACTGCTTCTCCAATTCATGAATGAACCCTTTCATCCGAACGTGAACGCATAGGCCTCCACCCCGGGATCCAGAAACTCGATTTCGAACTGACGGTCGACGATCGGCGGTGGATGGCGGATCAGTTGATAGAGGCGCTGTTCGGAAACCGTGCCGCGCCCTTGATCGTCTACGTCGGTTCCGTGTGCGGGACCAGGCGGCCGGCCGTCGACCAGCACCCTGAAGCGCACCGGCCGTCCCGGTGTCGCCGGTCCCATGACGAGATGGACATCCCGGGCATGAAAGCGATAGACGATGCGGCCGTTGCCCGCGTTCAGCACGGTCGCTTCCTGATTCATCGTCCAATCACCTGAGAGCGCCCACTGATTGAGGCTCAGGCGCGCCGGTGCGGTATAGACGCGACGCTTGCCGGGTAACGCGCCGCCGGGAGACGCAAAGTTTTCCGTGCGCCCATAACCGACGTAGTTCTCCGGAGACCTCAGATTGGTCCAATCGGCGCCGGCTTCCAGGCCGCGCCCGTCTACCGAAACCAGCTCGCGATTGACGTTGGTGCTCCCGGCTTCCACGAGCAGTTGCTGAATCAGCCGTTCCGATTGTTCGTACTCGCCTTCTCCGAAATGACGATGGCGCATACGGCCCTGCGCGTCGATGAAATAGAGGGCTGGCCAGGCCTGGTTCATGAACGCACGCCAGATCTCGTGATTGCTGTCGATCGCCACCGGGTAGACGATCCCCATGTCCTTCACGGCCCAGCGCACGTTGTCCGCGTTCTTTTCGAACTCGAACTCGGGACTGTGCACGCCGATCACCACCAGGCCCTGGCTCTTGTACTTCTCCGCCCATGCGCGGACATACGGCACCGTGCGCAGCCAGTTGATGCAGGTGTAGGTCCAGAAATCGATCAGCACCACCTTGCCGCGCAGGTCGGCGGGTGCCAGCGGCGGTGAGTTGAGCCATCCAGTCGCTCCGGCAAGCGACGGGAAATCGCTTTTCATGGGTGCCGACGTAGGCGAGCCGTGCAGCGCAGGCAGCCGGATGGTGCTAGTCGCGGACTGCGACTGAACGTCGAACTCGGGTGAGGACACGATCAGGACGCCTATCGCGCCAATGGCCAGGGCGCTCAGCAGGATGGTTTTTGCTCTCATGGTGAATATGCATGGCGAGGTTTGTCGCCACGGCATTTCAGCACCGCGGCAGGCGCACTGCCATTGGACGATGGTATTGACTCGAGACGCTGCGCAGCGGGGAAGTGCTCGAAGCGATGGCCGATACCATCGTCCAATAGATGCGGATCGGCCGTTCTGAAACCATTTACCGGCGTGGTGCAACGATCTTCTCCACGCTCAACGCGCGGGTCTCGCGCTGTGACATCGCCCAAACGGAAAATGGCCATGGCCTTCACCATCAGAATCAACGGGAAAACACACGCTGTCGATGTTGACGGCGACACGCCGCTGCTGTGTGTCTTGCGCGACGTACTCGGGATGACCGGAACGAAGTTCGGATGCGGCGTCGCGCTCTGCGGTGCCTGCACCGTGCATGTGAACGGCGCCGCCACCCGCTCATGTGTGACGCGCATCGACAGCATCGGCCGGGCAGAGATCACGACGATAGAGGCGATCGGCAGGACGACGGCGGGCGCGAGGATCCAGAAGGCGTGGCTCGACCGGGAAGTCGTTCAGTGCGGATACTGTCAGTCGGGTCAGATCATGTCTGCTGCGGCTCTGCTCGCGCACAATGCACATCCGAGCGATTCCGATATCGATCGCGCCATGTCGGGAAACATCTGCCGATGCGGAACGTATAACCGCATTCGAGATGCCATCAAGCACGCTGCTCAATCACGGGACGCCTGATCATGCGTATCGATCCGCTTATTCGAGACGGCGAAAGCCCGTCACTGTCGTCAGCGCTGAGCGTTCTGTCCAGGCGCAGCTTCCTTCAGGCCGGAGCAGCCGTTGGCGGGGGTCTGTTGCTGACGTTCGCTCTGCCGTTCGCCCGGCGCGATGCCGGCGCCGCCGACGTCGATCGCTTCTCGCCCAACGCCTTCATCCGCATCGGACGTGACGGCCAGATCGTTCTCACCATGCCCTACGTCGAAATGGGCCAGGGTACCTACACGTCGATTCCGATGCTGATCTGCGAAGAGCTTGAAGTCGATCTGAAGCAGGTGCGCGTCGAGCATGCGCCCCCGAACCCGAAGCTCTACGGCAATCCGGCGCTCGGCGGCGAGCAGATTACGGGCGCCTCGACGGCGATGCGTGCCGCGTGGCAGCCGCTGCGCGAAGCCGGTGCGGCGGCGAGAACGATGCTGGTCGCGGCTGCGGCCAGGCTCTGGAACGTCGATCCTTCGTCCTGCCGCGCGCGAAGCGGCGAGGTGCTCCACACGGCGACGGGGCGGAAGATCAAGTATGCGGACGTCGCCACTGACGCCGCGCGCATGCCGCTGCCTGAAAAGGTGGCGCTGAAACAACCGAAGGACTTCAGGCTGATCGGCACCTCGGCCAAGCGTCTGGACACTCCGGCGAAGGTGAATGGAACGGCGATCTTCGGCATCGACGTTCGGCCGCCCGGTGTCAGGATCGCCACGCTCGCTCAATCGCCGGTATTCGGCGGCCGCGTGAAGAGCGTCGATGATCGGGCGGCGAAGGCGGTCAACGGTGTCCGTCAGATCGTCCAGCTCGACGACGCAGTCGCGGTCATCGCCGACCACATGGGCGCGGCGAAGAAGGGGCTCGCAGCTCTGGTCGTCGAGTGGGACGCGGGGCCGCACACAAACGTGAACACGGATGCGGTTGCGCGCCAGCTCGAGAAGGCGACGCTCGGTCCCGGCGCGGTCGCGCAGACGATCGGCGACGTTGCGAAGGCGCAGGCGGGCATCGTCACCAGAGTCGAAGCGACGTACGAGGTGCCGTTTCTCGCGCACGCAACGATGGAGCCCATGAACTGTACGGTTCACGTGCGCAAGGACAGCTGCGAAGTCTGGGTCGGAACCCAGGTCCTGGCGCGAGCGCAGGCAGCGGCGGCGACGGCCACCGGGCTGCCGCTCGACAAAGTGATCGTCCACAACCACCTGTTGGGCGGCGGCTTTGGACGGCGCCTCGAGGTCGACGGTGTGGC
>Ga0111538_10008719_pt1 | contig 13589 bp, 12 predicted proteins | sample SoiMethybrSBSTD1_FD_79669 | JGI IMG/M metagenome (GOLD analysis project Ga0111538, IMG submission 79669) | Bulk soil microbial communities from a Populus tree surrounding site in Tennessee, USA - Soil MetaG P. TD hybrid SBSTD1 (version 2)... | ecosystem: Environmental > Terrestrial > Soil >...
GCTCCATCCCCGGGTCGGCCGGCCCGCCGAGGCCGAAGCTGCGCGTGATCCAGATCGAGCCGAGCTTCTTCGGGAAGCCCTGGATCCATCCTCGCATGAGCGCGAAATCGCGGTCGACCCAGATGTAGGAGCAGACGGTGACCTCCTCGCCGTCGAGAAGCCCGTTCACGACGACGAACACCTCCTTGTACTGCGAGCGCGACGGGTCGACGAGCTCGTCGCCGCCCTCCGAGCACGACTGCCAGTCGGCGGCGACGAACGCGCAGCGCCCGGGATCCGGGTGCGGGTCGATCCCTTCGGGCAGGAAGGCGACGGCCTTGTCGGGGTCAGCCCAGTAGTCGATCACGAGGAACGCACCGACGTAGTGCCAGGGCGGGTACGGGACGAGCGACGAGCGCCCCTCCGGTGTGCGGGGCACGGTGTAGCCCTTCAGCGCCATCGCGTCGCTCCCGAGCCGAGGCGGGCGAGGCTACCGGGGCGCGGCTTCAGCCTCGCCGCTCCTGCTTCGCGCATCGTCACGCCTCGACCTCCGCCGGCGGCAGCGGGCGGCCGCGCGTCTCCCAGCTCCCGCTCTCCCACTCGACCGCGACCGGGTCGAAGCGGAAGTACGAGCGCGGCGGCAGCGGGCCCCATGTGTTCGACGAGTAGCGGTCGTCCGGGTAGGTGCGCGGGACGTGGTCGTCCGCGAGCCGCTCCATGTCGCAGTAGAGCTCGACGTGGCAGGGCTCCTCGGTGATGCGGACGTACGTCGCGATGTTGCCGGCGATCCCGTGGCGCGTCGGCCCCCACGAGACCCAGCGGCCGTGCCGCGCGAGGTGGTCGAGCAGGTCGCGCATCTTCCCGATGTCGACGACGTCGAACGCCAGGTGGTGGAAGTGCGCGTATCCCACGTCCACGAGCGCCATCACGTGGTGCTCCGAGTCGATGTGGAACCAGACCCCCGCGGTGCCGAGCCAGTCGGAGAGTCGCATCCCGAGCGCGTCCGTGTAGAACGCCGCGTTCGCGTGGATGTCGCCGGTGAGGCAGTTGACGTGGCCGAGCCGCCTCGGGCCGCCGAGGTGCACCGTCGACGAGGGCCGCGCGTGCTGCGGCCAGCGGTCGACTTCCGTCGCGGACTCGCGATGCGGGAGGAGCTGGATCGCGCGGCCGTCCGGGTCGGCGAGCCAGATCGACCCCTCGCGTTCCTCGAACTCGATACCGAGAACGTCGAGATGCGCGCGCGCGTCGTCCGGCGAGCACGTCGAGTGGAGCTCGAAGGCCGTGTGGTCGTGCCCCGGCTCGTCGCCGGCCGCGAGCTCGACGCAGTACGGCTCGTCGTTGCAGGCGAGGAACGCACGACCGTCCGCGCGCGGCCGCTCCATGAGCCCGAGCTGGAGAGACCAGCGCGCCGCCGCCTCGTCGAGATCCGCGACGCGGAGGCAGACGTGGTCGATGCGGCCGAGGCGGATCATCCGGGCATCCGGCCCTCGGCCACCATCCGCTCCGCCTCGTCCTCGGGGATCGCGAGCGCGACGTGGAGCGTCTGGGCGGAGACCTGGAGCTGCTCGCCCGGCCCGGCGAGGTCGACGTCCCACTCCTCGATCGTGTTCGTGAGCCTGCCGAGGCCGGTGATCTCGACCTCGACGACGTCTCCCGCCCGCATCGGCCGGGAGTTTGCCGGTGTCCCGGTGAGGAGCACGTCGCCGGGCTCGAGCGTGATCACGCGGCAGAGGTCGGCCAGCTGGTACGCAACGCCGAACATGAGGTCGCCCGCCGTCGCTTCCTGCACGACGTCGCCGTTCACGTACGTGCGAAGCGTGTAGGCCGTCGGGTCGAACTCGGCGGCCGGAACCAGCTCGGGTCCGAGCGGCAGGAACCCGTCCTGGCCCTTGACCCGCAGCATCGCGCCGCGGTCGGCGTGGCGGAAGTCGTGCATCCCGACGTCGTTCGCGCACGTGTAGCCGGCGACGTACGAGAGCACGTCGTCGATCGCGACGCCCTTCATCCGCCGTCCGACGACGACGGCGAGCTCGCCCTCGTAGTTGAGGAAGCGGGCGCCCTTCGCCATCCGGATCGGCCGGCGGTGGCCGTTCAACGTCGTCGGCGGCTTCACGAAGTACGACGGCTCGGGCGGCGTCCGCGCGGCGTACTCCTCGACGCGCGAGCGGTACGTGAGATGCACCGCGAAGATCTTCGTCGGCTCGACGGGCGCGAGGTAGAGCGCGTCCGTCTCGGCGATCTCCCTGCGGTCGTCGAGCACGATCGTGTCTCCCTCGCGACGGCCCCAGCGCGGCTCGCCGTCGACCTCGACCCGGACGCACCGCTCGGTCAGGACGAGCTCAGAGATGGGCGGCATACTCGCGCACCTCCCACTCCGTGATCACCTCGGGGTCGAACGTCCCCACCGCCTTCTCGAACCGCTCCACCTCGAAGCGCTTCATCGCGACGAACGTCGAGACGAGCTCCTCGCCGAGTTCCGCCACGAGCCAGGCGTCGGCCTCGAGCGCGTCGAGCGCCGGGCCGAGCTCTGCGGGCAGCTTCGTCCCCGCGTGCGCGTCGTCCATCCGGTAGGCGTCACCGACGACCGGCTCGGGCGGGTCGAGCTCGCGCGCGATGCCGTCGAGCCCGGCGAGGAGCAGCGCCGCGGTGATGAGGTGCGGGCACGCGGAGCCGTCCCCGGTGCGCACCTCGACGCGCGTCCGCGAGCCGCGCTCGTTCGGGACGCGGCAGAATGCGGTGCGGTTGTCGTGCCCCCAGTTCGCGTGCGTCGGCGCGAGGCTGTCCGGGAGGATCCGCTTGTACGCGTTGATCGTCGGCCCGAGCAGCGCCTGGAGCCCCTGCGCGTGCTCGAGCACGCCCGCGACGAACCGCAACCCGAGCGGGCTCAGGGCGGCGTCGTCCGACGCGAACGCGTTCCGGCCGTCCGAATCCGACAGGGAGAGGTGCACGTGGAAGCCGGATCCTCCCTGGTCGGTGAACGGCCGGCCCATGAACGTCGCGAGCAGGCCCTCGCGCGCCGCGACCTCCTTCACCGCCGCCTTGAGCATGAACGCGCGGTCGGCGGCGTCGAGCGCCGAGGAGTGCTTCAGGTTGATCTCGTACTGCGAGTTCATGAACTCGTGGTTGCCGGCGAACGCCTTGAGCCCGAGATCGTCGGCCCAGAGCAGCGTTTTCAGGTTGATCTGGCGCGGGTCGGAGACGGCGCCGACGGTGTACACCCGCGACAGCTCGTCGACATAGCGGCCGAGGCCGTTGGGCGCGTCGGGGTCGCGGGTGCACAGGAACCACTCGAGCTCCGGCCCGACGATCGGGAGCAGCCCACGCGTCGCGTAGCGCCCGACGACCCGGGCCAGCAGGGCGCGAGGACACGACGGCCAGTGGTCGGTGCCGTCGAGCGTCCACGCCTCGCCGAGACACCAGGCGACCTCGGGCTGCCACGGCACGACGCGGAGCGTCTCCGGATCGGGCCGGACGGCGAAGTCGACGTAGCCCCGCTCGCCGCCGACGACCGGCGTGTGACTCAGGTCGGTGCCCATGATCACGGCACAGAAGGCGATGCCCTCCTCGAGCAGGTCGACGAAGTGCCCGATCGGGATGTCCTTGCCGCGGGCGACGCCGTGCAGGTCGGTGTAAAGCAGGCGGATCGCCTTGACGCCCTGGCCGCGCAGCGAGGCGACGGCCGCTTCGGGGTCGTGACCGTAGGACATGCGGTGGATCGACCTCCTGGTCGGGGACTCTGATCTACGCGCGGACCCGCACGGGCAGGCGCTTGACGCCGTTGAAGAAGGACGAGCGGAGGCGGACGGGCTCGCCCGCGAGCTCGATCCGGGGCAGGTACGGGATCATCTCCTCGAGCCAGACCTTGATCTCGAGCTTCGCGAGGTGCATCCCGAGGCAGAAGTGCGGCCCGCCGAGGCCGAAGGTGAGATGCCGGTTCGGCGTGCGCCCCACGTCGAGCCGGTAGGGGTCGGCGAACCTCGCGTCGTCGTAGTTCGCCGCCGCGTACCAGATCGTGACCTTGTCGCCCTCCCTGATGCGCCGGCCGTGCATGACGACGTCGCGGGTCGCCGTGCGCCGGAAGTGGTGCACGGGGTGCGCCCGTCGCAGGAGCTCGTCCGCGGCCGTTCCCGCGAGCGACGGATCGTCGATCAGCCGCTGCAGCTCGTCCGGGTGCGTGAGGAGGTCGTGGAGGCCGAGCGAGATGGTGTGCCGCGTCGTCTCGTTGCCAGCGGTCGTGAGGAGGATGAACATCACGCCGAACTCCTGCTCGGAGAGCCGCGACCCGTCGATCTCCGCCTCGACGAGCTTCGTCGTGATGTCGTCTCGGGGATCCCGCCGCCGCTTCTCGCCGAGCTGTCGGCCGTACTCGATCAGGTCGAGCGAGAACGGGCTCGAGAAGGGAAGCTTGCGGAGCTCCGGGTCCTTGAGCGCCACCTCGGCGACGTTCTCCGGGCCGACGACCTCCGGGTCGGTGTTGCCCAGGATCTTGTCCCCGAGCTCGATGATGAGCTTCCGGTCGTCGACCGGGAGCCCCATGATGTCCGAGAAGACCCACATGGGGATCTCCTCGGCGACCGAGTGGACCCAGTCGAACTCGTCCTCTGCGACGGCGCGCGAGAGGATGTCACGCGCGAGCCCTCGGATCCGCTCCTCGTAGGTGTTGACGACACGGGGCGTGAAACCCTTGTTGACGAGCGCCCGCAGGCGCGTATGCGGTGGCGGGTCGGTGTCGATCATCGACCGTCGGGCCTCGAGCTCCTCCGGCGTCAGGTCCTGCAGCGAGGTGCCGCCGAGCTCCGAGGAGAACGTCTGCCAGTCCTTCGACACGTGGAGCACGTCGTCGTAGCGCGTGAGCGCCCAGAAGCCCCGTCCGTCGTGCTCGGGGTTCCAGTGGAGCGGCGCGTCCCGCCGCAGGAGCGCGAGCCAGTCGTACGGGACACGCTCCTCCCAGACGTCGAGGTCGGTGAGGTCGATGTCGTCGATGACGAGGCCGTCGAGCGATGGCCCGGGCACCGTTGCCTCGCGGGTCACCGCCTCCGGCACGTGGTCCTCGCGCGCGTGCACGGCCTCCGCCGCCGCCGGCGGCGGGGCGAGGCGGACGAGGAGCGAGCCGCCCTCCTCGCGCGCCTCGTAGACCGGGAGCGGGTCGAGCGCCGGCGGCGTGAGGACGTCGCCCGTCCGCACGTCGAACTCCGACCCGTGGCACGGGCAGACGATGACGCCCTCGTCGAGCTCGCCCTCGGCGAGCGAGCACTCCTCGTGCGTGCACGTGTCGTCGAACGCGACCCAGCCGCCGGGGGTCCGTCCGACGCAGACGGCGCGCCCTTCGACCTCGACCTGGCGGAGCGTCCCCGCCGGCTCGTCGCCGGCGGGGCCGACCGCATGCCAGGCGGCCTCGCTCAAAGCGGCATCTCGCCCTCGGGGAGCGGCTCGAAGTCGAGGCCCTCGTCCAGCGGCGGCACGCCACGGTGCTCGGCCGCGTGCGCGGCCGCAGAGCGGACGTTCGCGGGACGCAGGACGAGCACGACGACGAACCACACTACCGCGACGAGCACGACGCCGATCGTCCAGTAGAAGGCCTCCCAGTTGACGTTCGAGCGGTCGTGCGGGCCCGGCTTGAGGGCGCCGAAGTAGCCGAGCAGCGGGGTCGCCACCGCGACCAGGAGGACGGCGTACTGCCATGGCTTGTTCCCAGCCCGGCGTACGAGCGCGAAGGCGACGACGGCGAGGATCAGGTACACGAGCTCCACGGCGAACGAGCCGATCGTCGCCGCGAGAATGAACGTCGCGAACCCGTCCGAGGGGAAGATCGGGACGAGATCGCCGTTCTCGCCGGGTACGACGAAGCGGTTCTGGTAGTTCGCGAGCCACGACACGAGCATCAGGCCGATGCCCCCGACCGCGACCATCAGGTTGGCGACCCACGGGGTGTCGTAGCGCGAGGTCTTCGAGAAGACCTTCGGCAGCAGCCCGTCGCGCGAGAGCGCGAAGTAGCCGCGGCCGATCGTCACGCAGATCGCGAGCGCGAGCGCCATCGCGTCGAGGATCACGACCACGTCGAGGATCGCCGCGAACCAGGAACCGACGTACCGCGTCGCCATCTCGTTCACGGCGCCCGGCGAGAGCGCCCAGGCGCCCTGGTTGACGGCCTCTTTGCCGTAGCCCATCGAGAACGCGAACGCCATCACGACGTAGAAGGCCGCCGACGCGCCGATCGTGAACAGCACGGCGCGCGGGATCGAGCGGTGCGGGTCGTTCGACTCCTCGCCGATCGACGCGGCCGCCTCGAAGCCGACGAAGAGCAGGATCCCGAGGAGCACCCCGCCGAGGACGCCGCCGCCCGTGACGCCGAACCACGACGTCTCGTTCGGGTTGAAGACCGACAGCGAGATGCCGCTGTCGCCGCCCTTCGCGAGGATCACGATCGCGAGGATCAGCATCGGGATGAACGACAGCGTGGCGAAGGTGAGCATCGCGCGCACCGCGACGCGGACGCCGAGATGGTTGAGGACGAGCACGATCGCGAGACCGATCAACCCGAACACCCACCAGGCCGGCGAGTTGTCCGAGATGTGCGCCTGCCAGGCGCCCTCGGAGAGGATGCCGACGCCGAGGTAGATGCCGCCGCCGCCGAGGAAGAGCGTGCCGAGGAAGAACACCCCCGCCGTGAGGACGCCGACCCACGGGTGCGCGCCGTGTGTCAGGTACTCGTAGACGGCGCCCGCGCCGGCGAACCGGCGGGCGTAGAGCACGACGGCGTATCCGATCGCCAGGACGCCGAGCCCCGCGATCAGGATGGCGAGCGTCGCGTTCCACGCGGCCCCGGTGCCCGGGTTCGAGACGAGGCCGAGGATCAGCGCCGTCGAGAACATCGGCCCGATCGCGAGCGACTGGGCCACCGCGTGGATCGTCGAGAGGTTCTTCTGCCCGAGGCTCGCGCTCGGGGCCGTCGAGCCGGTCTCACTCATTGGAGCTCCTCCTGCTTGCCGGCGCCCCTTGCGCCGGGGACGGCGGTGGGTATACAAGGTTCGAACATCGAATGTCAACCTTCCAGTGATTCAGTGATGGGAACTCCCGCCGGCCCACTTCGCGTTCGCTCCGTCGTCGAGCTGGCCTACGACGAGCTCCGCGCACGGATCGTGGACGGGCGCCTCCGGCCCGGCGCGCGCGTCGGCCAGGCGGAGCTCGCGGACGCGCTCGGTATCTCGCGCGGCTCGGTGCGGGAGGCGCTGCGCCGCCTCGCGGGCGACGGGCTCGTCGACTTCGAGGTCAATCGCGGCTTCTTCGTCGCGGACGTCGGGCTCGAACGCGTGCTCGAGCGTCTCGAGGCGCGGCTCCTGCTCGAGCCCGGCATTGCGCGGCTTGCCGCCGAGCGGCGGGACGACGCCGACCTGCACGAGCTACGGCGCTGGGTGGTCGCCGAGCGCGCGGCCCGCACGGCGGCAGCTGCCCACGATGCGAGCCGCGGTTTCCACGCCGCGCTCGCCGCCGCCACACAGAACGACGCCCTGGGGCGCATCTTCGACTCGCTCTGGATCGCGGACGTCGGGCGCCGGCTCCTCGCGAGCCGACGCGCCCAGCCGACCTGGCAGGACGCCGACGTCGCCGAGCACGAGGAGCTTTGCGAGGCGATCGAGGCCGGTCACGGCGACCGGGCGGAGGCGCTCATGCGCGCCCATGTCGAGAGCGCGTGGCGCCACTGGTCGCGCCGCCCCGCCGGCGAGACCGACTCCGGATGAGCGTCCGGCTCGTCCACGTGCTTTCCGAGAACTGGACGCTGACGCAGCCGCGCGACCTGCGGGCACTCGTCGGGATGGCGCAGGAGGCGGAGGACGCAGGCTTCGACGCGGTCATGGTCAGCGAGCACGTCGTCCTCGGCCCCGGCGCCGATGCGGACGGCCTGATGCCGAACCCGCGCGACTACGCGCTCCCCGGCAACCAGGACCCTGCGACGCCCTGGCCGAGCTCGATCGTCCTTCTCTCGGCGATCGCCGCCGCGACCACGACGCTCCGTCTCGCCGCGTCGGCGATCATCGCGCCGCTACGGCATCCGCTCCTGCTCGCGAAGGACCTTGCGACCCTCGACCTGCTCTCCGAAGGACGCCTCGTCGTCCAGCCCACGGTGGGCTGGCACGAGCCGGAGCACGCGGCGCTCGGCGTGCCGTTCGCCGACCGCGGCGCGCTGCTCGACGAGAACCTCGCGGCCTGGCGGGCGGCGTGGGGGCCGTCGCCCGCATCGTTCGCCGGCGAGCACTACCGCTTCGAGGACGTCTGGCTGGAGCCGAAGCCGTTCCGCGATGACGGCGTGCGCCTCTGGCTCGGGTCGAGCACGCTGCACGACCGCCTCCTGCGCCGGCTCGTCGAGTACGGGCACGGCTGGAATCCCCTCGGCCGCCCCACGGACGAAGACGTCGCGCGGCTCCGCACCGCGCTCGCGGAGGCCGGCCGCGACCCCGCCGACATCGAGCTCGTCGGCGGGACACGCGGCCGCTTTCCCGACGCCGACTCCGTCGCCGACCTCGACGAAGCGCTCGCCACGATCCCGTCCCAGATCGACCGTGGCTTCACCTCGATCTGCATCAAGCCGTCCCAGTTCCTCGACGACCCCTCGCGCCACGCCGAGTGGTGTCGCGAGGTCGTCGCGAAGGTGACCGCGCTGACCGCGTAGGCTCGCGGCGTGCAGCCGCGGATGCACGAGAGCTGGCTCGCCGTGCTCGGCGACGAGCTCGAGCAGCCGTACATGCAGGAGCTGCGCGAGTTCCTCGTCGCTGAGGTCGCGGCCGGGCGCCGCTTCTACCCCCCAGCCGACCGTGTCTTCAACGCGCTCGCGCTCACACCGTTCGACGCCGTGCGCGTCGTGATTCTCGGCCAGGACCCGTACCACGGCCCCGGGCAGGCGATGGGCCTCTGCTTCTCGGTTCCGGCGGGCGTCCCGCCGCCTCCGTCGCTCCAGAACATCCACACGGAGCTCGAGCGCGACCTCGGGCTCGAGCGACCGTCGTCGGGCGACCTGACGCCGTGGGCCGAGCGAGGCGTCCTGCTCCTCAATGCGGTGCTGACGGTCTCGCCCCGAAGCGCTGCCTCACATGCGGGCAAGGGCTGGGAGCGGTTCACCGACCGCGCGATCCGCGAGCTATCCGAGCGGCGCGACGGACTGGTCTTCCTGCTCTGGGGCCGCTACGCGCAGCAGAAGGGGCGCATCGTCGACACCACGCGGCACCACGTTCTCACGACGGCGCACCCCTCTCCGCTCAGCGCGTCGAACGGCTTCTTCGGCTGCCGCCACTTCTCCCAGGCGAACGCGCTGCTCGAGGCGGCCGGGCGCGAGCCCGTCGACTGGGCCCTTCCCTAGCAGCTCTTCAGCGCGTCGCGCAGCTCGCCCGGCACGAGCCGCGGCTTGCCCCGCTCGACGGAGGTGACGGGCACCCAACGGTTGTTCCGCACCCAGAAGACGTTCGGGCTCAAGGCGCCGGGGGCGTCGCGGAAGTCGAGCCGGGCGACCTCGAACATCCGCCGCAGAGCCTCACCCGCGTCCGGCGCGTCGACCGGGCGGTACAGCAGCCGGTGCCGACCGGGAACCGCGACGAGCGTCCCGCGCCCCCCGTGCTCCTCGGCGGAGAAGCGTCGCACGGCCTCCGGCAGGACGAGCGCAAGGCTGGCCGTGAAGAAGGAGGGATCCGTGACCGACGTGAAACGCCCCTTGGCGCCCTCACCGACGACGGAGCCGCGTGGCTCGTCGGCGGCGAGCAGCGACAGCAGGTTGGCCCGCCCGCGGCCGAGCTGCTCGCCGAGGATGCCTCGCGCTGCAAGCTCGTCCTTCGAGGGCGTCACCAGAGAGTCGCCGAGGTCGACCGACAACACCTCGAGCAGTCCTGGCACGACGACACGCGCATGCCCGAGCCCGTCGGGGTCGGGCACGGAGGCTGCGTCGGCGAGGCGCAGGTGCAGCGCCGCCTCGAAGTCCTCGCTCGTCAGGTCTCCGAGGTCACGCGGAGGCGCCGTGACGAGGGCGACGTGCTCGGCGATCAGGTCCGGCCACTCGTCGCGCTCCGCGCCCGCGCACAGGTGTCCGATGTTCCAGAGCCCGAGCGTGGTGCCGTCGCGGTCCTCGATGCGGTCGCCGTACACCGAGACGTCGTGGCCGGACGCGCCGAAGGAGCGTTCCACGAGCCTGCGGAACTCGTTCGCCTCCACGAGGGTGAAGTACGTGAGGTGGTCGTCGAACGACCGTGACGGCTGGCGGCGGTTGAGGAGCTTCATGCGTCCGCTCACAATGGTCGCGCGCCCCGCCCGCAGCGCATGCCCCATCCGGGTGAAGCGACGCGTACGATTGCCCCATGCCGTTCGGGCTCGGCATCTGGGAGATCGTGATCCTCCTCGGCGTGCTCGCGCTGCTCTTCGGCGCGAAGGGTGTGCCGGATGTCGCCCGGCGGCTCGGCACGGGCGTCCGCGAGGTGAAGGACGCGGTCGGCGAGGTCGACCCGCGACGGATGCTCGAGTCGGGCGACGCGAAGAAGGATCCGCCGCGGACGGCAGCGCCCAAGCCTCCGGCCCGCGAGCCGGACGCCTGATCAGGCGAGCCAGGGGACCGCGCTGCCGTCGAAGAGCGGCGTGGCGGCCTCCCGCCCGACGGCAGCCTCGACCGTCGCGTACGCCGTGTCGACCCGCGGCGGCCGCCCGAAGCCGTGCGCGTCCGACGCGACGAGGGAGACGACTCCGTCGTCGAGCAGCCGCCAGGCGATCCGCTCGGCCGTCGTGCCGTGGTCACCCGTGAGCGAGGGGCCGTTCAGGCAGAGCGGCCACCCGGCCTCGGCGAGCGGCCGCACGGAGGTCGGGTCGTCGGCCACGTCACGGCAGCGCTCGGGATGGGCGAGGAGCGGCACCAGCCCCGCCTCCTCGACGCGCCGGGCGGCGGCGGCGACGAGCTCGACCGCGTCGTCGATCCGGAGCCACCAGCCCGGGAACTCCACGAGCACCGCCCGCGTGCCCTCGAGCCGATACGTGTCCAGGTCGACAGGCCCGTCCGTCAGCAACGAGGGGTACACCTCCCAGCCGCGACGCAGATCGAGGCCCCACTCCGCGACGGTATCGCGGACGCGCGGGAAAGCCCGTTCGAAGATGTCGACCCGGCCGCTCGTGCGGGGAAACGTGTCCCACGCCGCATGGGCGTGCGGCGTCGCGAACAGCACCCGCGTGCCCGCATCGAACGCGATCTGGCAGAGCTCGATTCCCTCCTGGACCGTCGCGGCGCCATCGTCTCCAGACGGGACAACATGGGAGTGGACGTCGACGAAGCCTCCGATGCGTCCACGGTAGCCACACGGCACCGGCCCGGTGCACGCCCTCCGGCCGCATCCACTACTGTCGTCCGGCGATGAGCGAGCGACGCAGGCTGCTGGTTGCCAACCGCGGCGAGATCGCCGTCCGCATCTTCGAGACGGGCCGCCGGCTCGGGCTCCGGACCGTCGCGGTTGCGGGGCCGGGCGACGAGAACGCGCTCCATACGCGCGTTGCGGACGCCGTCGTCCCCGTCGCCTCGTACCTCGACGCCGATGCCCTCGTCACGGCGGCGCACGAAGCGGGCGCGCACCTCGTCCACCCCGGCTACGGCTTCCTCGCCGAGAGCGCCGCGTTCGCCGAGGCGGTGCTCGACGCGGGGCTCACGTGGGTCGGTCCCCAGCCCGACGCGCTGCGGCGCGGTGGCGACAAGCTCGAGGCGAAGCGGATCGCCGCCGCCGCCGGCGTGCCGACGCTCGAGGCCGGGGAGCCGGCCGAGCTCGGCTTCCCGCTGCTCGTCAAGGCCGCGGCGGGAGGCGGCGGCCGCGGGATGCGGGTCGTCGAGCGGCCGGAGGGCCTCGAGGAGGCGCTCGACGCGGCATCGCGGGAGGCCGAGGCGGCGTTCGGCGACGGCACCGTCTACTGCGAGCGCTATCTCGCGAGCCCGCGGCACGTCGAGGTGCAGCTCATGGGCGATCGCCATGGCAACGTGCTGGCGCTCGGGTTGCGCGACTGCTCGGTCCAGCGCCGGCACCAGAAGGTCGTCGAGGAGTCCCCTCCGCCCGGCGTCGCGCCCGATGTCCTCGACCGGCTGGCCGCACACGCGGTCGCGTTCGGTCGGGCAATCGGATACGAGAGCGCCGGCACGGCCGAGTTCCTCGTCGACGGCGACGAGGCGTTCTTTCTCGAGCTCAACGGCCGGATCCAGGTCGAGCACCCCGTGACCGAGGCCGTCACCGGCCTCGACCTCGTCGAGCTCCAGCTTCGGGTCGCAGACGGCGAGCCCCTGGCCGGGCTCCGTCCGGTGACGACCGGGCACGCCGTGGAGGCGAGGCTCTACGCGGAGGACCCGCGCACGTTCCTTCCTCAGCCGGGAACGGTGCGCTGCCTCGAGCTTCCGGCCCGGATTCGCGTCGACGCAGGCATCGAGACGGGCGACGAGGTCGGCGGCGGCTACGACCCGATGATCGCGAAGCTGATCGCCCACGGGGTCGACCGCGACGACGCGCTCGACCGCCTCGGGGAAGCCCTCGACGAGACGGTCGTCGAAGGCGTGACCACGAATCTGCCGTTCCTCCGCTGGCTGGTCGCGCACCCCGCGTTCCGCGCGGCGGAGGTCTCGACGGGCTTCCTCACGCGGTTCCCGCCGCTCTCGCCGGCGCCTCGCGCAGCACAGCCGGGGCCGTGGACCGGCGGCTTCAGGCTCAACCTGCCCCAGCCACCGACGCTGCCGGCGCTCCAGGTCGAGGAGGCCGCGCACGGCACGGTCGCGGGCGGCGACGGCCGGGTGACCGCCCCGATGCCCGGCAAGGTGATCGAGGTGCGCGTCGAAAGCGGGGAGCGCGTCGAGTCGCGCCAGCCGCTCGTCGTCCTCGAGGCGATGAAGATGGAGCAGGTGGTGACGGCGCCCTACGACGGAGGTGTTCGCTCGGTCGACGTCGCCGTCGGCGACCAGGTCGCGACCGGCGCCGTGCTCGTGACCCTGGAGACGGCTTGACGATCCTCGCAAGCCGCATCGCGCGCGACGAGACGTTCGCCCGTCGCGAGGCGCTCATGCGCGAGCTGGTGCAGGAGCTCCGCGAGCGGACGGCGCTCGTCGCCGCGGGCGGCGGAGACAAGTCAGTCGAGCGCCACCGCTCGCGGGGGAAGCTCCCCGCCCGGGAGCGCGTCGACCGCCTCGTCGACCCCGGCTCGGCATTCCTCGAGCTGAACGCTCTCGCCGCGTGGGAGGTGTACGAGGGCCAGGCGCCGTCGGCGGGGATCGTCACCGGAATCGGGATCGTCGACGGCCGAGCGTGCGTGATCGTCGCCAACGACGCGACGGTGAAGGGCGGCACGTACTTTCCGCTCACGGTGAAGAAGCACCTCCGCGCGCAGGAGGTGGCCGAACAGAATCGCCTCCCGTGCCTCTACCTCGTCGACTCGGGCGGCGCCTTCCTCCCGCTGCAGGACGAGGTCTTCCCCGACCGCGAGCATTTCGGCCGGATCTTCTTCAACCAGGCGCGCATGTCCGCGAAGGGGATCCCGCAGATCGCCGTCGTGATGGGCTCGTGCACGGCGGGCGGTGCCTACGTTCCGGCGATGTCGGACGAGACGATCATCGTCCGCGGCAC
>Ga0111538_10008720_pt1 | contig 13589 bp, 11 predicted proteins | sample SoiMethybrSBSTD1_FD_79669 | JGI IMG/M metagenome (GOLD analysis project Ga0111538, IMG submission 79669) | Bulk soil microbial communities from a Populus tree surrounding site in Tennessee, USA - Soil MetaG P. TD hybrid SBSTD1 (version 2)... | ecosystem: Environmental > Terrestrial > Soil >...
TCCTGATTTGGGGAATGATTCCCGACTGGCTCTTCCTCGGAAAGTGGCTGCTGGTGAGTCTTCTGATTGCCTGGTTGGGTTTCTGGTGGTTTCAACGAACGCGGCCGGGATTTGCAGATGTCCTCTGAAATCGCGATCTCTGTCCGCAATGTCGGCAAATGCTATCAGGTGTATGACCGGCCTCAGGATCGCCTCAAAGAGTCTTTGATCGGAGGAATTTCACGTGTCGTGCGGCCGGTGTTGCAGGCGCTGACGGGAAAACACACATCGAGGCCGTCTTACTATCGCGAGTTCTGGGCATTGAGCGGAGTCACCGTAGAGATTGGTCGCGGCGAGACGTTCGGCATTGTCGGTCTGAACGGCTCGGGAAAGTCGACGCTTCTTCAGATCATTGCCGGGACTGTTAATGCAACGAGCGGCATTGTTTCCGTTAACGGTCGGGTTGCCGCGTTGCTTGAACTGGGGAGTGGGTTCAATCCGGAGTTTACCGGGCGCGAAAACGTTTATCTCAATGGCGCCATCCATGGGTTGACCCGCAATCAGATTGATTCGCGCTTTGAGTCGATCGCCGCGTTTGCCGACATCGGTGACTTCATCGACCAGCCCGTGAAGATGTATTCCAGTGGAATGGCGCTGCGCCTCGCCTTTTCGGTCATTGCACATGTGGATGCGGACATTCTTATCATCGACGAAGCGTTGTCTGTCGGGGATGTCGTCTTTTCCCAGAAGTGCATGAGGTTTTTGCGCGAGTTCCAGGAGCGAGGAACGATTGTATTTGTCAGTCACGATTCCGGGGCTATCGTCAGCCTGTGTAATCGAGCCCTGTGGCTGGAACGAGGCCGCGTCCGCATGATCGACAATGCGCGGATGGTTAGCGAAGCTTACGTGGCAGCATTCTACGAGCGCCTGCAGGGCCCGTCCCTGATAGAAACGACATCGCATCCCGACAAACAACACCCCGCAGGCGAGGCCGCCTTGTTCCCGGTTCAGTCCGCGAGTCCTTCGTTTGGAAAAGGAGGAGCCAGGATTGCTGATGTTGCTTTGTTGGACGAAACCGGGGCTCGTCTCAGTTCGGTGGTTGGCGGCGAACCCGTCAGCATCCGCGTTCGAGCTCAGGTTATGGCGGAGCTGAATAGCCCCATCATCGGTTTTTATGTGAAGGATCGACTCGGACAATACCTTTTCGGCGACAATACGTTTCTCGCATATCGCGACAGGCCGATTCGCTCAAACGCCGGGGATGTGGTTGAGGCCAGCTTTGCCTTTTTGATGCCTGTTCTGCCTGCCGGACACTATTCCGTTGCGGTGGCTCTCGCTGAAGGCACGCAGAACAACCACCTGCAGCACCACTGGATTCACGACGCGATACAGTTCGATTCCCATTCCACAAGCGCGAGCACGGGACTGGTTGGGATTCCGATGCGTGGGATAGTGATTAAAACAATCCCTCCGACAGAGCAACGATAGATTTGCGAAGCCTATAAGCGAACGAGTTTCGCTTTCCGTTCGTGTTCAGGAAGGTTTTCCCAGGCAACCGTGAGGTCCAGGGGAGCACGACTGACCGTTGGAATCGGTTTCGGTGCCGGCGCGTCAGAGGGTTGTGGTGTCGAACGCCGCTGATGTAGCTCTGCAACCTTTTGTACGAATGTCTTTTCTCGATCAGGTACCGCATCGACTGGAGCAATAAAAAGGGCTGATACCACGCGCCGCCCGTAGATCACCTGATGGGAAACCGTCCTTCCATCCGTCAGCCAAACATCGCCGGGTTCGAACAGCACCAGATGTCGGGGAACGGTGTCGCGGCCCCTCTGGTACCAATCGCCAAAAACCCTTGTGGATATTTCCTTCAGTAGTTTGTCGTGGGGCTGAGTCTGAAACCGGCTTAGATCGAGCTTGTCGTACCATTCGGTTCCGGTAGACGTGAACGTTCCTGCGGTGTACCAGATCCTCGGAATGTCGTCGAGATTCACGTACAGCCGGATCAATTCCAGGTTGTCGCAGTTTCTGTCGACGTCGAAGTGGAGGTTTTCGACTCGAGTCTCCGTAAATCGCCAGATGATGTCTTCCCGATTGAAACCATAGTTGGCGAAAATTGTCCGCAGCGCATGGCGGATACTGTCATTTACGAGCTTCGCCTGACTCATGAAGTACGAAAACTTGCCCCGGTCGCCCGCAAAAACATCGGCCACAAATTCTGACATCTCGGGCACGGCTGACCATTTCTCCGGGGGAATCGCTTCAAAACTCGAGAGCGCGAGCTTCTTCCATTTCCATTTCTGATAAAAACTTACGGAGCGGAGGAAGTCCCAATCCAGGTCAAACTTCAGATTTCGGAGAAGAATAAGTTTCTCGCCCGAATAGTCCTCGATGATCTGGTTTCGGATTGATTGGTCGGTAGCGACGGCCTGAAAGTCTCTTTCGACGAAATAGTCCTCGATGTTGGGATGAAGAAAGAGTTGGGTCATTTCAGGTTTTACCTCCTCAGGTCTTCTTCAGAGGCCACGGTGGTTCATAGTTGGCCAGGAAGTCCCTGAAGACATCGAAGTACTTCTCGTCGCGGAAGAAGATGTAGTTCAGGCCATCTCTCTTCGCCTGTCGCAACTCGTCGATCAGCTTCAAAGGGAGAATAAAACTCCGATTCGTGCGCAGTTGATCTGTGGAGTACTTCCAGCCAAGCTGGGTCATGAGGTCGATCGTCCAGTCTGCATGGGGGCTCGTGAAATCGATTTCAACGAGGACGGATTTCAACTGTGGGTTTTCCAACGTGCGTCGACACCCTGCGATAACCTGGTGTTCAAGGCCATCAACATCGATTTTGATGTGGTCCGGAACCGGAATGACGCCGCTCTCCACCAGCGAGTCGAGCGTGGAACTGACGCAGCCCTGGCGTAACCGCTGATCCTTTCGGGTGAGCTTTTGACCCCAATTCATGTCCTTCGTCCAGGTGTTTTCCGAAAAGTCGTGGTGGGAATAGGACACCCCGAAGGCTCCGAGATTCAGATAGTCAATCTTCGGCTGGTCGGTCATGGCCAGGCAAAATGCAGATACTCGATTGTGCAGACCATTCACGAAGATGTTCTTGTTCAGTTCCGCGTAATTCAGGGACTCCGGTTCAAAAGCGAAGACCCGGCAACCTGAGAAAGCAGCGGCGTAAATGGTGTACATTCCGATGTTTGCTCCGATATCGACGAGCACTTCGGATGGCTTGAACGTCTCCAGCCACGGGATAGTCGTAGGCTCTTTATCGAAGATCGAAGTCAGACGTCCCTGGGCGAGAGGCGTGGAGCCAACATACCGAATGGGGTGACCGTCCACAGTGATTTCATGGCACGGAACATTGAAGAAATCGGATTCGAACGTGAACGACCGGATAGGGCCGGTCTTGCGCGGCCACATCTTTGAATTCTCGGGCTGGGTGGTCATGTTCCGGTTAGAGAAGCAGTCCTGTAGTTCTTAGAGATTTATAACGTTTCCGTTACATCCGTGGAGCATTCTACAGAATTGTTGGAGGTCAACAAACCCTATTAAATTTCGAGGGTTCTCCATTACAAGGTGAAACAATGATGAAGCTGGCTGGGGGTGAATCTAAGCATTGGACGAAATTGACAGCATGAAGCTGGGGTGTTTTAATTCGTTTCACTTTCGCATCCGGAATCTTCCGCAGGGAACAACTGCACCATGAACCTACCAGACCTTCTTAGACGTTCAGATCGCGCCGTCAAAATCGTAGCCGGCCAGGCGACTCCGACGGTGTTGAGATGGGCGGAAGAGCCGCGAAGTGTCGTCGTCACGGAACCGGGCACGGAACTACTGCTGCAGCGCGCCGATGAATTCCTCTGCTTGAACGACCGCCCGAGAGACATCGGATGGCGAATCTGGCAGACGGAGAATGGAAACGGCGAAGCCGCTTTTGCCACCTTTGTCGTGGACATTTTAAAAGCGGAATGTTCATCTCACTACGACACGATGTTTCGTACCAGCGAGCACACCACCAATTGTCGAAATATCACCCTGGACTGGCCGCAATGGGCACATAACGACGAGAGTTTTCACATTCGCCTGAGGAACGACGGTGCCATTCCCATGGCTATCGATACCGGCCTCAGTTTCAACTCCCGGGCGAAATTCTTTCCACTCATTCAGGGTAACGGCGTGGAGATCGGTCCTGGGCTGAATCCCCATATTCTGCCATCCGATAAGATCGACGTTCGGTATGTGGAATCCGCAAGCGCAGAAGAATGGGTTCGCAATTATAAAAAGACAGATAAACCTTCCATAGTTGAGCAGAAGAACCTTTGGTCGAAATACATCGTTGCAGACGCACAATTCCTCGCAACCATCCCTGACGGTTCTCTCGACTTTATTTACTCGAATCATGTTTTCGAACATCTGATGAATCCCCTGGGAGTTCTTGAGAACTGGAGGCGAAAGTTGTCACCCTCAGGACTCATCGTTGGTGTGGTTCCAGACTGCCGGTACACCTTCGATCTGCGCCAGTTCCCCAGCACGTCTGAAGATTGGCATCGGCAAAGATCGGAAGGAATCTGGAAAACCGGACTCGATCAATATGAGCGATGGTGCAAGTACACGGCTCCGTACAACACGCCGGAAAATCTGATCGCGCGCAATTATTCGATTCATGTTCACTATTACACGCCGGACACTTTTGCGGAGTTGGGAAACCTTGTCGTGAGGGAAGGTTACTTCGACGAGATCCTGATGGAGACTTCGCCTAACCACAAAGACTTCGGGTTTTTGCTTCGGGTCGATAAGAGGGCTGGAGCAGGAACATAGGCTGCGACTGAGATGAAGACACAAAGGCGCCTGATGATTTCGCCAAGAGCTGTACCAACGCATGCAAGATCGTCTCACGACGGTTCAGGAGAACCAGCGACGGGTGCCACCACCCTGGTTGTCATTTCGTACTACGACGCCCGGCCGTTGAACGACCTGTCTCGAATACTCAGATCCATCGAAGAGCACGATGCGGGTATGCCTTTTGACGTTTGTATCGTGGTCAATCAGGCGACAGGCCGACCGGTAACGCTTCCAGCAGCCTCTTTCCCGACAAAAGTGCTATCCAGATCCAATGAGGGGATGAATATTGGGGCCTGGGATCATGGATGGCGCGAGAACCCCGGCTACACTCACTACGTCTTCCTTCAGGATGAGTGCGTGATACGACGGAACGGGTGGCTCCTCGCCCTTACGGAACGATTGAGCGAGCCCGGTATGGGGATGATCGGCGAGTGCATCAATCACCGTTGGTCCAGAGCCTGGGATGAACTTACCGCAGGCAACGAGGATGACCCTGCCGAAGTGCAGGTCGGAACCTCGAGACGTGCCAGGCTCTGCATCGCCCTTTTAGAAAAGCGTCAGATCCCTCCTGGACCGACTGGACGCCACTTGCGTTCCTTGATTTGGGCAACATCCAGCGAGGTCCTCCTCAAGCTTGACGGGTTTCCGATTGGTCAGGACTATGACGAGTGCATCGCGGCCGAAATCGCTGTCAGCCGTCACGTCGAGAGTTTTGGATTATCCATTGGACAGGCTCATCGTACTCCGTTCTACTTCGTCGGGCATACCCAGTGGGTCAACACATATCCTGGACGAAGTGCGAGCCTTAGTTATGTAGAGTGGACCAGGAACCAGTTTTCCAGACCTTCGTTCCCTTTCATCAGTTTGCTTGGAAAGGGCGATGCCACAGCGAAGTTGGACCAACTGGTCAAGCGCGTGGAGACGGAAAGAGGCCTCTTTGAATCCGGTGTGCTGAAGCCGCCAAAGTGTGGATACATCGCCCTGCTCGTCGTGCTTGTTGATCGCGTGGTGGGCGACGGCGACGTCGCTCCCACGGTGCTGTCCTGGTGCCTGCAAAGCGCTCCTCACGCCGACCTGGTTTTCGTTGCGACTACCCAATTCCTGCTGGACCGCACCAAGGCAATACTGGATCACTCCGACTTTGACGAGTTCTCGCAGATCCGGCTGTGTCTGCTTTCGGAATGGTCCGCAAATGAGGCCGCGAATTACGAATTTGTACTGTTTGCCCGACCGGGCGATCAGTTTCATCCATCCGTCGCGTCAACCCTCGCACTGCTGAACGAAAGCGAACAGCCGGATATTGTCGTCTGGAACGAACGAAGACATAAGCCGCCTGATCACGGGGCATGGCTTTTTCGACAGCCGAAATTCGAGCCCTTCACGATCCAGAGCGTTGCCCACATTGGCATGGCTTTTGCGGTCCGTTCCGCCTGGTTGTCGCAATTTCCATATGACTTCGTCGAGGATGTGCTGCATAACGACTCGCACCTTTTTCATGTCTGGCTTGGACAAAATCCGAAAGCTCGTTGGACAACGCATCCTGAATTCTTCAGCTCCAGGCAGTTGGCCCCGCTGAATTCGCACGAACTCTCTCGATTTGGGCACGATGCTTATCGAAGTCGCTACAAAGAGATTCTGAGCACAGTCTCGGAATTCCAGTTCCTGCCTTCGGCAAATAGTTCGCAGTCTCCGCTCGCGCCGGTCCGGCGCCCTCAATCTGTGAGTGTGGTTGTTTCTTTCCGGGATCGCCCTGCCGAAACGATTGCTTGTTTGAGATCTTTGACCGGACAAAGGCTGGACGGTCAGCTCGAAGTCATCCTCATTAACAATCGTTCGAGTGAGGAGTCTCTGGCTGAAGTGAAACAGTCGGTGGAACTGTTGCGCCACGATCGAGTTCACGTGCAAATAGTCGATTATGACGACCCGTTTAACCACAGCAGGCAAACGAATCTCGGAGCCGATGTCGCTTCCGGCGAAGTTCTGGTCTTTCTGAACAACGATGCGGAGTTGTTGAGTGAGGATGTGCTCGACGAGATGGGCGCGTGGGCGCTGCTCCCCAACGTCGGCACAGTCGGATGTCAGATGCTGGATTCCAGGTCGCAACTTCTGTGTGCAGGGATCCAGGCGAGGGAGGTCATCCCTTCCGTGCACGCATCGCCCGTCGACGAATCGAAGGATACCGCCTACTGCGGTCTGACTCGGGAAGTCCTGGCGAACACTTTCGCCTGCTCCGCTATTGCGCGTTCCAAATACGACAAGATTGGTCCGCTGAACGAGATCGAATTTCCGAACGGATACAACGATGTCGAGTATGGCCTGCGCATCCGGCAGGAAGGGTACCGGAATGTCTACCTGGGCCACGTGCAGGTCCGGCATACACCCGGTACCAGTCGCGGCCGATGTGACGAAAGCTTCCAGAAGATTCTCCTGCGTCAGAGATATCCCGAGATTGCGAGCGACGGTATGTTCCGGCTTTCCTACGAGTGGCGGGCCGAAGAATCTCGCGCCAGGCCCGGGCATGAACCATTGTCGGAAGAGCTCGTGAACTCGAATCATCCGGTGCCTTCACTACCGCCCACGGGCATCCATCCAGCGTTGGATCAGCCTGTGGGACTCAAGCAGGCGGTAAGGGTCTTTTATAAAGCGACGATCTACTGGGTTCAGCGCCGAATATTGCACACATGCTAGGTTGGAAGCCGAAGTCATTCGATCCAACCGTGGCAAGCGTTCGTTACCGCTGCATGATTCCTCTTCGTGAATTGCAGTCCGTGAATTTTCCCGTTGAACTCTTCGATTCCCAAAAAGCGGACTCTTACCAGGGCGTGATTTTCTCTAAATGTTATGAGCCGTCAGATCAGGACCTGGCTCGACGCCTGCGATCGCGCGGAGCTTCAGTAGTGTTGGATCTCTGCGACAATCACTTTTATAATCCCTTCTCGCTTCCTGCCTATGTGAAGGCACGGAACAACCTTCTGGAGATGATCGGACTCGCCGATGTGATTGTTTGCTCGACACCAACCCTTGCGGATACTGTCACGGCCGAGGCAGCGCTTGGGGAACCGCCGGAAGTGGTAGGCGATCCGGTGGAGTTTCCGGATGTGCAGCCGTGTGCTAACCGTACCGGTGAAAGATCTTGTCACAAGCTGATGTGGTTCGGAATTCACGGCTCTCCGAATGCCCCCTGTGGAATGCGTGACATACTCGCGATCGCCGACGTCTTGCGAGACGTCTTTCAGACTGCGAAAGGAATTGTGGAACTGGTGGTTTGTAGCAACAGTCGCGAGGAATACGACCGAAGTATCGCTCCGTTGAAGATCGCATCCTCGTATGTGGATTACAGCGTTGAGGAATTTCCCGGCCTTTTGTCCGGAATGGATGGAGTAATCCTGCCGGTGAATAGAAATCCGTTTACATGGGCCAAGTCCCATAACCGGTTGACCACGGCGCTTTTCGCAGGTATTCCCGTCGTTGCCGATGCAGTTCCCAGCTATCAGGAGTTCGCGGAATTCTGTAGTCTCGAGGACTGGTCGTCAGGTTTGCGGGAACTCTTGTTTGACCCCGTCAAGGCGCAACAGAAGGCACTTGCCGGGAGGGATTACATCATGCAACGCTGGATGCCGCGCAACGTTGCGGAACGGTGGCTTCAGGTGTTGTCCCGGCTGCCTGGCGTTGCTTCCCCCTTATGACGTCAAACGAGTCCCAACTTCCGTCCACATTACCTGTCGCTGAGGTTGCGTATTCACCGGAGTCTGCTGTGCATCACCCCGTCGTTCTCATTCGACGGATGGTTCATGAGAGCTGGAGATTCCGCGAACTCGTCAGGCGGGTGGTTGTTCGTAACCTGCGGGCTCAATACCGTCAGTCGCTGCTCGGTTACCTGTGGGCGTTCATCCCGTCCATTGCCACGGCCGTGGGTTTTTCTCTGGCGAAGGATGCACAAGTCATTCGCGTCGGCGAGACTCCGATTCCGTACCTCGTATACGTCATGGTTGGCACTGTTCTTTGGCAGACATTCATCGATGCTTTGAATGGACCCGTCGATGCACTACGTGATTTCAAAGGAATTCTGAGTCACATCTACTTGCCACCGGAGATCGTAGTCCTGTCTCAGATGGGCGAAGTCCTGGTGGAGTTCTTAATCAAGCTTCTGTTGCTGGTGATCGTATTCGTGCTCTATGGGGTGCAGCCGGGCGTGGCCGTTGTGTTTGCGCCGATCCTCCTGGCGCTACTGATCATTCAGGCAACTGTGATCGGGCTGATCCTTGCGCCTCTTGGCACGCTCTATCACGACATCCTGAAGGGCATTCCCGTCGTCATCGGTTTCTGGTTTTTGCTGACACCTGTCGTCTATCCCATGCCCCAGGCTGGTGGCATATTTTCATTCATTGTCCGAACGAATCCAGCCACCCATTTTCTCGTTGCGGCTCGAGAGGCCATGACCGGTGGTGTGATTACCAATGGATGGTTTCTTGCGGGTTTGGGCGCGGCGTCCGTGATCGCCTTTTTCCTGGCGCTTATCGCATTCCGTGTGTCTATTCCCTTCGTTGTTGAGAGGGCCGGAGAATGACGCGGGATCTCCCAACCACTGAGCCACAACGGTTCGACGGACCTGTAGTGGTTGAAGGTGTCTCGAAGAAGTTTTGCCGACAGTTGAAGACATCCCTGTCTTATGGCCTGCGCGACATTTGTCGCGACGTACTTGGCCTCGACCGAAATGGAAGCACTTTAAGGCCGGGCGAGTTCTGGTCTCTTGAAAACGTTTCGTTTCGACTCGAAAAGGGCGAATCGATGGGCCTGGTTGGCGCAAACGGAGCGGGCAAAACCACGTTGCTTCGAGTGCTTAGCGGCTTGTTCAGGCCGGACACAGGATCCATTCGCATTCGAGGGCGCCTGGCGCCGTTGATCGCGTTGGGCGCGGGCTTCCGGCCGGTCCTCAGTGGGCGCGAGAATATCTACGTCAATCTCTCGATTCTGGGAATGCCCCTTCAGGAAATTGAGGCGCGTTTCAAAGATATTGTCGAGTTCTCTGAACTCGAGGAGACCATTGACGCGCCACTTCAGACATACAGCTCAGGTATGGCTGCGCGGCTGGGTTTCTCGTGTGCAATTCATACCGAGCCGGACATTCTTCTGATCGACGAGGTCCTCGGCGTCGGCGATCTCCGATTTCGAACAAAATGCTATCGCCGGTTGGCGGAATTGCGGCGCCGGGGAACGGCGTTTCTACTCGTATCTCACAGCCCGGCAGCAATCCTCGGATCCTGCGATCGATGCATCTACATGGCGCGGGGGAAAATTGCAGAGATCGGCGAAACCTCCCACGTGATCCGGCGTTATGAAGAAGACCTGCGGCGCATTCCGACGCTTACCCCCGGCAAAACGGGCACTCAGGCGGCATCGAAGGCTGTCGTCGTTGAGGGTTTCAAAGTGCATGACATCTTCTTTGCCGATGCGGACGGAAATAAGTTGGTATCGCCGGTTTGCGGCGATCCTGTCACTCTTCGAATTCGGTGTTCCGGGAGCATAGATTTCCCGGGCGTCAAAGCGACGATCATTGTGCGGGAAGGCTTCGGGGATCTGCAGACTGTGCTGACGCTTTCAACGGGAGAAACGCCACTGAATCTGCGGCAGGGACAGAACGAGATCATCCTTGGTTTCCCCTATCTCGGCCTGCAGAGCGGTTTCTACACCACAAAGATTGCGTTGACGGCTTCGACTCTTGAACATATTGCGGCAATCGAAACATTTCGGTTCAATGTGGAGCGTAACCATCGGACGCAACACAGCCTCTTTTACCAGCCTTGCGACTGGCAAGTTGTTTCCGCGGTGGACGCTGGCGAATCAAATCACTACGCGATCAGCGGCAAGGGAGAGCACGCCACGTGACAACGGACGCGTTTAAGGATGAAAACCTGGACGTTTTCGGGGACCGCTATCCTTTTCCTTTGTGCAGATTGGAAATTTCGGACAGCACCCTTTCGGAAATCAACAGCATGCTGGATTGGCGAGCGGGCACGCTTCTCGAAGGCCGAGTTGTCGGAAAGCTTGGAGTCACGCCCGGTAAGAGAACGACGCCCGGAAGAATCCCGGATTCGCGGATTGAGAAACTTCACCAGATGGTGAATCTCACCGGAAAGTCCATTCTCGAAGTCGGTTGTTTCGAAGGTATTCACACTCTCGGCTTGAGGCTCTTTAGCGAGAACGTAACAGCGATCGATATTCGTCCGCTGAATGTTGTGAAGACGCTGGCAAGACTCAGTATTTATGGTTCAAATGCCAGGGTTTTGGTCGCCGACGTTGAAAAACTCACGACGGACTTTGGGCGGTTTGATCTGGTGTTTCACTGCGGTGTTCTGTACCACCTGATGTCTCCGATCGAGCACCTGTTCGCGTTGGGACCGATGTGTAACACGATTTTCCTCGATACCCACGTCGCTCGAAACGAAGCAGAGATAGTCGAAAGGAAATCGGGTGGTTTTTCCTATCGTGGGGCATATCACGGTGAGTCAGACTGGCTTGATCCCTTCTCAGGTAAGGATGCGCAGTCTTTCTGGCTGACCCGGGAGAGTTTGAGAGAAGGCCTGCTTCGAGCGGGTTTCTCTTCTTTTAATGTGATTGAAGACCGGGAAGAAAGAAACGGCCCTCGACTGGCGATCCTTGCGTCGAAGTGAATTCAGTCGACGCCGCAGCTTACTGGGAGAAAATCTAAACGTTGGTACCTGCCGCAGTGGTTGACGCAAACGCGCTGCCAAGCACAGAGACACTGACCGAGTGTCCCGGTTGCGGAGGCACGAACTTCCGGCTATGGCGGACCGGCAGGGATCTTCTGCTCCACGCGTCGCCCCAGCGGTTTCCCTACATGCATTGCGGGGATTGCGACCTCCTGTTTCTTTCCCGAAGACCCACTCGCGAGTCGATAGGTCACTTTTATCCGGAGAATTATCATCCGTACTCGGCGCCGCCGGATGCTTCGAGGAGTCAGGCGAAATCGATCGTAGAGCGCTTTCTGGGATTCTGGGAGATTTCGCTCGTGGAAAAGTTCCGAAACTGGTTGCTGCGTTACGTTGAACGTCGCTATCCCGATACGGTGATTCCCGGGATGCAGACTTTCTACAAGCCTCCGATGAAGTACGGTTCGGTGCTCCTCGATTTCGGATGCGGCTCAACATGGTTTCTGAATCGATTGCGCGATACGAGGTGGACGACCATTGCCATGGACTTCATGGAGGACCTTGTGCAGCAGGCTCGTCAGGAAGGACATCGCGGCATTGTTGTATCGGACGCAGGTTGGGCTGAGGTCCAGGATGGATCGGTGGATGCGGTTCGAATGAATCACGTCCTGGAACACCTCTATGATCCCGACATGATCCTGACCAAATTGGCTGCGAAGCTTAAGCCAGGTGGACGGATTCATGTTGCTGTACCAAATCCGCGGGGATTGAGCGCCCACCTCTTTCGATCCCGATGGTTCAGTCTTGAAGCCCCTCGTCACTTAATGATTTACTCTCCGGAAAAGCTTGCGAAGCTTTTAAAAGCTAAGGGCTTCGTCGAGATCGAAGTACATCACGAAAGGACTCCGAAGGATTTCTCAAGAAGCCTCGGTTATCTTCTCCGGGACTGGCGCCTTTTGAAACCTGAGTTAGCTCCAAAGATGGATAGTGAACCTCTCTTGAATGCCTGGCTCGCCCCCCTGCTTTGTATCGCCGGTGGGTTGGGTTACGGCGATCGCATTCATGCTTTTGCGCGAAAAGGCTGACTCCTCCGACAAACCGTTTCGCTACGCTCGACCAGAGTCGTATCGCACACCGCTGGAAACCGTGGACGGCCCGCTCGAGGTGTGTTCATTCGTTGATGGAGACCCGACGTGGCCGAACTACGTCAGAAGCATCTGGCTGGCACCAGGTTATTTGCACGATTTACGTGACGCATACCGCCAATTTCTAGGAGCCGACTATCGCGGAACGGTGCTTGAAGCCGGCTGCGGAATGGGACACCTGCATGAGATTCTTGGTGTCGATCCCTTGAAGTACACCGGCATGGATCTTAACCGCCAGTTTCTTGGAATGGGACGCGAGCATTATCCGGGGTTGTCTCTCATTGCCGGCGGTGTCGACCAACTTCCGTTTCCGGCGGGGAGCTTCGACTGTGTCGTCTGCTCAGACGTTTTGATTCATCTCGAAGATATGCGCCCGGCATTACGCGAACTCATTCGGGTTTCCCGCAGTTATGTCCTCCTTCGCCTCCGTTCCGGGGATGGGGCGGCGCAGCGCGGCAAGACAGTGTACGATCGTACCCGGCAGCGACTTTTCAACCGCCTCGTGCTACAGGGTGCGGAGTCTTTCATCTATTACAACGTGCTGGCGCCGGAGGATCTATCTGCTCTACTGGGTGAGGTCGGCATCACGGAATACGATTCCCTCGATCTGCTGGCATCTGACGCGGACCGACTCGGACTTACCAAAATTTTCTTCGATGTGAGGCAGGCCAAACGGCCTTAACGAACGATGGGCGACTCGAATCAGGTTGAATGGGTGCGTAGTCTTCGCGACACCATTCGCGGTCCGGTCATTGAGATTGGTTCGCGTCACTATGCTCCGGAATCGTCCATGGACTACCGGTCGATTTGCCAGGGTCTCGAGTTCATCGGCGTCGATATGTCTTCGGATACAAACGTCGATGTCGGTGTGGATTTGTCACAGGACTTCGCGGAGGAGGATCGCGCGCTCGGTGCGCGAAGGTTTAGAACCCTTATCTGTTGCAGTGTCCTCGAA
>Ga0111538_10008721_pt1 | contig 13588 bp, 9 predicted proteins | sample SoiMethybrSBSTD1_FD_79669 | JGI IMG/M metagenome (GOLD analysis project Ga0111538, IMG submission 79669) | Bulk soil microbial communities from a Populus tree surrounding site in Tennessee, USA - Soil MetaG P. TD hybrid SBSTD1 (version 2)... | ecosystem: Environmental > Terrestrial > Soil > Tree...
GTCGGCAGCACTTCCTCAATTATTCCATCCTTAAAAAGGATCGATGTCGCCTTCAATATTTTGCCGTTACGAACGTCGATCACATTGCCATTGGAAATAACCGTATAGCTGCTTTGTGCCGAGCTTATTGAGCAAATTATGGTCATCAAGACCAGGGTTAGAATATGTTTCATTTTCACGACAGTAAAATTTAACAACGTGAAGATAGAAAACCCAATGTGCCAAATAAACGACAATGTAAAAAGTTGTCATAGGTGGCCACAATCGATAAAAAAGTGACGATGAACCTGCAACTTCACGTGCAAGAAAGGCATCAAATATCAAACTGCTCACTATGTTCAAGAACTACTTTCTCCTCGCGCTACGCAATCATCTCAGGAACAAGTTTTACACCGCTATCAATATCGCGGGACTTGCTATCGGCATCGCGTCATGCCTGATAATCATGCTCTTTGTCAAACATGAACTCATTTACGATGCCTTCAACGAAAAAGCTCAACGTATCTACCGGGTCAACACGGAATTGCGCTTTGGAGCTGTTCACAAACGCCTTGCTTTGGCAGGTGCACTGTTAAATGAACTATTCATGCAAAGCTACGAGGAAATTGAATCGGCCACGAGATTGTGGGATTGGGGACCGCGCTATGTACGCCGGCCGGACAATGCCGAAAGGTTTCAGGAACGTGTCGTGTGGGCCGATAGCACATTGTTTAATATTTTTACAATTCCCCTTATTGAGGGTGATGCCAGTAGCGCCCTTACTGAACCTAACACCGTTGCTATCAGCCAAAAAATGGCGGAGAAATACTTTCCCGAAGGCAATGCAGTCGGCAAATTTTTGATCCTGGATGATAACGTGAACCACCGCGTTACAGCCGTCTTTGAGAACCTTCCATCCACAAGCCATTTTCATTACGATATCTTTCGTTCGATGGCAGAGTTACCGGAAGCAAGGAATACAACCCTCATCGGCGGAGGTTGGATGAACCTTTATCTGCTCCTAGACGAAGGTGCAGATCCACACAAGCTTGAAGAAAAATTTGCGGGTTTCATTGAAAAGCATGTAGGGCCACAGCTGGCCGATGCTCTGCAAGGGGAATTTACCATGGAAAAATTCCGGGCACAGGGAAATGAATGGCGCTATTGGTTAACACCCCTCCGTGACATTCACCTTTATTCAGACCTTGAGGGAGAACTCGAAGCGAATGGAAACATTACCTACGTGTACTTATTCGCAGCTATTGCAGTGTTCATCCTCACGGTAGCTTGTATCAATTTCATGAATCTGGCCACGGCACGTTCAGCCAGCCGCGCCCGTGAGGTGGGCATACGGAAAGTGATGGGATCGTTACGCACTCAAATTGTCCGGCAATTCCTCACAGAATCATTCGTCCTCAGCTTTATCTCATTTGTTTTGGCTGTCGTGATTGCCTGGCTCTTTCTACCAACATTCAACGACTTGTCACTTAAAAACCTATCTCTGCCCTTCGATAACCTGTCGTTCTATATTACATTGCTCGCAGCCTCTATCTTTGTTGGTTTTATCGCGGGACTTTATCCTTCATTCTTCCTCTCGTCCTTCAAGCCGGTAAATGTATTAAAAGGAAAACTGTCTCTGGGGACCAAAAACAGCGTCGTGCGCAGCACCCTCGTAGTGTTTCAATTTGTTATATCAATAGTCCTCATCATTGGAACCATCGCAATACAAAAGCAGCTGGATTATGTAATGAACAAAAAGATAGGTTTCCAAAAGGACCAGGTTATCGTAGTTCATCAGGCACACCTGCTTGAAAAGCATCAGCAGGCCTTCAAAGATGAAGCGTTAAAGAACAGTTTTATTACGGCGGGAACTATCACTGGCTTTTTGCCAGTAGACGGCACGTGGCGAAACAACAATACGTACTGGCCCGAGGGCAAAATTCCCACTGGCGAGGACATCAAAGACATGGTGTCGCTACAGAGTTGGTCGGTTGACATCGACTATGTGAAAACGTTGGGCATGAATATAAAGATGGGCCGCAGTTTTTCATCTGAGTTCCCAGCCGATTCCAGCGAAAGCGTCATACTGAATGAATCTGCCAAAGAAAAATTCCAAATGGGTGAAAACCCTCTTGGTAAAAAGATCAGTTCATTTACAGCAACCCTTCCGGGTGGTGCACCTGATCCCAATTCTGTCAAATCATGGACCGTTATCGGCGTAGTTGAAGACTTTCATTTTGCCAACATGAGGGAAAACATCGCACCGCTGGCGATGTTCCTGCAACCGTCCAATGGATACGTCGCTTTTCGTTTTCAAAGTAAAAGCACTAAGGACGTACTTGAAAAAATTGAAACGCTGTGGAAAGAGTTTGCACCGGGAAATGCTTTTGAATACACCTTTCTGAACGATGACTACGGCAGAATGTACAACACTGAAAAAAGATTGGGCAAAACTTTCGGGCTCTTTGCAGCGCTAGCAATCATCATTGCTTGCCTTGGGTTGTTTGCACTGGCGGCATTCACCGCCGAACAACGCACAAAAGAGATCGGTATCCGAAAGACCCTTGGAGCTTCTGTTAACAGCATTGTGTTCCTGCTATCACGTGAATACGGAAAACTTGTAGTCATCGCATTTGTGCTTAGCACTCCTATTGCATGGTATGGTATCCACTGGTGGATGCAGAGCTATTCTTATCGAGCGACACTCGGGGTCACAATCTATATACTTGCAGGTGGAATCGCTTTTCTGATCGCGGTGGTGACTATTGGTTACCAATGTATCAGAGCCGCAATGGCGAACCCAGCGCAGTCGCTGAGGAGTGAGCAATGATCAATGATCAATGAATGAGGAATGAAGGATGAGGAATGGATAAGAATGATGAATGTACGCCCGATCAGAGTCACTCCGTCTCGGAGGACTCTGATCTATACGTATTGACCCCCTTAAGTGCACAAAGTTCAGTCCCTCACGGAACTGAACTTTGCACTGTCACGCATCTATACCAGCTATTGACTTTCCCGTGAAGCACGAGTCGGTCGCGCTGGTGCCGGGTCTGCCTGCGGACCTTTCGGCTTGATCGTTTCACAATCAACAACACCTGTCCTCGCGCTCCACTGAAGATATTCCCAGGCAAGCTCGCTCTTCCACCGACGATCATCGGATTAGCATCGACCTCCTACGAACCCACCTAAATTCAGGGGGGCGAAAAGAAAACTTTCATGTAATCTCAGTATAGATCTAAGGATTCCACGCTCAGTTTACAAGACGCCGATTTGCTTTGAGGTAAGAATCCAGCTAAATAAGAATTTTTTTTGTCGCTGTAGGTGATAGTTTTGTGGTTGAAATGGAAAATATGAAACAGTTCCTTAGAAATAATACTATTAGAATAGCGATTGGCACCGTGTCCGTACTTATCATACTGGGCGCAGCGCTTTCGTATTACAATAAAAGTGTGATGAGCAACGCGCTCGTACTGAAGGAACAATCCAACCTTGTGCTTAAGGAAGTGGAACGGACATATCAGACCATTCAACTCATGGATATCAGCGCCCGAGGATTCGCATTGGTCCGACAGCCTGAGTACTTGTTTTGGTCGGTGAAGATGTCAAACGACCGTAATGCCGACATTTTTCAGAACCTGGACAGTTTGTTTGCACTCCAGGATTTCAAAAATCCTAAGCTTTATTCCGAGGTCAAGAAGGGGCTTGACGACTACACAAGAATGTACGCACAAATGGTGGTTCATCTGCAGGCTAACGAGGACTCACTTTACATGGACTTGTTGAAAAAAGATGTTGGAAGATATTTCTGGGAGGTTTTCAATCCATTCTCTCAGGATGTTAATTCTTTCGAAGCGAAAGCAAATGCCGATGCTCAACAATCATATGAAGAAGCTGTGATGCGTAACACAATGCTTCAGGTATTACTGATACTTATCGGATTACCTACCCTTGGTTGGGTTGTATATCGTTTGGAGAAAGATGAAAAAGAACGCAAATCGTTGTTGATGAACGTGCAGACCAACAACCGGCAATACTTATTTGACGATGGAGGCTCAGATGAATCAGAAGCCAAAACGATTCTTGGAAAATCGATCCAGGACCTTCAGAAAGCCGCAGCATTTGTCAATGAGATTTCAAAAGGTAACTACGAAGCTCAATGGAACGGACTCACGGAGACTAACATTTCCAAAAATCAGGACAACCTGGCTGGGCGTCTAATGTTCATGCGTAGTGAAATGAAGAAAGTAAAGGAGGAAGACCATAAACGCATGTGGACCACGGAGGGTCTGTCCGAATTTTCGCAGATCATCCGTCAACATCAGGATGATCTAAAGGAGTTGACAATGAAAGCGCTGACATACCTGATAAAATATTGCCAATGTCAGCAAGGCAGCCTTTTCGTCGTATCGTACGAAGAAGAAGAACCTTACCTCGAACTATCAGCGTGCTACGCGTTTGACCGGAAGAAGCATGTCACGAAGCGCATTAACTCAGGCGAAGGGCTAATCGGACAATCTTACCTCGAGGGATCAACAACGCTGATAAAAACTGTACCAAAGGATTATGTAGCTATTACGTCCGGCCTGGGAGACGCGACCCCCAGATGTATTCTTATCGTACCTATGAAGCATAATGATTCTGTACACGCCATCCTTGAGCTGGCAAGCTTTCAGGAACTTGAACCTCATGAAATTGCCTTCCTGGAAAAAGCCGGTGAATTTATTGCTTCGGCAATAGCTACAGTTCAGAACAATGAACAAAACAAGATTGTGATGGAACAAATGCGCATGCAAACAGAACAGCTGCGCGCACAGGAAGAAGAGCTGCGTCAGAACCTGGAAGAGCTGGAAGCTACACAGGAAGAAATGCGTCGGAAGGAAACATGGGGCAGTCCGAATTAAATAAGAAGCTTAACTCCTATTTCAAAATCCAAACTTATACTCATCATTCAGGTTAGTCCTTCTACCATGTTTGAATGAATAAAGATCGGCAGGCCGCCGCTTTCCATTCGTATCCTGTCCGATCTTCACCAACAGGTTTGTGCCAAGCACCTTCCTTCGGAAATTTGGTCTATCGATCTCCCTACCCATTATCGCCTCAACCAACGCGTGCAGTTCCGGAAGTGTGAATTTTGGTGGTAACATATTGGATGCAATTGGAGTATAAGGAAGTTCCTTGAGTAAAGTCTCGCGGGCACTTTTTAGAATATCGGCATGATCCATTGCCAGAACCTTGGCTTTATCTACCGGGAGCCATTCCGCAGTTTCCATGAACTGTGATGGCCTCAATTCGATCTTGTTATAATCAACCAACGCCAAATAACAAATTGAGAGGAAGCGGTTTGAAAACCATTTCAATGCTTGCTTATCCTCAAGTTGTTCTGCCATGGCGCCGAACTCTGCTCCAAACGACCGCGACGCATCGCCAAACACGGCAAACTGTTTGAACAATATCTTCTGAAGACCGGTGCTTTCCGTGACAATCCTTTCAACAGCGTCTGTCAGGTCTTCCGTCTGTTTGATGAATCCGCCCGGGAGAACGACGATCGTCGACTTGCCGATCGGAACTCGGTTTACGACCACCTTAAGGGTCTTTTCGTGAAAACCAAAAATCACGCAGTTAATTGACAACTGCAAAATGGCTTCCTTATCCAGATTTTTTAAGTATTCCGTGACCTTTTTATTCATTCTATCAAAACAGGTTTACAAAGGAAGGGTCTGTAAGAACTACACAAATTTGTTCTCGGACAAATTTATTATATATTTGAGTCACTTTGACTCAAATAATCCTTTTTATTTAATCCGTCATGAAAAAACGCTATAAGTTCCTGATCGCTTTGGTCGTATTGGCAGCAGCAGCCTATTTCTACCTCACCCGCGACACCAGAGATATAAAAGTGCTGGTCTTTTCTAAGACTGCATCATTCCGTCACGAGTCCATCCCGGTCGGTATAGAAGCCATCAGGGCATTGGGTAATCAACATGGGTTCAGCGTGGATACGACGGAAAACAGCGACATATTCAATGAAAAAAGTCTAAGAAATTACAATGTCATTATCTTCCTAAACACAACCGGAAATGTATTGAACGATGCCCAGCAGCTGGAAATGAATCGGTGGGTACAAGCTGGAGGAGGTTTTGTTGGAATCCACGCGGCAGCCGATACCGAATATGACTGGCAATGGTATGGCGACCTGGTGGGGGCTTATTTCAACGGTCACCCAAATGATCCCAATGTCCGCGACGCAACGGTTAAGGTAGTGGACAATACACACCTTTCCACAAAACATTTGCCCGCAACGTGGGCGCGAACCGACGAATGGTATAACTATAAAGACATCAGACCCGAGATTAATGTTTTACTTAATCTTGATGAAAAATCATATGAGGGCGGAACTAACGGCGACAATCATCCCATTGCTTGGTATCGCGACTTCGATGGTGGAAGAACCTGGTACACGGGGCTGGGACACACCGATGAATGTTATAAAGACAAAGACTTTCTTGAATTGCTTTGGGGTGGAATTCAATATGCGGCCGGACCTGGAACTCCTGTAGATTACAACAATGCCAGAGTTGCTCCGGAAGAGAACAGATTCCAGAAAGTTGTACTGGACTTCAATCTCAACGAACCCATGGAGCTCGATGTACTTCCAAATGAAGACATTCTCTTCATTGAACGCAGAGGCGATATTAAGTTATTTAAGAAGTCAGAAAACAAAACCAAACTGGTGATCAAGTTTCCAGTATTCAGCGAGCTTGAAGACGGACTACTCGGTCTCGCTGTCGATCCTGAGTTCGAAAAAAATCACTGGATATACCTCTACTACTCCCCTGTTGGAAATGAGCCCGTCCAAAGATTATCACGTTTCAGTTTTATTGGCGATTCACTTGATCGATCCACTGAAAAGATACTGCTTACCATTCCCACGCAGCGTGATGAATGTTGTCACTCTGCGGGATCCGTAGAGTTTGGACCAGACCGTTTATTATATCTTTCCTTGGGTGATAATACCAGTCCGCGCGCAACCGGCTACGGACCGATCGACGAACAACCTGGACGTTCTCCCTGGGATGCACAGAAATCATCAGCCAATACAAATGATCTGAGGGGAAAGATCCTTCGCATCAAACCCGAAGACGATGGTACGTACTCTATTCCAGAAGGAAACTTGTTCACTGATCCGTCAAAAGGGAAACCGGAAATATATGTAATGGGGGTAAGGAATCCCTTTAGAATTTCCGTGGATTCAAAAACCGGATTCCTTTACTGGGGCGATGTCGGACCAGATGCGGGTAAGGATAGCGTTGGATTCGGCTCGCGCGGCTACGATGAGATAAATCAAGCGAGGAAAGCCGGTAATCACGGTTGGCCCTATTTTGTCGGAAACAATTTCCCATACAATGAATACGACTACGGGACAAATAAGTCCGGCGCACCATTTGACCCGAAAAAACCGTTGAACAATTCTCCGAATAATACAGGTGCTAAAGAACTACCAGAAGCAACTCCGCCGATGATCTATTATCCATACGCAGCATCCCAGGAATTTCCACTCGTTGGCGAAGGCGGACGTAACGCCATGGCTGGCCCGATATTCTATATAGACGAATATCCAGAGTCTGAGAGCAGGTTCCCTGTTTATTATGACAAGAAGTTCTTTGCGTATGATTGGATGAGAGGATGGGTAATGGCCGTTACGTTGGATGATGAAGGAAAATACGTACGAATGGAAAAGTTTCTTCCCAACATGCTCTTCAACAACCTCGTGGATGTAGTGTTCGGACCTAAGGGTGACATGTATGCCCTCGAATATGGAACGAATTGGTTCACGCAGAATATGGACGCGCGGCTCATTCACATCGCGTTTTCGTCAGGAAACCGAGCTCCAGTCGCATCAATCGGTGCGGATAAGACTGTAGGAAAGACTCCATTTAAAGTGAAGTTCAATTCCGATGAATCAAAAGACTTTGACGGAGATGAACTGAAGTATGAGTGGACGTTTGGCAATGACGAAAAATCATCCGAAAAGAACCCCACCTATGTGTTTCAGAAATCCGGAGAGTACAAAGTAAATCTGATTGTAACAGACCCTTCGGGTGAAAGCGCGACAAGTGATGTGCTGGTAATCGCTGGTAATGACCTGCCGGAAATTAATGTGAGCTTTAAAGGAAACAGCAAGTTCTATTGGGGTAACTCCAATTTCGAATATAGTGTCGACGTAAAAGACTCTGAAGATGGTTCCATTGGTAGTGGAATAAATCCTTCTTCAATAACATTTACGGCAGACTATCTACAGCATGGCCACGACGTCACAGAAGTTGTTCAAGGTCACCAGGCGAACATGGAAGCCTCCGCTAATCTGGTAGGTAAGGCACTGTTCGAGGGCTCTGATTGCAAAGCGTGTCACACCCTCAATGAAAAATCCGTAGGCCCCACTCTTACACAGATCGCCGACAAGTATGCCGGTAATGAACCTGCGGTAAAGACATTGGTTGATAAAGTGATCAAAGGTGGTTCAGGAGTCTGGGGAGATCTCATGATGTCGCCACATCCTCAACTCGGCACTGACGAAACAGAAAAGATGATCCGTTACGTTATGTCATTAAACAAGAAAGGTATTACTCCCGGGTTGCCCCACAAAGGAACATACGCGTTGAACAAGCACAAGGCAACCGACAAAGAAGGAACCTATATCTTCACTGCTTCATACACCGACAAAGGTGCCAACGGAATAAAACCCCTGACTGCGACAAAAGTCATCACACTCTCCTACCCTCTTATCAACGCAGATAAATACAAAGAAAAAAAGAAGGCAATGACTTTCCTTGTAACGAAAGACCTGATGCCTAACATCGAGGAAGAGATGACATTGGTGATGCCGAGTCATGAAGGCATGCTCAAATATGAAGGTGTTGATCTTACTGACGTCGGACAAATCAAGTTTGGCGTGACGTTAGCTCCCACCTATTTCTCCGGCGGAACTGTCGAAATACTTGCTGATAATGAAAATGGCAAAGTTATCGGAACTGGAACACTGGAAGTCGGGCTAACCGATATGGGGCTTAAAGACTTCGTCGTAAATATTAGTCCAACGCAGGGAGTTCACGATCTGGTACTCAAGTTCAAGTGCAAGGATACATCCAAGATCTTCGCAGGGGTCGTTTCACTTGAATTCATAAAGGGGAAATAGAACTCTATGAGAAAATTTCTGAAATTTTTCCTGTGGTCGCTTGCCGGCATCCTGGTACTATTGACCATAATGATGTCTGTGTTTGTTTATAAGGTTAAGAATGGTTTTCCGGTTTCGTATGAAACCAACGCACCGACCATTGATTTTCCGAACGATCGAACCAATGTTCTTTTGTTTTCCAAAAGCACAGGATTCAGGCATGACGAATCAATCGAAACCGGAAAGAAGATATTTGAAGATCTGGCAAAAAAGAACAATTGGTTTCTTTACAGCACAGAAGAAGGAGGAGTATTTAATCCGGAACAGCTCTCAAAATTTGACGTAGTCATCTTTAACAATTCAACCGGCCGTCTATTGACTGATGAACAGCAGAAAGTATTTGAGGACTATGTGGAGGGCGGTGGAAGTATGATTGGCATTCATGGAGCTGGTGATGATTCACATCACGATTGGGGTTGGTATGTCGAGAACCTTCCTGGTTCGTTGTTTTCACATCACACACTGAACCCCCAATTCCAGCAAACGGAAATCACCTTGGACGCAGTTCAGGATTCATTGCTGTCAGAAGGGTTGCCCTCAATATGGACTCATGCTGACGAATGGTACGTATTCTCGGAAAATCCCCGTTCGAAAGGATTCAACATCGTCTACACTATCGATGGCGATAAGATCAATCCAGACGGAAATCTTCTCTGGATAAAAGACAAGAATTTTGGAATGGGTAAGGATCATCCGGTTGCATGGTATCGTTCAACAGGAAAAGGAAGGACGTTCTATACATCTATAGGTCACGACGCCACAGCATGGAAGCAGGTAGCGTTTGTAAAAATGTTGGAGAATGCTGTAAACCATCCCTAAGCACCTCATCCCCGGCCCTTCTCCTGGAGGAGAAGGGAGCCATCTGAAGGTGATTTGTTGTTAACTGCTCGTTGCTCACTGCTGACTGCTCACTGCCTACAGCGGGACGCCTGCAGTACACGAAAGGCATTGATTTGCAAAAGCGTCATATTCATCAAAGGCCGCACCAGGTTTGCCGTACAACGTGATAATCCGGTCAATTCGGATCTGCGTGCCTGAATCCAATGTGATGAACATTCCTTTCCCCGGAATGTCCTCTAATCGTTCAACTTTTCCTGCTTGCTCATCCACTTTTTGTCCATCGGCCCAGAAAAAAATCTTGCCTTGCAATTTTTTCGCAATTGCATCTTCTATCGATTCCCTGCAATCGTAGGGTACAGGTGTGTATGAAGTATCCATCGTATCTAAACAACCTTTCAATAGGCGAAAGAATTCCTTCAAATTTAATAAAAAATGACGCGGGGACGTCCGCGTCATTCCAAAAAAGAACCATTAACAATATTGCTGCATCAATCTTTGTTCTTCGCGTTTCGCCGTTTTCCGCTTAGCTATCCATTGTAACAGCGGGAATATCCATGTTAAAAACCCCGGCGCATTCATATCGCTCATTGTTAAAAGCAAAGCGGTGTGGGTAAGATTTTTCGGCACCGATTTGCTGTCTGTGAGACCATCGGCAGCAAGACCATAAAGAATACGCAACGAATTTTCAAATCCTTCATGACCTGGTTCAATCAGCGCTCTGAATTTTACCGGTCGACTGCCGGGGTTAAAAAAGGCGTGCAATTCCATGGGCTTGACGGTGTATCGTTCTCCAGGTTTGAGGATCTTGAAGCTGTCTTTAAGTTTAACTCCAAGATCCCCCTCGACAGCGATGAAAGTTTCGGAGTATGTTTTATGGTAATGGAGGATGTTACCTCCACCGGGCATTACAACAATTTCAATTTCAGATATGTGGGAATCCGATTCCTTTGCAGTCTGGACGAATGTAGCAATGTCTTTGATGATGGGGTTTACGATAGTGCGTTTCATTGTGATTTATTTTATATGCTATGAAACGCTGTAACGACCTCTTGCGCCGTTCACCTATGTTAACTAATGAACAGTCTAGGCAGAAAGTCGCAACGCCGCCGCTGGCCGTTCCATGATGTTTTTGCGGATACGGCTCAAAGACTGTGGCTTAATGCCCAGGTAGGATGCGATGTGCCGCTGAGACACTCGCTGTAGAATATGGGGATACTGATTTAACATTTTAACATATCGATCTTCGGCTTCGCGGTCAATACGCTCAATGGTTTCACCTACCAAATCGTTATAGTTCTTTTCAAGAGTCAGAAGCATCACCTTGGCAAACGGCTTGCAATGATCGAACAAATGCAGGTAGTGACTCTTGTCCAGACGGCCAACGGTAGTTTCTTCAATTGCCTGCAGCGAGAGCTTAGCCGGCTCGTTGAATAATATGCTCCGCATGTCGCCAAAACAATCGTCCTCAAACTGGAATCCCGTAGTGATTTCCCTGCGATCGCTGTCCATGTGAAAGTATCGTACAGCCCCTCTGATGATATAGCCACCGTACTTCGGGATTGTTCCCTGTTTGAACAATAACTCTCCCTTTTTTACGGTCGCAATGCTTGACAATTCAACGATTTGGTCAAATTCTTCCTTGGTAAAATGCGTGATCTGGCTGTAGTGGTCCCAGACTTTTTTGTAGATCAGGTCGATGTCTTGCATGGACTCAGGCGGATGTTACGAAACATACGGATTGCCAGAACTGAAGGTTACGCGAAAGATGACCTTTGAGCCCCTTTGCTTAAATTGTGTTGTAAACTACGATTTATGGTGCAGTTAATTAAAGAAAGTCTGTGGAGGCAGTTCGGAGCCAGTATAGATATGCTTCATAACGCAATAGCAATGTGGCCGGACGAACAATGGGAGACGAAAAAGAGATTTTTTTACATCGCTTATCACACTTTGGTCTTCCTCGAATATTATCTAACCAATCCTCCTCCAAAGGATTTTATAGCCGAACTACCATTTACCGAATCGGACGCTATGGTTGAAGATGCGGTAGATGATGTTCTACCCGACCGGATCTACTCCAAGGCGGAGCTACTCAACTACCTTCGGTCCAGCCGTGAAAAATGTCGCAAGGCAATCGCTGGGCTCACGGACAAAAACATCAATGATCAATGGATCTCGCCGGTGGGGAATAGAAATTACACTATTTTCGAGCTAATGCTTTATAACATGCGACATGTCCAGCATCACGCAGCACAATTGAATGTGATGGTGCGCAAAGAAATAAATGAAGCACCGAAGTGGGTGCCACGGGTGAAAGAGAGTTTATGACCAGAGGCGCCGGCGCAATAGAAAGGTAAGCGTATAGGAAATGTACAAATGGATCACAGGGTCGCAACCACTGCCTGAGAGGGCGATGCGAAATACTTTTTTTAATGTAACGTTTACCAAATTGGTGCAAATGTTTACGAGAGAATCAGTTTGTTGTTAATTTACCTGTGAATACTTGCGTTTATTCTAAAATGAAGATCCGGTTATGCACACTGTGGATATCAGTTATACCAGTAATGGTCTTTGCCCAAAATAGAGATTCTGTAAGCAGCTTTAGTCAGATCATGTCGCCAGCCTTCGCCGATAGCGTAGGTGATTTATTGTTGACCGCAAGAGAAGACTCAAACCGTGTCCTTTTACTCCACCAGCTCTTCTATCCCCTATTATTTTCAAGACCCGACTCTGCCATGTATCTGGCACAAGAAGGTTTCAAACTGGCTCAAATGATCGGATACCAAAAAGGGCAAGTGCTTTGTAAAACTGATATAGGAGCCGTCCAATGGATAGTCGGTAATTATTCAAATGCATTAAATATTCTACTTGAAAGCTTTAAATCTGCTGAAACACTAAATGAGCCTGAGGCATGGGATTGGTCTCTCTCTTTCCTGGTGACAATCTATAGAGACCAAGGGAACTATAGCGAGGCATTAAAGTATAGTTTGAAAGGGAAAGAGGCTCATAGATTTTTCAGTAAGAAATTTTGGAATGTAGTTTCAGGCACAGTTTACATTGGGATGAACATGCCTGACTCCGCGCTGATTTACCTTCGAGAAGGGGAAATGGGCGGATACAATCATCTGATGTTGGGTCATGCTTACACAAAACTGAAAAATAAGACCTTTGCCCTGAAATCTTATGAAAAGGCAATCTTCGAACTTTCCAAGCTCAACAATTCTAAGGATTTGTCCGACGCCTATATCGGCTTAGCTAGATTATATGAAGGCGAAAACAAACTTGATTCTTCCATCTATATGGCTAAAAAAGGGTTTGACATTGCTCAAAGTGCAGCCTTCAAGAAAGGAATATTTGAGACGAGCTTAATTTTGTCCAATCTAAATGAAAAAAGAGATCCAAATGAAGCCTTGCGTTTTCTCAAGATTGCGATTAATGCAAGGGATGAAATGTTTAACCTTCAAAAGGTAACTGAAAGCCTTAATGCTAGATACAGCAAACAACTTCAGCAAAAGGAGGACGAAACAGCCAGGATTA
>Ga0111538_10008723_pt1 | contig 13586 bp, 14 predicted proteins | sample SoiMethybrSBSTD1_FD_79669 | JGI IMG/M metagenome (GOLD analysis project Ga0111538, IMG submission 79669) | Bulk soil microbial communities from a Populus tree surrounding site in Tennessee, USA - Soil MetaG P. TD hybrid SBSTD1 (version 2)... | ecosystem: Environmental > Terrestrial > Soil >...
ACTGGAAACCGTCAGCAGAACGCTGGAGCGTCGGCCAGTGCTTCGATCATCTACTCACCAGTAACAAAGGATACCTTCCGATCATCGACGACGTGCTGAAGGGAAGAAAGCGATCCTTTTTGGAGAGCATGCCTTTATTGCCCGGTCTTGCTGGAAAGCTGCTGATCAAGTCTCTCGATCCGGCAACCACGCGTAAGATCAAAGCTCCAAAGCGATTTGAACCGGCCCGGAGCGATATCACCCCTTCAGTAATTAACGACTTCGTCGACCAACAGACCCGGATCGTCGAAAAGATGAAGGCAACTGAACATCTTGACCTCGAGAAGATCATTATTACCTCACCAGCCGTTGCGGCAGTCACGTACAGCCTGATGGATGCGTATCGGATCATCGTCGTCCACGAACACCGGCATTTCCAGCAGGCAAAACGCGTCGCCGAAGAAGCGTCCTTCCCAAACTAGGCCACAAAAGGCACAAAAAGCACAAAAGGCACAAAGCTTCGACCGCATCATTTTGGCCTTTGTGTATTTTGTGCTTTTTGTGCCTTTTGTGGCATGTTATCTTGCGGCGCATGGAGATTAAGCGAATTAACACCCCGAACGCTCCGCAAGCAGGTGGTCACTACTCGCAAGCGACGGTTTATAACGGCCTTGTCTTTGTCGCCGGACAGCTTTCGATCGATCCTGCAACCGGTGAGAAGAGGTTTGGTTCGATCGAGGAACAGACTGAGTTAGCGCTCAACAACGTCCACGCAATTCTTAAAGCTGCTGGCAGTGATTGGGATCGCGTTCTCAAAATGAATATCTCCGTTGCAGACATCAACCTTTGGGAAGCAGTAAATAAAGTTTATTCGAAAGTGCTTGGCGAGAATCGCCCCGCTCGCGCAATTATCCCGTGTGGAAAGCTTCACTACGAGTTTTTGATCGAGATTGAAGCCATTGCCGCCACGAATCTATAGACATCAACCCCGGAATCGTAATTGATGAGTACTCCCATTAAAGAATCCAAACGCAATTCGCCCCAACCACAAATCGCAACTGAACCGCCCGCCGACGGTGGCCGCATGATTGTGCTGAGTGCTCCGCTCACTGAAACGATCGATCACGCCGGCTATTTCATTCAGATGGCACTGGCATCGCTGCCGATCTGGATGGAAGGCGTCATCAATCGCAAGTATCCGAAGTGGCGCGAGGTCGAACACAATCCTGATGGATCGGCCCGTTACATGCCGGCCGGTGTGCGACTGGTCGAGAAGTCTCTATCGCGCGCATACCGCAGTGACGATGTGGTCGCCTGTTATCCGGACGACCTGCACAAGTTTATTGGACCGCGAACACGCGTCGTAGCTGTCTCAACACACAACCCGCTCGGTGTCACGTTCGCTGCCGGTGTGTACACGTCCATGTTTGGTTCGTCAAAGATGCCGATCAATTCGCACTACGCGCGAGATCTGTTTGCCAAAATCAAAAGCAGTCCGTATCGCGAGAACTTCAAGGTAATCGTCGGTGGTTCCGGTGGCTGGCAAATCATTCAGACCGACACTTACGAAGAGTTGAGCATCGACTGCGTCGTCGAAGGACGCAGTGAGTCTGTGGAGACTCTCGAACTGTTTAGAAAAGCGATTCAGGGAGAAGAACTGCCCCGCCGCGTTGAAGTCCAGCATCCGATGGATCGCGACGCGATCCTGTTTCCCGATACGCGAACGACGTTCGGCGTCGTCGAGATGACGACGGGCTGTGGGCGCCGTTGCAAGTTCTGTGTGCCCGATCTGAACCCACAAATCGATCTTCCCAAAGACAAGATCATGGATGCAGTCCGTGCCAACGTGAGAAATGGAAACAAACAGATCTCACTTGCAACCGAAGACATGTTCATCTGGGGACAGGTGCATACTGACACGCCGTTCTATTTTCCAAACCGTGAAGCCCTAGTCGATCTTTATTCTGACATCGTGAATACACCCGGCGTCGAACAACACGTTCTCAGTCACTGCACGATCGCGCCCGCGGTTGTCGATCCCTTGCTCATCAAGCAGCTCTCAGATGTTTTGCTTCCGAAGAGCCCGATCCATTTTCCGGTGTTGAGCAGTCACCCCCAGAAGAAGGCGCTCGCGCCGTTGATTGGACTCGAGACTGGATCCGTCCGCATGGCCAAGCAGATCATGTCAAGCAAAGGCGTGCCGTTCTCAATCGAAGACTGGCCCAGCGTGGTGCTCGAAGGACTGCGCGTGCTGAACGAGAACAACTGGTTCCCGGCAATGACATTGATCGTTGGTAATCCGGGTGAAACTGATCAGGACGTGATGGAGACGATAGATCTCGTCTACGAAATGGAGCGACGAGGTTTATTTGCTTTCCTTGTTCCCTCGATTTTTACCCCCTTGCACGACACGCGCATGGAGAAGGAAAAAGGCGTCACGCAGACCAAACAGCTCACCAAGCTTCAGTGGCAACTCATGATGAAATGCTGGAAGATGAATCTGCGGCCCGGCCAGTATAGTTGGTGGGGACCGATGGCGTGGCGCGTCGGTTCGCTCGGGATGTGGCTGTATAAATTGCGACGACTCAATGGCCCAAACTTCACTTGGCCATTACTGATGTTCTCCGGCGCCGTATCCGAGAAAAACCTCCAGCGCATGGGCAAGATTTATCGCGGCAAACCCCTCAAGGTAAAAACGCGCAGGGAACTGATCGCGTCGCTCAAGCCAAAGGATTGGCGGTATCTCCGCGCAGACAACGGCGACCTGCCACTAGAATACTCAGCGCCCATCGCCGCCCACGCAATGGCAGCAACCTAAATGGGCACAAAGAGGCACAAAAAGCACATAAAGGGACTATTAAGTCTTTTGTGCTTTTTGTGCGTTTTTGTGGGTAGAGCGTCGGGACAATTATGGAATGTTTGGGTAAGTGAATACGAGCCAAACGCTGCTGAAAGGTTACTACTAGTCCCGGCTCTTGAACTACAACAGCAATTCGCAGAGTTCCTTCAGCTCCCCGACACCGGTCTCATTCGAATGTATCCGCCACTCAAGCGACGAGTGATCTCGGTGACGGATCTGGCCACGGGACGTAGACCGGGCTTTGGCATGTACGCCAGCCTCTACTCATTCTCAAGGGAAAAGCACGGCAATGGTCTGAACGGATACGTTGACCCGCGACTAGGGTGGGCTGAACTCAAACTCATCAACGGCCGCTTTATCACAGGCTTCACCGGCGAAGCGCTCGGCGTGCTGGTGGCGCTCGGCGACGTGCCATTGGAAACAGTAACTCCCGAATCCTTCGGTGTGACTGGCCTGACGAACATCACGCCGCCCGCCGACTACCTCGAAGCAGCAAGTTTGAGCAGACGCAATCGCGCCGGTTTCGACCTGGCAAAATTTCGATACGGATCATCGCTTCCAGTCGCGGAAAACATGACCTACGTGTTGCGCTCGACGAGCAACAAGCGCGCTGACGTATTAGTCGGCTTTCGTGTCGTGCGTGTCGAAGAGAACGGTAGTCTGACCTTGATCTGGCGCAAGCTCAAGGTATATCCCAAACCATCATGGAAAAGCCGAATTGAGTAATCGTGAACTATGAAGGATCTAAAACGTCTTCTGGATCAGAACCGAACCTGGGCTGAAAACATCAAAGCAAGCGATCCGGAGTTTTTTCCAAACTTAGCTAAACAACAGACGCCGCGGTTTATGTGGATCGGATGCTCGGATAGCCGCGTGCCCTCGACTCAACTCGTCGGCGTGGTGCCGGGCGAGATGTTTGTACACCGGAACGTCGCGAATGTGGTGGACCACACCGACTTCAATTGTCTGTCGGTGATGCAATATGCGGTCGATGTCCTGAAAGTGGACCACATCATCGTCTGCGGCCATCACAGTTGTGGTGGTGTTAAGGCAGCGATGGACAATCTGCAAATGGGATTGATCGACAACTGGCTGCGACACGTACAGGACGTGCTGCACGAGCACGAAGAGCTGCTCTCGAAAGTTAGCGATGATAACGAACGTCTCGATCGTCTGTGTGAGTTGAATGTTATCGAACAGGTGTTGAATGTCGGTCGCACGACAATCGTTCAGAGTGCCTGGCAACGCGGCCAGGAGCTCGCGATCCATGGTTGGATCTATGGTCTGGAAGACGGGCTCCTGCGCGATCTCGGAATCTCGATCGACAACGACGAAGGATTGGCCACAGCATATCGAGGCGCGATCGCCGGGCTAAGCCCGGTGTGAATGAGAAAAAGTCCTGACAAATACAGATGAAGGTCTACCGGCGCGACTTTCTCCAATCGGCGAGCACGGCTCTGAGCGTCATGTTGCTCGACCGTCTTTCCTCAACCGAAGATCTGGAAAAGATAATCCCGGAAATTCGCGCCAATGTCCTCGCAATGATTAATGAGGAACGGGAGGTTGAGAAGGTCGCGCCAGTCGCGCTGGATGACCTGGCCACCCAGGTCGCGACGAAGCACGCCTGGGACACACTGAAGGGCGGGTTTACGAGTCACTGGGGAAGCGATGGTCTGAAACCGTATCATCGCTACTCTTTTGCAGGTGGAACGGAGGCGACTGCCGAGAACGTCTCGTCCGCTGACAGCATCGGGTCCACAAAGGTACCGGATCTAAAGCAAGACACAGCCTACCTTCACTTGAGACTGTACCAGGAAAAGCCTCCCAACGACGGACATCGCCAAACGGTTCTCTTGCCGCAGCACACGCATGTAGGGATCGGAATCGTCGTGCATGAACTCCGCCTGCGACTCGTGGAACTTTTCGTTTCCCGATATGTGGACGTCAAGCCTGTCGTGCCGGAGGCAAAGCCCGGTGCGAGAGTCGCATTTGCAGGCAAGATCCGCGGCAGTTACCGCTTCAACAATATCGAAGTCCACTACGAGCCTTTTCCCGCACCACCCGATCCCGAATGGCTGAGAACACCGCGTTCATACGGTTTGCCGAAGGAAACGCGCTTGCTCCGTCCCAAGCTACCGCAACCGTTTGTTTATATGGACGGAACTTTTGGCGATGTCGAGGTTAACGGACCGAGTTTTTCGGTGCCCGTGAAGTTGTATAAGAGTACGCCCGGTATCTACACCATCGTCACTTGGATTAAGAGGACGCGTGAAGAGCCGGCGTTTCCGGTAACGGGTGTATGCGTGAAGGCCCTATAGTCTTTGCCGGGCGGCTTCGAACAGGAAGATACCGGCCGCCACAGAGACATTCAGACTCTCGGCGTGGCCGTGCATGGGGATTGTGACGGCGTGGTCCGCTTGCATTAACTCCTCGAGAGTGAAGCCGGTTGATTCCGGTCCCACAATCAATGCCCGGGCTCCGGTCCAGTCGAAAGCGGTATAGGCCATCGTCCCGCCAACATCAGCACAAACAGTCACGATTCCGCGAGCCTTACACCATTCGATAGTCTGCAGGTACGTTGGACCGCGCCAAATCGGCAATCTGAAGGCCGATCCCATCGCTCCGCGCAGGGACTTCGGTGAGAATGGATCGCTTGTGTTCTCAGTCGTAATGACTCCGCTGGCACCGGCAGCTTCGGCCGTGCGCAGAATCGCGCCCACGTTCACTGGATTATTGATTTGATGGAGCACAACGAGAAGAGAATTCGGGTGGAGACTTTCAGTGAGACGCTTCTCCGACGAGACAGGTCTGCGCGCGAGGACAACGATGCCTTGTGGTGTTTTCGTGTAAGAGATCGATGCGAGCAGCTTTTCAGTGACCGAAGCGCTGCGTTTTGCGACGTGAGACAATTCTGCGATCGCGATTGCCGCACGGTCCTTCCGCATGAGCTCGTCGGATGCAATGACCGCCTCGATTTCCAGCTTTGAGCGGTAGGCTTCTTCACACAGCCGCAAACCTTCGACAAAGATCAAATTGTCGATCTTTCCGTCGCGAACGGATCGCGCTTCGCGGAGGAGGGAATTGTCGCGGCTGGTGATATGCATGGGTTAGGTTAGACAGGATTAACAGGATGTCACAAGATTTACATGTAAATCCTGAACAATCCTGTTAATCCTGTCCAATAACGATCTCAGCCCAAATGGGCCAATGGTCAGACACGTTCAACGGTCTCGCGACACCCCAGCGCTCGATCTTAACTCCACGACTGAAGATCCAATCTGCGTGCATTCGTAAACCACCGCCACGCCACGTAGCAGTACCCGTCGGGATCGGAGTTGTGTACCCACGTGACTCGAGAAAAGCGCGCGTATCGATGCATTTCTGTTTCGAGAGCGTGTTGAAATCACCCAGAATAATAGTTGGCACAGTCGCAGCCTCAGCCTGTGCCGCAATCACCTCAAGCTGGGCTAGCTGTCCATCGATCGCCGCATGTGGGTCGACATGCGCGTTGAAGATTCTGATTTGGTTTGACCCGACCGAGATCGTGGCCGCCATCGCGAGTCTTGGCCGCCACGGGCATTCGTGCCACGGTAGATCTATTCGCGTCACATCAGTTAAAGGGAACCGGCTCAGCAGCGCTACGCCTGTATCGCCCTCGTCGTGCAGGGCAATCGGTTCTTCGAAATCGAGCCACCATTGCCGCTTGACCGGTGGAATACCACGCGGGATTCCCGCTGGCGCGTGAGACCAGTGCATCTCGAGTTGTTCCGCCAGTTCTTTCGCAACGTGATGACCGCCGGTGCGCAAAGTACACATGTCCGCTTCCTGCAGAGCAAGCACGTCGACACGTGGGAGTAATTTATTTTCAGTGAATGCGCGCGCCGCGTCCGAGATTAAATTCCCGACATGTTCAGAACGCCCGTTCAGACTCATCAATCCGATCTTGCGTCGCAGGCCACCGGAGATGAGAAAAGGCCCACGTGCATAACGAATGTTGTATGATGCGATTATCATGAGTGGCGTGATTATAGCAGTTGTAGACGATATGTTTTTTAGGTCGAAGATCCAGGCGGTGGCGGACGCGGTGGGGACTGAAATCAGTTTTCCGCGGAACAAGGACGTGTTAATTCAAAAAGCGCGCGAAGCAAAACCGCAATTGATTATCGTCGATTTACACAATCAGAAAATCGATCCCGCAACCTTAGCCACGGAGTTGAAGTCTGACGACGAGCTCCGCTCAATTCAATTGCTCGGTTTCTTCTCACACGTCCAAACCGAGCTACAAAGCAACGCAATGGCTGCCGGCTTCGATCAAGTCATCCCGCGATCCGTTTTCGCCCGGGATCTATCGAAAATACTATCCGTATAATCCGCGGCTAAAACTAACTCACCGCCGCGGGCGCGATCACTTCGTAAATTGACCGGACCTCACTAACCATCTGATCGTACTGATCCAACGTCAACGCCTGCGCGCCGTCTGAAAGCGCATGCTCCGGTTGATCGTGTACCTCGACAATTAATCCATCCGCGCCAACCGCGACTCCAGCTCGCGCCAATGGCGTCACCATGAAGTTCTTTCCGGTCCCATGCGAAGGATCGACGATTACCGGCAGGTGTGAAATGCGTCTGACTGCCGGGATCGCAGCGAGGTCCATCGTATTTCGCGTGTGTTGTGCAAACGTGCGGATGCCGCGCTCGCAGAGAACGATCTGATAGTTACCTTCAGCCATTACATACTCTGCCGCGAGCAACCACTCATCCAGCGTGGCAGAGAGTCCGCGTTTGAGCAGCACGGGCAACTTCGCCCTGCCGGCGCGACGCAGCAACGAGAAGTTTTGCATGTTGCGCGCGCCGATCTGAATCATGTCGCCGTAACGTTCGACGAGATCGACACCGGCTTCGTCGAGTGCTTCCGTCACGATCTTTAACCCGTAAGCTTCGCGAATATCGGCAAGTATCTTCAGTCCCTCTTCGCCAAGTCCCTGGAAAGCGTAAGGTGAAGTGCGCGGCTTGTAAGCACCGCCGCGGAAGAAGCGTGCCCCACTTCGGCGGACGGCTTCGGCAATTGCAAACGCCTGTGCACGACTCTCAATCGCGCATGGACCAGCAATGATCGCCAGCTCGTCACCGCCAATCGTCGCGTCGCCGACACGCACGATCGTCTTTTCGGGTCGCAGGTCGAGAGTGATCAGCTTGTACGGCTTGCTGACGCGAATTGCTTCAGCGACACCATCAAGATTCTCAAAGTGCGACGGATCGACCGCGCCCTGGTTTCCAGTGATACCGATGGCGGTACGAGTCGCGCCGGGCATTGGATGGCCTTTGAAGCCGAGTTGTTCGATCACGCGCAGGACAGCTTCAACCTGGCTGTCAGTCGCGTCGTGTTTCATTACGATTAACATGATGTTTTGAAATCCTTTTACATCTGCTCAGGTACGTTGATTCCCAAAATGCCTAATGCACTTGTTAACTGGGTTCTGATGATCTTCGTCACCGCAATCAGCACGCCTCTTCGAACTTCGTCTTGCTCCGTGAGAATTCGATGATCGTGATAGAAACGGCTAAAAGCCCGGGCAAGCGAGAAAGTGTACTTCGCAAGATTAGCAGGCTCCGCGGAATTTCGACACTGCACAATGACCTCGTCGAGCTGTTGCGACAGCATCACCAGCGACCAGATTTCCGTTCCGCCTTCGCCGGACAGCACCTCCGAAACTCGCTCCTGCAAGGCGCCGTCGCCGGCTATTTGTCTTATTAACGTATCTGACGCGCCGACAGTTTCGCTAGCCAGTTTGCGAAAGATCGAGTTCGTCCGCACGGCCGCATATTGGCAGTATGGCCCAGTCTCGCCTTCAAACGACAGCGCCTCTTTGAAGTCGAAGGCAATCACAGTGTTGCGCGTGAATTTGAGCAGAAAATAACGCAACGCTGCGACTGCGACTTCGTGTGCCGTCGCTCTCTTATCGTCTTCGGACAGCTCCGGATTTCTCTTCTCGACCTCCGCGAGCGCGCCAGCTTCGAGTTGATTGATCAAATCATCGGCTTTAACACCGAGACCTTTGCGCCCACTCATTTCGATATACGGTCGCGCGCGATCTTCATCGCTCAGTTCAATGCCGAGCTCGTCGCAAGCCGCGGGCGAAAGCGCCACCATCTCGTAACTGAAGTGGACGCTCGCATCCTCGCCGATTTCCGGAACCACCGCAGCGACGCCGCGCGCAACGATCTCCTGCGGGTATGACTGTCGTGAATCGATGACGTTGTAAACCGTCACGCCACCGCCGAAGTGTGGCCGTTCAGTTCCAGGCAGTTCCGGCTCAGTTTGCGTGGACCAAAGAGAGTGGCCATCTTCGTAGTTTCGAAAGACGCGGTAATGGAAATCGAGCCCGAGCTTGCCGAGTTTCCAGAGTTGATACGCGATATCTTTGCCTGTGTAAGTGACGGTGCCATTGGAGCGCACGATGATCTTGTCTGACTCGTGTTCGTCGGTACCGGTGTGCGATTCAAAGGGCATGACCCAGCAGCCCGCATGACGGCCTTCGGTTTCATAACGGATCACGCCGGTCTTTTTCATCAACTCGAAGGCGCGGTTCCAGAAGTGCAAGTGCAGTATGTCTGACTCACGAGCAAGCAGATCATAACGAATGTCGAGGCGCTCCATCGTGTCCAGAATGCATTCGACATTGCGTGTGGCGACATAGTCAGCGAGCTCGGCAATCTCGTTGCCGCCTTCTTCGAGAGCGTGAAGCACCTCGTTGCGGACTTTCACCTTTTCCGGGTTCATGTCGCCGCCGGCATTTCCATCGCGGTAGAAGAGACCGACCTTCGTGTAGAGGTCCCAACAGTAGTAGTCGAATGGATAGTCTTTGGTGAGCGAGTGGTCGAGAGCTTTGATCTGGTCGAGGTTCAGATTATCGAGATGTAGGAAACCGACAACCACGTCGGCTACCTGAACGCCTGTGTTGTCGATGTAATTCTGGACCTCGATACGATCGCCGGCAGCTTTCAGGATTCGCACAAACGTATCGCCCAGGACGGCGTTCCGAACGTGACCGATGTGAGCAGCTTTGTTCGGATTAATACTGGTGTGTTCGACCATCTTTTTGGGTCGATCGATATGCTCTTCGTCCTGCTGCGTTGACCCGGCAAAGATGCCGAGCAACTGCGCGCGATCGTAGAAAATATTGATGTAGCCGGCGCCTGCGATCTCAACGCGCGAAACTTCTTCAACGTCTTCGAGCTGAGTTTTGAGCTTTTCGGCAATCGCGCGGGGGTTTTGCTTTTCACCTGTAGCTTGTTTGATGAGCTTTGCCAGTTCAAACGAAACGGGAAAAGCCAGATCGCCGAGTTCCGCGCGTGGTGGCGTTTCGGCGTTGACCTGTTGCAGTTCGACGCCGAACGTCTCCCGCGCAGCGACGCGGATTCGCTCTCGAAGCTTTTGTTGGAGTTCAGTTAGGGTCATAGGACAAAAGCGCAGAGTATAGCAAAAATGATCTATGGCGGCTTTTGTCAAAGGATCGGCTTCACAGGATTTACAAGATTATGCAGGATATACATGAAAATCTTGTCCAATCTTGTTAATCCTGTGAAGCAAATATTCGTCAATAGGCCCCGACAAGACGTATCTGTTACCATCCGTCCGCATGGCAATCTCACCGGAATTGCGGCGGCGCTTTGCTGAAGCGCGGCGTGTCCTTGTGCTCACGGGCGCGGGCGTGTCGGCGGAATCGGGTGTGCCGACGTTTCGCGGTGGCGGGAATACTACCGTCTGGAAGGGAATGCCGTTCGATGTCATCTCCTCGGCGGAGATGCTCGAACGTAATCTTCCGGCGGTCTGGGAGTGGTTCGATTACCGCCGCGACTTCATGGAAGCACTGATGCCCAATCCCGGTCACTACGAGATTGCGCACTGGCAGGAGCGTTTTCCGGAATTCACGTTGGTGACACAGAATATCGACGGCCTGCATCAGAAAGCTGGTTCGCGTGACGTGATCGAACTGCACGGCAACATCTGGCGGGCACGTTGCGTTGCCTGTCGTTCAACCCACGATATGTCGGGCACAAAGCGTCCTGAAGCTTGTCTCGAGTGCGGAGACTCATTGCGGCCGGACGTGGTCCTCTTTGGCGAGTTCCTGCCGCCGGGAGCATTTGAACTTGCGGCCGAACGGGCAGCCACTTGTGAGCTGTGTATCGTGATTGGAACGTCGGGTCTAGTGTATCCAGCGGCCGGCCTTCCTGAAATCGCGAAGTCGGCGGGCGCTTATGTTTGTGAGGTAAACCCGGAGCCGACGCCGTTATCAGGAATCTGCGATGAGGTTTTGATGGGCAAGGCCGGCGAGGTTTTGCCGTTGTTGCGATCATGAAGACTCTTTACTTTGATTGTTTTGCCGGTGCGAGCGGCGACATGATATTCGGTGCGATGGTTGCCGCCGGCGTAGATCCGGACTTTCTCCGGGCGCAGCTATCAAGCCTGCCGGTCACTGGTTTTGAGATCAGCTTTGAGACGGTCAACCGCTCCGGCTTGAGTGCTACGTATGCGCGCGTCGAGACAGCACACGAGCACAAACATCGCCATCTTTCGGATATCAGGCAGATTATCGAAGGCTCTACTCTCTCCGATTCCGTGAAACAACGTGCAGTTCAGATCTTCACGCGTCTCGCTGAAGCTGAGGCCCGCGTTCATAACGAGCCCGTAAATCACGTTCACTTTCACGAAGTTGGGGCACTCGATGCCATCGTCGATGTCGTGGGCGCTGCGATCTGCTTTGACGCCTTGAAGATCGATCGTTTTATTTGTTCACCACTGCACGTCGGCAGCGGCATGGTTAAGATGGCCCACGGACAGTTTCCGATCCCACCGCCGGCGGTTACTGAACTGCTCAAAGGCGTGCCGTTTTATGCCACCGACATCAAAGGCGAACTGCTTACACCGACCGGCGCTGCCATCATCACAACCGTCTGTAGCGAGTATGGACCAATCCCTCAAATGACGACTGAGGTCACCGGCTATGGCGCCGGCACGCGCGAGTACCAGGACTTTCCCAATGTGCTGCGACTCCTGATTGGTGAAACTGAAGCAACCGGCGCTACTGATGAACGTCTGTGGATGCTCGAAACGAATCTCGACGACGCGTCACCACAGATCATCGGGCACGTGATGGATCGGGTGCTTGAATTGGGCGCGCTCGACTGTTTCTTTACGCCCGTGCAGATGAAGAAGAACCGACCCGGTGTGCTGCTTTCAGTGCTCTGCAGGCGTGAAGAAAAAGAAGCGGTGATGAAGTTGTTGTTTACGGAAACGACTACGCTGGGTGTACGTAGTCATGAAGTTTCCCGGCGCGCTCTCGAGCGCAGCGTGGCCAGGGTGGAAACGCAGTATGGACCGATCGATGTTAAAGTAGCTCATCTGGACGGTCGCGTTGTAAACGAGATGCCGGAGTTTGAGCAGTGCCGCACGGCTGCCGCGAAGGCGAATGTGCCTTTGAAGGTCGTGGAAAATGCGGCGCGCCTTGCTTTGGCTAAAATTCGCCACGGATAAAACGGATGACAAAGCAAGTAGATTTAGAACGGATTAAACAGGGCGTGCTTTTGATTCTCGAGGGCATGGGAGAGGATCCGCAGCGCGCGGGCTTGCAGGAAACTCCGCAGCGTGTGGCGGAGATGTATGTAGAACTGACGTCCGGAATGCGAGAAGACCCGACGCAGCATGTTATTCCACTGCCGGGTGACAAGCACGACGAAATGGTGATCGTGAAAGACATCTCGATCGCGTCGTTATGCGAGCATCACCTCGCGCCGTTTGTGGGTCGTTGTCACATCGCCTACATTCCGAAGGGTGGACGGATTCTCGGGATCTCAAAACTGGCACGACTGGCTGAAACTTTCTCGCGGCGATTACAACTCCAGGAGAGATTGACGACTGACATCGCGAACACGTTGTTCGAAGGACTCAAGCCTCTCGGCGTGATGGTGGTGATTGAAGCTGAACACACGTGCATGACACTTCGCGGAGTGCGAAAGGCTGATGCAAAGACCGTGACTTCTGCGGTGCTCGGCGGCTTCCGTTCCGACCCGCGCACACGCGCTGAAGCCATGTCTCTCATAAAAGGAAGGGATTAAGGTCTAGCCATACAAAGGCGCACAAAGCACAAACCTGGAGATGAACACTTTCTACGTCACTACACCTATCTACTACGCTAACAGTCTTCCGCACCTCGGCCATCTCTACACGATGATCGTAGGCGACACGATTGCGCGCGCGAAACGGCAGCGCGGCGTCGAGACTTTCTTCCTGACCGGCACCGACGAGCACGGCATCAACATCGAACGTGCGGCAGAGAAAGCCGGACGCACACCTCAAGAGCAGTCTGATTACGTCGTCAGTTATTTCAAGAAGATGACGAGCGAGTTTGGTTTGGACACTGCACACGGTGGCTACGACATCTTCATGCGCACCACTGAGCCTTTTCACTACGAAGGCGTGAGTGAACTCTGGCGCAGAATTGTAAAAGCGAAGACGCCCAAGGGTAACGACGCGATCTACAAGGGCCATTACGAAGGCTGGTTCTGCGCTCCCTGCGCCGAGTACAAAACCGAAGACGAGTATCAGAAGCCAAAGAACGAGGGCGATCCGCCGACCTGTCTGATTCATGAGACGCCGCTCGATCGCGTGTCGGAAGAAAGTTACTTTTTTCGACTGTCAGACTTCGATGAGGCGCTGTTGTCGGTGTATGAAAAGTTCGACTTTGTG
>Ga0111538_10008724_pt1 | contig 13586 bp, 16 predicted proteins | sample SoiMethybrSBSTD1_FD_79669 | JGI IMG/M metagenome (GOLD analysis project Ga0111538, IMG submission 79669) | Bulk soil microbial communities from a Populus tree surrounding site in Tennessee, USA - Soil MetaG P. TD hybrid SBSTD1 (version 2)... | ecosystem: Environmental > Terrestrial > Soil >...
AATGTGTAGACTTCCGATCGTTCCCGGTGACGCCATGACATCGAAATCGCTGTTCGTCCCCGCGCTCCTCTGTCTCTTGCTCTCGTCCGTGATGCGGCTGACGGGCGCCGCGCAGCAGCAACAGCCGGATCGAGTGCCGCTGATCCTGATCTCGATCGACGGTCTCATGCCCGACTACGTCCTCGAGGCAGACAAGCGCGGACTGAAGATCCCCACCCTGCGGCGCCTGTTGAAAGAAGGCGCGTTCGCGACCGGCGTCGTCGGCGTGACACCGACGGTGACGTATCCGAGCCACACCACGCTGCTGACCGGCGTGTGGCCGGCCCGGCACGGCATCCTGGCCAACACCGTGTTCGATCCGGAGCGGGCCAGCGATCGCGCCTGGTACTGGTACGCCGAGGACATCAAGACGCCGACGCTGTGGGACGCCGCGGCCCGGGCAGGCTGGAAGACGGCGAGCGTGCAATGGCCGGTCAGCGTGGGCGCGCGCGTCGACTGGAACATCCCGGAGTTCTGGCACTACGGCGGGTCGGGCGACGCCAAGCTGATGCGGCTGGTGTCCACGCCGGGCCTGCTGTCGGAGATGGAGAAGGATCTCGGCGAGTATCCGCGCGGTCTCAGCGTGGAGGTCGACGAGGGGCACGTGCGCTTCGTGACGTGGCTCCTCGAGAAGAAGCGCCCGTCGCTCCTGACGCTGCACCTGCTCGCCCTCGACCACGGCCAGCACGACCATGGTCCCGGCGCGCCGGAGGTCTTCGCGGTCCTCGAGCGGCTCGACACGCTCCTCGGCGACCTTCGCGCGGCAGGCGAGCGGCTCGCGCCCGGCCGGACCTGGATGGCGGTGGTCTCCGATCACGGCTTCGCGCGCGCCGAGCAGCAGCTCAATCTCTTCTCCGCGTTCCAGAACGCCGGCCTGCTGAAGGTGGAGCGTGGGCGGATCCGCGAGTGGACCGCGGTCCCGTGGAATTCGGGCGGCTCGACCGCCATCGTCCTGAAAGACCCTGGCGACGACGCCACGCGCGCCAGGGTGCGCGACGTGCTCGCGAAACTCGCCGGCGATCCGGCCCACGGCATCGACCGCGTGCTGGAGGCCGACGTCGTGCATGCGCGCGGCGGCTTTCCGCCGGCCGCGTTCGTCGTCGGTCTGAAGCCCGGCTGGCAGATGGCGTCCGGCGTCACCGGCGGACTCGTGACGAAGTCGCGCGGCGGGCAGCATGGCCATCTGCCGGACGTCCCCGACCTGCACGCGTCGTTCTTCGTCGTCGGCCCCGGCGTGCCTGCCGGCCGCTCGCTCGGCCTGATCGACATGCGCGACATCGCCCCCACCCTCGCGCACCGCACGGGCCTCACCCTACCGTCCGCCGACGGCAAGAACTTGCTACCGTGAACCCACAACCCGGAGGGGAAGGGGGAACCCTGCGAGGGGTCCCCTTTAATAAGGAGCTCCCATGAATTTCGGTGTCGTCATGTTCTCGACTGCGTACGCGATCGCCCCCGACGAGCTGGCGCGCGCGCTGGAAGAGCGCGGCTTCGAGTCGCTGTGGATCCCCGAGCACACGCACATCCCCGCGAGCCGCAAGAGCCCGTGGCCGGGCGGGCCGAACCTGCCGAAGGAGTACTGGTCGTCCTACGATCCGTTCCTGGCGCTGCAGGCGGCGGCCGGGGCGACGAAGCGTCTCAAGCTCGGCACCGGGATCTGCCTCGTCATCGAGCGCGATCCGATCACGACGGCCAAGGAAGTGGCCACGCTCGACCGCCTCTCCGGCGGCCGCTTCCTCTTCGGCATCGGCGGCGGCTGGAACGCCGAAGAAATGGAAAATCATGGCACGCCCTACAAGGCGCGCTGGAAGATCTTGCGCGAGCGCGTGCTGGCCATGAGGACGATCTGGACCGAGAAGGAGCCGCAGTTCCACGGCGAGTTCGTGCGCTTCGACAAGATCTGGGCCGATCCCAAGCCGCTGCAGCAGCCACACCCGCCCATCATCATGGGCGGCGACGGGCCGACCACGTTCGACCGTGTCGTCGAGTTCTGCCAGGGCTGGATGCCGATCATGCGCCCGAACCAGAACCCCGTGGAGAAGATCCCCGCGCTGCGCGAGCGGTTGCAGAAAGCCGGTCGCGATCCGAAGTCCGTCGAGGTCGGCATCTTCTTCGCGCCGCCCAAGAAGGAAGCGCTCGACGGCCTGCGCGCCGCCGGCGTGTCGCGCGCGATCTTCGGCTTGCCGTCCGAGCCGCGCGACGCCGTGCTCCCGCGCCTCGACAGCCTGGCGGGCCTGATCAAGTGATTCACCTCGCCCAGGTCAATATCGCGCGGATGCGGGGACCGCTCGGCAGCGCGGTCATGGCCGACTTCGTCGCGCGGCTCGAGGAGATCAACGCGCTGGCCGACGGGAGCCCCGGCTTCGTCTGGCGGCTCCAGACCTCCGAGGGCAACGCCACGTACCTGCGCCCCTACGATGACGATCGGATTCTGTTCAACATGTCGGTGTGGCGGAGCATCGAGGCCCTGCGCGCGTACGTCTACGGCAGCGCGCACGTCGAGGTGCTGCGGCGGCGGCAGGAATGGTTCACCCGGATGGAGACGGTCTACGCGGCGCTCTGGTGGGTGCCGGCCGGACACCGGCCCTCGATCGACGAGGCCAAGAAGCGGCTCGCGCATCTCGCGGAGCACGGCGCCACGCCGTTCGCCTTCACGTTCAAGGCGCCGTTCCCGCCCGACGAAGCGGTGATACAGTCCACGGACTGGTCGTCGTTCGAGCCGTGCCCGGCGGCGAGCTCCGCCTAGCCGGCGCGTTCGGCCGGCGACGCCGGTGATCCTCGCGGCCATCGCGGTGGCGTGCGGGCTGGCCGCGGCGGCGTGGAGCGTGACGATGCTGCGCGGCTACGTGGCCTGGGGCTGCGTCCCCGGCCGCGAGCTGCGCGCCTCCGTCGCGTTCGCCCTGGCCGTCGCCGCGGTCCTGGTCGTGCCGCCGGCGGTGCTGTCATTCATCCCCGGGCTCGCGGCAGCCCCCGCGTGGACCAAGGTGCTGTTCGCCATCGTGTGGCTCACGCTGTTCGTCGCCTTCCTCGGCCTGAACGGCCAGGAAGTGCGGACGGCGAGGCGGCTCGAGCGGCGCGTCGGCTACTACGAGCTCTCGCTGCGGGTGACGCGCCGGCGGCTGGCCTTCATGCTGGCGCTCTTCTGCTTCCTCGTCCTCATCATGCTGGGCGCCCTCACCGCTTTGCTGCTGGTCGTCCTGGTCGCGCCGCCACCACCCGGGCAGGATTCGGCGCGGGCCATCGACATCGCGGCGATCCTCGGCGGGCTCTTCGGCGGCATGGTGGGCGCGTGGGCGATCATCCGCCGGCTCTTCGCGCGCGTCGGGCGGATGCGTCCCGATGAAGTCGCGGCGCTGACGAAGGAGCGCTAACGCGCTCGGCGCGCGGCCACGCGGTCGGCGGCGCCGGCCCAGCCGGCCTCGAACGGTGTGCCCGCCGCATCCAGGTCCAGCACGAGCGGAGCGTGATCGGACGGCACCGGCTTGCCCTTGCGGGCCTCGCGGTCGATCTCGGCCCACACGACGCGCGCGGCCACCGGCTTGCTCACGAGCAGGTGGTCGATGCGCATGCCGAAGTTCTTGTGGAAGTTGCCCGCGCGGTAGTCCCACCAGGTGTACCGGCCGGGCTCGGCGCAGTGCGCACGGTAGGCGTCCACGAGCCCCCAGTCGCACAGCGTGCGGAACGCGCGGCGCTCGGGCTCGGAGACGTGGGTGCCGCCGTGGCAGGCGGCCGGATCCCACACGTCGGCGTCGGCCGGCGCCACGTTGTAGTCACCGCCCAGCACCAGCGCGTCGGTCGGCGTGACCGTCTCGCGCAGCCAGCGCGCGAGGCGCTCGTACCACGTGAGCTTCGCGCGATAGAAGGGGGAGTCCACCACGCGGCCGTTCGGCGCATACAGGCTCACGACGCGCACGCCGCTGCACACCGCGGACACCATGCGTGCCTCGGCCAGCGGCTCGTCGTCGCCCACCTCGGGTGTGACGGCCGGGCGCAGCGGTGCGCCGAAGTTGCTCACGACGTCGGTGGCGCCGACACGGCTGGCGATGGCGACGCCGTTCCAGCGTCCCTCGCCGTGGTGCACCAGTTCGTAGCCGGCATCGCGGAAGACGTCGGCCGGCGCGTCGGCGTCGGTCAGCTTCGTCTCCTGCATCAGGAGCACGTCCGGCCGCGCGCGCTCGAGCCACCAGGTAACTTTCTCCAGTCGTGCGCGCAGGGAGTTCACGTTCCAGGTCGCGATCCGCAGTGCCATGCCCGCCATCCTCGGGATGACCCTCGATCGTGTCAAGTGCTTGACGCGGGCCCGTGGCCCCGCGTTTGCACCGTGAAACGCGAACGTCGAGGGGAGTGGAGGGGGCAGTCATGACAGTCAGGACTTGCAAGATCGCGCGCTCGCTCGTGGCCGGCGTGCTGGTGCTCGGATCGGTGATGGCGGCCACGCCGGCGGCGGCGCACGTGGTCGAGGTCACCACGGCCGTTGACATGCCGGAGTCCAAGGACACGGCCGCGATGAAGGCCGCGCTCCAGAAGGCCGTCGACCGCGTGCTCGCCGACACCATCGCGTTCAAGCCCACGATGGTCACGCTGACCGACGCGCGCGTGATGGGCGAGAAGCTGCTCGTCCGTCTGCTGATCGCCGACGCGGACGGCGAACGCATGCTGAAGGATCTGCGCGACGACACCGGCAGTGCCTCCCCTGACGAGGAGGAGGGTCAGCCCCGCGAGACGAAGATCTGATCGGCAGGGGGCCTTGCCCGGAGCATCCCCCCGTGCTCTGATCCCGTCCCGGTGAAGCTGCTGCTGATCCGGCACGCCACTGCGGTACCCACCGGAACGCCCGGCGTCGAGGACGACGCGCGTCCGCTGACCTCCCGCGGCCGCAAGCGCTTCCGCAAGGCCGCGCGCGGGCTCGCCCGCGTCATGGACCGCCCCGACATCCTGCTGACCAGCCCGCTGCCGCGCGCCGCCGAGACCGCGGAGATCGCCGCGCACGCGTTTGGCAAGCTGGAGCCGCGGCACGAGCGCGCGCTGGCCGGCGGAGGCACCGAGGCGATCATCAACGTGCTCCGGCGCCAGCCGCCGGAGGCCACGGTCGCCGTCGTCGGCCACGAGCCCGTGCTGTCCGAGCTCCTCGCCCGGCTGCTGGGGGGCCACCGGGCCGAGCGCCTGGCCTTCAAGAAGGGGGGCGCGGCACTGGTCGACCTGCCCACCGAGGGCCGTTCCGCCGGACACCTCATCTGGTTTCTAAGGCCCCGGATATTAAGGAGTTTAGCCCAAGACTAGTTGGATCTGAGCGCCGTCGCCACCCTCATGATACGATCCCCAACCTCGCCGCTGTCCGGGCGAGTCCCCACGACCTGAAGGAGGCGCTCGATGGCGCACGCACAGTCTTCCGGCGAGATGGCGAGCAGTGGCCGTACCCGTACGCTGGCGATCGATGTCGGCGGAACGGGACTCAAGGCGTCGATCGTCGACGAGGCCGGCCGGCTGCTGACCGATCGCGCCCGCATCGACACCCCGGTCGGCGCGCCGCCCAAAGAGATCGTGCAGGCGCTCGTGCAGCTCGTCCAGCCGCTGGGCCCGTACGACCGCGTCTCGGTCGGCTTTCCGGGTGTCGTCCGGGAAGGCCGCGTGCTGACGGCGCCGAACCTCGGCAACAAGGGGTGGAAGGGCTTCGACCTCGCCGGGGCGCTGGGCAAGGGGCTCGGCAAGCCCGTGCGCGTGGCCAACGACGCCGACGTGCAAGGCCTGGCTGTCATCGCCGGCAAGGGCGTCGAGATGGTGATCACGCTCGGCACCGGCTTCGGCACGGGGCTCTACCTCGACGGGCGGGTCGGGCCGCACCTCGAACTCTCCCACCATCCCTTCCGCAAGGGCGAGAGCTACGACGAGCAGCTCGGCAACGCCGCCCGCAAGGAGATCGGCAAGAAGAAGTGGAACAAGCGCGTGCGCCGGGCCATCGACAACCTGCGCGCGCTGACGAACTTCGATCACCTGTACATCGGGGGCGGCAACGCCAAGAAGATCGACTTCGAGCTGGATCCCGACGTCACGATCGTGGACAACTCGGCGGGGCTCGCGGGCGGTGTGGCCCTCTGGCGGGACTAGGCGGCGCTCGCACTTCACGCGCTCTGTAACTTGAGCTGATGGGACGAAAGCGGGATGTACGACGCCGGGGTGAGCTCGTCGCGATCGTCGATCTCGGCTCCAACGCCGTGCGCCTCCTGCTGGCCAAGGTCAAGCCCGAGAAGGGCTATCGCGTGCTGACCGAGGAGCGCGTGCCCACGCGCCTCGGCGGCGGCGCCCCCGGCGTTCTGCCGCGGGCGGCCATCGACGAGACGCTGCAGGCTGTCCACCGCTTCTTCGAGGAGCACCGCGCGGAAGGGCCGCGCGTGGTGGCCATCGCCACCTCGGCGGTGCGGGACGCGCGCAACCGCGATCGGCTGCTGGCACCGCTGCGCTACCGCGAGGGCATCGACGTGCAGGTGCTGAGCGCGGCCGACGAGGCGCGGCTGGGCGCGGTGGCCGCGCTGCGCAGCCTCGACTTCGACGAGGCGCTGGTGGCCGACCTCGGCGGCTCCAGCCTGCAGCTCAGCCGCGTGCGCGACGGCCGCGTGGCGAGCTCGGCCAGCCTGCCGCTCGGCGCGGTGCGGACGACCCGGCGCTTCCTGCCGCACGACCCGCCGCGGCCGCGGGAGCTACGCACGCTGCGGCAGACCGTGCGCGAGGCGCTGGTGGACGCGCTGCCGCCGGCGCAGCGGGGCGACGTGCTGGTGGGACTGGGTGGCACCGTGCGCACGCTGGCCAGCATCCATCTGCGCGGCGAGCGCAAGGATCGGCACGGGCTGCGGCTGGCGCAGTCGGACGTCACGGCGGTGCGCGAGCGACTGGAGCGGCTCTCGCCGCGCAAGCGCCGCAAGATTCGCGGGCTCAAGGCGGAGCGGGCGGACATCATCCTGGCCGGAGCGATCGTGATCGAGGAGCTGATGATCTTCGGCGGCTATCTGACGCTGGTCGTGTGCACGCGCGGCGTGCGCGACGGCATTCTTCTGCACGAGACCTTCAACGGCCGGGGCTGATATGAATTCCAACGCGTTTCTGAATCGCGAGCTGTCGTGGCTGGACTTCAACCGGCGCGTGCTCGAAGAGGCGCAGGACCCCACCGTGCCGCTGCTCGAACGGGTGAAATTCCTCGCCATCTTCAGCTCGAACCTGGACGAGTTCTTCATGATCCGGGTCGCTACCCTGAAGCGGCGCATGCACGCGGGGGAGCCGACGTCCGGGCCCGACGATCTCACCGCTGCCGAGACGATGGCCGCGGTGGGCGCGCGGGTTCATCAGCTGGTGGACGAGCAGCACCGCTGCTTCCTGCAGGAGATCCAGCCGCTGCTGGCCGCCGAGGGCATCGTGCTGATGCGGCCCAAGGACCTCAGCGGCGAGCAGGAGCGCTTCCTCGAGGAGTATTTCCGGCGCACCGTGCTGCCGGTGCTCACGCCGCTGGCCGTCGATCCCGGCCACCCGTTCCCGTACGTGGGCAACCGCGCGATGTGCCTGGTTGCGTCCATCCGTCCGTCGGCGCCCTCGACGCTGCCGCAGAGCTCGCTGGCGGTCATTCACATTCCGGCGCAGGTCTTGCCGCGCTTCGTGCCGCTGCCCGATCCCTACGGGCGCCACGTGTTCGTGTTGCAGGAGGATGTGATCCGGCTGATGCTCCCGAGCCTCTACACGGGCTACGACATTCTCTCCACGCACGCCATCCGGGTGACCCGCGACGCCGACGTGCAGATGCGCGGCCGCCCGGTGGACCTGCTGGCCAGCGTCGAGGAGAGCCTGCGCGAGCGGCGGCTGGGCAGCGCCGTCCGTCTGCAGTACGACGCCGACCTGCCGCCGGAGATCCTCTCCACGCTCATGGAGGAGCTCGAGCTGCAGCCCGAGGATCTCTACGAGAGCGAGGGCTTCACGGCGTTCTCCGACCTGCTGCAGCTCTACGGCTCGCTCGACGTGCCGCGTCTCAAGGAGAAGCCGCAGCCGCCGCACCCGGTGCCGGCCTTCGACGGTGCGCCGGACATCTGGAGCGCCATCCGCGCGCGCGACGTGCTCGTGCACCACCCCTACCAGACCTTCGACGCGGTCACCCGCTTCGTGCGCGACGCCGCCGTCGATCCCAAGGTGCTGGCCATCAAGATGACGCTCTACCGCGTCAGCCCCGCCTCGCCGATCGCCCACGCGCTGCACACGGCGGTGGAGAACGGCAAGGAGGTGGCGGTGCTCGTCGAGCTGCAGGCGCGCTTCGACGAGGAGGCCAACATCCGCTGGGCGCGCGCGCTGGAAGAGGTGGGCGCCCACGTCGTCTACGGCATGGTCGGCTACAAGACCCACTGCAAGGCCTGCCTGGTGGTGCGGCAGGACAGCGACGGTCTGCGCCGGTACTGCCATCTGGCCACCGGCAACTACAACGTGCGGACGGGCAACCTCTACACCGACCTCGGGTTGTTCACCGCGCGTGAGTCGTTCGGCGAGGACCTCACGGAGCTGTTCAACCTGCTCACGGGGTACACGCGCCCGCGGGAGTTCCATCACCTGCTGGTGGCGCCGACCGAGCTGCGCGACGAGCTGATCGAGCGCATCCGCCGGGAGGGCGCCCGCGCGCGCGAGGGGCGGCCGGCGCGCATCATCGCCAAGATGAACAGCCTGGTGGACCGCAAGCTGATCGAGGAGCTCTATGCGGCCGGCACCGCCGGCGTGAAGATCGACCTCATCGTGCGCGGTATCTGCTGCCTGCGGCCCGAGGTGCCGGGCCTCTCGGACAACATCCGCGTGATCTCCATCATTGACCGCTACCTCGAGCACGCGCGCATCTTCTTCTTCGAGAACGCGGGCTCGCCCGAATACCTGCTGGCCTCGGCCGACTGGATGCCGCGCAACCTCGACCGCCGCGTGGAGATCGCCTTCCCGATCATGGAGCCCGCGCTGCAGGCGCAGGTGCGCGAGATCCTCAACATCCAGCTCAGCGACACGGTCAAGGCGCGGCGCCTGGTCGGCGACGGTACCTCCGTGCGGGTGCGCGCGGACGGCCGCCCGGCCGTGCGCTCGCAGGAGACGTTGTGGGAGGTCAGCGGCCCGGGCGGGATCTTCGGCTAGTGGACATCGATCCTCTTCGCCGCCGCCTGGCTGCCTCGGGGGCCTGGCTCTTCGCCGTCGGCATGGTGACCGGCCTGTGGGCGGCCGCGGTGCTGACCGACCGCGTGGCGGTGGGGCTGCCGCGGCTGGCGCTCGCCGCCCATCTCAATGCGCTCCTCGGCGGCATGTGGCTCGTGCTGGTGGGCACGACGCTCGACATGCTCCACTACGGTGAGATCGGCCGCCGGCGACTGGCCTGGGTGGTGATCGTGCCGGCGTGGGCGAACTGGTCCGTCACCCTCGTCGCCTCGGTACTCGGCGTGACCGGTTTGCAGTACTCTCACGATACCGCCAACAACGCGGTCGCCGCGCTCCTGCACTCGCTCGTCGTGCTGCCCTCGCTGGTGGGCGCGTTCGCCTGGGCGTGGGGGCTCAGGCGGCGCTGAGCGTCGCGCGCGCCGCGGCCAGCGCGCCGTGCACGACGCTGAGCTCGGCACTGGGGACGTCGCGCAGCTCCGACGCCACCGTGAGCAGGAGCTCCACTTCCGCCAGCGCGGCCGCCGCCGCCCCACGCTGCGCGACCGCCGCCTCGCGCGCCGCCCGCAGCGCGGCGTCCTCCAGGCGCACGCCGGTCGAGGCGCGCGCGGCGTCCGTCATCGCGCGGGCCGCACGGAACGCCGCGTGGACGAGCGTGTGCCACGCCTCCGCGGCCGTCGGCGCCGACCGGCTCGGCGCGCCGGCGTGGGCGAGGCCGGCCACGACCGAGCGCTCGAGGTAGGCGAAGTCGAATGGCTTGGCGACGTAGTCCAGCGCGCCGAGCTTGAGCGTGGTGCGCGCGAGCGCGACGTCCTCGTTGGCGGTGACCATGATGACCGAGACGCCCGGCGCGATCGTGCGGAGCCGTCGCAGCGTCTCGACGCCGTCGATGCCGGGCATGCGGACGTCGAGCAGCACGAGATCGGGCCGCGTCTCGGGCAAGCCGCGGAGCGCGTCGGCGCCGCTGTCCGCCGTCGCGACCTCGTAGCCCTGCTCGGTGAAGAACTCGGCGAGCACGTCGCGCACCGTCTGCTCGTCGTCCACGATGAGGATGCGGCCGAGGCCGGAGTCGGACATCGACGAAAAGTGTAGCAGGCGGTCACGCGGTCGCTGTCATCCAGCGTGGGCGTCGGGGTTTTCCCTGAGGAAGAACGTGGAGCGGCGGCGTGCGCGCACGTGACGTCGTGCTGGCCGTCCTGGTCGCGGTGATCTGGGGCCTCGCCTTCGTGGCCACGCGCGTCGGCCTCGACGCGTTCTCGCCGCCGCAGCTCGTCGTGCTGCGCTTCGTCATCGCGGCGGCGCCGGCGCTGGCCCTCCCGCGCCCGGCGCTGGCCTGGTCGGCGCTGATTCCCGTCGGGCTCACGCTCTTCGCCGGCCAGTTCCTGTTCCAGTTCTTCGGCATCGCGCACGGCATGCCGCCCGGCCTCGCCTCGGTCATCGTGCAGACGCAGGCGCTGTTCACCATCGTCCTCGCCGCGCTGGCGCTCGGCGAGCGGCCGGCGGCGGCGCAGTGGATCGGCAGTGGGGTGGCGCTGGCCGGCCTCGCGCTGATCGGGCTCACGGTGGGCGGCGACTTCTCGCCGGGCGCCTTCGCGCTCACGCTGGTCTCGCCGGTGAGCTTCGGGGTCGGCAACGTGCTGCTCAAGCGGCTCGGCCCCGCGGACATGACGAGCCTGATGGCGTGGCTCAGCCTGGTGCCGCCGCTACCCGCGCTGGCGCTCTCGCTCGCCGTCGACGGTCCGCTGGCGCTGCCGCGCGCGCTGGCGGCGGCCCCGATGGCCGGCATTGCCGCCGCGCTGTTCCTCGGGCTCGTGGCCACCGCGCTGGCCTACGCGCTGTGGGGCGCGCTGCTGCGGCGGTATCCGGCGGCCACGGTGGCGCCGTTCGCGCTGCTGGTGCCGTTCGTCGGTGCATTGTCGTCGTCGCTGGTCTTCGGCGAGCGCTTCGGCCCGCTGCGGCTGGCCGGCATGGCCCTGGTGCTGGCCGGGCTGGCGGTCATCATCTTGGCGGGCCGCCCGCCGTCGGCCATACTGACTCGGCGGTCGTGACGTTCACCCTTACACGAGGAGGTATGCGATGCCGGGCGTGAAGGACGCCAGTCATCTCTACGAGGTCGAGCGGCGGGCGCGGCACGCGGAGCGGCCCGGTTTCCGGATCACCGAGCTGCAGATCTCGCCGACGCAGCAGGTGCCGTGGCACTCCCACACCAACGTGCAGGACACGTTCTACGTTCTCGAGGGCGAGATCCGGCTCTTCCTGCGCGACCCGAAGGAAGACGTGCGCGTCACGCCGGGGCAGACCTACGCCGTGCGGGCGGGCCGCTCGCACCTGGTGACCAACCCCGGCCCCGGGTCGGCGACCTTCCTGGTGCTCCAGGGAATCGGCGAGTACGACTACGTGCCCGGCGTCTAGGTCAGCTTCAGGCGCTCGAAGGTCCGGAGGCCGACGAGCGAGGACGTCACGTGCCGTACCTCGCCCTGCAGGGAGACCTCGTCCTCCGCACCCACCACCATGTCGATGCGGAAGCAGGCGCCGCGCTTGAGGGCGTCCGTCGGGGCGGTGATCACGCACAGGCCCTGCTCGCTCACGTCAACAGCGCGGCCGAGGATCATCTGCTCGTCCACCCACATGCGCACCGGCAACGACACGGTCGTGCGGGGATACTCGCGACGCTCCTTCGCGCTGGTCTTGGCCACGTCGCCTCCTCGGAGAAAAGGTGTCTACCACCCTACGATTTTGGAGGCCTCGGGGTCAACGGCCCCCGAGGGCCGGCAGAACCTGCTCGCCGAGCAGCCGGATGGTGCGCAGGACGGCCGCCTGGGCCATGCCCGGCCACTGCACACGGACGATCAGCGTGGTGACGCCGAGCCGCTCGCGATAACGGGCGATCTCCTCGCGCACGCGGGAGGGGTCGCCGAGCAGGAACCGATCGCGGGCCAGCTCGTCGAACGTCTCGCTCCAGGCGTCGTCGCTCGGCAGCGCCTTGTCCTGCTCCCAGCCCCGGTAGGCGCCGTACTTCGCCTCGAGATACGGCCGTCCCTCCGCCATCGCGGCCGCCATGGTGGGCGCCAGGCAGCACTCGCGCAGCAGCGGGATCTCGCGCGCGGCGGGGCGGCGCTCGGCCCGCCGCGTGTCGTGGAAGAGCGTGAGCTGCCGCTCCAGCGCGCCGAGCGTGGTATGCGGGTTCATCAGCCAGGCGTCGCCCAGGCGCGCGGCCCGGCGGACGCCGGGGTCCGTGTTGGCGGCCAGCCAGATCGGCGGCCGCGGCCGCTGCAGGGGCGTCATCGAGATACGCGCCTCGCGCAGCGTGAAGTGCTTGCCGGCGTGTGTGACGGGCTCGCCGCTCCACAGCCGTTCGACCACGTGCAGACCCTCGACCAGCCGGCCCACGCGCTCGCGCGGGTCGAGGCCCATCGCGGCGTTCTCGGCGTCGCGGTACCCGAGGCCCACACCGACGATCAGGCGGCCGCCGCAGATGACGTCGAGCGTGGCGAGCTGCTCGGCGAGGTCCACGGGCTGGTGCAGCGGCAGGAGCAGCACGCCGGTGCCGAGCGCCATGCCGCCGGCCTCGGCGGCCATGCGGCCCAGCGTGGGCAGCGGCTGGAAGTACGTGTAGGGATCGGCCAGGTAGTGCTGGCTGGCCCAGACGGACGAGAAGCCCACCGCGCGCGCCAGCCGCACCTGCTCGACGTGCTCGGCGAAGCGCGCGGCCTGCGAGTCTTCCGGCCGGTGCTGGACCGACAGCGCGAGCCCGAGCTTCACCGGTCTAGTAGCCGCGTCCCCAGTACTCGCAGAAGCGCTCGATGTTGCCGGGCAGGTACTGCTCGTAGTTGCCCCACTTCTCGTACTTCGGCAGCTTGATCTCCTTCATCGCCGTGTCGAAGCACTTGCCCTGGTCGGCGGCGGCCTTCACGGCGTCGGAGAGCTCGGTCATATACTGCTTGAGCTCGCGCACGTCGTCCTTGGTGCCAAAGCGGCCGCCCGCGTAAGGATGGCCGGGATCATGCGGTCCCAGTCCAGCGCCAGCACGCGGTCGAGCGAGTCGAACCAGTCCGGCAGGAAGCCGTCGGGCATGTCGGGGAACTGCACGGTCTGGATCGGGACGAAGTCCACCGTGAACAGCAGCTTGTCCTTGGGGATCAGCATCACCAGCGAGTTGTCGGAGTGGTTGCGGCCCGTGTAGTGCAGCTCGACCTTCACGCCGCCCAGCTCCAGGACGCGCGAGCTGTCCACGACCTCGTCTGGCAGGACCACGTCGGGATTCTTGAGCCGCTCCAGGTGCATCTTGGCGTTGCGATGCGCGATGAAGGTCGCGCCGAGCGCCTTGAACGGCCTGCCCCCGGCGATGTGGTCGTAGTGGTGATGGCTGTAGACCACGTACTTGATCGGCGCCT
>Ga0111538_10008725_pt1 | contig 13586 bp, 7 predicted proteins | sample SoiMethybrSBSTD1_FD_79669 | JGI IMG/M metagenome (GOLD analysis project Ga0111538, IMG submission 79669) | Bulk soil microbial communities from a Populus tree surrounding site in Tennessee, USA - Soil MetaG P. TD hybrid SBSTD1 (version 2)... | ecosystem: Environmental > Terrestrial > Soil > Tree...
CCCTCGTCTGAGTCAGATCTTCGCCGGAGCGCTGGTCGTCCACCAGGACGGCGGCTACTTTCACGTCCGCGTAGGAACTTAGAACTTAGAACTAAGAACTACGTTCAAACTTGCATTCTTCAGTTCAAAGTTCTAACTTCGCAGTTCTAAGTTCCGCGCGGCGAGGCGCCGCGCGGCCCCGAGTGTCCGGCATGGCGTCCGGAAGGAGTCCGCAGTGCACATCGTCGTTTCCGATTCGGCCGCCGCCCGCCTCGACGCGGCGCGCCAGTTCGTCCTTGCCGCCCCGCCAGCCTCGGAAGTCCTGATCGTTTCCGCATCACGCGGTGCGGCCGACGACTTCGCACGCCTGGTCGCCCGCGGCCGCGGCGCGACGTTTGGCCTCTATCGCTTCAGTCTGACCCAACTGGCCGCGCGGCTCGCAGCCCCGCTCCTGGCGCGGCAGCGGCTCGCGGCAACCACCGCGCTCGGTGTCGAGGCGGTGTCGGCGCGGGCGTTGTTCGACGCGGATCGGGACGGCGCGCTGACGTACTTCGCGCCGGTCGCGCGGATGCCCGGATTCCCCCGCGCGCTGGCGCGAACGCTCGAAGCGCTGGCTGTCGCCGCCGTCGAGCCGCCGGCGCTGCGCGTCCTGCCCGAGGCCGGCCGCGATCTGGCGGATCTGTTCGAGCGTTTCGATGGGCAGTTTCAAGCCGCTTCGGCGGTAGACCGCGCCGCCTTTCTGCGCGTCGCCACCGAGGCGGCGGCCGAAGGGGCCACCGCGCATCCGCCGCCGGCCGCCCGGCTCATCCTGCTGGACGTGGCGATAACCAACGCAGCGGAACGTGCGTTCGTGCACGCGCTCATCGCACGCGCCCGGGACGCGCTGGTGACGATCCCCGACGGCGACGCCACGACGATCGGGGCGCTCAAATCGCTGGCGCCGCCGACGATGCTCGATCGCGGCGAGCCCGCCGGCCTCGGCCGTGTCCGCCGCCACCTGTTTGCCGAAACGGTGCCGCCTGCGGGCGATCCGCTCGACGAGGTCGAGCTGTTCTCGGCGCCGGGCGAAGGGCGCGAGGCGGTGGAAATCGCGCGCCGGGTCCTGCGCGAGGCGCGCCGGGGTGTGCCGTTCGATCGCATGGCGATCGCGCTCCGCGCGGCGCAGCACTATGCCGGCCTGCTCGAACACGCGCTCGAACGCGCCGGCGTGCCCGTGTACTTCGAACGCGGCACGCGCCGCCCGCATCCAGCCGGCCGCGCGTTCCTGGCCTTGATCGCCTGCGCGCTCGACCGGCTGTCGGCGCGACGGTTCGCCGAGTACCTCTCGCTCGGGCAGGTGCCGGAGACATCCTCCGGGGGCACGATCGCCGCGTTTCCGACGTCGAGCGATGAAGTGTTCGGCGCTCTTGGCGAGCGGGCGGAACAACAGGCAGCCACCTCACCTGATGAAGAAACGATCGACACCACACGGCCGGACACGCCGGCGCGCCGCGCGTTTCGGGCGCCGTGGAAGTGGGAACGCCTGCTGGCGGAATCGCGTGTCGTGGCCGGTCAGGATCGGTGGGAACGCCGCCTGAAGGGGCTGACGCACGAATGCGAACTGCAGCGCCGCGAGCTGGTGCGCACCGAACCGGAGTCGGGCCGGATCGCCCAACTCGAGCGGAAGATCGACGACCTCAATCACCTGGCGGCGTTCGCGCTGCCGATCATGCGGACGCTGGCCGCCTGGCCGGTACAGGCGACGTGGGCCGAATGGCTGGACCTGTTCGATGCGCTGGCGCCGCGCGTGCTGCTGCGGCCGGACCGTGTCCTGCGTGTGTTCGCGGACCTGCGCCCGATGGGCGCCGTCGGACCGGTCACGCTCGACGAGGCGGCGCGAGTCCTCGCGAATCGCTTGTCGACCGTCGAAGCTGACGCGCCGCTGCGCCGGTACGGCCGGGTTCTGGTGGGCAGCCCCCAGCAACTGCGCGGCCGCAGCTTCGACGTCGTGTTCATCCCCGCCCTGGCGGAACGGATGTTTCCGCAGAAACCGCGAGAGGATCCGCTGCTGCTGGACGAGGCGCGGCAGCGGCTCGACGCCGGGCTGCCGCTTCAGGCAGACCGCGCGGACCTGGAGAAACTGCAGCTGCGCCTTGCCGTCGGAGCCGCCGAGTCTCGTCTCTACGTCTCGTTTCCCACCGTGGAAGTCGGCGAGGGACGGCCACGCGTGCCGTCGCTCTACGCGCTCGAAGTGTGGCGCGCCATGACCGGGCGCGTCCCCAGCGCCGACGAGTTGCAGCAGGCCGCCGCACGGGCATCGCGCGCCACGCTGGCGTGGCCGGCACCGGCCGACCGGGACGAGGCGATCGATGCCCTCGAGCACGATCTGTCGACGCTCCGCGCCCTGGACGACCAGCCCGATGCCAGCGCGCGCGGCCGCGCGCATTACATCCTCCAGTTGAACGAATCACTGCAACGGTCCGTTCGCGAACGGTTCATGCGTGCCAAGCGTGGCTGGTCGCACTGGGACGGCATCGTCGCCGCGACCGAGCGCCTCGAGCCAATCCTCGCGGCGCACCGGTTGGGCGCGCGGCGGTACTCGCTGTCCGCATTGCAGAAGTATTCCGTCTGTCCGTACCAGTTCCTGTTGAGCGCGATCTACCGGATTCGCCCCGCCGAGGATCTCGAGCCGCTGCAACGGCTCGATCCGCTGACGCGCGGCAGCCTGTTCCATGAAATGCAGACCGCGTTCTATCGCCGCCTGCAGGCCGAGGACGCACTGCCGGTGACGGAGTCCAACCGGTTGCACGCCCTGGCCGCTCTCGACGAGGTGGTCGAACGGATCGCGGGGCAGCAGTACGAGCTCCTCGCGCCCGCCATCGATCGGGTGTGGCACGACGAAATCGGCGCTCTCCACCGCGACCTGCGTCTGTGGGTGGACGAGATCGCCCGCGCCGGAGGAGAGTGGGTGCCGCTGCGCTTCGAATGGGCGTTCGGCTTCCAGGACGGCGGCGCGCTCGCCGTCGGACGCGATCCAAGCAGCCAGCGGGAGCCGGTGACGATCGATGGCCGCTTCCAGCTGCACGGCTCGATCGATCTGATCGAAGAGCACCGGCAGACCCGACAACTGCGTGTCACCGACCACAAGACCGGAAAGTATCGCGGCAAGGAGTACATGATGGTCGGCGGCGGCGCCGTGCTGCAGCCGGTGCTGTACTCCCTCGCCCTCGAGCAGGCACTGGATCGTCCCGTCGCCGAAGGACGGCTGTACTACGCGACGACGGCCGGCGGTTACCGCGACGTTCGCATCCCGCTGACGCCGCAGGCGCGACGGCTCGGCGTCGAGGTCCTCGAAATCATCGACCGCGCCGTCGAAACCGGCTTCCTGGCACCGGCGCCGGCTGAAAAGGCGTGCAGCTGGTGCGATTTCCTCGCCGTGTGCGGGCCGACCGCCGAGCGCCGTGTCAGCCGGTTCAAGGCGCAGGAGCCGCTGGCCGATCTCCTCGACTTGCGGAGGAAGCCGTGAACCAGGTTACCCGGCTGCCGGATCACGAGGATCGACAACTCATCCGTGAGGGACTGGACCACACGGTGGTCGTGGAGGCCGCCGCCGGCACTGGCAAGACCACCGAGCTCGTCGCGCGGATTCTGAACGTGCTGGCCAGCGGCCGCGCGCGCATCGAGCAGATCGTGGCCGTCACCTTCACCGAAAAGGCGGCAGGCGAGCTGAAGCTCCGCATCCGAAAAGAGCTCGAGGGACTGCGCCAACGGGCGTCCGCGTCCGACGTTCAGGCGCGCCTCACCGACGCCATTCAACGCCTGGAAGAAGCGCACGTCAGCACGATTCACGGTTTCTGCGCCGATCTGCTGCGCGAACGGCCGGTCGAGGCGTGCATCGACCCCCTGTTCGAGGTGCTCACCGAGCCGCGCGCCGAGCGGATCTTCGACGAGGCATTCCGTGTCTGGTTGGGCGAACGCCTGGAAGATCCGCCTGAAGGCGTACGCCGCGCGCTGCGGCGCAGCGTCTGGTCGCGTGACGGCCGCGACAACGACGACGGTCCGATCGATCGGATCCGGCGGGCGGGCCGCGAGCTCGCCGAATGGCGCGACTTCGACGGTGCGTGGCGTCGCGACCCGTTCGATCGGGACGCCGAGCTCGCCCGTGTCCTGACCCGTGCCCACGATCTGGCGGCGCTGACCGCCCAGGCATCGTCGGCGCGCGATCCGCTGTTCTACGACACGCGCTTTGTCCGGGACCTGAGCCACGAGGTTCGGACGGCGGAGCGGTTCGACGTGAAGGATCCGGACGGGTGGGAGGCGCGGGTCGTCGATCTGGCCCAGAACCGCGACTACCGCCGCGCGCGTCGCGGCCGCGACCGGTTGTACGGGCCGCAACTGTCCCGTGACGAGGTCTGGGCTGCCTACGAGGCCTTGACGAACGACCTCGACGCGTTTCAACGCGCCGCGGATGGCGACCTGGCGGCGCTACTACGCGAGGAGCTCCGCGATGTCGTCACCGGCTACGAAGCGCTGAAGCGCAGCGCCGGCGCGCTCGACTTCGTGGATCTGCTGCTGCGCGCGCGCGATCTGCTCGTCACCCATCCTGGTGTGCGGCGCTCGTTTCACGCGCGCTTCACCCATCTTTTCGTGGATGAATTTCAGGACACCGATCCGCTGCAGGCGGAAATCCTGCTGCGGCTGAGCGCCGAAGATCCAGGGCCCGATTGGCGGAGCATCACGCCCGAAGCAGGCCGCCTCTTCATCGTCGGCGATCCGAAACAGGCGATCTATCGCTTCAGGCGGGCCGACGTCGAAACCTATCGGGACGTCTGCGAAATGCTGGTGTCGCGTGGAGCAAAACAGGCGTACTTGCACACCAGTTTCAGGTCGACTCCGACCATCCAGCGCGCCATCAACGCGGCGTTCGCGCCGCACATGACCGGCGACCGCGCGACCCTGCAGGCGAAGTACGAAGAGCTCTCGCCGTACCGCGCCGATCTTCCCGGTCAGCCGGCCGTGGTCGCGCTGCCTGTGCCCGAGCCCTACGGTCAGCGCCGCGTCGCCGCCTATGCGATCGAGAAGTCGCTCCCCGACGCCGTCGGCGCGTTCGTATCCTGGCTGCTGACCCGCAGCGGCTGGACGGTCACGGAGCGGACAGCGCGCGACGAGCTGCCGATGACCGTGCCGATCGAGCCGCGTCACGTCTGCATCCTGTTCCGGCGCTTCCTGCACTTCGGCGCCGATGTGACGAGGCCCTATGTCGACGCGCTCGAAGCGCGCGGCGTCCCGCACCTCCTGGTCGGCGGCAAGTCGTTTCACGACCGCGAAGAGGTGGACACGATGCGGGCCGCGCTGGCGGCGATCGAGTGGCCGGACGACGAACTGTCGGTCTTTGCCACGCTGCGCGGGGCTTTGTTTGCGATCGACGACGGGACGCTGATGGAGTACCGGCACGCACACGGCCCTTGCCATCCGTTCCGCACACCCGCGGCCGTCGCGCGAGATCAGCAGCCGGTTGCCGACGCGCTGAATCTGCTGCGGCGTCTCCACACCGGACGGAACTATCGTCCGCTCGCCGACACCATCACCCGGCTGCTCAGCGCCACGCGTGCACACGTGGCGTTCGTGCTGCGCCCGGCGGGCGAACAGGCGCTGGCGAATGTGCTGCACGTCGCGGAGCTCGCGCGCCAATACGAGATGTCGGGCGGCATGTCGTTCCGCGGGTTTGTCGAGGAGCTGCGCGCCGAGGCGGAGGGCGGTCAGGCGGCCGAAGCACCGATCCTCGAAGAAGGAAGCGACGGCGTCCGGCTGATGACCGTGCACAAGGCCAAAGGGCTGGAGTTCCCCGTCGTGATCCTGGCGGACATCACGGCGAAGCTGCACACCGATCGCGCCGATCGCCTGATCGATCGCGACCGCAACGCCTGCTACCTGCGACTCGGACGCTGGACGCCGAGCGAGCTGACGGCGCACGAGGCGTTGGAGATTGAACGTGACGCAGCGGAAGGGGTCCGCATCGCTTATGTCGCCGCGACGCGCGCGCGCGACCTCCTCGTCGTACCGGCCGTCGGGGACATCGAATACGACGGCGGCTGGACCAGCCCATTGAACGGCGCGCTGTATCCGCCGACCGATGCGCGGCGGCGAGCGGAAGCGTCGCCGGGGTGCCCGGCGTTCAAGACCGATTCCGTGTGGAGACGCCCCGACGGCGAGCCGGCGGCGTCGACGACGGTCTGTCCCGGCGCCCACGTGAACGAGCGCGAGGGTGCACCGTACACCTGCGTCTGGTGGGATCCGAACGCCCTCGATCTTGGCGTCGAGCCGGGAATCGGCATCCGCCGGGAGTCGCTGATCGTCAAGGACGTGCCGGACCATGTCGTGGCCGACGGCCTTCGTGACTATGCGCGATGGCGCGATCAGCGGGAGACGGCGATCGCAGATGGATCGCGCCCGTCCGTGTCGGTGCTCACCGCGACGGAGTGGGCGGCCATCGACGACACGCCCGACGAGGGGCTGACGCGGCCTGGGACCGCGCCTGTCTCTGAACAGCGTGGGTTGTTCGACGATGAGGGTCCGTCTGGCGGAAGCCGCGGAGGGGAGAAGGTGGAAGCCGGCTTCCCATCCGACGCAGCCGCGCAGGTCTCCGTGGTGGACGCGCGCGGGCCCGAGCGGCCGGGCGGGTCACGATTCGGGGAGCTCGTGCATGCCGTGCTCGCCGCCGTCCCGCTCGAGGCAGACCGCGAGGCCATCGATGCGCTCACGGAGGTTCACGGTCGCATTCTCTCGGCGCCTGCAGACGAGCTGACCGCCGCAGCGCAAACGGTGCAGCGCGTGCTCGCGCACGATCTGCTCGCGCGCGCTCGCCGCGCCGGCAGCCGCGGTGCCTGCCGGCGCGAAACGCCGGTCACGTGTCTCCATCGCGACGGGGTGATGGTCGAGGGGATCGTGGATCTCGCCTTCGAAGAGCAGGGCGCGTGGACCGTGGTCGACTACAAGACCGATCGCGAGCTCGCCGCCGTCGGTGAGGATCGGTACCGCCGCCAGGTCGCGCTGTACGCGTCGGCCATCGCGGAGGCGACAGGTCAGCGGGCGAAGGGCGTGATCGTGCGGGTGTGACCCAGACCTCAGCCGCGGATGTCCCCGGATCTCTGAGAGTGGTCCTGGCATACGATTCGCTTGATAAACGAGCAGGAGCACCGATTACTGTATGGCCGAGTCGTTCTTGGCGGAAACAGTTCGACGGTTGCGCGAGATGAGCGAGCGCATGTCGAAGGCGCGCCGGCGAACGGCTCAACTCCGCGACGAGATCGCACGCGATCGCGAAGAGATGCACCTGGGGCCACTCGAGGCCGTGCGCGATTTCCGCTTGTTGACCGCGCCCGCGACACCACGCCGCCGCCGTCGGTGACCGTCTATTCCTGCGGCAGGCACCGCTTCTCTTCGACGACCCCCCAGCGCTCGGCCGTCGCCTCTATTTCGGCCGCGGTTCTCGCGGTGGTGATTGGCGGCTGCGCTTCTCATCACCACACAACCACTGAGCTTCCTCCGCAGACGTGCCGCGCCGTAGTCCCCGATCCCGCGCCGCTCCTCCACTGGATCTCTCCGCCGGCGACCCGGGATCGGCATGCGCTGAGCGATTGGTGTGCGACGGTCGGTCCCGTCCTGTACTATCGCCGGCCGCCGTCGGACCTCCCGGCTGTCGTGGACCGGCTCGCCGTCGTCACCTGGAACGTCCACGTGGGCTTTGGCGACGTACGCGAGCTGATTCGTCGGCTTCAGTCAGGACAGTACACGGGTGGTGAAGGCATCCAGCACTTCATACTGCTTCTTCAGGAAGCGTATCGCCGTGACGGCGGCGTGCCTGCGCGGACGTCCGTGCGCCTGCGGCTGCCGGGACGCATCGGAGCGCGGAGGCTCGGCAAGCGAGGGGCGGACATCGATCGGTTTGTGAAGGACGAGCGCTTGTCGTTGTTGTACGTGCCGTCAATGCGCAACGGCGGCGACCCCGACGTGCCGGAGGATCGGGGCAATGCGATCGTGTCGACGCTGCCGCTCGACTCGCCGGCCGTCATCGAGCTGCCGTTCGAACACCAGCGCCGTGCGGCGGCCCTCGCTGTCGTCGAGGGGCGTACGCTCGGGGGATCGAGCTGGCGCCTTGGCGTCGTGGACGTCCACTTCGACACGGCGATGGCGCTGACTCGGGGTGGACCGCTGTCGGCGCGCCGCCGCCAAGCCGCTGCCCTCATCGATGCGCTTGCCGCGGCACCGGATGACATGGTGCTGGGTGGCGACCTCAATACGTGGCTGGGATCTCGAGAGCCCGCGTTGAAACTACTTCGGCGGGCATTTCCCGAAGGCGGCGACCGTGCGACGACAACCTGGAAAGGACCGCTCGGCCTGCGCGGCAGCCTCGACTACCTGTTGGCCCGCGGCCGCGCGCGATTGGTGGGCGTCGCACGACTGCCGGATCGCCTCGGCTCCGACCACTACCCCGTGATGGGCATCATCGAGTTCTGAGCGGAATCGCGGCGCCGGCAGCGGGTGAGTGACTATCCGCAGGCTGAATGGCCGACGATGTACCAGAGCGCGATCACCGAAAAGGGCACACCGAGCATCCACGCGACGATGTAACGCATGTCGAAACCTCCCACCGTTTTCAGCAGCAAATGGCGCGCCACACCCAGCCCATCCACAGAGCGCGCTACAATCTGCAATCCCATCATGAACGGCTCTCCGGACGCTGCGGCGCGCCGCCTTGCGGCGATCGTCGAATTTTCCGACGACGCCATCGTGAGCAAGGATCTCAACGGCATCGTCACCTCGTGGAACCTGGCGGCCGAGCGAATGTTCGGTTACACCGCCGCAGAAGCCGTCGGCCAGTCGATCACTCTCATTGTCCCGTCCGAACGGCTCTCCGAAGAGGAGCACGTGCTCCGCGAGATTCGCGCCGGCCGCACCGTTGACCATTTCGAGACGATGCGGCGGCGCAAGGACGGCACGCTGGTGCCCATCTCGCTTACCATCTCGCCGATTCGCGACGCCGACGGCCGGGTGGTTGGCGCCTCGAAGATCGCTCGCGACATCACGGAGCGGCGCAGGGCGGAGGAGGCCCTCGCCGCAGCCGAGGCTCAGCAGAACGATCTGCGGCAGCGTCTGGTGGCGCTGGTGGCGGCATCCGGGACGCTTTTCGGTTCGCCGAAAATGCACGACGTCCTGCCGGCGCTGGTCGTCCTCGCGCGCACGCTGCTCCGGGCCGACGGCTATGCGGTGTGGCTGCTCGATCCTCGGGTCAAGCAGTGGCGGATTGGCGCCGCCCATGGCATTTCGGACGCGTTCAGCCGGATGCTTGTCGAGTCGTTCCGCGGGGAGGACGTGAGCGCCGTCGCGTTCACCGAGCCGTTGATCGTCACCTCCGTCGCCGACACACCGCTGCTCGAGAATCGCGCGCGGGCGCTGCGCGAGGAAGGGATCGAATCGATGATGGCGGTGCCGCTGACGATTGGCGGACACGGCACCGGCACCCTGGTCTTCTACTACCGGACGCCGCACGAGTTCGATGAGGTCGAAGTCCAGACGGCGCGCGCGCTTGGCAACCTGGCGGCGGCCGCGATCGCGAGCGCGGAGATGTTCGAAGCGCAGCGCCGGAGCAGGGAACAGGCAGAGCGCGCGAACCGCCAGACAGCGTTTCTTGCAGAAGCGAGCGCGGCGCTGGGCAGCTCGCTCGATTACGAGGAAACGCTGCGAACCGTCGCTCAACTCGCCGTACCGCAGATTGCCGACTGGTGCGCGGTGGATGTCGTCGACGAACACGGCGAGGTGCAGCGGCTGGCGGTCTCTCACATCGACTCGGCGCAGGCGAGCGGCGCCGGCTCGGCGGTCGCCGAGGTGATCGGTTTTGGGACTGCCCTGATGCGGCCGGACATGATCGTCGTGCCGTTGACGGCGCATCGGCGGACCTTCGGCGCGCTCACGTTCGTCTACGCCGATTCCGGCCGCACCTACAGCGACGTCGACTTCCGGTTTGCCCACGACATGGCGTATCGCGCAGCGCTGGCCGTCGAGAACGCTCGCGCCTATCGTCAGGTGTCGGCCGCGAACCGCGCCAAGGACGAGTTCCTCGCGACACTGTCCCACGAGCTCCGGACCCCGTTGAACGCGGTGCTCGGATGGGCGCGGATGCTCCGCGGCGGCGCGGTGAGCAAGGAGAAAATGGCCCGCGCGTTCGAAGTCGTCGAGCGTAATGCTCTGGCACAGCTCGATCTGGTCGAGGACCTGCTGGATCTGTCACGCGTGATCACCGGCAAGTTCAGGCTGGACGTCCAGGCGGTGAACCTGACGGCGACCATCAACGCCGCGGTCGAGGCGATTCAGCCGGCGGCCACCGCGAAGGGCATCACGGTCAAGGTGGATGCGGGTCCCGACGAGAGCCTGATTTCCGGCGACGAAGCCCGCCTGCAGCAGGTCATCTGGAATCTGCTCTCGAATGCCATCAAGTTCACGCTTCGCGGCGGGCGCGTCACCGTGGCGTTGCGCCGGCACGAATCGCAGTTCGAGATCGAGGTGTCCGACACCGGTGAAGGGATCGAGCCGGCGGTGCTGCCGTACGTGTTCGATCGATTCCGCCAGGGCGACAGCGGGACCACGCGCGCGCATCAGGGGCTCGGCCTCGGCCTGGCGATCGTCCGGCACATCGTCGAGCTGCACGGCGGAAGAGTGGACGTCACGAGCCCGGGGAAGGGACAAGGTGCGACGTTCGTAATCTCGCTGCCGTTCGTTCAACCGCCGCGGATGGTCGCCGTCAGGAGCGGCCGCGAGGTCGTGATTCCCGCGCGGCGTCCCTACGCGGCAGTCTTGTCTGGCGTGCGGGCGCTCGTCGTGGACGACGACAGCGACACCAGAGAGCTGCTCGCGGAAGTCCTGCGGTCGCGCGGTGTCGTGGTGACGGCAGCGGCGAGCGTCGAGGACGGCCTGGCGGCCCTGGACCGCGAGGTGCCGGACATCCTGCTCAGCGACATCGCGATGCCCGATCGCGACGGGTTCGACCTGATTCGATTGGTGCGCGAGCGGCCGGCCGATCGCGGCGGTCACGTGCCGGCGGTCGCGATCACCGCCTACGCGCGTCCCGAGGACTGCGAGCGGTCGCTGCGGTCCGGATATCAGATGCACGTCACGAAGCCGGTGGATATAGACGAGCTCCTCGCGACGGTTGCCAGCCTGACGGCTACGGGTAGGGGCTAGGGATTAGGGGTTAGGGATTAGGGGTTAGGGATTCGGGGTCAGGGATTAGGGGTCAGGGATTAGGGATTAGGGTTAGCTGTCCCGAGTACTGCCAGGAGCGAGAGCGGATCGACGCGCGCGTCGGCGGCGCGGACGGTCCAGTGCAGATGCGGCCCGGTCACCCGACCGGTCGCGCCGACCTTCCCGACGACCTGGCCCGCTTTAATGCCGTCGCCCTCGCGCACGTCGATTGTGGAGAGGTGAGCGAGCATCGAGAACAGTCCGAGGCCGTGGTCGACGATGACGGTGTTTCCCGAAAAATAGAGGGGACGGGCGACGACAACCCGGCCGGCGTTCGGCGAATGGACCGGCGTCCCGGCCGGGCTGAGGAAGTCGGCGCCGCCGTGGGCGTTGCGCGGCTTGCCGTTGAAGATGCTGCGCGTACCGAACGCGCTGTTCGCCGGCTCGGAGACCGGCCGGACGAAGGGTCCGCTCCACAGCCGCTCGGGCGAGGGCGCCTTCCACGTCGCCGCGAGGAGCGCCGCCTCGCGATCGATGCGCGCCTGTTCGGATGGGGGTGGCGTCACGAACGCTTCGTCGACCTTCAGCCGCCGCGTCGGGAACGTGCGCTCTTCGACGACGAGCTCGTGAACGGCGCGGGCCGCTCCCGCGGTCACGCTGACGGCGTGGGTGCCTGGATGAACGTCGAGATCGATGCCGACGAGCGCTTCCCAGGTCCGATCGCCCGTGCGGAACGCCGGGACATGGCGATCGAACGCCCGGATCTGGACCGATTCGGACCCGGCGGGCGCCACGACGGTCAGCACGACGAGCTCGCCCGGGCGGATCGAGCGGGCGTGTACGGAGATCTCGATGGCCCGATCGTCAGCGGCCGCCAGCGACGATATCGCTACCGCACACAGCAACAGCCGGGTAGCTGAGCCATTCACGATCACCTCCGCCGCCGCATCGGCGTGGCGATGTAGCCGTTGCGAGAGCGCACGCGGTACTCGGCGCCGCCGGGGGCGCGGATTCGTACGCGGATGCTGTGGTACTTGTTGTCCGCTCCACGCGGCGACGTATAGCCGAGCACGTATTGGCTGTTCAGCTCTTCCGCGATGCGCGCCGTCGCCTCGACGAGGTCCGTCGAACTGCGGACGATTTCAGTGCGACCGCCGCTTTCTCCGGTGATCTCCCGCAGCGCTTCCGCGTTGACACGCGTATTGATCGGCTGCCGCTCAGGTGAGTCGATCGCGATTGCGTAGATGAATACGTCGCTGCGCAGAAGTGCTGCGCGGACGTCGCGCAACCCCGCGGTGCTGGCGGTGTCGGCGCCATCGGAAATGACGAGGAGCGCTCCCCGAGTGCGGTTGCGAACATCAATGAGTGGCATCGACTCAACAATTGCGTCGTAGATCGCCGTCCCGCCGGACGGCCGCAGGCCGGCGAGCGCGCGCTGCACCTCGGATTGGACGCGTGTCCACCCGGTCATCGCGCGCGGCTTGTGGTTGAACGCCATCAGGAAGAATTCGTCGGCGGGGTCGAGCAGGTCGAACAGAAACCGGTCCACGGCGGTGCGCGCATCTTCGATGCGGCGGCCGAACATGCTGTCGCTGATATCGAGGAGCACGCCCAAACCGACGGGGACGCGCTCGCGCGTGAACTGGGTGATGGGTTGCGGGTCGCCGTCCTCGAATACTTCGAAGGCCTCGCGCGGGAGGTCGACGATCAGGTGGCCCTCGCCGTCAGTGACGGTGGCGGTGATGCTGGTGACTTCGATGCCGGTCTGGAACGGACGTTCGGCCCTGAAGGGCGGTTGCGCGGCCAGCGCCGCGGACGCGGCGACGACGCCGAAAATCGGCCAGCACGCGCGCACAGCCCATGCTATCATCAACCTCCCCGGGACCCTTTACCAGAACAGGACTTATCGTGACGAGACGCGTCATCCGCGCGATGACGCTGGCAATCGCCCTCAGCGGCGTATTGTCGGCGTCCCTGTCGGCACAGTACTTCGGATCCAACAAGGTCCAGTACGACCGCTTTGACTTTCAGGTTCTTCCCACGTCGCATTTCGACATCTATTACTACCAGGACGAGGCCGACGCGACGAAGATCGCGGCCCGGCTCGCGGAGCGCTGGTATGCACGGCTGTCGCACGTGCTTGCGCATACGCTGACCGAGCGGCCGCCGATTGTGTTGTACGCCAGCCATGCACATTTCACGCAAACGACCATCCTCCCCGGGAACATTCCCGAGGGCGTCGGCGGCTTCACCGATCATCAGCGCGGCCGCGTCGTCCTGCCGTTCACGGCGGCGCTCGGCGAAACGGATCACGTCCTCGGCCACGAGCTGGTCCATGCGTTCCAGCGCGACATGCTGAAGCATCAGGGCGCAGCCATGGGGCTGCTGCC
>Ga0111538_10008726_pt1 | contig 13585 bp, 8 predicted proteins | sample SoiMethybrSBSTD1_FD_79669 | JGI IMG/M metagenome (GOLD analysis project Ga0111538, IMG submission 79669) | Bulk soil microbial communities from a Populus tree surrounding site in Tennessee, USA - Soil MetaG P. TD hybrid SBSTD1 (version 2)... | ecosystem: Environmental > Terrestrial > Soil > Tree...
CGAGGAGACGCCGCCCGCTCACGGAGCCGTTCCGGGTGGACAGTCCTCGACGAGCCGCCCGTCAGGCGTGCGCGTGACGCGGAGGTTCGAGCGGAAGCGCCCGCCGAGGTGCACGGTGACGCCCTCCCCGGGAGTCGCCCCGGGCTCCTCGACGAGTCCCTCGGACGACGTGGACACGTCGTCGCCCGGCGCCACCGCCTTCTCCTCCCGCGGCTGCACGACTCGACCGGTCCGCGGATCCACGTGCACGCGCTGCGCGTGCACCGGCGCCGCCGCGATCACCATCGCGGCGGCCGCGAGCGCGGCGCAGAGTCCCCCGGCACGTGCGGCGTGCATCGCTTCGACGCGAGCGTCTACCCGCGAGGGTACCCGGGGTCAAGGAAAACTACGGCGCGGCAGCGCCTCGACGCCGACGTCGCCCGCATGCCCGCGGACGATGTACAGGGGGCGCCCCTTCGCCTCGCCGTAGATGCGCGCGACGTACTCGCCGATGATGCCGAGCACGAGGAGGATCATGCCGCCGAGCACGAGCACCGCCGTCGTCGTCGATGCCCAGCCCGCGACGGCGTTGCCGCTCACGAGCCGGATCCACACGACGTACGCCCCATACGCCGCCCCGGCCGCGGCGGCGCAGAAGCCGGCCAGGATCGAGAAGCGGAGCGGCACCACGCTGAAGGAGACCACCGCATCGAGCGCCAGGCCGAGCATCTTGGCGAACGAGTACTTGCTCTGCCCCGCCACGCGACGTCCCGCGTGGAACGGCACCACCTCCTGGGAGAAGCCGAGCAGCGACACCATGCCGCGGAGGAAGCGGTGCCGCTCGCGCATGGCGCGGAGCACGTCCAGCGCCTCGCGATCGAGGAGCCGGAAGTCCGGGACCCCGGGCTCGATCGGCACCTCCGAGAGGCGGTTCAGCACGGCGTAGAACCAGCGCGAGGTCACGCGCTTGCCGAGGCCCGCGCCGTCGGAGCCGACGCGCCGTCCCTGCACGATCTGCGCGCCCTGCCGCCAGCGCGCGATCAGCTCGGGGATCGTCTCCGGCGGCATCTCCAGGTCCGCATCCATCGTGATGACGGCGTCGCCGGGCGCGTGGTCGAGGCCCGCCGTGAGCGCGACCTGATGCCCGAAGTTCCGCGACAGGCGGAGCACGCCGACGCCCGGGTCGCGCGCCAGCGCCGCGAGCATCTCGAACGACCCGTCGTCGCTGCCGTCGTCGACGTAGAGGACGCGCGTCTCGCACGGCAGGCCGGCCAGCACCTCGCGGAGTCGCGCGTGGAAGCGCGCGAGCCCCTCCGCCTCGTTGTAGACGGGGATCACGACGGTGACGAGCTTGCGGTCGCCCTGTCCGCTCACTCGATCAGCCCCGCTTGGCGGGCGGCGACGAGCGCGTCGACGGCGTCCACGTGACGGATCGCGTCGGCGACCTCCGCGGCGAAGGCGCGGCGCCGCTCGACCAGCTCCGGGGCGCCGGGCCTCAAGAGCCCGCGATTCCGGGCGAGCGCGAGCGCGTTCGAGAACAACGCCTTCGATACGGACTCCGGGCTCAGGATGCGCCGCTGCAGCTCGTACTGCTTGCCGAGCGCGAGCGCGTAGCTGAGGACCTCCTCGTCCTCGACCGGCGTCGCCGCCTCGCGGCGGGCGAGCGCGTCGGCGACGACGCGATAGGCCTCGAGGAACGGGCGCAGCACGCGGTGGGCGCTGAACGGCTTGAAGCGCCGGAGGACCGCCTGGATCTCCTCCGGCCCCCGGCCGACGTGCGCCTCCCACTCCGGATCGTGGAGCGCGACCTCGGCGCGCACCTCCTCGCGGAAGGCGTCCTTGTCGGCGAAGAAGAACTCGAACTTGAGGAGGTCGCGGAGCCGCATCGCCTCGTCCCAGAACGCCGCCGCGCCGTCCGCGCCGCCGGCCTTCGCGGCGTGCAGGAGCGCCAGCTCCGCGATCGCCCCGTTCACGAAGAAGTGGATGATGGTGTTGCGATAGTAGGCGGCGATCAGGTGCTTGTCGGTCCCGATCATGTAGACGGCCTCGGGCCCGCCGGCGAAGACGGACACGACACCGTTCTCGACCAGCGCGTCGAGCGCGCGCCGGACGCCCGCCTCGGTGTCGAGGTCGACCGGACCGGTGGTGGGCAGCGCGCGCCGCCGCACGTAGGTGAGGAGGTTCCGCAGGCGCGCCATCACCTGTTCGATCGAGAGCGCGCGGTTCCCCGAGCCGAGGAGCGCCATGGTCACGAGCGACGTCGGGGTGATCGGCGTCACGCGGTTGATGCGCGCCGACACCTCGAAGGCGAGCTTCTGGAGCTCGAGGTCCTGCTCGTCGGCCTGCGGCTCGGCGTCGCGGTCCTGGGCGCCGAGCGCCTTCGCGAGCGGCAGGGGCTCGCCGAAGCGGATGTAGATGTTGCCGTAGCGGCGCCGTAGCGCGCGGAAGAAGCGTACCGCCCAGCCGAAGCTCTCCTTCTCCTTCCGCGCACCACGCTCCTCCGCGGCATAGCTGACGACGTCGTGGATCTGGTCGTAGACGATCGAGACGGGCACGAGGATCACGTCCTCGCTCTTGGCGCGCCGGTACGCGTCGACGACGTACGCGAGGAGGCCGAATCGCGGCGGCATGAGCTTCCCCGACCGCGAGCGCGTGCCCTCGATGTACCACTCGAGCGTGAAGCGCTTCTCGATCAGGTAGTCGATGTACTGCCGCAGCACGAACTTGTAGACCTCGTTGTCCTTGAACGAGCGCCGGATGAAGAAGATGCCGGCGCGCCGCATGAGCGGGCCGCCGAGGAAGAAGTTCATGTTGATGCCGCCCGCGGTGTGCGGCGGCGGCAGCTCGTTCTCGTACATCGCGTACTTGAGGACGAGCGTGTCGAGGTTCGACTTGTGGCTCGGCAGGAACACGATCGGATGGCGCTGGCCGAGCGCCGCGATGCGCTCGAGCTCGCTGCGCTCGTAGTGGATGCCGCCGTAGCCGCGCCGGTACGCCCAGCGGATGAGGTTGGCGACGAGATCCATCACGTGCGGGCTGTGTACGGCGGCGATCTCGCCGAGGTAGCGGTCGGCCTCGACGAGTACGGTGTCGACGTCGCGGCCGAGCTTGCCGGCGATGCGCGCCACGCCGCCGCGGAACGCCGGCCGGGCCACGATCTCCTCGCGCACGAAGCGCGGCACCTTGTAGCGCGCGCCGCGCAGGCGGCGCTCCGCGCGCTCGAGCGCGAGCGCGGCCTGGCGCGCGACGTAGTCGCCGAGGCCGCCCGTCTGGCCCACGTCGGAGCCGCCCGCGCGCCGCCAGCGCTCGCGCAGCTCGGACGCGCGCGCCGGCTCGCCGGCGACGATGCGGCAGCGGTCCGGGCGGCGGCGGACCACGTGCGCCTGCCGGAGCGGCCCCGGGTCGCGCGGGTCGCCCAGCGTGAAGAGATCGGCGAGCCGCGCGGCGTGGACGCCGTCGCGCTTCTCGGGAAGCCAGGCCACCCGGAGCGGCGCGAGCAGCGGATCGTCGCCGGCGGCGAGGTGCGCGTCGAGCGCGGCGTCGACCGGCCCGCGGCGGCGCCGCCGCGAGGGGGGGATCGCGACCACGTCGACGCCCGCGGGCGCCGGCGGCCGGTGGCGGGCGATCCACGTCTCGAGCAGCCGGCGCTCGAGGCGGCTCGACGCGTCGAGGAGGAAGATCACGCGCCGGCCGTCGGCCGTGGCCGGCCACTCGGGCTCGTCGCCGGTGGCCTGCGCCGCGCCGCTCGCCGTGACCATGCGGCCATTCTATGCAATCGCGCGTGCGAGGCGCTATGCTCCGCGCGTCATGACGCTCCACGCGCACGTCACGCGGGAGATCGCCGAGGGGCCGACCGGGCCCCAGGTCGCGGCGCTGTTCGACGTCGACGGGACGCTGATCGCCGGCTTCTCGGCCGTCGCGTTCCTGCGCGACCGCGTGACGAGCGGGCGCATGGGGCTCGGGGAGCTCGGCGAGGCGCTCCTCGCCAGCGCCCAGTTCGGGCTCGGACGGCTCGGCTTCTCGGGGCTCATCGCCGCCACCGCTCGCTGGCTGACCAACGTCCCCGAGCAGGAGCTCGAGGAGCTGGCCGAGCGCATCTTCGCGCGCGACATCGCGGCCGCCATCTATCCCGAGGCGCACGCGCTCGTGCGCGCGCACCGGCACATGGGACATACCCTCGCCCTGGTCTCGTCGGCCACGCGCTACCAGATCGAGCCGCTCGCCCGGGAGCTCGGCATCCCGCACGTCCTCTGCACTCGCCTCGAGGTGGCCGACGGGCTCCTCACCGGTCGCCACGTGACCCCGACCTGCTGGGGCGAGGGCAAGGCGATCGCCGCCCGCCGCCTGGCCTCCGAGCACGACCTCGACCTCACCGAGAGCTACTTCTACAGCGACAGCCACGAGGACCTGCCGCTCCTGGAGATCGTCGGCCGGCCGCGGCCGACGAACCCCACCCGGCGGCTGGAGGAGTTCGCGCTCCGGCGTGCGTGGCCGATCCAGCGCTTCACCAACCGCGGCCTCCCCGGGCCGCTCGACATCGTCCGAACGACGCTCGCGCTCGGAAGCATCGTCCCGTCGCTCGCGCTCGGCGCCGCGCCCGGGCTCTTGAACCTCTCTCGCCGCGACGCGGTCAACCTCGCGATCGGCACCTGGGGCGAGCTCGGCACGGCGCTCGCCGGGATTCGCGTCGAGGCGACGGGCGAGGAGCACCTGTGGTCGCACCGGCCCGCCGTCTTCATCTTCAACCACCAGAGCGCGATCGACACCCTCATCCTCGCGAAGCTCCTGCGGCGCGACTTCGTCGGCATCGCGAAGAAGGAGGTGCGCCGCCATCCGATCCTCGGCCCCGCGTTCGCGTTCGCCGGGACCGTGTTCATCGATCGCTACGACCGCGAGCGCGCGATCCAGGCGCTCGCGCCCGCCGTCGACGCGCTCCGCTCGGGCCTGTCGCTCGTCATCGCCCCGGAGGGCACACGGAGCGCGACGACGCGGCTCGGCCCCTTCAAGAAGGGAGCCTTCCACCTCGCCATGCGCGCCGGCGTCCCGCTGGTGCCGATCGTCATCAAGAACGCGCTCGACGCGATGCCGAAGCACGCGCTGGTGGCACGCCCGGCGACCGTCGAGGTGAGCATCCTGCCGCCGGTCGACACGCGCCCGTGGCGCGTGGCCGGGCTCGACGGCCACATCCGCGAGGTGCGGGAGATGTTCGTGCGCGAGCTCGACTGAGCGGTGGTCGTCCCGGGCCACACCGCGCGCGTTCGTCACGCCGCCCTGATCCTGCTGCTCGGCCTCCCGATCATCGCCTGCGAGCGTCGCGCGCCGCGGCAGGCGGTGCTGATCACCATCGATACGCTGCGCGCGGACCACGTCGGCGCCCGTCGCGGCGGCATCCCCTTGACGCCCGCGCTCGACCGCCTCGCGGCGGACTCCGTGCGCTACCTGGACGTGCTGGCGAACGCCTCCACCACCCTGACGTCGCACGTGTCGATGCTCTCCGGGCTGTACCCATGGCGCCATCGCGTCATCTCCAATCGCCACGAGCTGGCGCCCGACGTCGCCTGGCTCCCGCAGACGCTCCGGGCCGAGGGCTTCGCGACGGGCGCCGTCGTCAGCAGCACGACCCTCAAAAGGGAGACGAGGCTCGACAGAGGCTTCGACGTCTACGACGACCGGTTCGACAGCGCAGAGATCAACCGCACGACCCAGCTCGTGAAGACGCCCGCCGAGACCACCGCGGCGGCACTGTCGTGGCTCGCCGAGCACGGACGGCGGGACTTCTTCCTCTGGGTCCACTATCTCCCGCCGCACGGCCCGTACACGCCGCCCGACGAATTCCTCCGCGACCTGCCGCGGACCGAGTCCGGGATCCAGTTGCCGCTCAGCTCGGAGAACTGGGCGGAGGGAACCGTGCCGATGTACCAGCGCCTGGACGGCCAGCAGGATCCCGAGGCGTATCGTCGGGCCTACGCGGGGCACGTCCGGTACGTCGATCATCACGTCGGGCGCCTCCTCGACCGCCTCCGCGAGCTCGGGCTCTACGACCAGGCGCTCGTGGTCGTGGCCTCGGACCACGGCGAGAGCCTCGGCGAGCACGACTGGTACTTCTGCCACGGGAACGTCGTGTACCAGGACCAGGTCGCGATTCCCCTGCTGATCAAGCTGCCCGCCAACCGCGACGCGGGCCGCGTCGTCACCGCCCCCGTGGAAGGCGTCGACGTCGCGCCCACCGTGCTCCATGCGCTCGGCATGGACGACCTCCTCCACGCCGACGGCCGCGTGATCGTGGACGCGGCGCTCGACGACGGCTCGCGGCCGCGCTTCACGCAGTCGGACAACGCCGAGGTGCTGGCGGCGGTCGTGGACGGGACGAAGCTCGTGCTGCGCGTGACGGACGAGGCGCTCGCCGGCCCGTCGCACCCGGCGCGCGCGCTGTACGCGCTCGATCGCGACCCCGCGGAGATGAATCCCCTCGCGGGCGACGCGCCCCCGACCATGGCGGGCCTCGAAGCGGCGCTGCGCCAGCGCTACGAGGCCATTCCGCGCGCCCCTCGGATCGTCTCGCCGCAGCAGGAGGAGCGGCTGCGGGCGCTCGGGTACACGCGTTGATCCCCGACGCGAAGCCGACGGGCGGCGGCGCGCGGCGCGGCGTCACGCTCGCGCTCCTCGCGGCCGCCGCGGCTCTCGGCATCAACGTCTTCGCGCACCTCGGCCACCCGCTCCTCTGGAACGACGAGGCCGAGACTGCGGTGTTCGGGCAGCGCGTCCTGATCTACGGATATCCGAAGATCCACCACCGCGGGAACGCGCTGTACCCGATCAACCTGCCGCCGGACACCGCTCGCAAAGAGGCGAGCGACGCGTACATCGGCATCCCGTGGGCCCACTTCTACGTCGCGGCGCTCGGCGAGCTGTTCGCGCGCCGGGCGGCCGACGTCCACGATCGGACCGCCCGCCTGCGCCTGCCGTTCGCCGCCGCGGGCGTGGCCGGGCTGCTGCTGTTCGCCGCCGCGCTCGCGCCGGCCGCGGCCGCCGGCGGAGCCGGGCGCACGGCCTTCGTCGCCGCGTACCTGTCGTTCGCCGCGCTCTCGACGTCCCTCGTGCTCCACCTCCGCGAGGTGCGGTACTACCCGCTGGTCGTCCTCGAGCTCGGGCTCCTGATCCTGCTGCATCTTCGCCGCTCGGCCTACCATCGCGGGCACCGCCGCGTGCAGGCGGTCGGCATCGCGGCGCTGCTCGTCGCGCTCTTCCTGACGTTCTATCCCGCGTGCGCGGCCGCGGCCGCGGCCCTGGCCGCCGACGGCGTGCGGCGCGCATGGCGCGCGCGGAGGTCGTGGCGCGCCGCGCTGTCCGCCGCCGCAGGCGAGGCGGCCCCCGTCGTCCTCGCCGCGGCGGGGATCGCGCCGCTCCTCGTCTTCTTCGAGACGCTGCACGTGGCCTCGACCTTCTCGGCACGCCTGCACTTCTCGTCCGCGACGTGGGTGGACAACGGGCTCGCGCTCTCCTGGCATCTCCTTCGCTACGACGCGTTGGCGCCCGCCGTGGTGTCATGCCTGGCATGGCGGTTTGCCACGCGCGAGGCCGGTCGAGACGCGCTCGACGCGGCGGCGCGCGATGCCGCGATCTTCCTCTGGACCCTGGTCGCCGCGCACGCCGCCGTGGCGTGCGCAAATCCGGTGCTGTTCAGCCGCTACTTCGTGGCGATCACGCCGCTGCTCGTCGGCGTCGGATGTCTCGCGGCCGCCCGGGCGATCGGCGCGCAACCGGCCCGGCGGCCGTCGGCGGCTGCGACGTCGGCCGTGCTCGCGGCGGCCTTGCTCTTCGTCGCCGGGCAGTGGGAGTTCCTCTCGGGCCGGCTGGCGGAGATCCGCGTCCCGGTTCGGGGCCCGCTCGACTTCGCGATTCCCTTCCTCCGCGACGCCTACGCGCGCCCGGAGGACATCGTCATCGCGACCAACTACGAGGCGCCGGCGTTCGAGTACTATCTCGGCAGCACGGTCGCCGCCGTGCCGCGGCCGGGAGACGAGAGTCCACTCCCAGTGGCAGACCCGGACGTCGTGGTGCCGCGGCGTTGGTGGGGCAACGCCGGACGCCTCGACGCCTACCTCGGCGGCAAATCGTGGCTCACGCAACGCTTCCCGGTGGCGGACGTGCCCTACAACAACATCCCCGAGCTGACGAACGTCAGCCGCCGGCTGACCGTGTTCCACCAGTTCCGCACGCCCGAGGCCCACGACCCCGAGAGCGAGTTCCTGCTCTACTGGCGCCCGCGCAGCGACGGCCGCGCGACGCGATAGACCTTCAGGCGGAGCCCGTGGTGGTAGTGGGACACCACGAACCACTCCGGGTTCCGCTCCGGCGGGACGTCCGCGACCAGGCGCACGGCGAAGTCGCGGAGCTCCTCGAAGAGGATGCGTTCCAGCTCGGGGCCCTCGGGCAGGAGAAGGTACGGCTGCAGGCCGGCGTCGAGCAGGAGGTTCGCCGCCTTCGCGACCGACAGATGCCAGCGCGCGAGGTCGGTGAGATAGAGCGCGTCCGCCGCGGTGTAGTGGCCGATGTTCTCGGCGGGGCGGCCGATATCCTCGGTGCTGATCACCACGGCGTCGGCCGGGACGCGCTCGCCGACGACGGCGCGGGCCCGGCGCATCTCCGGACCCTGGAACGGGGCGCGGAAGGCGAGGCCCGGCCACGCCATCGCGGCCGTCATGATCGTGAGGGCGACCGCCAGGACCGGCGCCAGCACGCCGGCCCACGGGACGCGGGGGAGGACGAGGCTGCCCGCGGCCGCGACGGCCAGCGCCGTCGGCACGAGCTCCGCGAGGCCGTGCAGCGCCGACGTCGGCACCGCCGGCGGGGGCGCGAAGGCCGCGAGCGCGACACCGACGGCGACGGCGGCCACGGCGAGCACGCGCGCGGCGCCTCCGCGGCCCCGCTCCCGGAGGCTTCCCACCAGGGCCAGCGTGCCGAGACTGCCCTCGGCGACGAGGAGCGGCACCAGGAGTGCCACGCCGAAGAGGTAGCGGATCTCGGGTCGGTCCCAGCAGCTGTAGAAGAGGAGGGCGAGCGGCGCGTAGGCCAGCGTCACGATCGCCAGCGGCGAGCGGCGCCACGCCGCGACGACGACGCCCCAGAGCGCGAGCACGGAGAGCGCCGGCCCATGCGCCTCCCAGAGGAGCGACAGGTTCTCCGGCAGCACCCGCGGCAGATTGACGAGGCGAAGCGCGTTGCCGGCGACCTGAGTATGCGTGGTCCCGTGCCACGGCTCGGCCGCGTGCGCGATGCGCGGCCCGACCAGCGCGGCGAAGAAGTGGTCGAGCTCCATGCCCTGCGTCGAGCGGAAGGGATTGCCGAGCACGACGGCGTTGTAGAGGAGCGCCGGCGCGAGGCCCGCGAGCAGCCCGGCGAGGGCGACGGCGGCGGCCCGGCCGATGCCCGTCCGCGCGGGCTCGCGCGCCCGGCGCCACAGCACGAGCGCCGCCGCGGGCACGAGATAGAGCACCGCGTCCGGGCGGATCGACGCCGCGAAGCCGAGCAGAGCCGCCGCGACGCCCGTCGCTCGCGTCTCGAGCCCCTCGGCGCCGTCGCGCGGCAGCAGCACCAACAGCCCCGCGAACGCGAAGAGGTGCGCGGCGACGTCGCGCGACAGGGTCGTCGCCCAGAGCGAGATGGAGCTCGGCGACAGGACGGCCAGCGCGAGCGCGGTCCCGGCCCAGGCGAGCCGCGCGATGCGCGCCTGGAAGGCGACCAGCACGACCAGGAGCGCCAGGAACAGCACCAGGTTCAGGTAGAGGGCCGCGTCGTGGCCGAGGAGCCCGATGCACGCGGCGAGCAGCAGGGGGAATCCGGGCGCGTAGCGCGACGCCAGCCGGCCGTGATCCCACACGTAGGTCTGCGAGAGCATGTCGGTGCGCGCGTCGAGCGCCGGGGCCAGCGCCCAGGCGGGCGGCCAGTAGTGGAACACGCGGCCGCGGAGCAGGTCGTCGGCGAAGGTGAGGTATCCGAACTGATCGACGGACAGATACCAGCTCACGCGGCGCGCGAGGACGGCCGCGGTGAGCACGAGGAGCGCCCCGATGGTCGCCCACGCGAGCGGACGATCGAGGCGCGCGAGCCTCACCGCTTTTGCGTGTACCCGACGCGGTGCTCGATGATGTTGCGGAACGCCGCGTGCTCCGGCGTCGGCGGCACCAGCGGAAGAACCTCGCGCACACCCGCCGCGGTGCGCGCCGCGGCGCTGCGCGTGGTCCAGTCGGTCGCCTGGTTGAGCGAGCTCAGCGCGGCCGCGCCGTTCCCGAGCTTGGCGCTCATACGGGCGCGCAGGATCGCGTCGTCGGGATTGATGCTGATCGGCATCAGCCGGCGGTCGATCAGGCCCACGCCCTCCTCGATGAGCGCCCGGTCGCCGACCTCGAGGCGCCAGCGCGCGCGCAGCCGCTGCGCATCGGGATACGCGGGATCGTGCACCTCGACGGCCGCGAAGCCGGGCTCGAGCGCGCGGAGTGCGTCCCAGTCTCCGCGCGCCTCGAGCCGCCAGCCCTGGACGATCGTCGCGCCGGGCTCGGGCAGCGGCGCCGCGAACGCGGCGCTCTCGGCGTCCCCCGCGAGCAGACCCTCGCGGTGGAGGCGGACGAGCGCCATCCTCGCCTCGTAGTCGGTGGGCTTCTGCTGGAGGCCGGTGCGGAGCAGGCGCTCGCCGTCCGTGACCTGATCCGAGGCCAGCGCGAAGATCGCGGCGCTCGCCTGCTGCTCGGCGGGGTCCTGGTAGCTCAGCGCCAGGCGTCGGACGCGCTGCGGATCGAAGTCCGCCACCAGGCGCCGCGCGAGGTACACGCGATTGAGCGAGGCCGCCATGCGCGGCAGGGGATCGAGCGGGCCGAGCAGCGCGTCCCCGCCGGGCATCCAGAGCGGCGCGGCGAGCGACGCCGAGGCCTGGAAGAGATTCCGATCGTCGGTGGTCAGCGTGGCGCCGGCGGCGAAGCGGCGCGAGCCGTCCTCGTCGAGCGCGATGGCGGCGGCGACGTCCTCCGGGGCCTGCACGCCGGCGTCCGCGAAGGTGTCCGGCGACGCGGCGATGGCGCGCACCGCCGCCTCCTCCACGGGAAGCGGGGCGTCCGACGACAGGAACAGCACGCCGCTCCGATACACCGGGCGGTAGACGCGCACGTTCGGGAAGACGTCGAGGAGCGTCGCGACGAGGCTCCGGAAGAGCGGCTCGTCGACGTAGTTGAGCTCGATCCACTGCACGAAGACGCCGCCCGGCGCGAGCCGCTCTCGCACCAGCGCGAAGAACTCCCGCGTGTAGAGGTGCGAGGCGCCGGCCGTCCAGGGATGCGACGGCTGCGAGACGACGGCGTCGTACTGACGCTCCGTCAGCACCAGGGCGCCGCGGGCGTCGTTGAAGTGCACGTGGACGCGCGGGTCGGAGAGTGGATCGACGCGGCGGCTCGCCTGCATCAGGCGATTGGCGGCGATCACCTGCGGCTCGAGCTCGATGACGTCGATGCGCTCGAGGGTCTTCGAGACGGCCTCGAGCGCCGTGCCGGCGCCGAAGCCGACGACGAGCATGGAACGCGCCTCGGGACGGGCGAGGCACGCGATCGCGCCGAGCCAGCGCTCGAGCATCGAGCGGCGGTAGACGCCCTTCGGCAGGATCTGCCCTTCGGGCAGCCCGTTCGTCGACATCATCCAGATGCCCGGGCCGAGCGTCAGGCCGACGGTGGAGCTGCGGCCGACGCCGAGGAACGTCGGCAGCCGGTCGCCGGCACGCATCGTCAGGGGCGAGCTGGTGACGAGCCGCCAGGGCATCGGCGGCCACCAGAACACGAGTAGCACCATCCCGACGGTCGCCGTCGCGACGAGCGGCAGGGACCGTGGCTGGCTCGCCAGGCTGGCCGCCAGCGCGACGAGCAGGTTCACCGCCACCGCGGCCACGATGATGCCGACGTATCCCAGCGCCGGGATCAGGAAGAATCCCGAGCCGATCGCTCCGACGATCGCCCCCACCGTGTTCCAGGCGTAGACCCGCGCCGCCGCAGCCGCCGCCTCGTCGCCCCCGCGCGCCAGCGCGCGCACGGCGAGCGGGAAGGTCGCGCCGATGCAGAGCGCCGCGGGCAGCATGACGATGGCACCCAGCGCGGCGCTGCCGATGCGCCCGGGCGCGGCGCTCTGCCCCATCGCCGCCCCGATCTCGGGAAGCCGGTCGAGCAGCAGGAAGACGCCGAGGGAGAGCGCGGCGATGCCGATCTCGGCCACGGCGAGGCGGCGGAGCGCCCGCTCCGCCGTCGCCGTCAGGCGGGCCGCCACGGCGCTGCCGATGGCGATGCCGGTGAGGAAGCTCGCGAGCATCGTCGCGAAGGCGAGCGTGCTGCTCCCGAGGACGTGCTGCAGCAGCCGCGACCACAGGAGCTCGTAGGTGAACGACGTCGCGCCGGACAGCAGCATGAGCGGCAGCACCACGCCACGGCGATCGAGGACCGGGACGCGGACCGCCGCGCTCTCGCGCACGGCGGGCGCGGCGACGGCGTCGCGCGCGAGCAGCGCCGCGAGCGCGAACACGAGCGCGTTCGCCGCCACGCCCACGAGCACCGTGCCGGAGAGGCCGAGGCGCGGCATGAGCACGAAGGCCGCGCCGCTGGTGCCCAGCACGGCGCCGAGCGTGTTCGTCGCGTACAGCGTCGCCATGCGCGGGCCGACCTGGCTGTCCGTGCGGATCGCGAAGCGCGCGAGCAGCGGCAGCGTCGCGCCCATGAGTGCCGTCGGGACGAGGAGGATCAGGAACGAGCAGGCGAGGTAGAAGAGCGCCAGCGGCAGGCCGGCCGCCTCCGGCGGATTGGGCTGCCCGCCGAAGAGAGCGTGCGCGAGCAGCGTCGAGAGGCGGATGGCGTGCGGCACGGCCAGCGCGGCGAGCGCGATCGCGAGCTCGAGGATACCGTAGACGAGGACGGGACGCCGCACGTACGCCGCCACGCGTCCCGCGACCGCCGCTCCGGCGGCGAGCCCACCCATGTACGCCGCGAGCACGGTCGCGATGGCCAGCTCGGAGGTCCCGAAGACGAGCGCGAACTGCCGCGTCCAGACGGTCTCGTAGAGGAGCGCCGCGAAGCCCGAGAAGAGGAAGCACACCAGCACCAGCGCGTAGGTGCTACCCGGCGCCGGGACGGCGGCCGCGGTCCGCGGCGTTTCCTGCACTTCGCCTCGAGCCTTCGTCGCGCGCCGCGCCACGACGGCCGCAACTAGCATGCGCCACCAACCCCGGCCAACTCCGGCATCCGCCAAGGCCGCCCGCAGGCCCGCGTTCCAAGGATGCCGCGCAGGCTTAGCCGCGCGCGGCACGACACTGGCCGCTTGCCGCGGCGCTACTCCCTCGCCAGCGAGACGAGACGAAGTCTCGGCTCGCTACTTATGGCACCCCGAGAACAGCGACGCCCAGAAGCCCGGCTTCGCCTTCGGCTCGATCGGCCCGGACACGCGGTAGATCTGGAACTTGCCCTTGAGCGTGATCGGGATCGGGAACGGCGCCGCCGCGATGGTGGCCGCGGTGTAGTTGCCCGCGTAGCCGCCGTCGCGCGCCTCCGTCGCTCCGAACACGTTGATGCTGCGGACGCTGGGC
>Ga0111538_10008727_pt1 | contig 13583 bp, 12 predicted proteins | sample SoiMethybrSBSTD1_FD_79669 | JGI IMG/M metagenome (GOLD analysis project Ga0111538, IMG submission 79669) | Bulk soil microbial communities from a Populus tree surrounding site in Tennessee, USA - Soil MetaG P. TD hybrid SBSTD1 (version 2)... | ecosystem: Environmental > Terrestrial > Soil >...
CTACCAGGTTCCTGTTCTTTGGAATCTTGGTTCTTTCGATGGTGAGGATCAAGATACAAGCCCCGGGTGGAGCGCAAGCGACACCCGGGGTTGTTCGTTCGACGCCAACCGCACCCCGGTAGGGTGCGAGGAGCCTGACCCAGAGCTCGCGTCCCCTACGGGTTGCTTCCCGCCTCACCGTACGCCTTAATCGCTGCTGCCTGTACGTCCTTGAGAGGAACGTTGGTCGCCCGCGCGATTCGCGCGCAGTCTTCGTACTCGGGCGCGATGTTAAGGACCTGACCCTTCCGCCGGGACACTTTCACGGAAACAACTCCGTATTCGGTCGTAACGGCAACCAACTCTCTCTCCAGTACCGAACGCTCCGCGGCGTAATAGCGGAGGCCAATCGTTGTTGTCTCCAGAAAAATCAGCTCTTCCAGAGCTTCCCGACGATTCGGTGAGGTCAAAACCTGCAGCAGATGTCCGGGCCGCCCCTTCTTCATCTGAACCGGGACCGTCACCACGTCGAGCGCTCCCGAGTCCAGGAGCCGCTCGGTCACGTAAGCGAGATTCTGCGCTGTCATGTCGTCGATATTTGCTTCGATCACGACGATGGAGTCCACACCAGGAGCGGCATGTTGTCTCGCCTCTTCTTCGCGATCGCTGCAGATCATCAGCCTGAGGCAGTTGGGAAAGTCCTGAAATTGCTTAGTACCTGCGCCATAGCCGATCTGCTCGACAGCAACTCCACGCAACGCCGAAAACTCGTTAACGACTGCGGCAAGAATCGCGGCCCCTGTTGGCGTCACGAGTTCTGTATTTGCGTGCTTCGAGTAGATCGTTGCGTTGCGTAAAAGGTCAGCGGTTGCCGGCGTGGGTACGGGATAGACGCCATGCTGACAATGGATAAAGCCACTGCCCACGTTAATCGGAGAACAGACGAATCGCTCCAGCCCGAGTGCATCAAACCCGATCGCGGTGCCGACCGTGTCGACTATGGAATCCACCGCTCCCACCTCGTGAAACTCGACGTCCTCCGGCGCGACGTGATGCACCCGTCCCTCGGATATGGCCAGCTTTGTGAAAATCGCGCCGGCAATCCGCTTCGTGTTCGCATTGAGGTTGCTCTTGCCGATCATCGCAAGAATTTCAGAAGCTTTATGGTGATGGTGGTGGCGATCGTGATGGCCGTGATGTTCATCATGATGGTGATGATCGGAACCATCACTATTGTTCATGCGAACATCGAATTTCATGGCGCTGATGTTGGACCGGACAACGCGTGACGCTTCGAGGCTGTAGCCTTCCACGGGCAGTTTCCTGAGCTCGGACCGCAAATACTCGAGGTCCAACCCCAGATCCAGCAGTGCACCGATGGTCATATCCCCACTGATGCCGGAGAAACAGTCGAAATACAGCGTCTTCATGCCGGCGAAAATACTATCACTTCCGGGCATGTTAAGATTTCCTGCTTATGCAACTGCAGGTTCACGCACTCCTGAAGGATGCGGTCCAATCCACGATTCGATCCCTCTGGAACCTCGAAGTCACCGACGTTGTTCTCAACCAGACTCCGAAAATCGAATTCGGCGAACTGGCCACGCCGGTTTGCTTCGAACTTGCCAAGAAGTTGAAGAAGGCTCCCCGCGCCGTTGCCGAAGAACTCATCAAAGCTTTAGGCGAAATTCCAGGGGTTCAGAAAATCGAGTTGGCCGGAGCGGGTTACATCAATTTCTTTCTGAACCGTGCGGTTGTTCTGCGTGATGTGTTCGATGAACTCGTCACACGGCGAAAGCTAAGCCCCGTTGCGCCCGACGCCGGGAAGGTTGTTGTCGAACATACCAACATCAATCCCAATAAAGCAGCACATATCGGTCACCTGCGCAACGCGGCCATCGGGGATACGTTTGTGCGCATCCTCAAGGCCAGCGGTCGGCATGTTGAGGTTCAGAACTACATCGACAACACCGGGGTTCAGGTTGCAGATGTCATCGTGGGGTTCAAGTATCTCGAGAAGAAGTCTGTAGACGATGTTAGGCGGTTGATCGACGACGAGTCTGTCCGATTCGATTACTACTGCTGGGATTTGTATGCCCGTGTGAGCGCCTTCTACGAGGCAGAGGATCCTAAGCACTCCTTCCGGGGCCGCACACTTCAGGAGATTGAAGAACACGGGAATGAAACCTCGGAAATGGCCGAGCTCGTCGCGATGACGATCGTGGACTGCCATCTCACCACCATGGACCGCATCGGTGTCCGTTACGATCTCCTTCCTCGCGAGAGCGACATTCTCCATCTCAAGTTCTGGGAATACGCCTTTGAGCAGCTCAAGAGCCGCAACGCCATCTTTTTTGAAAGCGAGGGAAAAAACAAAGGCTGCTGGGTGATGCGAATCGACACCGAGGGTTACGACGATGACAAAATCATCGTGCGCTCGAATGGAACGGTGACATACGTCGGCAAAGACATCGCGTACCAGCTTTGGAAGTTCGGTCTGTTGAATAAGGACTTCCACTATCGGCACCTCGATCATTCCCCCACTGTATGGATGACTTCGTCGACGCCAGGCGAGCGCATCCATCCTGCTTTTGGTCATGGCCAGACCGTGTACAACGTTATCGATGTCCGCCAGTCCTATCTTCAGAATGTCGTCCGGCAGGGCTTGCTCGGCCTGGGTTACGAAGATGAGGTTAAAAACTCTATTCATTTCAGCTACGAGCTCGTTGCTTTGACGCCCGCGTGCGCCGAACAACTGGGTATCGAGCTTTCACCGGAAGATAAGAAGCGTCCTCACATCGAGGTGTCGGGCCGAAAGGGGCAGGGAGTGAAAGCGGACGACCTTCTCGACAGGCTCGAAGCGGAAGCGTTCCGCGAGGTCATCGAACGCAATCCCGAACTCTCCAACACGGAAGTGGCCGACATCTCTCATCAGATAGCGGTTGGCGCCCTGCGATACTTCCTTCTGAAGTTCACCCGAACTGCAATTATCGCGTTTGATTTCAAGGAAGCCCTCAACTTCGATGGAGAAACGGGACCTTATCTTCAATACGCGACGGTGCGGGCCGGAAATATTCTTCGAAGGATGTCGGATTTGGATTCGGCTTTTTCAGTGCAGAACCTTCCAGACTTCCTCGCCGACACCGAGATCGATATCTTCCTGAACGGACAGGATGAGATCTGGGATCTGGTATATGCCGTCTCGAGGCTCGATGAAGTGGCTGCGCAGACGATTGCTACGCTGGAACCGGCAACCCTTGCGAAGTACGCCTTCACCCTGGCGCAGCGTTTTAACCTGTTCTATCACCGTTACAGAATCATCGCCGAACCGGACCCCACTCGCCGCAACTTCTACTTGTCGATTGTGGAACTGACGCACCAGGCATTCGTCAAAACACTCGACATGATGGGAATTCAGGCGCCGTGGCGGATGTGAGGCCCCTCGTCCTCTCACAGCAAGACTCAGGATTTCTCGCGTTGATCCATTGGTCGAACAATCAGTGCAACAAGTCCCAACAGTCAACGTAGAACAGTCAGCATTCAATGGTCAGCCGAGGCGCAAGGGAACGCCTTCGCGGCTGACCGTTGAATGCTGACTGCTCTACGTTGACTGTTGGACTTGTTGCACTGATTGTTGGACGCGAGACCTTCTACTCAAATGACCGTGGCGCTTCCCTCTCGCACCAGCGGTTCGAGTTCCTCGAAGCTATGAATCAGATAATCTGGCGGCGCTTGTTGAAAAGTCTCGACGGCATACCCCCAGGTTACGCCGCAAGTCCTCACACCGGCTCCGCGCCCCGTTAGCACGTCGACCGACGAGTCGCCGATCATCCATGCATTCTCGGCGACGCCGCCCGTATCCTTCAGGATCTGAAAGACACCTATCGGGTCTGGCTTCTTCTTTTCGAAACTGTTTCCACCGTAGACGGCGGCGAAGTGATGCAGGACACCCAACCCTTCCAACATCGTTCGACTGAACCGAATGGGTTTGTTGGTCAAGACAGCCAGACTACAGTCGGAAAGACGCTCCAGCGATTTGTGAACACCCGGATAGAGGACGCTCTCATCGAGCATGTGCTCCCGATAGTAAGTAAGAAAGAGCTGTAACGCGGATTGGACATCCGTTCCCGATGCGGCCCCTCCCAGGGCTCGTTGAATAAGCATCTGAGCCCCATCGCCGATAAAGCCTGCGATCTCGCTCTCGCCCAGGGCGGGCAGACCAAATGATGACCGAACGTAATTTACCGAAGCCGTCAGGTCTTTCTTGGAATCGACCAACGTTCCGTCCAGATCAAAGATCAACACAGGGGTTACCAGGCTCAGACGAATTCCTTTTCCTTCTCGAATCGGATGCGGTCTTCTTCAACGAACTCTCGAACGACAGGATGATCGCTCGCATAAAGTTCGTCCATCGTGCCGTTAAAAACGAACCGTCCCTTATCCAGAAGTGCGACCCGATCCGCCACCTTCTCGGCACAATTGGCAATGTCATGAGTCACGACGATCTGAGTCATCCCGAGTTGCGTCTGCATCTTCCGTATAAGGGTATTGATGGTTTGCGACATGAGTGGATCGACCATTGTGGTCGGCTCGTCGTAGAGCATGCCCCGGGGTTCAACAGCAAGAGCTCGCGCAATCGCAACGGCTCGCTTGATGCCCGTACTGAGCTCTGAGGGCATCAGGTCTGCAATGTCCTCGATTTCAACGAGCTGAAGTTTTTCCATTACGCGCTTCTCAATCTCGTCTTCGCTCATCGGCGTGTCACGAAGCGGGAAGGCCACGTTATCCCGAACTGAGAGGGAGTCGAAAAGGGCACCGGACTGAAATACGAGTTGTACTTTCTTCCGGACAGCCGTCAAATCGCGCTCGCTGAGGTCGGTGACATCCTGGCCATCCACGATGATCCGGCCGGAGTCGGGCTTGAGCAGTCCGACGATATGCGTGATGGTGACGGTCTTCCCGATACCGCTGGGGCCGAGAATAGCGAACGTTTTCCCACTCTCCACAGAGAAGGAAACGCCATCGAGAATGGTTCGGTCACCGAACTTTTTGTGGACGTCGATGAACTGGATGAAATCCGACACGAAGACATTTTAGGTTTGTCCGCGTAGGAAAGCCATCGCTCGCGCGAAACACACGCCCTGCTGGGTCAGGAGGGTGCGGCTTTGGTGACCCCCGCTCGCGCCGCCTTTGGCGGCGCTGCCCCCCTGATTCAGGGGCGCGAGAGGTCCCTTGACTGGAGGGTGCGCCCGCAAATCCCCCTACTTCATCACCAACTCGCTCTCAAAGTGCGACACACGGTTTCTACCGTTATTCTTCGCGTCATACAGAGCGGAGTCTGCCACCCGGATCAGTTCCTCTTTCGAAATGGCATTCGCAGGATAGTTCGCCACGCCAATGGATGCCGTGACGTGTCCGGCTTCGGGGAATGCGCGGCCGGCAATGCGCTCTCGAAGGCGCTCGGCCAATTCAACCGCATCTCTGAGGCTGGTTTCCGGAAGAATCACGGTAAATTCTTCCCCACCGTAGCGCGCTAAAAGATCGTATTCGCGGCACCCGGCGCGGATTGTCTCCGCCACCTCGCGGATGACGTTGTCCCCGACCATGTGTCCAAGACGGTCGTTTACGTCCTTCAGGAAGTCGAGATCAATGATCAACAACGACACGGGAATACCGTGACGGCCGGCGCGTGCCATTTCCGTCGTCAACATCGCCTGGAAGGATCCCTGGTTGTGCAGTCCGGTCAAATAGTCTGTCTTTGCGCGGTGCTCCATTTCTTCGAACAGTTGGGCATTGCGCAGGGCGTTTGCCGCGGTGGCGGACATCATTCTGAAGAACCGCTCGTCGGACTCTTTCAGCTCGTTCCACTTCACGTTGAGCTGGACGTGGATAATGCCCAGCACCATTTCCCTGGCGAGCATCGGCAGTACCACAGCGGACTTCGCGGAAGGCCCCCGTCCCACATGGGGCACAAAGAGAAGATCGCGAGCCTCGAAAGCCTGCCAGATTTCAGGGTGTGTCTCTCTTTCAACTTCACAGTCCGTTACGTCCGCCCGAGCGGAATCCACAACCACTCGCGCCGTCCGGGATCCGGGGTTGAGTTGTACGATCGAACACTCTGCACCTTCGAACACTTCGGAGAGACGTCTCACGATGAGAAACAGAACTTCCTGGCTGTTCAATGAAGACAGAAGAGAACGCGTGATCTCCCCCATGATTTCAGCGCGGCGTTTTTCCGTTCGCAACAGCCCCGATACATAGGCGTCCTTCCGGACGTGATCTGAGAGGAACACGTAGAACACCGACGCCAGGAAGAACAGGGCTAACGTCAGAAAGTCTTCAATCTTTCCGAATGCCTGCTCGAGTGCCCTGCTGAAGTTAATGCTCTCGCTGTACTGACCATTGAGCCGCGTCAAGGAGAGGACTCCAAAGAAGAGACTTACCGCAAGAAGGGAGAATCCCACTGCCTTCAGATCGCGACGAATCGCGGCCAGCAAATAAATCAGACTGAAGGCAAAGAACAGGTACGTACCTGGGACACGAAGCAGGTACAACGCCGTGCACCCAAACGCAATATCCAGAACGACAACGGCCTTCTGAAGTGTTGAACGGCGGAAATACTCCGGCGGCAACAGGCTTAGGACGACGTTACTGGTTCCGAACGCCAGCGCGAATCCGACTACGGATTCGAACAGGGGCGTGTTCAGGTATGTAAAGAACATCAGGTAGGACGCAAGTATGATGAGCATCCACCTCAGGAAGATGAACGACCGAATAAAGCTTTTGTCCGAGTGTTGAACCATTCTGGCTTCTGTGCTCATAACTGTTCCCTCAAGGAAACGATTAGAATTAGCGATCCTGAAGAACGCTTCGTAATAGGGGGCCCGCTTGAAACTCGTGAACTTTTCGATCCAGGGAGATCCGGCGACACACACCGGCTGCTACTGGGATGTCGGCTATCTGGACATTACTCGCGCAGTGATCCGTGGCATTCTGCAATTCGAACCGGTGAACACCATCGAGGACGTTCTCAAGATCAGGGATGGCCTGTCGCGTCTCGAGACTCAACTCGACAAACTGAAAGGATCGTCTCAAAGCGTCGAGTTGCTTGTGCTTCGACCGCAGGACGTCGTGCTGAAGGCTCCGGTCCTGCATCCTCAAAAACTCATTGGAATTGGACTGAACTACAGAGATCATTCCGAAGAAACTGGGATAGCGATTCCCAAGAGTCCTCTGCTGTTTGGCATGTATGCGAACGCTATCATCGGCCCCGAAGCTCCTATCGTCATTCCTCCCGTTACTCAAAAAGTGGACTACGAAGGCGAACTCGCGGTGGTGATTGGCGCGCGCGCGCGCCGGGTGAGTGTCGAAGATGCCCTGGACTGTGTCGCTGGATACACGATCGGAAACGATGTCTCCGCGCGCGACCTGCAGTTTGGAGACAAGCAGTGGACTCGTGGAAAGTCGATCGACACCTTCGCGCCCATGGGGCCGTGTCTTGTAACGCGAAGCGAACTGGGGAGCGGAGATGGTCTTGCGCTGGAAACGCGACTGAATGGCCAAACGATGCAGAAATCGAACACCCGAAATCTGATCTTCAATGTGCCTGCACTGGTCTCCCACATGTCTCAAACGATGACCCTGGAACCGGGCGATGTGATTTACACGGGCACGCCGAGCGGCGTGGGTTATACGCGCAACCCTCCCGTCTTCCTTAAAGATGGCGATACCGTGGAGATCGAAATCGATGGGATCGGCGTCCTTAGAAACCCGGTTCAGGATTTGAGTCGAACAATCGCTCGATAGTTTCGAGAAGATCATGCACCTTGAATGGCTTTCTCAGAAAGTACACGCCGCGCTCTGAGAAAAACTGTCGTGTATCCGCAGGCACGGGCTCTGCAGTGAGGAACAGGAACCGGCGAGCCGTTTCCGGCTCCAGGTCCTGACTCAGGCGATAGAGGCCTTGTCCGCTAAGGCCCGGCATATGGCGATCGCAGATAACCAGGTCGTGATGCTCCGCCTTGAGATGATCGTAGGCTTCTGAACCGGAGTTCGCGATCTGCACAATGGCGCCGAGACGCCCCAGTGCGTCGCTGATCAATTCGGTGACGTAGGTTTCTGCATCCACAACCAGCACCGTTTTGTCCTTAAGCTGGCTGACGACGGCGTCAACCTCCTCGGTGGGTATGGGCAATTCCAGTGTCAGGGTTGCGCCGCCTCCATAGGAGTTCCAGGCGAAAAGATCGCCGCCGTGATCCTTTGCGATTTCTGCGGAAATGTTCAGACCGACGCCACCGTCAACGGGCTCAAAAATGTTCGTGGCGTCTCGTGATGGCCCATTGTCCGTCACGTGAAGCTGAATCCGCTCGTTACGAATGCACGTACGAATCTCGATTAATCCTTCCCTGTCCGGATTGGATGTCGCAGCATCCTCAGCGTTCATGAGCAGAGTCAGCACCACCTGTTCAATGAGTGATGGATCGCCGATGCCCTTCGGGAGATCGTCATCCAGGTTGAGCACAACGTCCAAGAGCTCTTCCTGCTGGTGGCGTCGAAGATCCACGGCATTGCAGACAATCTGATTCAGATCAAACATTGCCCGTCGCATGTCGGTAGAGCCACCGATAGCGTTCAAACTCTGAACAAGATGCGATGCCCTTTCAGCCCGCGCCAGCAGCGACCCAAGGACCTGTCGAATTTCCGGAGCGAGGGCTTCGCGCTCGACCAGGTAGGCATAGCTCGCGATATCGGCGAGGGGTGTTTCCAGCTCATTAGCCACACCCGAGACGACACGCCCCACGGCAGCCATTTTTTCGAGGCGCGCGACGCGCTTTCGCATCTGAACCTGCTCGCCGACTTCTTCGGCGAAAACGATCTGATATCCCTGGTCGGTGAGAGGCAGTGTCTTCACGCGGAACGTCCCGCGTTCTGGGATTTCAACCTCGCGCAGCGGAATTGTAGGAATGACGGGAATCCCCTGGAAAATGTCGGTGAAACAGGAGTTGCACAGGACAACCCGCCCGCGATCGTCGGTGATCGCAACGGGCACTGGCAGCAGCGCAAACATCATGGAGACGAGTTGCGCCGTATCTATAGGGAGAGCCGCACCTTCCTTGGTCATCGAACTCCCTCCTTGGGAGTTTATCCGATACAAAACAAACTAATTTTCGGATCGTGACACGTTCAAATCAATCTGAAACATACCGGCCTTCAGAGCCTGCATATAGCCTTTATCGGACAGGCAAAACACTTCCTTAGATCCCTCTTTCTCGGACAGTTACCGGCGATCCCGAGATGGCACAGGGCAAAATCGTACCGGAGGGGATCCACAGGATCCAGGCGCCGCAACCCCCGGGTAATGTCGAGGGCCATCGCCCAGCCGGGGCTCTTCATTTCGGTCAAGCCGATGTAACTCGAAATACGAGCAATATGAGTATCCAGCGGAATCACGAGCTGGGCCGCTCGCATACCGGTCCAGACGCCACAGTCGACACCGTCGACCGGCCGCACCATCCATCGCAGAAAGAGATTAGTCCGCTTACAACCGCTCCCGTCGGCGGGAGACGGCAGTAAGAACCGGACCCCCAGCCGCCGCTTCAGCTCCCCTCGCGGGTAGAATTTTTCATAGCCCGTCTGCAACATGTCCGTACAGAACCGTTCGATCGCCTTACCCGTGTCTTCATCGCCCGGCGACATTCCATTGAGGAAGGCCTGTTCGAGAGAGCCATGCTTTTCGAGCGTCTGCCGAAGCATCCAGAAAAAGACCGCAAGATCCCGGCTGGTGTTGAATCGATGATAGAAGCCCCGCAGACGACGGGCATCCCTGACCGGATCGAACGCCGCCAGCGCCTGCGACGGTCTGCTTCCGAGGTACGAGAGCGCTCGACCCGCTGTTTGAAGGATGGACTTCACGTTGCCGTAAGCGAATGCAGACACGATCATCCCCGCGACTTCCTGGTCGCGCGGATCGTCATAGCGGTGGACAAATTGGACAGGATCGCTGGAAACATGTCGCTCCCGTGGGAAGTTGTCCAAAAAAAGGTCCAGATGGTGCTTCAGGTCCGGAGCTACAGCGCGCTGCATGAAATGAAGTATACAATTCAAGCTTATGCGCTCACGTTCGCTGCTTGCTGTTGGCCTGCTCATGGTTGCAGCACTTGGTCTTGGGTATTACTTCTTAAGAAATCGAACGGTCGACTCCGTCCTTCGCGCCTCGGGGACAATCGAAGCGACAGACGTCGATGTTTCGTTCCAAATCGCGGGCCGGGTTATTGAGGTGTTGGCCGTTGAAGGACAGCCCGTCAAGGCCGGCGATGTACTGGCAAGAGTGGCTGCAGATGAATTCCGCGAGCGGGTGCGCCAGATAGAAGCATCATTGGATGCCGCTGTCAGCCAGGTGCGGCAACAGGAAAAGACCATCCAGATGCGACGAGATGTGGTCGAGGGACAGATTGCGCAGGCGCGTAGTCAGGCTGACGCGTCGCGTGTCGCCTCTGAACGGGTTCGAGAGGGCAACCGCCCACAGGAAATCCGCGTCGCCGAGGCCGAACTGGCACAGGCCGAAGCAATACTCGCACAGCGACGCGCGGACTACGACCGCGTATCGGGTCTGGTCAAAGAAGGCGTTCTGCCGAAAGCTCAACTCGAGTCCGCTGAAGCGGCGCTACGCACCGCGGAAAGCACACGGGACGCCGCGAGTCAGCGGCTTGGCCTCTCAAAGGAAGGGTCGCGACGTCAGGACGTTGCCGAAGCACAGGCGCAGGTCGAGAGAGCACAGGCCGGAGTCAACGTCGCGGAAGCGGGTCGCCAGGAGGTTGGCATTCAGATGGCTGCGCTGGTTTCTGCTCAGGCTATGGAAAAACAACTGCGAGCCCAACTGGAAACGGCAAAGACTCAGCTGAGCTATACGGAAATCCGATCTCCCATGAACGGGGTGGTGCTCACCAGGAACATCGAGCCCGGCGAATTCGTAAATCCGGGAACGCCGGTTGTCACGGTCGCAAACATCGATGACCTCTGGATGAACATTTACATACCGGAGAGCCAGACGGGACTGGTGAAGCTTGGACAGGAGGTGCGGGTCAGCGTGGACTCGTTTCCAAAGGAAGCATTCAAGGGGGAGATCACGTTCGTCTCTTCAGAGAGCGAGTTCACTCCCAAGACCATCCTGACCGAGGAAGAGCGCATCAAGCTCGTCTATCGCGCGAAAGTCGCGCTCGAGAATACCCAGCAACGTCTCAAGCCCGGAATGCCCGCAGACGCCGAGATTCAACTCCAATGACCGCACACCAAGCCACCGTGTGATGCCTCTCCTTTCCATCAACGGCATTACTCGCACCTTCGGCAAGGTGACGGCCGTGGACCATCTTTCGCTCGACATCAACGAAGGGGAGCTCTTCGGACTCATAGGGCCGGACGGCGCCGGCAAAACAACGGAGATCCGGCTGATGCTGGGAATACTCCGCCCGGATTCGGGTGAGGGTCGCGTGGGTCAGTTTGATCTGAGACGAGAAGCGGAATCGATCTCGAGCCTCACGGGGTATGTTTCGCAGCGGTTCAGCCTCTATGGCGAACTCACTGTAGAGGAGAATCTGGAACTCTTTGCCGATCTCTACAGTGTTCCAAACGAAGAACGTGAATCTCGCTTACAGCGCCTCATGAAATTCAGCCGCCTTGAACCTTTTCGCGAACGGCTGGCCAAGAACCTTTCCGGAGGCATGCGGCAGAAGCTTGCCTTGTCCTGTTCCCTCATTCACAAACCGAAGCTGCTGTTTCTCGATGAGCCCACAACGGGCGTCGACCCTGTGTCACGCCGCGACCTATGGCGACTGCTCTTCGACCTCTGGCAGGAAGGCGTCACGATCATTGTGTCGACACCTTATATGGATGAGGCGGAACGCTGTACCCGCGTGGGATTTCTCAGCCACGGCAAACTCATTGCTTCGGGTGAACCTTCCGAACTGCGCCGTAACTTCCGCGGCACGATTCTTGAAGTGTTTTCCGAACAACGTTTCGCGGCGAAGGATGCTTTATCCGACAGTCCTCATGTCGTTGACGTCAATCTCTTCGGAGAAGGCTTGCACGTCACCGTGATCGACGATCCGGTAAAGGCGGAGGCCGAAACACGACAGATCCTCGACAGCCGCCAGATCGCGGTGCGCTCGATTAAAACCGTCGAGCCATCGATCGAAGACGTTTTCTTTCAACTGACCGGAGATACACATGGCTAATTGGTCTGTGGAAGTCGAAAACCTCACCCGGACTTTCGGCGATTTTACGGCAGTCGATCACATCACGTTCCGAGTGCGCGAGGGACAGATCTTCGGCTTTCTTGGCCCGAACGGCGCCGGAAAATCGACGACAATCCGCATGCTGGCAGGAATACTGCCGCCGACGAGCGGCACCGGGCGTGTCGCTGGATTCGACATGCGGGAGCAGCGACAGCAAATCAAACAGGCCATCGGCTACATGTCGCAGAAGTTTTCGTTGTACGAGGATCTGACTGTTCGCGAGAACCTGACTTTCTTTGCCGGCGTGTACGGCGCCACCGATGTCGACTGGGCGATTCACGTCTGCCGCCTGCACGAGGTGCTCGATATGCTTTGCGCTTCCCTGTCCGCAGGGCTCCGTCAACGTGCGGCGCTCGCGTGCGCCGTCGTGCATCGACCTCGCATCGTTTTTCTGGATGAACCAACCGCCGGCGTGGATCCGGAATCCCGGCGATCTTTCTGGGAACTGATTTATGACCTCGCTCAACAGGGCGTGACGGTATTCGTTTCGACCCACTACATGGACGAGGCCGAGCACTGCGACTGGCTCGCGCTTATCGACGCCGGAAAGATCGTCGCGACGGGTTCGCCGACGGATTTGCGGAAAACTCACTTCCATGCGCGTCTGCTCGAACTGGATGCCGAGGCTACCTTCCGGTGGATGGACACGCTCGAGCAGACCCCTGGCATCGAAGAAGTCGCCATGCACGGCAACAAGCTGCACATCACCGTTCAGGATCCCGTTGAGGCGGAGCGGCAGATCCGTCAGGTTGGCCAGAGATTGAATCTGGAGGTGAAGTCGATCCGTGAGATCACGCCTTCGCTGGAAGATATTTTTGTTTCCGTCATGACTCGGCAGCGCGTAGGATGAGGGCACCTTTTGCGGCCTCCGTTCGGAGGAGCGCTGATGTCCATCATCGAATCCTGTATCGCTGCGGCAGTCGTTGCGACGTCTGTTGCCGTGGCTCTGCCTGCATTGAACCGAACAATGGATACGTATAGATTGCGCGCCGCCGCCGGAGGCGTCGCGGCCAACATGCATTCGACTCGCATTGCCGCCATCACGCGGAATCGTGATTGCCGGTTAAGCGTTACGTCCGCAAAGTCGTACCTTATCGAATGCGAGGACAGCGGATGGAAAACCGTGGAGCGCTTCTCGATGCCGGACCGAATCACGATCGAAGCCAACGGTCGTCCGGAGTTCCACCGGCGCGGGAATGTCTCTCCCACGGCAACGGTAACGCTGCGGAACCCCGCAGGCGCGGTGAGGCGTGTGATCGTCAACGTTAACGGCAGAATCAGGGTCCAATGAGGCACTCGGCGCTCCGCGCGATC
>Ga0111538_10008729_pt1 | contig 13582 bp, 15 predicted proteins | sample SoiMethybrSBSTD1_FD_79669 | JGI IMG/M metagenome (GOLD analysis project Ga0111538, IMG submission 79669) | Bulk soil microbial communities from a Populus tree surrounding site in Tennessee, USA - Soil MetaG P. TD hybrid SBSTD1 (version 2)... | ecosystem: Environmental > Terrestrial > Soil >...
ATCAGCACGTCCTTCTTGTGCTCGACGAGGCGCTTGGCTTTTTCGATCACCATCTCGGCGACCTGCACGTGGCGCTGTGCCGGCTCGTCGAAGGTCGATGAGATGACTTCGCCATCGACGGATCGCTGCATGTCGGTGACTTCTTCCGGACGCTCGTCGATCAACAAAACGATCAGATAGATTTCGGGGTGGTTCTTGGCCACCGACTGCGCGATCGCCTGCAGCAGCATGGTCTTGCCGGTGCGCGGCGGCGCGACGATCAGGCCGCGCTGGCCTTTGCCGAGCGGCGTCATCAGGTCCATCACGCGGGCCGACAGGTTTTCCGACTCGGTCTCGAGCTTGATGCGCTCGAGCGGATAGAGCGGCGTGAGGTTCTCGAAGAACAGCTTGTCGCGCGCCTGATCCGGTGCCTCGAAGTTGACGGCTTCGACCTTGATAAGCGCGAAGTAGCGCTCCCCTTCCTTCGGCGGCCGGATCTGGCCGGAGACCGTGTCGCCGGTCTGCAAATCGAACTTGCGGATCTGGGAGGGGGAAACGTAGATGTCGTCGGGCCCGGGCAGGTAGTTGTAGTCGGGAGCGCGCAGGAACCCGAAGCCGTCGGGCAGCACTTCGAGCACGCCTTCCGAGAAGATGAACCCGCTCTGCTCGGTCTGCGCCTTGAGAATCTGGAAGATCAGCTCCTGCTTGCGCATGCCGGTCGCACCGGCGACCTCGAGATCCTTCGCGACCTGGGTGAGATGCTGGATGGTCATCTCCTTGAGGTCGGTGATGTTGAGGCCGGGCTTCTTGCCGTCTTGCAGTGCGGCGGCGGCGTGTTCGGCGGCTTCGGCCGCGACGTCGGGCTGCGGAGGGGGCTGATGGCCGCCGCCACCGCGGTGGGGTCCGTGACGCTTGTGACTAGGCATGCAGGCTATCCAAGGTGAGTCTCTTCAAGTGTGAGCTGTCAGGTCTGATGAGAGTGCGGAGCAAGTCCGCGAGAGAGATCGGAAGCCAACCCGGCTGAAACTCCCGGTAGTATAGCAGAAGTGCATCGCATCACGCTTCCGCTGCTCCTCCTCGCGGCGCTGACGTTTTTTGCGGGTCTCGGGCGTGGTGCCATCACCGATTCCGACGAGGCCTTTTATGCGGAAGCCTCGCGGGAGATGGTGGCCTCCGGCGACTGGATCACCCCGTATTACAACTACGAGCCGCGCTTTCAAAAGCCGATCCTCTATTACTGGCTGACGTCGGCCACCTACTTCGTGACGGGCGCGAGCGAAATGGGCGCGCGATTCTGGGCGGCGCTCGCGGGCGTCGGCCTGGTGCTGGTGACCGCGGCGGCCGGGCGGCGATGGTACGACGAAGCGTCGGGCATCCTCGCCGGCGCGATCGTCGCCACGAACTTCGGCTACTTCTCGATCGGGCGCATGGCGCTCCCCGACTTGCCGCTGACGTTCTGCATCACGCTGTCGATCTGGGCGGCGCTGGTCTCGACGCTCGAACAGGAACGCAATCCGCGCAAGTTCGTGATCCTCGCCGCGCTCGGCCTCGGTCTCGGCTTCCTGGTGAAGGGGCCGGTCGGCGTGATCATCCCGATGATCGTGATCCTGCCGGTGCTGATGATCGAACGGCGATCGATTGGACTGAATCCCGCGGACATCGTGGTCGGCGCCATCGTCTTCATCGCGGTGGCGACGCCGTGGTACCTGCTGATGTGGATGCGCCACGGTAACGAATATCTGCAGAGTTTCTTTATCGGCGACAACTTCGAGCGCTTCGCCACGGATCGGTTCAACGATCCGCGGCCCTGGTGGTTCTATCTTCCGGTGGTCGCCGGCGGTCTGCTGCCGTGGACGCCGCTCGCGCTGGTGTGGCTTGGACCGTTGACGCAGTTCGCGCGCGGCCGCCGCGCCGTCGGCACGATCGATCTGCGGCTGCTGCTGTGGGCGCTGCTGCCCTTGGCGTTCTATTCGATTTCGATCGGCAAGCAGCCGCGTTACGTGCTGCCCGTGCTGCCGCCGCTCGCCCTGCTGCTGGCGTCCTCGATTGTCGAGCGCACGCAGGAGTGGCGCGGGCTCGACGGCGTGCGATCAATGCCGCGGCGCGCCACGCCGGTGATCCTCGGATCGCTGATGAGCGGCGTGTTCTTCGTCACGCTGGCGGTGCTGCTGTATCGCGCGCATCCGCTGCTGATCAACGTGCAATCCACATACACAACGGCCGCCTCCTACGCGATCGCCATCATGGGTGCGCTGGTCATTGTCGTCGCGGTGTCGAAGAACTGGCGCAGCGCTCCAATCGTGATTGCGCTCGCGGCCGCGGTGACGCTGCCCGCGGTGCAATACGGGGCGTTGTCGAGCGGCGGCGACGATACGGTTCGCCAGATGGCGAAGCTGGTGCAGGAGCATCGCACCGGGACCGAACAGGTCGGCACCATGGGCGTCTTCGTGCGCAACCTGGTGTTCTATTCAGGGATTCGCACCACCGATGTGATCACCGACGATCAGGCGCGCGACTTTCTGGCGCAAGCGGATCGCGCGTTGATGGTCGTCCCCGCCGAGACGATGGATCGGCTGGAAAAAGAACGCGGGCTGAAAGTGCAACGGCTCGCCGAGCTGCTATATTTCAACGAAGCCGGCATTCGCGTGCGGACCCTACTGTGGCCGGATCCCACCCGCGATCTGACGCGGGTGGTCCTGGTCTCGAATCGCTAGCGCGTCGCTACTGCTTGTCGTAGACCGCGACGTTGTTCACGGTCTTGCCGGCCGCGTTCATGCCCTTGGTCGTGACCGTGCGGGTCTTGCCATCGGCCGAGACCTTCGACATCTGCGTCGTCGTCTCCTTGCCGTCCTTCTTCGAGATCGACTTGATGGTGTTGGCATCGACGCGGGTGCGCGCGATCATGTCCGCGTCCGGGTTGTTGCCGGTCATCGGGTTGTACTTGCCGTCATAGTTGGCCGTGAAGCCCCACTGGTTCGCGGCGCCGTCGGCGCGGACCTGGTCGACGCTGACCTTGGTGCCGTCGCCGGCCGTCTCGATGGTGGTGGTTGCGCTCTTCGGTGCGGGACCGGGACTGTAGGTCGACTTGGCGACGTTCAGCTTCCAGATGCCGACTTGCGAGTCGATCTGCGCGGACACCGGGGTGATCAAGAGCGAGATCAATCCAAGGGACGCAACCGACACGACGAGCGAGCGAGTGATGAGGTTCATGTGACTCCTACTGTGCGGGACTTCCGGACCCCCCATGCATCAACCAGAACACAACCGGTCGAGACAGGACGGGCGACTGAGCCGTGGCGGCTCTGCTAAACGGAAGTGAGATGACTGTACACGTTTACGCCAAGGGTGCCAAGGGTGTGCGGTATTGAACAGGTCAGCGGGCGTGCTTCAACGCCTCCCAGGCGCGGACGTGCTCCGCGAGCTTCTTCTCGTTGCACTTCGGGCACAGCCACTTGCGCGCTCCCTTGGCCGTGCCGTTCAGTAATACGCGTTGCGCCTTGCACTTCTTGCAGAACGAGAGGTTCTCGATCAGGAAATACGGCTTCAAGCAGCGGCCTTCCGCATGCGGCAGGGCCTTCGCCAGCCTCGCGTAATGCCCGACCGTGAATTCCGGTACTCCACCGATGTCGACTTCCGTGAGATGCGTCATGCGCTCGATCGGCGACAGATCGAGATCCTTTGGCCGCACGCCGAGCAACAGCAACCGCTCGAGGGACGTCAGCGCTAACAGCGGCTTGAACGAGTCGACCTCGATCTTCCTGGGGGTGCCGTCCCAGGTGGGCGGCGTGGAGAGCACGAAACTCTTGACGCCGACGAGACCCTTCGCTCCGTCAAGCGTGCGCAGCGCGCCGGAGTCCTGGATCTTCAGAATCTCGACGCCGGCGAGGACCGCCAGCGGTTTCAGCGAATCAAAGGGATACTCGAAGATCGTAACTGCGCGCGGCTTCCTGGCGGCCAGCGAGCCCAGGTCCTCGACACCCGGCTTCGTAAGGACGATCGCATCGTCGAGGAAGCCCGCGTACGGCATCTAGCGGGCGGCGGTGAGCTTTCCCGACGATTCGAGCTTCTGCACGAACGCCTTGATGCGATCGCAGCCTTCCTTCAGGCGCTCGATCGACGTCGCGTACGACAGGCGGAAGAAGCCGGGCGCGTCAAAGCCTTCACCCGGAGTGACCGCCACCGCGTGTTCCTTCAGCAGCGCCTCGGCAAACTCCGCGCTGCTGCGCAGGCCGTTCGGCGACAGCAATTCGGCGATGTACGGAAACAGATAGAAGGCGCCGCCGGGCTTGACGCAGACAATGCGCGGATCGGCGGTCAGCCAGGCGTGCACCGAGTCACGGCGCTTGCGATATTCGTCGAGCATCGCCTTGACACCGTCCTGCGGTCCGGTGAGCGCTGCGATCGCCGCCTTTTGCGTGATCGAATTGATGTTCGACGTCGAATGCCCCTGGACGACGTTGCACTGCGTGACGACCTCCCTGGGCGCGACGATCCAGCCGCACCGCCACCCCGTCATGGCATAGGCCTTCGAGGCGCCGCTGCAGATCACGGTCCGGTCGCGCATCCGGTCAAACAGCACCTTCATCAGGTTGTGCGGCGCCGGCTCGTAGATCAGCCGTTCATACGTGTAGTCGACGATGATCCACAGGCCGCGGGCGGCCGCCGCGTCGGCGAGCAGCGCCATTTCGGATTCGGCCATCAACGCGCCGGTCGGATTGCACGGTGAGTTGACGATGATCGCCCTGGTCCGCGGCGTGATGGCGTCGATCAGCGGCTGGGCTTTGATCGTAAAGCCGTCTTCCATGTGCGTCTGCACGACCACCGGTGTCGCGTCGGCGAGCTTGATCTGATCACCGATGCTCGGCCAGTACGGACCGTGCGTGATCACCTCGTCGCCCGGCTCGAACAGCACGAACGCGGCGTTGAACAGGGCCTGCTTGGCGCCGGCGGTGAGAATCACTTCTTCGGGTTTGATGTCGACGCCGTGATCGAGCCGATAGCGGTAGGCGACGGCCTCGCGCACTTCCTGCACGCCGGCCGACGGCGTGTACTTGGTGAAGTTCGCATTGAGGGCCGCGTGCGCCGCGTCCTTGACATGTTCCGGCGTGCCAAAGTCCGGTTCGCCGGCGCCCAGATCGACGACATCCACGCCCTGACGGCGAAGACGCTCGGCGTCCGCCGCCACCTTCAGTGTCGGCGACGCGACGACGCGGCTCATTCTCGATGCGAAGTTCATAGGGCTACTTCTTCTTGGCCTTCTGCTTGGCGCGCAGCTTCTCTTCGACGATCGGCGGCACCAGGCCGGTGATTTCGCCGCCGAGCGTGAAGACTTCCTTGATCAACCGGGAGCTGATGTAAGTGTACTGCTCCGCGGGCATCATGAAAACTGTTTCGAGGCCCGGCGCCAGATGACGGTTCATCAGGGCCATCTGGAACTCATATTCGAAATCCGATACGGCCCTGAGGCCGCGCACCAGCACGCTGGCATTCTTGCGCTGGGCGTAGTCGACGAGCAGGCCGTTGAACGTTTCCACCTGCACGTTCGGGCTGTCCTTGAACACGTCGCGAATGATCGCCACGCGCTCGTTCTCGCTGAACAGCGGCGTCTTCTCCACGTTGGCGAGGATCGCGACGATGATCGAGTCGAAGATCCGCGAGCCGCGCTCGATGATGTCGACGTGACCGCTGGTCAGCGGGTCGAAGGACCCCGGGTAGATCGCGACTCGGCTCGGCCTGGAGTTGGTCATGAATAAAAGGTCAACGCGCTGTCGCCCGACTTTACCGTGCGCGTCAGCGTGAGGCCGTCCGGTTGCGGCGGCGTCACGCGCGAGGCGTGCTCGAGAATCACGATTCCGTCCGCGGCGCGCTGCCCCGCGGCATCCCGCACCGCTTCATCCAGGTTCGCGAAATCGTACGGCGGATCCAGCACCACGATATCGAACGGACCGCCGGGAAGAGGATGTTTGAGCGCGCGCGGCGCGACGTCGCGGATGATAACACAGCGTTCCGACTCGCGGCAGAGTACGGCGTTCTCGGTGATGAGCGCCGCCGCGCGTCGATCGTTGTCCACGCAGGTCGCCGATACGGCGCCGCGGCTCAGGGCTTCGAGCGCCACGGCGCCGGTGCCCGAGAACACATCCAGCACCCGCGCGCCTTCGATGCGCCCCTGTAGGATATTGAACAGCGTCTCGCGCAGCTTGTCGGATGTCGGCCGCAGCCCCTCCCACTTGGGCGCTTTCAAGGTGCGGCCTTTGTTCGACCCCGCAATAATCCGCATATCAGGTAATCAGGTGGTCAGGTAGTCAGGTAGTCAGGGGGTCAGCCGACAGTGATCAGTCCGAATTGCCGTTGCCACACGTTCTTCACGTAGTCCTGTAGCGCGGCCGTCAGCGTGCCGGCTTCCACGCGCGTGCGCGCTTCTTCGAAGGCGCGCTCGAGCAGATCGCCGTCGCGCATCAGGTCCCCCGCCCTCAGTGTCGGCAAGCCCGACTGCCGCGTGCCGAAAAAATCGCCGGGCCCGCGCAGCCGCAGATCGCGTTCGGCGATCACGAACCCGTCGCTGGTGTCGGCCATCGCCTTGAGCCGCTCGCGGGCATCGTCGCTCCACGGCGCCTGATACAGCAGCACGCAGGTGGAGGCGTGCTCGCCGCGGCCGATGCGCCCCCGCAGCTGGTGCAGCTGCGACAACCCGAACCGCTCCGCATGCTCCACGACCATCAGCGTCGCATTCGGCACGTCGACGCCGACCTCGACGACCGTCGTCGACACCAGGATGTTCAACTTCCCCGCGGTGAACTGGTGCATGACCGCTTCTTTCTCGTCGCCCTTCATGCGTCCGTGCAGCAACGCCACGGCAAACTCGGGAAACACGCGCGCGATCTGCTCGGCCATCGCGGTCGCGGCCTTGAGATCGATCTTCTCCGACTCGTCGACGAGCGGATAGATCACGTAGACCTGGCGGCCGCGGCGGATCTCCTCGCGCATCATCGCGTAGACCTCGTCGCGGCGCGAGTCGGCCTTGACGAGCGTCCTGATCGGCAGGCGGCCCGGCGGCAGGCCGCGAATCACGGATACTTCCATGTCGCCGCATTCGGTCAGCGCCAGCGTGCGCGGAATCGGCGTCGCGGTCATGACGAGCACGTCCGGATTCGATCCTTTCGCGGCGAGCGTGCCGCGCTGCACGACGCCGAAGCGATGCTGCTCGTCGATCACCGCGAGCGCCAGCGCCTTGAACTTGACGTGTTCCTGGATCAGCGCCTGGGTCCCGACGATCAGGTTGATCTCGCCGCGCTCGATCGCCGGCAGCAGGTCGCGGCGCGTGGCGGCCGTGACGCGCCCGCTGAGCAGCGCCACGCGATACGGCTTCCCATCCAGCGCCCGCACGATGGTGCGGTAGTGCTGCTCGGCGAGGATCTCGGTCGGCGCCATGAACGCGACCTGGTAGCCGTTCTCCATCGCCACGATCGCCGCGAGCAGCGCCACGATCGTCTTGCCGGCGCCGACGTCGCCCTGCAGCAGCCGTTGCATCGGCCACGTCCGCTGCATGTCCGCCACGATCTCCGCCAACGCGTCGCGCTGACCTTCCGTCAACTTGAACGGCAACACCGCGCGCGCGCATTGGCGGATGCGATCGTCGACTTTCGACACCAGGCCCTTTCGCACCTGCGCATTCTCGTGGCGGCGAAGCGCGAGCCCGGTTTGGAACACGAAGAAGTCCTCGAAGACCAGCCGGCGTTGCGCCGGCGTCATGAAGGCGTTCAGTTGATCGACGCTGGTCTCCTGCGGGGGGAAATGCGCCGCCCACAGCGCCGCTTTTCGACTCGGCCAGCTCTCGCGCTTCAAGATGTCGTCCGGAACTGGATCGAAATCAGCGTCGGGCAACTGCGACAGCGCCTGCCACACGAACCGGCGCTGCATGTTCGTCGTCACACTACCGGCGCGCTCGTAGACGGGCACGATGCGTCCTGTGTGAAGCTGCACATCGCCCTGATCCGCGATCCCCGATCCCTGAGCCCCTTCCTTCACGATCTCGAACTCAGGGTCGGTGATTTGCAACCCGCGCGAGCCCCAGATCTCCACCTTGCCAAAGAGCACGATTCGTTGTCGTGACTTGATCACGTCTTTCAGGAAAGCCTGGTTGGGCCAGACCGCCTGAATTTGTCCGCTCTCGTCCTGAATGAGCGCTGAAAAGAGACGAAACCCCGGCCGGCGTGTTTGCGCGAGGCCGGCATTGAGCACGGTGCCGGAGATCGCCGCCGTCATCCCCGGCCGCAGCGAGATGATCTTCTGCATGCGGCTGCGATCCTCGTAGCGGCGAGGAAAGCGAAACAGCAAATCTTCGACGGTGTTGAGTCCGGCTTTCTTGAGATCGGCGGCCTTGCGCGGACCGACGCCCTTCAGATACTGCAAGGGCATCTGCAGGACCTCGTCTGCCATCAGCTATTGATGCACGGTCCAGCGGCTGGCGTCGACGTCGATGCGGCGGATCTCGGCCGGGAGCTCGAAGGTGTCGTCGATTGACGAGCCCTGCGGATTGTCGGCCGTGCGCGTGAAGAAGTTGACCATCTGCGCGAGGAAGGATTTCGGAATGGGCAAGCCGCTCACTTCAGCGCGCTCGAGCTCGAACTTGCCTTTGCCGTCCCACGTCACGATCCTGCCGGACGCGGTGACCGGAAGCTTGCCGGTGAGGTAACTCGTTGGATCGAGCCAGCCGCCACTGCTTTGCTTTTTCCTGACGATGTCGAGATCGAGAATGGCGCGGCCCGAGACTTTGCCGGCGCCGATGATGGTGAGCTCGGGCTGCGTCAAGCCGGTCGGCAGCAGATCACCGGCTTTGTATTTCAGACAGGAATTGGTTTCGGCTTGCGTGAAGGCGGTCGAGCGAGGCTTGGCGGATTCCTGCTCGGCCTGCTTCTGGACCAGGATGATCTTCTTTTCGAATGCGTCAGCGAGCTGGGGCGTAAGCACGTCGGCCGCCGTCACCAACGAGCCGGCGATCGCTAGAGTTGCGAGCAGCGATGTCGTCCAGCGCATAACTGCATTCTACCAGTAGCCAGTAGCCAGTAACCGGTAGCCAGAAGAGCGCCTACCGAGGTGGCGGGCGGCGAACCGGCGGGTTCGCATTTGGTCCCTGCTGATTGTTGAGGCGATTCTGCTGGCGTGCCCGCATCAGCAGCTCGATCTTGCGGCGCTCGATCTGTTCCTCGAACACGCGGAAGCGCGCCTGCTGGCGGATGTCGAGCACTTCATCGAGCGCGTTGTAGGCCTTGCGCATCTCGGCGGCGTTGCGCGATTCGAGCTCCTGCAGTCCGGTCAGCCGCTCCTTGATCATCGCTTCCTCGCCGCGCACTTGCGCGCGGGGATTCGTGAGCCGCTGCAGCTGGTTCATCAGCTGATTCCGTTCCTGCTGATTCTTGCGGCGCGTCTCCTGCAGCGTGCGCAACCGTGACAGAAACTGCGGATACTGTTGATCGCTCAACTGCAGCGCCTGCTGCGCCTCCATCACGAGGTAGGCATCGAACAGTTTTTGAATCTCACCCGGCGTCATGTCACCGTTGTCGAGTCCGGGCAAGGGACCACCACCCTGCGGCGGCGGGTTCTGGGGCTGCGCTTGATACTCCTGCCCCACCTTCGCCAAGGCTACGGTGGGCAAGGCAACTGTCGCCATGGCGACAAATGCAATTGCGATCAGGGGAACTCGTCTCATGATTTGGCTCGCTGCAATTCCGCTTTCAACAGGCGCGTCAGCTCCTGCTGCTCTTCGGCCGTGAGGTGCAGCACCGCTTGTTCGGCGACGCCTGGCTCGATCACGCCGGCCGCGCTCGCCGTGTCGAGATCGATGTTCCCCACGAGCTCGGTCACCATCACCCAGCTTTCAGATGCCTGAAGTGTCTCGGGTGCCTCCGGTGCCTGAAGTGCCAGCGGCGAATCAACAGGATTCTGTTTGGGAACGGCGATCATCAGGCCGAGGATGATCATCGCTGCCACTCCGATCGGCGCGAGCACTTGCCAACGTATCCACGACGGCCAGTTGCCCGATTGACTGGCATCGTCATCGATCGCCGTGCGTACGCGTTCCGAAAAATGCTGCCAGAACAACGGCGAGGGTTCCGGGATGCTGGTGTGCTTCGCATCGCTCAGCACGCTCGACAGGCCGGCGAGCTCACGCTGGCACACATCGCACGCGGCAAGGTGCGCGTGGCGCTCAGGCGGCAAGAGGCCTTCGACAGCGTCGATGAGTTCGTCGGAGGAGAGATGCGTCATGGTTCCGTTCCCAGGATCTTCTTCAAATTTGCAAGGGCGTGGAAGAAGTTGGCCTTCACCGCGCCCACCGAGCTGCCCAGCACGTCGGCGATCTGCTGGTGCGACATGTCGTGATACGTCCGCAGAATCAACGTTGCCCGCTGCTTGTCCGGCAGGCTCGCGATCGCTTTGCGGACAGCCACGGCGCGCTCTTCCCGAATCATCGCATGCTGCGCGCCTTCGATGCGGACGTCGGCAACATGGTCGGTCGCATCGATCGGCTCCATCGCCGGCCCCTTCGCGCTCACGCGATTGAGGCACACGTTCACCGCGATCCGATAGAGCCACGTCGACAGCGCCGACTGGCCCTTGAACGTTTTCAGGCCGCGCCAGGCGCGCACGAACGCATCCTGCGCGAGGTCGCTGGCGTCTTCGTGATTGTTCACGAAGCGATAGCAGACCTGATACACGGTCCTCTGGTGACGCTCGACGAGCACGTCGAACGCCTCACGACTGCCGCCGGCAGCCGCCGACACGAGCTCGGAATCCTCGAGCCCGGCGAGTGGCTTCACCACCGGTAGCGCCCACGCCTGGATCGCCAAGGCTGATTCATGCGACATGTGCCGGCCTTAACTCGTTAGACCGACTGAAAACTCGAAAGTTAGAGGTGGATCGTAACTCGTCTGTGGCTTGACTTTCGTATCTTGTTCGCTTACGCTCCATTTTCAGGGCGAAGAAACGGAGTAAACGGGTCTCCGGAGCGACTATGCAACCACTGACCAAGCGCCAGCGCGAGATTCTCGATTACCTGAACGAGTTCATCCAGCAGCACGGCTACGCGCCGAGCCTCGAGGAGATCGGCGAACGCTTCAGCCTGTCATCGCTGGCGACGGTGCACAAGCATCTCACCAACCTGCAGGAAAAAGGCTTCATCCGACGCGCGTGGAATCGCAGTCGGTCGGTCGAGCTCCTGCCCAGCCGCTCTGGCGGCCGCGCCATCGAGCTACCGATGCTTGGCTATGTCGCTGCCGGCATGCCGATCGAGGCCGTGGCCGGCAATGAAACCATCAGCGTGCCCGATTCGCTTGTCACCGGTAAGCGCGATACCTACGTGCTGCGCGTCCGCGGCGAGTCGATGATCGACGAGCAGATTCGCGACGGGGACTGGGTCGTCGTCGAGGATCGGAAGACCGCCGACAACGGCGAAATGGTGATTGCGCTCGTCGACGGCCAGGACGTAACGCTCAAGAAGTTCTACAAGGAAAGCAACCGCATCCGGCTGCAACCCGCCAACCCCACCATGCAGCCGATTTATGTGGATCCGGACGGCATCCAGATTCAGGGTGTGGTCGTGGGTGTGATGCGCAAGTACTAGATAGGTTAGAGTGGTCGGTCAGGCCCACACATGACTGACCGCAAACAGATCAACTTCACCATCGCCCCCGAGGACGGTGGCAACGAGCCGCGCACCTACGCCAACTTCTGCGCGGTGAACCATACCCCGTTCGACTTCACGCTCACGTTCTGTGAAGTCATGCCGCTCTCCGAAAAAGAGATTCGCGACGCCGAGTCGGATCACATCGTGCGCGCGCCGATTCGCGCGCGGCTCGTGTTGCCCGTGCAATTCATCCCGACGCTGATCGCGGCGCTGCAGGAGAACATGCGCATCTTTTCGGAATCGCATCAGCCGCCGCAACCGGCGCCGCCGGTACCGACAGTGCCTTCCGGGCCTTCTGGCAAAGGCCCCGTCCATTAGACGTGAAGCCTCCCGCAGCCGTTACGCGGATCTTCGACGCGCTCGATCGGCATCACCCCAACGCCGACACTGAGCTCGTTCATCGAAACGCCTTCGAGCTGCTGGTGGCGACGATCCTCTCCGCGCAGTCCACCGACGCGCGCGTCAACATCGTCACGCCGGCGCTGTTCGATCGGTATCCCGACGCGTCCGCGCTCGCCGCCGCCAGGACGCCCGAGCTCGAGAAAATGATTCTCTCGACCGGCTTCTTCCGTCAGAAATCGAAATCGCTGATCGGCATGGCGACGATGCTCGTCGAGGAGCACGGCGGACAGGTGCCCGCCGACATGGACCAATTGACGAAGCTGCCAGGCGTCGGCAGAAAGACCGCGAACGTCGTGCTCGGCCATGCGCTCGGAGTTCCCGGGCTGCCGGTCGATCGCCACGTGCTGCGCGTCGCCAATCGCATCGGGCTCGTCAAGAACGACGACCCGATCAAGGTCGAGGCCCAGCTTTGCGAGATGCTTCCGCCGGAGCGATGGACGCGCGCATCAGACGCACTGATTCTTCACGGCCGGCGCATCTGCAGGCCGAAGCCGCTTTGCCCGCGCTGCAATGTGCGGCCCGATTGCGATTTCTATCGGCTTGGATTTACGACCAAACCAATCAAGTTGAAGGCTGCCGCGAAGGCTGTGAAAAGGGCGACCGCCGCGAAAAAGAAGAAGAGGCGGCGGTGACGCGCGAATACTTCCGCCAGCTCGTCGAGGAAGCGATCGACACCATCCCGCTGAAGTTCGCCCGCCAGGTGCGCAACCTCGCGATCGTGATCGAAGACGAGCCCTCGGACGATCTCCTCGACGAGATGGACATCGATGACGACAGCGTCCTGCTCGGCCTCTACCAGGGCACGCCGCTCAACGAGCGCGGCTGGGGCTACGGCAATACGCTGCCCGATCGCATCACGCTCTTCCAGAACACGATTGAAGACGAGTGCGACGATGACGAGGACGAGATCATCATCGCGATCGGCGAAACGCTGATCCACGAGCTCGGGCATTACTTCGGGCTGAGCGAAGACGAGATCATGGCGATCGAAGAGCGCTACTGGCGCGGCGAGCCCGATCCCGCCGACATCGAGGAATTGGGTGAAGACGCGCCGCAGCCGCCGGAGCCCGAGGAGTGAGAGCCCGGAAACGGTTCGCGCAGCATTTTCTTGAAAGCACCTGGGTCGCGAAGCTCGTCACCGCCGTCGCGGCAGCGCCCGACGATGCCATCCTCGAGATCGGTCCCGGCAAGGGCGCGATCACGCGGCCCCTCGCTGCGCAGGTCCGCCGGTTGCTCGCCATCGAGATCGATCGCGATCTTGCCGCCGATCTCGAATCTGCCGCCCTGCCCAACGTCACCGTGGTCACGAGCGATGTGCTGACGGTGGATCTGGCGCCGATCCTCACCGATTGGCTCGGCGCCCCGCCAGGGCCCGCGAACCAGATCCGAATCGTCGGCAATCTTCCCTACAACATCTCGTCGCCAATCCTGTTTGCGCTGCTCGATCTCGCGGCGCGGACCCACGGCGTCCGCGACGCGATGTTGATGCTGCAAAAGGAAGTTGCGGATCGCCTGGTCGCC
>Ga0111538_10008731_pt1 | contig 13580 bp, 6 predicted proteins | sample SoiMethybrSBSTD1_FD_79669 | JGI IMG/M metagenome (GOLD analysis project Ga0111538, IMG submission 79669) | Bulk soil microbial communities from a Populus tree surrounding site in Tennessee, USA - Soil MetaG P. TD hybrid SBSTD1 (version 2)... | ecosystem: Environmental > Terrestrial > Soil > Tree...
CCGTCTCGCCGTCGCCTTCGGGCATCTTGGTCCACCCCACCGACGGGATGATCTGGCCGGCGTTCGCGGCCGGCACCATGACCAGCGCGAGCCCGGTCGCGAGCAGCGCTGCGACGAGTGAACATTCCAGCATCCTTGCTGCATTCTTATGGGACACGCGGGACATGCCATCCTCCTCGATTCCTTCCGCTGCGCCGCGGACGCGGTCGCGACGAAAGGGGGTGCGGGCCGGGAAAGCATGTAGCCCGGCCCGCGGGGGGTGGACCCCGGGGGCGGTTCGCGTGTCCCCGCGAGGTCGGGCCCGTATGCGTGCACGCCGCGTGCCGCGGCTCGCTCCCGCCCGGGCAACCACTTAGCGGCGCAGATGACCCTGCCCGTGTGCCCCGATGCCGCAGCGTGTGGCATTTCGCAACGCCGCCCGGGGGATCGCCCGCCATGACCCTGGATCACTGCATTCGGCGTGCCGGCCACAATCCTCGCAGCACAACCGTCAGCGAACGCGCGTGAGCGGCTTGGCGTCGGTGGTGAACCAGAGCGGGCGGATCGTCACGCGCGGCGAGCCGCCGGCACTCGCGGGCTCGAGGCGCAACTCGGACCAGAGATTCCGCAGCAGGTACGCGTCGTCGCCCTGCGGGATGAGAGCGTCCAGCGGTTGGTGTCCGCGTTCGAGCACGAGGTGGCCACCGCGCCAGCGCAACGTGACCGCGTCGTCGCCGTACGGAAGCGCGCCGGGCTCCGGCTCGTACGTGCCGAGAAACGGCTCGACCCGCGAGGAATCCAGCTTCACGTCCGCGCGCCACCACGGCTTCGGCACGTCGCGGCCGCTCGCCATCGCGAGCAGGTCGGTGCCCACGTCGCCCACCATCCCGGCCGAATAGTCGTTGCACAGCACCACCACGTCGACGTCGTGCGTGAAATCGCGGCCCATGAACACGTTGTATCCGGGGCAGCGGCCCTGGAATGTGTACACGCTGTCGGGCGGGAACAGCGTGCGCCAGGTCTCGGCCTTGATCGGCCGGTCCGTGTACATCGCGCGCAGCAGCCGGTGCAGGTCGCCCGTCGTCGAGACCAGCGAGCCGCCGCCCGACTTGTTGGCCATCTGCTGGAACGGCGCCAACTCGAGCCCGTGGCGCCTGCTCGCGCTCGCGGCGTAGCCGTACGCCCGGTTCGGGACCAGCATGCCGTCGGCCTCCTCGACCGTGTGCGTGAGCCCGAGCGGCCGCAGCACGCGCTCGGCGAGCGCGTCGGCGTAGCTCTGGCCCGTCACCTTCTCGATCACCGCGGCGAGCAGGGCATAGCCGCCGTTGCTGTAGCGCCGTCGGCTGCCCGGGGAGAAGTCGAGCGGCGTCTTCGCGATCACCCGCACCAGGCTGTCGAGCGTGTTGGGCCCGCGGGCCTCCTCGTCGAACGGGATGCTGTTCAGGTTCGGGATGCCGGCGCGGTGGACGCGCAGCATTTCGATCGTGATCGAATCGCCGCGCGGGAAGCCGGGGAGGTAGCGCGAGAGCGGCGCATCGAGTGCCAGCCGGTCCTGTTCCACGAGGCTGCCGAGCAGCACCTGCGTGAACACCTTGGTGAGCGAAGCGATCCGGAACACCTGCGCCGGCGTGTTGCGCACGCCCAGCTCGACGTTGGCGAAGCCGTAACCCTTCTCGTAGAGCACGCGATCGCCGCGGGCCACGAGGACATTGCCCAGGAAGAGATCGAGGGCCACGTAGGGCTGGACGTAGGCGTCGATCCGGGCGCCCAGTTTCTGCGCGGCCGCGCCGCTCGCGAGCACGGGCAGATTGCCGCCCGGCGGTGGGGCGGCCGCCGCCACGACAGCAGGCGCCGCGACCAGCCACGATGCGATCAGCAGTCGCACACCCACCGCGTGCCTACTTCGCGTGCGGCGCGAGGATCTCGCTGACGTGGTCGCGCACGCCGTTGTCGCGGGCCAGCGCGGGATGGCGGCTGCCGTCCCGGTAGTCGAGGACGTAGGTCTTGTAGAACTCCTTGTTCTCGCACAGCAGCTCGACGCGGCCGCTGCGCGGGCTCGCGGCGATCGCGTCGCGCAGCACGTCGCTCGAGTACTTGCGGCCGTTCACGCCCACGAGCTTCATGTCGGGCGCGACGCCGGCGTCGTCGGCGGGCGAGTGGGGCACCACGTCGAGGATCTTGGCCTCCTTGTCGTCGACGCGGATGCCGAGCGTGTAGCCCTCTTCCACGGTCTTGTTCGCGACCTCGCGCGCCTTCTGGATCGGCCCCAGCGAGTCCTTCCAGGCGATCCGCCAGCCGCCGGCGGTGATGCCGTTCGTGGGCGCGTGTGCCTGCACGGTGTAGACGCGCTGGCGCAGGAAGCCGGCCCAGTCGTAGGGCCACGTCGCCTGCAGCGCGGCGATGACGTCGTTGAGCGTGTAGGGCTTCACCTCGGGGCCGTGGTTCGGGCCGCCGTGGAAGCGCTTGCAGAAGTCGTCGAGCGACTTCTGTCCCTTCGACAGGGTTCGTATCAGGACGTCGGCATCGAGCCAGAGCAGCAGGCCCTCGTCGTAGAAGTCGGTGCTGCGCCGGGCGTATTCCCACGAGTTGCGCGCTCCGTAGAGCAGCTGCGCCTCGGTGCCGGTGTCCACGAGCGGCCGCCACCCGCGGCCGCGGTGCGCCTCCATGTCGGCGGCGACGCTGGCGAGCGCATCGCGCGCTTCGTCCGGCGTGCGGATCCCGGAGCGCGCGGCGAGCACGAAACCCAGGTACTGCGTGAGGCCCTCGTAGACCCACAGCAGGTCGCCCTGCATCGGCGTGTGGAAGTCGCCGGTCGCGAGCCCCACGGGGCGGCGGAACTTGCCGTTCCACGAGTGCACGTACTCGTGCGAGAGCAGGTTCGAGTGGCTGCGCCGCAGGTCATCGTCGAGCCACCAGCGCTCGCGGCCGCGGTCGTCGCTCGACTGGTGGTGCTCGAGCCCGAAGTGCGCCGTGTGCTCGGAGAGCGTGATCAGGAAGTCGTAGTGGTGGAAGTGCTGCGTGCCAAACAGCCCGCGTGCCTCCCGCACCAGCGAGCGCATTGCTTCCACCTGGGAGTCGGGGATGTTCAGGCCCTCCTCCGAGTCGCACGCCATGCGCATCCGCACCGGCACGCTGTCGCCGGGCGCCAGCTCCACGGTCTTGAAGTAGCGCCCGCACAGCACCGGCGAGTCCACGAGCGTGGTGAACGTGCACGACCGGAACTTGATCGTGGCGCCGCTCGCGGGGCCGGACTCGAGCGCGGTGCCGTGCTGCCAGTGGTCGGGCAGCGTGAGCGAGGCCTCGCAGCGGAGCGCGTCCGACTTGCCGCCGGTGGGGTAGAACGCCACCTCGTTCCAGGACAGGAGCAGCAGGTTGGGCGTCGCGCACGCGGCCGAGGTGAAGCCCTCGGTGCCGTTGTCCAACAGGAAGTCGAACGCCACCTCCACGCTCTTGGCGCCGCTCGGCACGTCCACGCGGATGGTCTGCATGTCGACCAGGTCGCGGCGCCACGGCACCACCTTGCCGCCCGCGCGCACCACCAGGCCCGAGACGTCCACGGTGGGCCCCGTGGGACCGTGCTCGCCGGGGATCCAACGCGGATAGGAGAGCGACACCGTGCCCGAGCGCCCGGGGAACGACTGCGTCACGTGGAGCAGTCCACGCGCGACCTCGCGTGCGTCCACGTTCACGGTGAAATCGACGGCGGCGAATGCGGGGGCCGCGGCGAGCGTGCACAGCAGCGCGGCGAGTGCGGGGACGCGAATGCGGGGCGACATGTCGGCCTCCGGGGACGATGGCGTGGGTGCGCGAAGAGCGCACACGGTACCGTGCTAGAGTCGCGCGCGCGAGCACGAAGCGACCGCCGCACACGAGTGGAGCGTCTCATGACCACCGCGCCCGAACCCGCGCCCCGCACCCTGCCGCCCATGCAGGACACGGGCGCCGGGGCCGCGCGCGGCGCCATGCTCGCGATCCTCGCGGCGACCGTGCTCGTGCACGTGCCGGCGATGGGGCGCTACGGCTGGTTCCGGGACGAGCTCTACTACGTCTCCTGCGCCAAGCGCCTGGCCTGGGGCTACGTGGACCAGCCACCGCTCTCGATCGCGCTGCTCGCGGCGTGGCGCGCGATCGTTGGGGACTCGCTCGTCGGCATGCGCGTGGTCCCGCTCGTCGCACACCTCGTCACCGTGTGGCTCACGATGCGGCTCGCGCGAACGCTCGGCGGCGGGACGTTCGCGCAGCTGCTGGCCGGCGTCGGGGCGCTCACGTCGCTCGTCTATCTCGGCGCCAGCCACTACTACTCGATGAACGCGCTCGACATCGTGCTCTGGCTGCTCGCGGCGGTGGCGCTCCTGAACGCGTTGGCGGCACCCGCTGCCGGCGCGCGGCTCGGCGATTGGGCGTGGGTCGGCGTCGCCGTGGGCGCGGGGCTTCTCAACAAGCTCAGCATGCTCTGGTGCGCCGGCGGGCTGCTGCTCGGCGTGCTGGTGAGTCGCCGGCGCCGGGTGCTGGCGACGCCGGGGCCCTGGCTCGCGGGCGCGATCGCGGCGGCGATGTTCGCGCCGCACGTCCTCTGGCAGGCGGCGCACGGCTGGCCGACGCTCGAGTTCATGCACAACGCCACCGCGCACAAGATGGTCGCAGCCTCGCTCCCCGGGTTTCTCGTCGGGCAGGTGCTGGCCATGAACCCGCTCGCGTTGCCGATCTGGCTCGCGGGGCTCGTGCGCGGGCTGCGCGGCCGCGGCGGCGATCCGGGGCTGGTGCTCGCGGTCCAGTACGTTGCGGTGTTCGGGCTGCTCATGCTCGTGCGCACGGCGCGCGCCGACTACCTGGCGCCGGCGTACCCGGGCCTGATCGCGCTCGGCGGCGTGGCGCTCGAGCAGGCCACGTCGAAGCCCGGGCGGGGCGGATGGCGCATGGCCGCGGTGGCGCTGCCGGCCGCGAGCATGCTCGCGCTGTTGCCGTTCGCGCTGCCCGTGCTCTGCGTCGACACGTTCATCCGCTACCAGGCCGTACTCGGGCGCAGGCCCGCGGTGGAGGAACACCACCGGATGGGCGTGCTGCAGCAGCACTATGCCGACATGTTCGGCTGGCCCGAGTTCGCGGACTCGGTCGCCCGCGTGGCGGGTACGCTCACGCCCGAGGAGCGCGCCCGTGCGATCGTGATCGTGGACAACTACGGCGAGGCGGGCGCGCTCGAGATGTTCGGTCGCGGCCGGCTACCGCGCATCGCCAGCCAGCACAACACCTGGTACCTGTGGGGCCCGCCCGCGTGGGATCGCTCCGTGGCGCTGTTCGTGGGGCGCGACAGCGCCGAGGTCGCGGAGGAATGCGACTCCGTGCGGGTGGAGGGCCTCGCGGGGCACCCGCTGGCGATGCCGTACGAACGCGGGATGCCGATCGTGATCGCGCGCCACTTCCGCCCCGACCTTGGCGTGGCGTGGAGGCGCGGCAAGCACTACGAGTGAGGACGCGCCGCGGCGTGGGGCGGCGCTACGGGCGCTGCTTCGACGTGCTCGCGGGGCCCGGCGGCGCGGGGGGCGGCGTCACCGGCAGCGGCACCAGGTAGCTCTCCGGCACCGGGTGCAGCGCACGCGCGATCGGGTGCAGGTCCTGCTCGGGATCGCGCCACGGCGAGCGGCGGAAGAACCAGTCGGAGCGCGCATTCGAATCCTTCGCGAACGCCGAGTCGGACTGCACCTTGGCGCGGAAGTCGGCGGCGAGCTTCGGGTCGTGCGCCATCATCGCGCGCGCCATGGGCTCCACGACGTAATCGGCGCCGTACTCCTTCTTCTGGAACACGGTGAGGAAGAAACCCCACGCCATGAAGCCGTCGGGCGACTGCGCCTCGAGCAGCGTCGCCACCAGCGCCCCGCCGCGCTGGTCGAGCGGCACCCACGCGTCGCCGGCGCGGAACGCGCGGAGCTGCCGCTCGTTCGAGGCCGCGGTCACGCGCACGTTCGTGCGCCCCTCGTAGGGCTCGGAGCCGAACGCGCGCCCGGTGATGCGCGTCATCTCCACGGTGTCGCTCCACGCGCGCGACAGCCGCCGCGTGCGGATGCCGTGCAGCGCCAGCCGGTCGAGGACGTCGGTGAACTCCTGGCGCACGACGTAGCCGCCCTCGGGCAGCCGCACGGAGAGCTGCGGGATGGTCTCGCGATACATCATCACGGTCGTGTCCCACGGCGTGCTCGAGTAGCGCGGGACCCGCGAGCCGGTGACGTCGCTGGAGTCCCACGTGGTCTGCACGCCCTTCCACGCGAACGGCACGCCGCGGTCGCTGAGCGCGGTCCCGAGAACGAGCAGGCGCTTGGCGGGGTCCTTCTCGCGCGCGCGGGCCAGGGTGGCGGCCTCGGCGTCGCGCACGGCGTCGAGCAGCGCGCGGGGGTGGGCGTGGATCTCCTCGAGCACGGAGAGCATCAGGTCGTACGTCGCCTTCACGCGCGAGCCGTAGGGTTTCAACATGTGCGTCTCGACCAGCAACGCGGCGCGTGCCTGGAGCGGCGGGTAGCCGGTGGAGAAGCGCGGCAGGCTGTTGTTGTACTCGATCCCGCCGCGCGGGTCGTTGCCGGTCTTGAAGTCGAGGTAGGGCGCGACCAGGTGCGCGCGCTCGCTCAGCCGCTGCACCATGCCCTTCTCGATCGCCTCGGCGTACCAGCGGTCGAGTGACGGCGGCACGCCGGCGCCGTGGTTCGTGGCGTACGTGACGTCGTAGCGGTAGTCGGCGCCGTCGGTGGTGTGGTTGTCGATCAGCAGCTCCGGCCACCACTTCGTGTACACGTTGCCGATCAGGGCGCGCATCTCGGGCGCGTCGAGCTTCGTGTAATCGCGGTTCAGGTTGAGCCCGATCGGCGTGTGCCGCCAGCCCATCTCGTCGGGGCCGTTCTGGTTGATGCGGTTCCAGTGGCTGCGCCGCTCGGCCGCGTCGGCCGAGAACAGCGGCAACACGAGCAGCACGACCGAGTCGAGCAGCGCGTCGTTGCGGTGGAGCGCCGCCAGGTCGCGCAGGAGCATGAGCGAGGCGTCCTTGCCCTCGATCTCGCCCGAGTGGATGCCGTTCTGGATCAGCACGACGGGCTTGCCCAGCGCGTGCGCCGTCTCGGGCGTGAACGCGCGGTCCTTGGACAGGATCAGCATCGGCAGCTCGCGCCCCTGCCCGGTGCGGCCGATGATCTCGAGCTTGACCCAGCGCGAACCGGCCTCGAGCGAGCGGCAGTAGCGCATCATCTCGTCGTAGTCCGACGTCTGCTTCCACTGCGTGCGCTCGGCGCGCGTGAGCCAGATGCGCGGAATCGAGGCGTCGATCGGCGGGTCGGGCGCCAGCTGCGCCGAGCCGCCGGTGAGCACCGCCTTCACGGTGGAATCCGGCGTCCACTGCGCGGGCCGGGTGAGCCGCAACTGGGCGTGCGCGGGGGCGGCGAGCGCGGCGATCGCCGCGGCGAGCGCGGCGAAGCGGAGCACGGTGGGGCGGGACATAGCGGGGGAGCGTAGCAGAAGCGCCTGCGCTGCGAGCGCGGGCCGCTCGGTTCGCGGCGTGTCCCCGCGCCGTCGCGGCGTGTCCCCGCGCTGCCGCGGCTCTCGACCGCGACGAGTGCCGCCCCGCGCGACTACTTCTTCTTGTACCCGAACTTCTGCCCGCCGATCGTGGCTTCGTACATCAGGCCGCCCTTCGTGGCGGTGAACACGGCCATGCCCTTCTGGTAGCTGCCCGCGGTCCTCGTGTTCTTGGAACTGGTGCCCGCGCTCGCGCCCGTGCCCCCGGTGCCGGCCTCGGCCGAGGCGCCGGCCGTGATCGCCACCGCGCTCGCCTGCGCGCCGAATTCGAAGTTGCCGCTCGTGAACTCGTCGTAGGCGCGCTTGTCCTGGAAGAAGATGATCTGGCTGTAGGCCTGGCCGCCGAACTGGAAGCCCACCGTGACCTGCGTCAGGGTCGCAACACCGGTGCGCCAGCCCTGCGCGTACACGTGCCCCGTGCCGCGCGCGCCGCCGATGCCGATGCCGCCCTTGCCGATCGTCGGGAACACGGCGTAGCCGTAGCAGTTCCCGAAGAACCCGGCGCTCTCGCCCGCGTTCCGGAACGTCTTGATCGCATCGTCGTACTTGTCGGCGCGCGCCGCGGTGGGCGCGAGCGTGAGCGCGAGGAGCATGAGGGTGAGCAACCGGCTCGAGCGTGCGTTCATGATGGGCTCCCGGGTCCGTGGGATGTGGGGCTGTAATCAGGCTCGCAGCCTACCCCACGCGCAGGGTCGGTGGCCCGCCGGCCGGTCGATGCCATCGCGTTGCGACGTTCACCGCGCACTCGGCCGCGCCCACACCGGCTCCAGCATCAGCTCCAGCGTGAGCGCCGTGGCGAATCAGCGCAGCAGCACCAGGCGACGCGTCAGCCGAGTGCCCATGTGGTCCATCATCAGGAAGTACAAACCCGGGGGCGCTCGCTTCCCGGCGCCGTTCATCCCGTCCCATCGCACCTCGTGCGGTCCCGCCGCAGCTTGCCCGCTGTAGATCGTCCGCACGAGCGCGCCGGAAGCCGAAAACACCGCCACATTCGTGGGTCCCGCCTCCGGAACGCCGAACTCGACCACCGCTTCGCCGCGGGCCGGATTCGATTTCATCACCAGCGTGCGCGGGCCGAAGTCGGGGTTGAAGTCTTTCGGGCTGGTCGCCGATCCGTAGCCATTGGCCACGATCACCGGCCCCGGCGTGAACCCCGAGGGCACGGTGACGTCAATCTGGGTCTTCGTGGAATTGATCCTGTATTGCGGCGCGTCGGTTCCATTGAAGCTCACGCTGAAGACGGGCGTGGGATCATTCTCGTCGTACGGGTGAGAGGTCGAGAACAGGCGGCCCGCGATCCTCACGTTGGTGCCCGGCAGGGCGGCTGCAGGCGAAACGCTGAGCACCTTGGGGAAGAATGTCGTGTCTGCGCAGCGGGTACTCTCCCAGCCTGCCACCCTCGCCTCGCGCACGGCGGTGATGGTCGTGGACGGAAGCCCGTTGCCCTGGGTCAACACGATGTAGTCGAGCCTCAAGCAGACCGGCAAGCTGCACCCGGCGCACGCACCCGCTCCAACCGTGTTCCGGCGATCGAGGATGAGCTTCATCCCGTAGTACTCGATGCCGGGGAGGACCTGGCCCGGCTGCGTCGGTGACCTGGTGGCCATGCCGATGATGCGGGCCCTGTTGGGCACGCTGTCGGGGTAGAGACGGACGGTCGCGCCGCTGGCGGACGTGCTCGACCACGGATCGCGACCGGAGAATGGGCCGCCCGCAAAGTCGATGGAAGCGCGGAGCGCCCGGTCGCATCCGCCCTCCGACCTCGGTGCGAGGCGCCACCAGGGTGGCAGCGAGTCAGCTCCCGCCTGCGCCACGATGTGGAGCTCGATCCCGCTGAACGCGTTGAGGCTGTCCGGCGAGACGAAGCTCACGATGAGGGTGTCGGCGCCGGCGTTCGAGTTGCACGCAAAGACGCGGGCGGGAGTGCCCCACGGCGGAATATCGCCCCAGCTGAGGTTCAGTCCAGGCTGAAGCGGTGGAGCAAAGGCGCCGGTCTCGCTGATCGGACCGTTCATCGTCACCGAGGAGAGGGGGTTCAGGCCCGAATAAGACCCTTGCCCGCTCCCCGTCCAGCCGACGAACAACCGCCCAGGGTTGGGGGTGGCGCCGATCGGAACCACCACCCCGGAGTCTCGGAAACCGCTGCCGGGACTCACGACGCCCCCCGACCCGCCGCGCATCGTCAGCATGTACTGGGTCGTGAAACTGGCCGTGAACGTGGTGTCCGTCGTCGGCGCGACGTTGTGCGAAACCGCGCCGCCATCGCTCCAGTTGGACCAGAGGTACTGGGTCCCCACCGGCCCCGCCTGCGGAGAGGTCGCTGAAACGGAGTGTATGGAGCCGAACGCCCACGTGAATGTATGCGCGCCGATAAATGGCGCGCCGTCCACCGTGAACGAGGTGCCCGACTGACGGGTACGAACCGTGGCCGACACGGCGGCGGAGAAGGTCCCGCTCTCGCTGATCGGGCCCCTCATGGTCACCGCGGCGGGGTTGTTCCGTCCGGTGTAGCTCCCCGTTCCGCTTCCGGCCCAGCCGGTGAAAGTCTTGCCGGCATCCGGAGTGGCCCTGATCGAGACCACGCTCCCGGCGTCCTGGAACCCGCTCGCAGGGCTGACGGTGCCCCCCGCTCCGGCGCTCGTCGTGAGCATGTGCTGGGTCGCGAAGCTGGCATTGATGGTGATGTTCGATGTGGGCCTCACGGTATGCGAGATCGCACCGCCGTCGCTCCATGAGGCCCATAGATACTGAGTCCCCGCCGGCCCCGCCTGCGGAGAGGACGTGGCAATGGTGTGCGTGGAAGCGAAGGCCCAGTAGAACGTCTGGGAGGTGGTGAACTGTACACCGTCCACAGTGAACGACAGCCCCGGCCGCGACGTGTTCACGAGCACCGAGACGTTGGACGGGGGAACGCTCACGAACTGAACACCGGTGAGATCCGCCGACGTACCCGAAGGAACCTGGGTCCAGTTCGTCCCTCCATCGGTGGTCCTCAGCACGGTGCCGCCGAGGCCCACCGCCCAGCCGGCCGACGAGTCGATGAAGTGGACCCCCTTCAGATCGGCGCTCACCGGGTGCTGTTCGGTCCAGCTCCCGCCGCCGTTGGTCGTCTTCAGGATCGCGCCCGCGGAGCCCACGACCCAACCCGTGTCCGCGTCGGCGAACCGGACCGAATACAGGGACACCGACACCGGGTTCGAGTTCGTCCAGGTGGTGCCGCCGTCGGTGGTCCTTAGAATCGTTCCCAGCGTCCCGACGGCCCAACCCTTCGAGGCATTCTGAAAGTAGACGCCGTTGAGCACCGCGCCGGTGGGAAACGTGCTGGTCCATGTCGCCCCCGAGTCGACGCTCTTCAGCACGACGCCGTCGCCGACGATCCAACCGGTCGAGCCCACGAAGTACACGGCATTCAAGTCCGCCGCCGTCGGCCGCTGGGAGTTCCAGGTCGCACCGCCATCCGTCGTTCGAAGCACCGTGCCAGCGTCTCCGACCGCAACTCCCGTCGAGCTGGTCAGGAAGTGCAGGGAGTTCAGCGAGGCGCCCGTTGGCGTCGTGGAGTAGGTCGCACCACCGTCCGTCGTGTGCAGAACCAGACCCCCGCCGGCAGCCCAGCCGTTGTTGCCGTCGAGAAAGTAGAGCCCCCGAAGTGCCACCTCGGTGGGAGCGCTGTGGGACCAGGTGTTGCCGCCATCGAGCGACTTGATGATCGATCCCGTCGCCCCCACGGCCCACCCCTCGACCGCGGCGTCACCGATGATCTTCCGGTGCACGAACTGCTGCACGATGGCGTTGGAAAAGCGGCCGCCGTGGTGATCCAGGTCGGCCTGGAGCATCGCGTTCGCGAACTGCGACCAGTCGGGCACGGTGGGCAGGTAGACGAGCGACTCGAGCACGATCGAGTCGCTCGCCGCGCCGATCTGGCGGCGCAGGTCCCAGAGCCCCGACCCCAGGATCATGCCGTTCGCCCACGGACTCGAGAGACCGCCGCCGCCGTACGCGACCCGGTCGTAGTGCGCGTAGTCCCACGGCGGCGCCAGCTGATCCAGGCGCGTCACCCCGTCCGGGAAGGTGAGGTACGCCCACTCTCCGATCGCCGGGTCGCCGGTGAGCGCAGCGGTGAAATAGTCCGCGAGCCCTTCGTGCAGCGCGTTCGCCTCGCGGTGGGGGCCGCCGGGTTGGATGCCGAACCCGTAAAGCACGGCGTGAGTCAGCTCGTGGTAGACGATGTCGTGCGCGCGCGACGGCTCCCGGCAGAAGCCGGGGATCGGGCCGCCGAACGTGATGACGTTCTCGCTCGTGCGCGCGACCTCGGGATTCAGCGGGAAGTGCAAGCGCACGATCAACGAGTCCGGCGGGCCGGGGTAGCCCAGCGGGGCCAGGAAGTCGTGGAGATAGTGGTCCACGTGCCAGTACAGGTTCACCTGGTCGAATGCGGGGTTGTCGGGCGTGAGCCGGTAATCGTCGGGGTCGACCGGGACCACGGGCGGGTAGAGCGCATCGTCGATGCCAAACGTGTTCGAGCGCAGCGGCGGGCCCGGCAGCAGGCGCCGGAGCTCGAGTTCCGCGAGCGGTTGGCGCGGATCGGTCGGGTAGACGCGGCCCACGGCGTGGGCGATCCCGGCGTCCACGTCGAGCACGTCGCCGTTCACCGCGTCCACGATCGCAGTCCCTGGTGAGCCGTCGGAGCGAGTGAACGCCACGCTCCAAACCAGGTGATCGCCGTCGGCGCGGCGCTGGACTCCGAGCGTGGCCCGGGAGCCCGGCCGCTCGAGTGCGGTGCCCGTCGCGTCGGCGGCCCGGGCCACGGCCTGCTCGCGCGCGATCGCCGGCTCGCGCGGGGCCCCGAGCTCGCGGGCGAATCCCGCGGCGACGAACCGCAGCCGGCCCTCCCCGTCCACGATGGCGCGCGCGTCGGCGCCCACGACCGGAAGGCCCCGCCAGAACTGCCGGAGGAGCACGCGTCGTCCACCACCCGCCAAGGGCTCCTCGCGCTCCAGGCGCGCCTCGTCCACACCTGCTTGGAGCCCGAACGCCGCCGACTGGCTCGTCACCCAGGCCTGCGCGGCTGCCGCTGGCGAGACGCGGCCGCCAGCCAGCGCGAACGAGGCGCCGCGGACGATCAGCAGCGCGCCGGAAGCGGGATCGGTGACCAGCGTGGATCCGCTCGGCACCGATTCTGAAAGACGTTGTACGGCCAGCCTTGCCGCGGGTCCCGCCGCGGCGGCCGACGCAAGCGCGCACCCGAGGCCGAGAAGGCACCCGAGCGCCGCGGTCCTGTTGAGCATGGGACCTCGACCCGGTGCCCGGTCGTTGGCGGCATTCTGACCGCGAGGCGTGCACCGTGTCCATCGGGGAGTTCGGCCGAAGCCTAAATCGCACGGATTCCAACGGATGATCGTCGTTCCGACAACGATCCCCGTACGGATTCGCCACAGCGGCCACGTGGCGAGACATCAGGGTGAACCCCGCTGAGGACCAGCCGGTTCGAAATCTTGCCCGCTGGGGGCGAGATCTGCCCTTACGCCCCGACCGCCTGCGCCTGGGCGCTCCGCCGCCGCGTCTTCCTCGGCACGCGGTTCCAACTGCCGCCGGCGAGTGCGACCATGAGCGCCTTCTGGAGATGCAGCCGGTTCTCGGCCTGCTCCACCACCACGCTCTGCGGGCCGTCGATCACCTCGGGCGTCACCTCTTCGCCGCGGTGGGCGGGCAGGCAGTGCATGAACACGGCGTCGGGGCGTGCGGCGGCCATCATGCGCTCGTCGACGGTGTAGCCGCTGAACGCGATCCGCCGCCACTCGGCCTCCTGCTCCTGGCCCATGCTCGTCCACGTGTCGGTGTACACCATGTCCGCGCCGCGCACCGCCTCGTACGGGTCGCGCACGCGGCGCACGCCGGCTTTCGAATGGGCTTCGGCCGCGAGGAACAACCCCGCGTCGGGCTCGAATCCGTCGGGCACGGCCACGCGCAGCTTGAAGCCGAACAGCGTGCTCGCCTCGAGCCACGAGTGGAGCACGTTGTTGCCGTCGCCCACCCACGCGATCGTGATC
>Ga0111538_10008733_pt1 | contig 13580 bp, 12 predicted proteins | sample SoiMethybrSBSTD1_FD_79669 | JGI IMG/M metagenome (GOLD analysis project Ga0111538, IMG submission 79669) | Bulk soil microbial communities from a Populus tree surrounding site in Tennessee, USA - Soil MetaG P. TD hybrid SBSTD1 (version 2)... | ecosystem: Environmental > Terrestrial > Soil >...
AGGCGGGCCACCAGGCCCCTGCCGTCCGCCTCCACCTCCAGATGGCGGTTGCCGGGCGCCAGCAGGGCCCGGCCGGGCACGACGCGGTCGCCGTCGGCCGCCTCCTTCACCTCCAGGCGGCAGAGGTCGTCGAGCCGGTCGGCGAAGGCCCGCGTGAAGCCGGCCGGCATGTGCTGCACGATCACGATGCCGGGCGCCTCGGGCGGCAGGGCCTGCAGGATCTCGCGCAGGGCCTCGGTGCCGCCGGTCGACGCGCCCATGGCCACCACCGAAGCGGAGCCGCGGGCCCCGGCCCGCGCGCCGGGCCCGGGCGCGGGGACGGCCTCCGCGGGAGCCGCCCGCGCGGGCACGCGGGCCAGGGCCGCCCCGCGCACCGTCTCCTCGATCATGAGGGCCGAGTCGAGCAGGAAGCCCTGCAGCCCGACCTGCGGCTTGGCCACGATGGCCACCGCGCCCTCCTCCATGGCCCGCACGGCGTTGCGCGTGCCGGAGCCGACGGCCACGGAGCAGATGACCACCGGCAGCGGGTCCTCGGCCATGACCTTGCGCAGGAAGCTGAGGCCGTCCATGCGCGGCATCTCCAGGTCGAGCACGATCACGTCCGGCCGGCCCTGCTCCATCTTGCGCATGGCGATGAGGGGGTCGGACGCCGCCTCCACCTGCATGCCGGCCCGGCCCAGCACGGCCTGCAGCGCCTGCCGCACCACCGCCGAGTCGTCCACCACCAGGACGTGCAGGGCGCGCTCGCCGGCGCGCGGGCCGCCGGCGGTCAGGATCCGCCTCCGGCGCCCGCGGCCTTCTCCGCCGCGCGGTAGATGCCGGGCGCCACCGGACGCGCGGCCCCCGGCAGGCCGGCCATGCTCTCGGCGTGGCCCAGGAGGAGGGCGCCCCCGGGCGCGACCTGGGCCATGAGCTGCGGCAGCACGCGCGTGCGGGTGGCGCGGTCGAAGTAGATGAGGACGTTGCGGCAGAGCACGAGGTCGAACGGCCCGCCGGGGGTGAAGGGCTGGGCGTTCAGGTTGAAGGGCGCGAAGCGGACCACCGAGCGCAGCAGGGGGCCGGCCTTCATGCGCCCCTGCTGGGGGCCGGTGCCGCAGAGCATGAAGGCCTTCAGGTGGCGCTCCTCGATGTCGGCCGCCTTCTCGATGGGCCACAGCGCCGCCTCCGCCCGCCGCAGGGCCGCGGTGGAGAGGTCGGTGGCCAGCACGTCCACCCGCCATCCCGACCCGGGCGGAAAGCGGTCCAGCAGGGTCATGGCCAGCGAATACGGCTCCTCGCCGGTCGAGCAGGCGGCGCTCCAGGCCCGGATGGAGCGCGGGCGCCGCCCGGCGGCCGCGCTCCGCGCCCACTCGTCGAGGAGGCGCTCCTCGATGTACGCGAACTGGCGCGGCTCGCGGAAGAACCGGGTCTCGTTGGTGCAGACGCGGTTCAGCATCTCCTGCGTCTCGGCCGGGCCGCCCTCCTGCAGGTAGCGGCAGTAGTCGCGGAACGAGGCCAGGCCCAGCTCGCGCAGGCGGCGGGCCAGGCGGCCGGCGACCAGGGCGCGCTTGGACTCGGCCAGGTGGATGCCGGCCTCGCGGTACACGAGGTCGCGCAGCAGGCGGAACTCGGGGTCGCCCAAGGGCGCCGCGGCCGGCCCCGTCACCGTCCCCCGCCCTCCAGCGCCTGGCGCAGCTCCTCCATCGACACCATGGCCCGCACCTCGTCGGACGAGAACAGCACGCCCAGGTCGAGCACCAGCACGAAGCCGCCCTCCGAGCGCACGACGGCGGACAGGTGGTCGAGCCGGGCGCCGTGGGCGAAGGGCGGCGCCGGCAGCAGCTCCTCCGGTCCCACGTCGAGGACGCGGCTGGCCGCGTGCACCAGGAGGCCCAGCGTCACCACCGTGCCGCGGTACGGCCCGTCCGCCACCACCAGGCAGGTGAAGCGGTTCAGCTCCGTCTGCGGCCGCCCCAGCTTCAAGGCCAGGTCCACCACCGGCAGCGGGGCGCCGCGCAGCGAGGCCAGCCCGCGCACGAAGGCGGGCGCCGTGGTGACGGGCGCGACCTCGGTGCAGGGCACGATCTCGCGCACGCTGCCGAAGGGCACGGCGCACTCCAGGTCTCCCACCTGGAAGGTGAGGAGCTGCGTCATGGCGCGGCTAGAAGCGCCGGAAGTCCCGGTCGGCCGGCTCCCGCGCGGCCAGCCCGGGCAGGGCGGCCGGCACCGGCGCCGCGGGACGGCCCAGCGGCGCGCGCGCGCGGGCCGGGACCTCCCGCTCCGGAGCCGCGGCCGCCGACCGGAAGAAGCCGACCAGCGACTCGAGGGCGCCGGCCTGGGCCGCCATCTCCTCCGACGTGCTGGAGAGCTCCTCGGCCGCGGCCGAGTTCTGCTGCGTCACCTGGTCCATCTGCGCCATGGCCCGGCCCACCTGGGCCACGCCCGCGGCCTGCTCGCGCGAGGCCGCCGCCACCTCCTGCACCAGGTCGGCCGTGCGGCGGATCGAGGGCACCAGGTCGCCCAGGAGCCGGCCGGAGCGCTCGGCCACGGCCACGCTGGAGCCGGCCAGGGCGCCGATCTCCTTGGCCGCGGCCTGGCTGCGCTCGGCCAACCGCCGGACCTCGGCCGCCACCACGGCGAAGCCGCGGCCCTGGTCGCCGGCGCGGGCGGCCTCGATGGTGGCGTTGAGCGAGAGCAGGTTCGTCTGGTAGGCGATCTCCTCGATCACCGACACCCGCTCCGCGATGGTGCGCATGGCCGTGACCGTCTCCAGCACCGCGCGGCCGCTCTCGTCCGCGTCGCGCGCGCCCCGCGTGGCCACATCCTCCGTCTCGCGGCTGTTCTCGGCGTTCTGCGAGATGGAGGAGCTCATCTCCTCCAGGCTGGAGGTGGTCTCCTCCACGGACGCCGCCTGCTCGCTGGTGCCCTGGGCCAGGTTCTGGGCGAAGGACGACACCTGGGCGGCGGCGTTGGAGACGGCGCTGGCGCCCTCGCGCACCTCCGCGATCACCTCGGCCAGGCGGGCGCGCATGGTGGCCAGCGCGGTGCCGAAGGTGTCGGCCTCGGAGCGCGGCACCACCTCCACCGAGAGGTCGCCGGCCGCGATGGCGCCGGCCACGCCGGCCATCTCGCGCAGGTAGGCCACCATGCGCTGGATGGCCTCCAGGAGCTGGCCCACCTCGTCCCGCGAGCGCGCCCCCACCTCCACGTCGAGCTCGCCCCGGGCCAGCCGCTCCGCCACCTGCAGCGCGCCGGCCAGGGGCCGGGACAGGGCCCGCACCATCACGACCGACAGCGCGCCCAGGCCGGCCAGGCAGGCCAGCGTGACCAGGGCGTTGATCCAGAGCTCCGCGCGCTGGTTGGAGCGCGCGGCCGCGAAGGCGGCCGAGACCCCGACACGGTGGTGCTGGGTGGCCGCCTCCAGCCGCGCGCGCAGGTCGGTGTACTTCCCGCGCATCGATTCCAGGGCGGCGATCACGGATTCGTCGCGGCCGCCGGCGATGAGCCGCTGGCTGGTGGCGCGGGCCAGCGTGTAGTAGTCGAGGAAGGCCGCGCGCAGCGCCTCGCGCGCGGCCACGTCTTCGCCGGGTCCCCCGGCCATGGCGGCCGAGCGCACGAACTCGTCGCGCAGGCCGTCCGTCTCCGTCAGCTTGTCGAGGTCCTTGGCCGCCACCGCGTCCTGCAGTCCGCGCTGCACGGCGGCCAGGGTCTGCTGCTGGTCGCGGCTCGCCTCGAGGGCGGGATACCACCCGCGGTCGATGTCCTCGAAGAGGCGCTCGTTCCGGCGCCCGGTGACGAAGCCCAGCACCAGCAGCAGCGCCATGGCCGTCCCGGCCAGGGCCGGGAACAGCAGCATCTTCCGGCTGAACGGCCAATCCCTCAACATGCGCATCCTCGATCGCGAAAATGGCGCGCGCGCGGGCGCGCGCCGCCCGTCAGTTGACCGCCAGCTCCTTGACCGAGGCGCCCAGGTCGGCGCCGCCCGAGACGTAGCCCACCGCGTTCGGGTTGGAGCGCACGAAGCTCAGCACGTCGGCGTCGGAGCCCTTCTCCACCGGCGGCACCGCGCGGCCGCTGAAGATGGCCTGCTGCCAGAAGCTCTCCACCGTGGCCACGTCGCGGCCCAGCACGGCCTTGGTGAAGGCCTTGCGCACGGCGGATTCCCTGGACTGGTCGACCGGCTGCACGGGCTGCGCGCCTCCGGGCCAGGTGGTCGTCTTCTTCAGGAAGAGGCGGGCCACCTCGTCGCGGGTCATGCTGGAGGCGCCGTTGGCGCTGTTCACCACCACCTTGAAGGCGGGAGCGGCCGGCGCCTCTGCGGCGGCCAGCAGCAGGCCGCCGGCCAGGAGCAGGGAAAGGAACGTCGTTCGTCGCATCACTGTCTCTCCTCGCTCAGAACGAGAACTGGACGCCGGCCAGGAAGGCGCTGGTCCTGGGCTCGAGCGTGCCGGCGGCGGCAGCCTCGGCCAGGGTGTCGAGCGGCGGGACCGCGAAGCGGTTGCCGTCCACGTGGTGGTACGAGGCCTTCATCACGAAGGACGGGCTCCACCAGTAGTTGAGACCCGCCACCCACTCCTCGTGCTCGAGCAGGCTGGGCGCGTCCACCACCGCCGGCCCGGCGAACTCCGCCTTGAAGTGGCCATACTGGCCGGCCAGCTGCCAGTGCGCGCCCAGGCGGTAGGCGGCCTCCGCGTAGAAGCCGTCGGCCTTCTCGTCGTCCTGCACGGTCTCGTGCACGAACTCGCTGCGCAGCGACCAGGGGCCGTCCAGGTATTCGACCTGGGCCCCCAGGCCGTGCCGCCGCGCGGAGCCGATCTCGTGGCCGATGTAGCCCGAGCCCCCGAAGGTCAGGCCGCGCAGCGGCGTCTGCACCACCGCCCTCGCCCCCAGCATGTCGCGCGTGCGCTCCAGCTCCTCGGGCTCGTCGAACTCCTCGCCCAGCAGCACCGCCTCCGGCGGTGCGAACTCCTCGAGCTCCTGGCCTCCGCCGTACACGTCGTAGTTCAGCCCCCAGCCGCCGCGGCCCTCGAAGCTGCCCGTGAGGCCCACGCCCTTGTAGTTCTCGCCCACCAGGCCGGCCTTTCCGTAGACGGCCTGCGGCAGTTGCAGGAAGGGACGCAGCGTGCCCACGTCGAAGACCTCCGCCGAGATGCCGAAGGGCTGCTTCACCTTGCCCGCGCGCAGCTTGAGGCCCGACGAGAACGTCCATTCCGCGAAGGCGTAGTCGAACTCGATCTCGTTGGGCTCTTCCTCGTCCCGCCACTCCAGCTGGCCCACGACCCGCAGCTTGCTCGACACCTCGCCCACCGCGTTGAGGGCGAAGGAGGCGCTGTCGTAGCTGCCGTCCTCCTCCGCGCCCAGGTATTCGTTGCCGTCCGTGCGGCCATAGTTCCAGCTGCCGAAGCCGTGCAGGTGCACGCGCTCCGGCTGCTCCTGGGCCACCGCCGGCTGCGCGGCCATTCCGGCCAGGACCGCCAGGCCCCAAAACCATCGTCTCGACATGCGCCCGTTCCTCCTCACGGCTGGCTCCCAGCGCGGGCGCCACCGTCCACTGCCGCGGCGCCCATCGCCGCGGTCCGTCCGGCCAGGAAGGCCAACAGCTGCTCGACGTCGATCACCGGCACGAACCCGCCCTCGCGCGGGGCCAGGCCGCACACCAGCGCCGCCGGGACGCGGGTGCCGAACCCCGGGACCCCCTCCGCCGACGGGGCCAGGTCGCCGATCTCTCCCAGCGCGTCCGCGGCCAGGGCGAGCACCGTGCGCTCCGCCCCCGACCGCTCGTCCAGCACCACCAGGCAGCGCGGCTCGGCCGCGGCCGCCGCGCGCAGCCCGAGCACCACGCCCAGGTCGACGACGGGCACCACCGTGCCGCGCAGGTTCATGAGGCCGCGGAAGGCCGCCGGCGCCCCCGGGACGCGCGTGATCACGGCCCCGTCGAGGATCTCGCGCAGGGGCGCCACCGGCAGGGCCACCGTCTCGCTGGCCACGCGCAGGGTGAGGTGCAGCGGCGCGCTCACGCGGGATCCGCCGGAGGGGCGGCCGCCGTCTCCAGCCCGGCCATGGCCGCGGAGAGGAGCGCCGCCTCGTCGAGGATGAGCGCCACCTGGCCGTCGGCGAGGATGGTGGCCCCGGCCAGCCCGGGCAGGCCCTGCAGCAGCCGGCCCAGGGGCTTCACCACCGCCTCGCACTCGCCGATCACCTCGTCCACGGCCAGGCCCGCGCGGGCCGATCCGTGGCGCACCACCAGCACGTTCTCGCGCGCCTCCGGGCGGCCGCCCACGCCGAAGCGGTGGCGCAGGCGCAGGAAGGGCACCGCCTCGCCGCGCAGGGCGATCACGCCCGAGGCCTGCGCGGCCTCGGGGCCGGGCGCGTGGTCGAGGCACTCCACCACGCCGTCGGAGGCCACCACGAAGCGCTCCGCGCCCACCCTCACGCTGAAGCCGCGGATGACGGCCAGCGTGAGCGGGAGCTGGATGACCACGGTGGTGCCGGCGCCCTCTCGGCCCGCGATCGACACCGTCCCGCGCAGGGCCTCCACGTTGCGGCGCACCACGTCGAGGCCGATGCCGCGGCCGGAGATGTCGCTCACGCGCTCGGCGGTCGAGAACCCGGGCTCGAAGAGCAGCCTCTCCAGCTCCGCGTCGGTCAGGGCCGCGGCGTCCCGTCCCAGCGTCTCGGCCCGGGCCAGGATCCGCTCGCGGCTGAGGCCGCGCCCGTCGTCGCTGAGCTCGATGGCCACGCGGCCCAGGGCCCGGCGCGCGCGCAGGGTGATGCACCCCTCGGAGGGCTTGCCCTTCCGCCGGCGCTCCTCGGGCGGCTCGATGCCGTGGTCCACGGCGTTGCGCACCAGGTGGGTCAGGGGATCGGCGATGAGCTCGATGACGGAGGTGTCCACCTCCAGCTGCTCGCCCTCCAGCACCAGCCGCACGCGTTTGCCCTGGGCCGCGGCCAGGTCGCGCACCGTGCGGCCGAAGCGGCGGAACATCTGGGCCACGGGGACGGTGCGCACGCGGGCGATCTCCTCCTGCAGCTCGAGGAAGAGGCCGTCCACCTCGCGCTGCGCGTCGAGCAGGGCCTCGCGGGCCAGGCCTTCCGGCTGGCGCTGGAGGAGCGAGCCCAGCCGCCCGCGGGCGATCGAGATCTCACCGCCCAGGTTCACCATGCGGTCGAGCCGCTCGACGGGGACGCGCAGCGTGCGTCCGGCCGCCGCCGGCCGGGCCGCGGCTGCCGCCGCCACCGGCGCACCCGCCTCCGCCTCCGCCTCCGGGTCGGCCGCTCCGGCCAGCGTCTCCATCAGGGCCCGGTGCGCGGGCCGCATGGGCGCGGCCGGGTCCGCCACCGCGTCCGGGACCATCGACTTGAGGACGTCCATGGCCTGGAGCAGCAGCGTCACCACCGCCCCGCTGGCCTCCAGGCGCCGCGTGCGCACCAGGTCGAGCAGGTCCTCCAGGGCGTGCGTGAACTCCGCCGGCACCGGCAGCCCGAGCGACGCCGAGTTCCCCTTCAGCGTGTGGGCCACGCGGAAGATGCGGTTCAGCGTCTCGTCGTCCGCGGGCTCGGCCTCGAGGCGCACCAGGTCCTGCTCGGCCGCGGCCAGCCCCTCCTCGGCCTCGGCCAGGTAGCTGGCCAGGAGCAGCTCGCGGTCGGACGGGCTCTCCTCCATCAGAGGGCCCGCACCCAGGCGGCTCCGTCGTCGGTCTGGAAGAGCAGCTTGCGGCCGCGGCTGCCCTCGGTGTCGCGGGCCGTCACCGGGATGCCCTCCGCGTCGAGCACCTCCAGCGCGCGCGCCACGTTGCGAAAGCCGAGGGCCTCGGCCGCGCCGCGGCCGGGCGCGGTGCTGGCCCCCCCGAACACCTTGGCCTGCAGCGTCTGCCGGCGGGCCCCGAGCTGCAGCAGGCGGCCGATCAGGTCGCGCGTGGCCGGGCCGCCGAAGCGGTGGGGCGCGGGATCGCCCCCCGGCCCGAACGGCAGGATGAAGTGGTTGACGCCCCCCACGGCGGCCGCCGTGTCCCACAGGCAGACGGCGACGCAGGAGCCGAGGATCGTCGTCACCAGCGCGGGCGCCGGCGACGCGATCAGCTGGCCCGGGTGCAGGAAATGGGGGCGGCGCACACGGGCCGCGGGGCCCGTCTCCCCGGCCCCGCCGGGGAGGCAGAGCAGGTTCATCGAGCGGGGTTGCTCTCCGCCGCGCTCCGCCGCTCGGCGTGAAGGCGCGTGCAATAGAGGGCCATGCCGGCCTGGTTGGCCAGCAGCTCGAACAGCTCGCGGTCCACCTCGGCCAGCCCGCCCTTGTGCCCCAGGAGGCGGAAGAGCGCGATGGCTCCGGTCACCCGCCCCTCCAGCGTGATGGGGATGCAGGCGGTCAGCGTCGCTTCCCCCGGCCCCGGGGCCAGCGGAGGCTCGGCCTGCGACGCGATGAACTGCTGGCCCGAGGCCACGGCGCCGCCGATGAGGCCCGTGCCCAGCGGCACCTCGGCCAGCCCGCTCGCGTCCATGCCGAAGCTGCCGGCCAGGCGCAGCACGCCGGCGGCCTCGTCGAGCTCGAAGACCGCGGCCTCCTCGCAGCCCACCAGGTTGGCCAGGATCTCCTGGATGGCCAGCATCACCTCGGTCCGGTCCAGCGTGCCGTGCAGGCGGTAGCTGGCCACGTAGAGGTTGGCCAGCTCCGTGTTCTGGCGCTCGATGGCCCCGTAGGTGTCGGCGAAGCGCTGCGTGTCCGCCTGCACCGCCTGCAGCCGGCGGTGCAGCTCGCGCTGCTGGGCCTCCAGGCCGGCCACCGTGGCCTCCAGGTCGGCCACCCGCACGCGCATGCGCTCGTTTTCGGCCAGCAGCTCCTGCGAGTAGCGCAGGGTCTCGTCGTGCACCTTGCGCACATAACGGCCGCCCGGCTCGTCCTTCATGCGGCTACTCGCCAAGGAACTCGCGCACCTTGGCCAGCAGGGCGCCGGAGTCGATGGGCTTGGTCAGGTAGTCGTTGCAGCCGCTCTCGAAGCCGGCCTCCACGTTTTCGGCCTCGCCGCGGGTGGTGACCATGATGACGGGGATGGAGCGCGTGTCCTCGCGCCGGCGCAGCTCGCGCACGGCCTCGAACCCGCCAAGGCGCGGCATCATCACGTCCATCAGGATGAGGTCCGGCTTCTCAGCCAGCGCCTTGTCGACGGCCTCGGCTCCGTCGTTGGCCAGGATCGTCTGGTGCGCGGTCTGACGCAGGATCATCTGCTCCATGAGCAGCGCCGTGCGCGAGTCGTCCACCAGCAGGATCTTCTTCTTCGCCATCGTCCCCCTCGAGTACCCGCACCCCGTTTGCAAGGCCTCTGCCACCGCGGAACGGACGACGAGAGTTGAAGCAGGTCGCAGGGGCTCAGACAGATGCGGGTGGCGGGCGACGGCGCGACCGAAAGTCGGGGAGCCGGAGTCCCGGAGTCCGGATTCCTGGAGTCCGGAACGGGCGTATCATCCCGGCGGCGCCGGGCGCACGCCGGCACGAGAGGAAGCCCGCTGGCAGACGCTCGCGGCGACGACAAGCCTTCGGGCCCCAGCGTCCTGCTGGTCGAGGACGACGCACCCACCCGCGTTCTCATCGCGCGCGTGCTGGGCGCCAAGGGCTACCGCGTCCGCGAGGCCGGGACGCTCGCCGAGGCCGACGCCGTCCTGAAGGACGTGCTGCCCGACGTGGCCGTGCTCGACTTCTCCCTGCCCGACGGCGACGCCTTCGACCTCCTGCGCCGCCTGCGCCAGGACGACGCGCAGGTCCCGGTGGTGATGCTCACCGCCCACGCCTCGGTGGAGCTGGCCGTGCGCGCGGTCAAGGAAGGGGCGGAGCAGTTCCTGGTCAAGCCTCCCGACGTGCAGGCGCTGGCCCTCCTGCTGGAGCGCGTGCTCGACCACCAGCGCAGCCGGCAGGTGGCCGCCGTGCGCCAGGCGCGCCAGGGCCACCCCATCGACCCCTTCGCCGGCGAGAGCCCGAGCGTGCGCAAGCTGGCCGCCCAGGCCCGCCGCCTGGCCGGGGCCTCGCTGCCCGTGCTCATCCAGGGCGAGACCGGCACCGGCAAGGGCGTGCTGGCCCACTGGCTGCACCAGAACGGCCGCCGCGCGGACGAGGCCTTCGTCGACCTCAACTGCGCCGGCCTGGCCCCCGAGCTGCTGGAGAGCGAGCTCTTCGGCCACGAGCGGGGCGCGTTCACGGGCGCGGTGGCGGCCAAGTCGGGCCTCTTCGAGCTGGCCCACCGCGGCACCCTCTTCCTCGACGAGATGGGCGACATGGACCTGCGCGTGCAGCCCAAGCTCCTGAAGGTGATCGAGGAGCAGCGCTTCCGCCGCCTGGGCGGGATCCAGGAGCGGCAGGTGGACGTGCGCCTCATCTCGGCCACCCACCGCGACCTGGCCGCGCTGGTGCGCGACGGCCGCTTCCGCGAGGACCTCCTCTACCGCGCGGGCGCGGTGACGCTGGTGGTGCCGGCGCTGCGCGAGCGCGGGCGCGACGTGGTGGCCCTGGCCCGCAGCATCCTCGACCGCCTGGGCCCGTCCTTCGGCCGGCCGGGCGTGCGCCTCTCGGGCGCGGCCGAAGACGCGCTGGTGCGCCATGCCTGGCCCGGGAACCTGCGCGAGCTGCGCAACGTCCTGGAGCGCGCGCTGCTCTTCGGCGAAGGCGCAACGGTGGACGCCCACGAGCTGCCGGTGGCCGCGGAGCCGCAGGTCGCGTCCCCGCCGGCCGGCGACGTCACGCTGGCCGCGGCCGAGCGCCGCCACATCGAGTCGGTGCTGCACGCGGAAGGCCGCTCGGTGGAGCAGGCCGCCCGCGTGCTCGGCCTCTCACGCAGCGCGCTGTACGACCGCATCAGGAAACACGGCATCCGCTTGCCGCACCGCTAAAGGGGCCACTGCCCTACGAACGGGTACCGTGAACGTTCGTAGCGGAAGCGCGCGCAGCGCGCCCTCTTACCAGCGGGCTGTTGCGAATTCCGGCGCCGGTCTCGCGAAGTAGTAGCCCTGCAGCAGCTGGCAGCCGAGGTCGGCCAGCACGTCGCGCTGCTCGGCGCGCTCCACGCCCTCTGCCACCACCTGCATGCCCAGCTCCGCGCAGACCGAGCTGACGCCGCGGATGACGGCCTGGCGGGCCGGATGGCGGTCCACGCCGTCCACCAGCGCGCGGTCCAGCTTCACGAAGTCGGGCTCCACCACCGCCAGGCCCACCAGGCCCGCGTAGCCCGCGCCCAGGTCGTCGATGGCCAGCCGGTAGCCCATCGCGCGCAGGCGCTGCACCTGGAGGCGCAGGTCGGTGATCTCCTCGATCGGCGTGCGCTCGGTGATCTCCAGCACCAGCCGGGGGGCCAGGGCGGAGAAGGCCGTGTTGCGGTCGTAGAGGTCGGGGTCCTCGAAGTCGCGCGCGTGCACGTTCACGAAGAGCGGCACCTCGGCGGCCAGCCGCGGGGCGAGATCGGCCACGTGGCGGCGGATGGCCCGTCCCAGCTCGTGCAGGCGGCCCAGCTGCTCGGCCGCCCGCAGCAGCGCGGGCGCGCTGGCCAGCAGGGGCTCGTCCGAGCGCACCAGCGCCTCGTAGGCCCACACGCCGCGCGCCTTCACCGACATGATCGGCTGCCAGGCCAGCCACAGCCGCTCCAGGGCGGAGTCGAAGCGGGCGCCCAGGCTGAGCGGGGCCGCGGCCTCGGCCGCCGGCCCGGCCAGCGCGCCGGCCGCACGCTGCAGCCGGGCCAGCCGCCCCAGGTCGGCGGCCTGGCGCGCGATCTCCAGCAGCAGGGCCGAGTCCACCGGCTTGGTGAGGTAGCGGAAGGCGCCCTCGGCCACCGCCTCGATGGCCGTCTCCAGCGAGGGCCCGGCGGTGATGAGCACGATGGGCACGTCGCTGCCGCGGTGGCGGGCCGCGCGCAGCAGGTCCACGCCGCTCAGCTCGGGCATCTCGATGTCGGTGAGCAGGAAGTCGGGCGGCTGCGTGCGCAGGCGCTCCAGCGCCTGGGCCGCCCCCTCGCACACGTCCACCGACCAGTTGGCGGAGCGCAGGTACGACGCGTACAGGGTCCGCGCCACCGGATCGTCGTCCACCACCAGTGCACGCCGGAGGGTCTTCTCCAACTTGTCCAACTAGGCTCCGTCCTCTCGCACGGCCGGCGCTGCGGCCGGACGCGGCTTTCCGCCGGCCCCCGCCAGCTCCAGCTTCAGCAGCGGGCGCAGGCGGTCGATCTCGGCCTCCACCTGGCCCAGCACGGCGTCCAGGCCGGGCAGCGCGTCCGCCGCCGCCCGCTTCTCGACCTCGCCGCTCAGGTCCATCAGGTGCTTGAAGCCCAGGCTGCCCGACATGCCCTTGAGCCCGTGCGCGGCCGCGCGCAGGTCGGCCACCCGGCCGGCCCCCAGCGCGTCGCGCGCCGCCGCGGCCCGCTGGGGCGCGGCGTCCAGGAACAGCTCGATCAGCTCGGCCACGGTGTCGTCGCGGCGCGTGGAGGGCAGGCCGCGCAGCTGGCGCAGCGTGGCCAGCTCGTCGGCCGCCTCCACCGGGGCGGGCGCCGTGCGCGTGGCCGCGCCCAGCAGCGCGGCCAGCAGCGACCGCGGCTCGATGGGCTTGCTCAGGAAGTCGTCCATGCCCGCTTCCAGGCAGCGCTCGCGGTCGCCGGGCAGCGCGCTGGCCGTCATGGCGATGACGCGCGGCTGGGTCGAGAGCGGCAGCTCGCGGCGGATGCGGCGCGTGGCCTCCAGGCCGTCCATCCAGGGCATCTGCACGTCCATGAGGACCACGTCGTACATGCGCCGGCGCAGGGCGGCCAGGGCCTCGTGCGCGTCGCCGGCCACGTCCGCGGCCAGGCCCAGGCGCGAGAGCACGAGCCGCACCACCTTCTGGTTGACCGGCAGGTCCTCGACCACCAGCAGCCGCGGCAGGGCGCGGTCGGCCGGCCAGCGCGGCAGCGCGGCCCCGGCCGGCTCGTCCTCGCGCGCGCCGGGCGCGAGCAGGCGCACGGCCGCCCGCTCCAGGTCGCGGGCGCCGACGGGCTTGCGCAGGCCGTGTTCGCCCGCGGCCAGGGGCGCCTGCTGGTCGATGGGGCGGGTGACCAGCACGTGCGCGCCGTTCTGGCGGAGCTGGCGGCTCAGCGGCGGGGCCAGCGGCGCGTCCAGCAGCGCCAGCTCCGGAAAGCCCTCCTGGCGCAGCGCGTCTTCGGCCTCCTCCACGGTCGCCACCGCGCGCACCGAGAGGCCCAGCCGGGTCAGCGTCTCGCCGAGGATGCGGCGCCCGGTCGCATTGGCGTACGCGACCAGCGCCCGCCGCCCGGCGATTCCCTCGGGCACGGGGGCCGCGTCCAGGGCCAGCGCCTGCAGGCGGAGGGTGGCGTGGAACGTCGACCCGCAGCCGGGCCGCGAGTCGGCCCACACCGATCCGCCCATGCGCTCCACCAGGCCGCGGCAGATGGCCAGGCCCAGGCCGGTGCCGCCGTGGCGGCGGGTGGTGGACGGGTCCACCTGCGAGAAGGAGCGGAAGAGGCGGTCCATCTGCGCGGCCTCGATGCCGATGCCGGTGTCGCTCACGGCCACGTGGAAGAGCGACTCCGGGCTGGCCCACTCCTCCACCGACACCCGCACCAGCACCTCGCCCGCCT
>Ga0111538_10008734_pt1 | contig 13580 bp, 8 predicted proteins | sample SoiMethybrSBSTD1_FD_79669 | JGI IMG/M metagenome (GOLD analysis project Ga0111538, IMG submission 79669) | Bulk soil microbial communities from a Populus tree surrounding site in Tennessee, USA - Soil MetaG P. TD hybrid SBSTD1 (version 2)... | ecosystem: Environmental > Terrestrial > Soil > Tree...
ACTCGAAGCTTGTCGACGGGAACCTGGAGGCTCTCCATCGACCTGCGCGACGGCGTATCCCGGACCGTGCTGATCTCGCTCCGGTGAGCGCGATCCCGAGTAGCCGGTCCCGCGGAGCTCCGGGGCCGGCTCCGACGCGTTCCCCGGTGGCTCGCACCCGATCGCGCTTGAGCCAATCGTTGCGCAACGTCGAGCAGCCGCTTGCGCGAATTGCGCGGCGGCTTGCGCAATGACTCCGCGCGGTCCGCGCGCTCAACGGGGACGAAAGGTGGCACGGAGCGTGCTCCATATCGCCGTCGATGGAAGCGAACTACGAAAAGGCGAACGGGGTTTTTCGGAAGTGGCCAGAAAACGGCGCAGGCCCCGAGAGCGAATAATGGTACTCCGCGTAGAACCGCTGGACTTGATGCCGCCCGAGTCGTCGCGGCGAGCACAGGCGACGGACAGCGGAAGTTCGCTGCGAGGTTTGCGCCGATCGGATCTTCACCTCGGCGGCGAGCACTTAGTCGTGCTGAGTTACCTCTCGGGTGGCGAGTCGGTGCTGGCGAAGTTGTCCTCTGCCGAAGCCGCCGTGGCGCGGGCCGCCGCCGCCGGTTTCGGCAACGCCGAGATCGCCGCCCAGCGAGGTTGCTCGCGTTTCACCGTGCAAAACCAGCTCGCGAGCGCCTATAGAAAGCTCGGTGTTTACTCGCGTGCGGAGCTGACCGCGCTGCTGGCGCGTCAAGCGGCGGACGGCAAAGCCTACCTGATTGCGCGGGTCGACCTGCCGGAAGTGCGCTTGCTGACGCCGCGCGAACGCGCGGTCGTCGAGCTCGCCGCGCTCGGGCGCTCGAACAAGGCGATTGCGTACGAGCTCGGGCTCTCCGCGGGTACCGTGGGCAACTACCTGATGCGTGCCCAGCGCAAGCTCGGCGCCCGGTCGCGCGTGGCGCTGATTCGCATGTTCAATGTCCCCGCGGCCCCACAATGAGCTCTAGCCAAGCGGTTCGAGGCGGTCGATCTCCGGTATCAGACGCTCTGTCGCGAGCGAAGGCTCGGATCCATCCCGAGCCGCGAGCATCTGCCGGCAGAGCTCGTAAGTCGCGCGCGCCGAAGCGGCGTCGCCCTGGGTGATCCACAACCGGATCAGGCCCTGGTACGTAGCCTCCGAGTCCGGTTCGATTTCGAGCGCTTTGGCGAAACACTTCGCGCCTTCGTTGAAATGCTCCGACTGCGTCAAGGCCTCTCCGAAAGACTGAAGCGCGCGCAGGAAAGGAGCCGTCAATCGCTGTCGCGCGGCGAGCGTCCAGGGCTGGCTGGAATCGTCGCGCAGAAACGTGCCTCGATCGAGCGCGCACAGCTGATCCGCGAGCGCTCCGAGGCTTTCTTTCGCGGCGCTTTTGCTCGAGGTCACGATTGCCGCAAGCTTCTGCTCGAACTGCCAGGCATCGACCCAGACGCGGCGCGGGTCGAGGCCCAGCAAGCCGTCTTCGCGGCGAATCGCGTCATCGCCGATCAGCTTCCGCAAGCGGTGCAGGGTGGAAGTCAGCGCGTGGGCCGCCGCGGCGCCGACGGCATCCGGCCACAGCGCGTCCGTGAGCTTTTGCTCGCGCACGTTGCGGCCGCCGAACGCGATCAGCGCTTTGAGCAGCTCGATCGGTTTCTTCTGCGCCTTGCTGTGGAAGACCAGCGGCTCGTCGTCGATCAAGATCGCGAAGCGCCCGAGCGTGTAAACCTTGACGGGAAAAGGCCAGGTTTCGAGCTGGGCTCGTGGATCCGTGGGAAGCAGTTGACTACGGCGGATCACCTTGCGCACGAAATCGGGCCGGATGCCGCGCTCGAGAGCTCGCGCGTAGATTTGACTCGCGTGCTCCGGAAGCCAGTAGATCAGTAGCAGGGCCTGCGCCCGTTCCTGGTGCTCGATGCCACGGCGAAGAAATTCGTGAGCCGCCGCTTCGCTTTCATGGGCAAACGCGATCCGCGCGCGCGCGAGCAGCGCCCAGGCCATGAAAGTGATTTTTTCGCTGCGCTCGGCCATCGCACAGGCAAGGTCGGCGTGGGCCCGGGCGAGCTCTGCGTCGCCGTGATCGAGGCCGGCAGCGGCCAGCGCCAGGTGCGCCATCAATTCCAACGTGCCGGAGTGCACTTGTTTGGCGACCGCGAGCGCCTCGCGCGCATGCTGAATCGCGCCAACAGTGTCGCCCTCCAGGCGCCGGCGCCAAGCCGCTTGGGCGTGATAAAAGGGGCCGCGCAGGCTTGCCGTTTGCGCGCCCAAGCTTTTCAGCATGGCGTCCAACAAGGCGTCGCTCGCGGCGAGCTCCCGGCGCGTGAGCAGGCTGTACAGGGCATTGCCGTAAAGTGGTAATTCGAAGAAGTGCATTCCGCGCGGCTCGATCAGCGCCCGCGCTCGCCTCAACGCTTCGTCGACCTTGGCGTGCTGACAGGTGAGGCTCAGCACCAGGCATTCGGTGATGGAGGCGAAAAGCGCGGCTCCCGGCGGCGCGTCGCCTTCGCCCACGAGGCGCCGGTGCGTCTCGGCGATCGTTTGCGCCCTCGGAAGGTTTCCGCTTACACAGTAGACGTAGATCAGCCCCGCTCCCAGGCGGAGCCGGACCGGGAGACTTCCGAGCCGGCTCCAGGCCTCGAAACCGCGATCGGCCCACGCCAAGGCCCGCTGATCATCGACCAAGAACAGCGCCCAGACCGCGCCGCAAGCGACGCGACCTTCGAGCTCTGGGTCGGAAAGCGCGGCGCCGTGCTCCGTTAGGTCGCGATCGAGCCGCTCGACCCAGTGCGGGAGACCCTCGATCGTCAGCTGCGTGAAGAGGAACGCGTCGACGACGCCGCACCAGGCCAGAAACACTCCGCGCGCATCGTGGCGTGCTCGAAATTCCTCATAGGCGCGGCTGAAGAGCGGCTCACTCTGAGCGGGAGCGAACGACAGGTGCAGCGTGCCCCGCCAGTAGGTGAGCCACGGGTCGTCTGCGACGAGCTCCTGCGGCAAGGCGTCGAGCCACTCGTTGAGAACGCTGTAACGTCCCTGGGCGACGAGGGTTTCCGCCTCCTCGCGGATCAGCTGCGCCAGGTCGTCGAAAGCTTCGAGCTCGCGGTAGAGCGCGGCGGCGCCCTCGAAGCTCCGCTCGCGCGTCAGAATTTTCGCCGAGCGCGCCTTGATCGACCGGAGCTCTTCCGCCTCCAGCGTACTCGCGGCGCTGGCGCGCAGAAATGAGGAGAAAAGCGCGTGATACTCGAAACGCGGGGCGTCCCCCGGTCGCAGCGCCGTGAAGTAGTTGCGCCGGACCAGGTCTCGTAAAATCTCTTCCGCTGCCGGCTGCCCGCTCAGCTGCCGCGCCGCTTCCGTCGAAACCTCTGGGACGAAGGCCGTCCTCAGCAGAAGGTGTCGTGCTGGCTCGTCGAGCCGGGAGAAAACCTCCCCCGCGAAGTAGTCGAACAGACTCTGGGCCAGGTGATCCTCGAAGTGCACCGGACCTTCTGGCATCGGGGCCTCGAGCATCAGCATCAGGCCCGCTATCCAGCCGCCAGTGGCGCGATGGATTTGCTCGACCGAGGTGGTCGCCGGCGCGCCCCTGAGCTTCGCAATCGCGTGCGCTTCGTCCAAGGTCAGGCGTACTTCGGGCCAGCCGAGTGACACCAGATGCCCGTGCGCACGGAGCCGGGCAAAGGCCATGGGCGGCGCTTGCCGGCTCACGAAAACCGCATTTTGCTGAGGGCCCAGCTGTTCGATCAGAGTTCGCAAGGTCTGGTGGAGCTCGCCTTGCTCGCCGACTTCGTGAAGATCATCGAACACGAACACCACGTCGTGAGGGAGCCGCTGGCTCAGCACTTCGAAAAAGCGGCGCGTGAACGTTTCGAATCCACCCAGGTAATCGGGGGTGAACGCCGGTAACGCTGGCGAGTCGCTTTCGAAAACCCCGGCGGTCGCCACCGAGAGGTAGTAACAAAGCGTGGCGAGGTCGTTGTCTTCCGCGTCGACGCGGTAGAAAATTGCGGGCCGCTTTCGGGCTCGAAGCCAGTCGAGCACCAGCGTGGTTTTTCCGGCGCCGGGCGGAGCATCGATCCACACGGAGCGGCCTGCCTGCGTAGCGGCGTCGAGCACGGCCATCAAACGCGGCCGCGAGTGAACGGGCGGCAGACGCGGCGCGGTAACCTTCGGGGAAGTCTCCTTGATCGCGCTTTGCCCGCCGCCCGCGCCGGCAGCTCGTTCTGCCGCGCGGGGCGCGACGATAATTGGACCGGGCGCCATCCGGGTAGCTCGAATCGACTCTTAGCGCCTGGCCACCATGCTTGAAATAGGACTTTTTTCCGGCGCGTGCGCGCTTTCGCGCTTCCTCGCTTCGAAGCTCGAGCTATTGGCCTTTGGGGGTGACGGACACTGCCGCGGTTTGGCGCGCACGCCGAGCGGACGAACCCGCGTGCGATTCCGGGAAGCGGAAGCGGCGCGTGTCGGCCTCGCTCAGACCGGCGTTACGTTCGAAGGAGAACGCGGCCGCCTGCTCGTCCAGGCCTGCCAGCAAGCCGAAGCGCGCTGACAGGCGCGGGTTGTCCTCGATTCTCGCGCGATCGGCGGCCCTTACACCGTTCAATCCTTCCATGTTGATCAAGTAGCGATTGCCGATGACGGACAGCTCCCCGACGTGAGTCAGCTGCTCGAGCCCGTCGAGCGAGTAAAAACCATTGTCGTGGAGCGTCAGGCGCTCGAGCGAGCTCAGCCCGGAGAGGCCGCGCAACGAGCGCAGGTCGGGATTTTTGGCCACCACCACGGCATGCGCGTGCGACAGGCGCGAGAGCTGGCTGATGTCGTCCAGGTGTCGGTTGTTCGCCAGCGTCAAGGTTGCAACGGACTCGAGCGCTTCGAGTCCCTCGAGCGACTCGGCAACGGTGTTTTCGATCCGGAGCGCGCCGCCGACCTGGCGAACACGGTCGAGCGACGCCAGCGTGGTCACGTAGCTGACCTTCAGATCGCCCGAAATCGAGCTGCATCGTGCATAGGCGGCCAGCTGCTCGTCGCTCCGCACCTCTCCACCTTCGCAGGACGCGGCGAGCACTGGAGCGAGCGGCGGGCTCGTCTGTGACGTGCTCGAGCATGCACCCAGCAGCAAACAAGAAGCCAAAACCACCTTTTTCGAGACCATCGGATTCTCCCTTCGCTCCGTGGCGTTCAGCACGTCGCGTGCCAGCGCTTCGCGCGCAACGAGGTCGCCGTGGAGGCGGGCGCGCGTGCCGTCGAGCAAGGGTTGCGCTAGGCGTGTACTCGGGTTGAGACGCCGGTTGCTCAGCGCGCGATACGGTAACCTTGACCGGCGCGGAGCACGGCCAGCGGTTACTTTGGAGCGCGGTCACCGGCCGGCATCTGGGACGGGCTGGTCAATAGGAGTTTCTTCTCTGTTTCAGAGATTTCTCCGTCAACGGTCTTTCTCTCCTGCAATCCTTCAGTGTTGCTCGACTTCTGTGGACAGCTCGTGCTGAGAGGTCAACAATCCGCCCGCTAGAGCTCGCGCAAAGCATGAACTGAAGTTTTGACTAAGCGAGACGTGTTGACCGTTCGGTAACCTGCGTGGGACCTTCGAATCGGACCGATGGCAGCGAAGCGCGGGTACTCGAGGGGCGCCGGTGCCCAGCGCGGGCGGCGTTCCCGCGTGGCGAGTCGGCCGGCGAAGGTCATGCCACCGCGGTTGCCCCCCGTCGTGGCACGGTCACGGCTTCTCGATCGCTTGGATCGGTTGGCTGGTGATGCCGAGTGCCTCTGGGTCGAAGGTCCCGCCGGAGCCGGCAAGACGACCTTGGCGCTTCAGTGGTTGGAAAGGAGCAGGCGCCCCTCGGTCTGGTACCACGTCGACGCCGCGGACGACGATCCCGCGACGCTTTGCCACTACCTCGCCGTCGCGATTTCCGGCCTGGTGGGAGAAAGTACGCCGGCCCTGCCGGTCCCGACTGCGGAATACCGGGGCGGAATCGAAGCCTTCTTCAGGAGCTACTTCCACGCTCTCGCCAGCCACCTGCCTCATGACACGCTGTTCGTCTTCGACGGCGTGCACGAGGTAGAAAGAGAGGGCGCGTTCATGCGATCGCTCGAGATCGCCATATCCGTGCTCGGGCCCGATCAGTGCGTGCTCTGCGTGAGCCGCACTGCGCCTCCCGGAAGTCTGATGCGCCCCGGCGGCGAGCCGCTCGCTCGCCTGCGCTGGGAGGAGCTTTGCTTGACTCGCGAGGAAGCGCACGCGATCGCGGTGCTGCGCGGCGCCGAAGGCCGGCGCCCGCTCATCTGGTCATCGGCGGGCGTCGATCGGATGTACGAAGAAACTCAGGGCTGGGCGGCGGGGCTGCTCTGGATGCTCGAAAACGCGGCGCAGGCTCCGGCTTCGAGCGCGCTTGCTCGCGATCACACCGAGCTGCTCTTCGACTACTTCGCCAGTGAAATTCTGGCGCGCCTTCCCGCTTCGACGCGCTCGTTGCTATTTTTGACCGCATTCTTACCGGAGGTGTCGGCGGAATCGGCAGCGACACTGACCGGAAACGCCGGCGCCGAGCGTGTCTTGAAAGAACTCGTGGCGAATAACCACTTCACGGTCGAGCGCGCCGGAGCGGAGCCGCGCTACGAATACCACCGCCTGTTTCGGGATTTTTTGAAGGCCACGGCCGAAAAACAGCTGCCGGCCGCGGAGCTCTCGCGCGCGAAAGAGCGCGCGGCCGAGTTGCTCGCGAGCGCCGGCCGCTTCGAGGATGCGGCGGCGCTGTATCGCGAGCTCGGTCGCGTCGATGCGCTCGCGGTGCTGCTGCGCGACCAGGCGCCGCGCTTGATCGCACGGGGGCGCTACCGCGCGCTGCGCGAATGGCTCGAGGCCGTGCCCGAACCGGTCGTGTACGCGGACGCCTGGCTCTCTTACTGGCAAGGCATGGCGCGGCTGCCGTTCGATCCGGCGAGCGCCGAGCCGTACTTCCTCAACGCATACTTCCGCTTCCGATCCGAAAACGCGGCAAGCGGTGTGCTGCTGGCGTGGAGCGGCGTGGTCGACGCGATCTGGAGCGCGCAGCTCGATTTCCGGCGTACGGTCCCCTTCATCGAGCGCCTCGAGCAAGATCTCGAGACCTACCCGATCGCCAACGAGGACCCGGACGCGATCGGCCGCGTGGCGGGCAGCCTGCTCTGGGCGCTGCTCTGGGGGAGCTTCGACAGGCCCTTGATCGAGCGCTGGGTCAGGCGCGCGGAAGGGGTATGGGACGAGCTACGCGACGCTCGGACGCGTCTCCGGCTCGGCAACGCGCTGCTCCGCTACTACCAGCTGTGCGGACGGCCGGCAGACGCACTGGCGCTTTACCAAACCCAGCGTAAGCTCGCCGATCCGGACGCTCCCGAGCAAGCTCTGGAAGGCCTCATCGCCGATCTTCTGCTGTACGCTCACGCGGGTCCGGCCGAGCGCGTGACCGAATGTTTGCAGCGCGCTCACGCGCTCGCCGAGTCGAGCGGCATCCACGTCTTCGACGCCACGATGATCGGTCTCGGGCTCTGGAGCGTGCTCGGCGCCGGTGACACGACGACTGTCGACGCGCTGCTCGAGGAAATGGGACGCATCCTGGCGCCCATGCCGGTGACCTTGAACACGGCGCTCTGGCATCTGAACCGGTCCTTTTGCCTGCGAATCGAGGAGAAACACGATGCCGCCGTTCACCATGCGGAGGAAGCGTTGCGCATGGCCCAGGGCGCGGGCTCTTCGGTGCCGGTGGTGTGGTGCAACCAGATGCTCGCGCACGCACACCTGGAAAAGGGCAACATCGCCGGCGCCTCGCAACAAGCCGAGATCGGGCTCGAGGCAGCCCGGCGTTTGGGGCTCGTCACCCTGGAGGCTTCGTTCACGCTGCTACAAGCGCGCATCGCGTTTGCCCGCGGCGATGCGCCGACCGCGCTCAGTTGCTTGCGGCAGGGCCTGAGCGCTCGGATCGATCCGGAGCGCCTCGAGTTCATGTCCGGGTGGCGGGGAGAAGACGTTAGCGCGCTGTTCGCCCGCGCGCTCGAGCACGGCCTTTGTGTGAGCACGGTGCGGGAAGCGATTCGCGGCGCCGGTTTGTTGCCGCCATCTTCGTGCTTGCCGCCCGACCTGTGGCCGATGCCCCTCAAGATCTACGCGCTCGGCGAGCTCAGAATCTTGATCGACGGTCGACCACTGATCCATAGAAGGAAGATCCCGAAGAAGCCGCTCGAGCTGTTGAAAGCGCTGGTCGCACTGGGCGGCCGCAACATCGGGGAAGACGAGCTCGCCGAGGCGCTGTGGCCCGAAGCCGAAGCGGATGCGGCGGCAGCGGCGCTCGGATCCACCGTTCATCGTCTGAGAAAGCTGGTCGGCGAGCAGACGGTGGTCAGGAAGGCGGGACGGCTGACTCTGGATCCCCGCCGCGCCTGGGTCGACGTATGGCAATTCGAGCGCTATGCGAGCTTGCTGAGCTACGGCGGGCGCTCGAGCTCGCCGAACGAGCAGCGCGTGCACGTCGAAAAGCTGGCTGCGCTCTATCGCGGTCCCTTTCTCGAAGGAGACCCCGAGACGCCTTGGATCTTGGAAGCGCGAGCCCGCCTCGAGCGGCGCCACGCCCACTTGATGCACGTGCTCGGTGTCCGTGCGCAGGCGCCGGTCATCTCCGCTGCCGAATAGCGCCGGCCAGCGCCGAGGCCGAGATCGGTCTGCTGGTCTTGGGTTTTGGGTTTGGCGGCGGAGGGCGTCATCGGCGCTCGCCCGCGGCCCGGCGCGGTCCGAGCAACGTTTGCGCAACTGTCGCTCGGCTCGAGCGGCCGTTCGCGCGACGGGACGCGGCAACGCGACTGGGAAGGGCCGGGGAGCACTGTCGGAGCTGGCACGCGCGGTGCTCAGTGTCGACCGAGCCGCGCGCTCGCGGTGCGAAAGGAGGCACCATGCCAGCGCGACACAAGATCGGGCTTTGAGACTTTGCGAAGCTGCCGCTCAGCCGGCTGGTTTGAGCAGCTCGAAGCGGTGGCGCAGGTCGACGATGTCGAGCTCGCATTTTTCGACTCGCGGGCGCAAATCGGCGGACGTCCTCAGGACCTGCGTCATTTCGCGGACCGAGCCGGCGAGCTCGGTGATGGCCGTGGCGGTACGGAGCTCCGACTCGACGATGCGGCGCGACAGCTCTTCGCGCAGCGTGCCGAGCTCCTCATTGGTGCGGTCGATGCGGGTGTTGGTCTGGTCGAGGCGCGAGTTCGTCTCGCGCACCTCGTCGCGGATCGCTCTCAGAATCTGCACGGTCGCGTCGGCCGGGTCCATGAGCGCCTTTCGATTCTAGCCTTGGGTGGGTTTGACTGCCACCTATCGGCCGGCGCTGCGCGAGAGTTGCGCGCTATTTGCGGCCCCTAAAAACGGCCGAACACTTCGGTGACGCTGATGCTCGGGGGACGCAGATCGGGGCGCGCGGCAACACCGATCCCGACGTGGGTGAAGCGCGAGTCGAGAATGTTGCGGCGGTGCCCGGGGCTGTTCATCAGCATCCGGTGCGCCACGGACGGGGACGTGGCGAGCGCCACGTTTTCGCCGAAGAAAGCCAGGCGAACACCGCTCTCTTGGACTCGATCGAGCGGGCCGCCGGTGACCGGTGACTGGTGGCCTACGAAATGGTTCTCGACCATGTCCGTGCTGTGCGCTTGCGCGATGCGATCGAGCGCCGCGTTTCGGACCAGAAGCTTCAAGCCGGCTTGCGCGCGCTCCCGGTTGATCAACTCGAGCAGCGCGGCGAACGGATCCGCTTCGTCGACGCTCGGCTCGGAGCCGATCGGGAGCGTTTTCACGGCGCCGACGTCGATCGGAAAATTCGCCAGCACTTCGAGCCCGGCGGGGCCGACCCCGAACAGCTCGAAGCGGTGAACACCCTGTGCGAGCGCTTCGGTGGTGAGCGAAATCGAGCTTCCGCCCCCGGAGCGCAGGGGCCGAGTCGAGCCGTCGGGGAGCGTCCAGACCCAGCGGGGGTCTCGGTAATCGCGGTCGATCGTGCCGCTGAAGCTGAGCTTTTCGTTGACGCTGGCGCGGCGCGGAAAGGGCATGAGCGTGAGGTGCTGCGCGCCGACGGCGATCGCGCCTTGAACGGCGCCCGGCAGGTCCACGGCGGCGACGCCCAGGTGGGTGAAGCGAATGTTGCCCGGAATCGTGGCGAGCAGATTGCCGAGCTCCGGCCAACGTCCGTTCACGTACGGCACGAGCAGCACGAACGGGCACGGTCCCACGAGGCCCAGCTCCCTCGCGAGCGCATCGATCTCCACCGCGTCCGGGACCTCTTGGCGCGCCTGGGCCATCCGCACGACGCGAACCGAGAGCTCCGCCAGCCGGCCGTCCGAGACCAACGGGGTTTCGCGGAAGTGTGCGCGTACCCTGTTCGCGAGATCATCGGCGATCGCGCCGCCGAGGGCGCCGCCGACGCCCGGGGTCGTCGTGTAGGTGCTGGCCGGGCGCGGCGCGGGCGCATCGTTCGTCCCATGGATGACGAGCCGTTCCGGAACGGACCCCGGCGCCGGCCCCGAGACCGCCCTTTGGCAACCGAACAGCGCAATCCCCGCGAGTAAAACTCGCAACGCGAGTGGTCTGAGTTTCCCCATTCGACGCGCGCGATTGTCGCCGCGCGCTGCTTTGCGATCAATGATGCGAGCCGTCCGCGCCGGAACGCGGGAGAGCCGCCGATGACGCGATCTGCCGGACCGCAAACCAAAAACTCAGTAATGCCAGGGGAACTTCGAGTAGTCCTGAGGGCGCTTCTCGAGGAACGCGTCACGGCCTTCTTTCGCCTCCTCGGTGCCGTACGCGAGACGTGTCGCTTCGCCGGCGAACAGCTGCTGTCCGACCAGGCCGTCGTCGGGCAGATTGAAGCCGTACTTGAGCATGCGCATCGCGGTCGGGCTCTTCGAGTTGATGGTGCGTGCCCACTCGAGCGCGACTTTCTCGAGGTCTGCGTGGGGAACGGAGAGGTTCGCGGCGCCCATCGCCACGGCTTCGTCGGCCGTGTAATCGAAGCCGAGAAAGAAGATCTCCCGCGCGCGTTTCTGGCCGATCTGGCGCGCGAGCAGCGCCGAGCCGTAGCCGCTGTCGAAGCTCGCGACGTCGGGATCGGTCTGCTTGAATCGGGCGTGCTCCTTGCTGGCGAGCGTGAGATCGCACACGACGTGCAAGCTGTGGCCGCCGCCGACGGCCCAGCCGCAAACGACCGCGATCACGACCTTCGGCATGAAGCGGATCAGGCGCTGGCATTCGAGGATGTGCAGGCGCCCGAGCCGCGCTGGATCGATATCGCCCGCGCTGCCCTCGTATTTGTAGCCGTCCTTGCCGCGGATGCGCTGGTCGCCGCCGGAGCTGAACGCCCAGCCGCCGTCCTTGGGCGACGGGCCGTTGCCGGTGATCAGCACGCAGCCGACGTCGCTCGAGGTGCGCGCGTGCTCGAGCGCGGTGTAAAGCTCGTCGACGGTCCGCGGGCGGAACGCGTTTCTGACCTCGGGGCGATTGAACGCGACGCGCACCGTGCCCTGATCGACGGCGCGGTGATAGGTGATGTCCTCGAACTGAAAGCCCGGAACGGGCCGCCAGGCTTTTTCGTCGAAGATCGCAGAGACCATGGATCGGTACCTCGGTTGGTGGGGCCCTCGGCATAGCCGGTTCCGCCCCGCGTCTCCACCGGATCGACCGGAACGGTTGTCCGGACAGGTGTCCGCGAGAGCTACGCGAACGTCGTTGTGGAGCGGCTCGCGGCGGCACGCCGGTTGCTGAGTCCGGGGTCATGCTCAAACTCCCCCTCGTTTCCGCACTCCTCCTGACCGTAACCGCCGCCGTGCCCGCCGCTGCCCAGTCCGCTTCGACCGGGACGCTGTTCGACGGCGCTGCCACTTCGAGCAGCCACCAAAGCGTCTCGGCCGATAGCGGTCCGCAGACGTTGAGCGACTACGGCCGCCTGATCACCCACAACGGCTGGTACCTCGCTCCCAGCGCCGGTTTCACTTACGTGAACTCCGGCGTGAGCCCGACCTTCGGCCTGCGCGGCGCGTGGCGCATCAACCGAAAGTTCGGGATCGGGCTCGCCGCGACCGGCTTCGATTTCGAGGATGAAGCACTCGATCGCGACAATCTCGAAGCCGGCTACGGCGGGCTCTTGCTCGAGTACGTGCTCAATTCCGACGACCTGGCTCACGCCGTGATCGACACCACGCTCGGCGGCGGCGCCGTGTGTCTGGACGAGGGGAATCGCAACGACTGCGACGACGCGCACGGCTTCTTCGTCGCGGAACCGACTTTCAATCTCGAGCTCAACGTGACTTCGTTCATGCGCGCGGCGGTCGGCGGTGGTTACCGCGTGGCGATCGCCGAAAAGCGACTCGGCATCAGCTCGAGCGATCTGAGCGGCTTCGTGGGCCGCGTGAGCCTGGAGTTTGGCCGGTTCTGAGCAGGGTCGAGGGTTCGATCACGCGAAGCGCACTTCGCATTTCGACCGTGTTGTGGCGCTGCACGCGGGAACTTCTGTGCTCTGAGATCGTGCTCGTGTGCCTGTCGCCGGATGGCATTTCCGGCTTTTGCTACGACAAGCTGCGCGTTTGCACCACCGCTGCGGACTGTGAGCCGACCGAGGTTTGCGCGCTCAGTCAGGATCGGTCCGAACGAATCCACCTCTCCGGAAGGTGCAAGCTCCGCAACACGTGCTTGCCGGCTCAGTAGGGCCTCCGATGACGGAATCTGCCGCACAAAACCCAAAAACCAGCGCTTTTTGTCGGGGGTTTCGGGACCCTGACGAATCGGGGATACTGAGCGCTTCGATTTTGGCCGTATCGAAGGCTCGGACCCATGCGAATCAACCATTACGTCCACCACCTGATGCGCCACGGCGCCGATGCGCTCGAGCTCGCCAGCGAGCAGCCGGCCAAGTTTCGATTCCCGACCGGAGAGCGCCTGAGCGCTAACCGCGTCACCCACAAGGAGATCACCTTCATCGTTTCGGAGCTCGCTTCGAGCGAGCAGGTCGATCAGCTGAAGCGCACGGGCAGCGTCGGCTTCGATCACGACGCGGACGGGGTCGCGGTCAGCGTCGAAGTGCAAGCGCCGCGGCCCGACGCCTGGTCGATCGCGGTGAAGCCGCGCGGCAGCGCGGCGGCCGCGGTTTCACAGCATCAGGCGCGGCTCGAGCCGCCAATGCCGAAGGTGCCGCAGCGCCGCGCGAGCGTGCCGCCGCCGCGGGTCGAAGCCACGCCGGGGGAACCGCGCATCAACGTGCTCTTGCGGGAAATGGTGCGGCTCGGAGCGAGCGATCTGCACCTTTCGACCGGCGCCGAGCCGATGCTGCGCCTGCACGGCTCGATGACGAGCCTGGAAAAGCACGGGGCGCTCGAGCGCTCTCAGCTCGCGGCGCTGCTCGACGAGATCTTGCCCGAGCGCAATCGCGAGGAGTTCGCCCGCGATTGGGATACCGATTTTGCCCACGCGATCGAGGGCGTGGCGCGCTTTCGCGCCAACTATTTCGTCGATCGCAACGGGCCGGGCGCGGTGTTCCGGCAGATCCCGTTCGAGCTCTTGCCGGTGGAGAAGCTCGGCCTGCCGCCCAAGGTGATGGACCTG
>Ga0111538_10008735_pt1 | contig 13579 bp, 15 predicted proteins | sample SoiMethybrSBSTD1_FD_79669 | JGI IMG/M metagenome (GOLD analysis project Ga0111538, IMG submission 79669) | Bulk soil microbial communities from a Populus tree surrounding site in Tennessee, USA - Soil MetaG P. TD hybrid SBSTD1 (version 2)... | ecosystem: Environmental > Terrestrial > Soil >...
CCGAACTCGTAGAAGTTGTTGTAGCTCGTGATGTCCTTGAGGGCGGTGGGTGGCTCGTCCGTGGAAAGCGGGCTCTTCGCGGCCTGCAGGGGAGCGGCGCCAGCCTCTGCGCTTGGAAATGCCGCTGCGAGGCCGAGCGAAGCGGCAGCCGCGAGGAATTCCCGGCGCCGCAAGTAGGCTGCGCGGGGGGTGATCTCGGATGGTGCGATGTCGGAGGGGCGCCGTATCAGCATGTCGTCGGTCTCTCGCTGCGTCTGCCGCTGGCTATCGGCAGACTTAATTGCGCCGCTGCTCTGACGGAAGAGAAAAACCGTGATCCTTACGCGGAAGTGAGCGGGAGTGAACCAGGGTCGACCGCGCATGGAGCAGGATGCACGAGCGGAGCGCATTGCAGCGATTCGCCCGTGCAATCGGCGCATTGCGCCTTCGGCTTATGCACCCCGCGCTACGCGGGCACCATCACGCGCTCAACGTCGTCGGAGCCTTCCACCCAGGCAAGCTCGCCGCGGCGCAGCATATAGTTGATGTGCGCCTGCACCTCGCTGAAGGCGAAGCTCATCTGATGGGGGTCCAGCGCGCGGGAGAACAGCACGGGCACCAACTCGGCAGCAGAGCGGGGGGCGGTGCGGCAGGCCGCAGCGATTGCCGCGCAGCGCACCTCGTGGTGCGCGATCAGCTCGTCGCTGCGCTGGTGCAATCCGTAAAACGGCAGCTGATGTCCGGGGAGGACAAGGGCATCGGCCGGAATGGCCGCGCGCAGCTCGCCCAGCGAGCGCACATAGAGCCCGAGCGGATCGCCCTCCGGATCCACGGCCCAGACGCTGATGTTGGGGGTAATCTTGGCGAGGACCTGGTCGGCGGCGAGAAAGACTTTGGCGGCTGGGCAATAGAGCATGACCTGCTCGGGGGCATGGCCGTTGCCAGTCAGCACCTGGAACGTGCGTCCGCCGATCGTGAGTTGGTCGCCGGCGACCAGGCGCAGGAATGTCGGGGGCAGGCCGGACACCATCTTCAGGTAGCCATGGCCCTGGGTGGCGACGCGCTGGGTGGTGGCGGCATCCAGGCCATGGCGCAAATAGAAATCCCGATACGGCTTGGCATCGAGCGCGCCGGGGCGGAGCGAGATGTTGGCGCAGGTGAGGTAGCTGGTCTGGCTCGTAAGCAGTGGCAAGTCGAAGCGCTCGCAGAGCCATCCGGCGAGGCCGATATGGTCGGGGTGGAAGTGGGTAACGATCAGGCGTGTCAGCGGCCGGCCAGCCAGGGGCCCGGCGATGAGCGCCTCCCAGACTGCCTTGGTCGGGTCGTTGCCGATGCCCGTATCGAGAACCGCCCACCCCTCCCCGTCGTCGATCAGGTAGACGTTGATGTGGTCGAGGCGAAAGGGCAGCGGAATGCGCGCCCACAGGATGCCGGGGGAGATTTCGATGGCCTGTCCGGGCTTGGGAGGCTCCGGGACCGGATAGGCGAGTGCGCTGTCGCTCTTGCTCAACATCGCCGCGATTATAGCTGGGCGATCGATTTTGCACTGCACCTAAACGTCGCGGCAGCAATGCGCGAAACACTGTGCAAAAGCGCAGCGGGGCACGACGGGAGGGGTATAGAGTGCCGCATGACCGATACCCTGGCAGCGAACAAGCAAAGCACCCGCGGCTTTCTGCTACTGCTGGTGGTCGTCTTGGCATGGGGCACGATGTGGCCCGTCAACAAGGCGCTGCTTGCCTACATGCCGCCGATCTGGTCGATCGCGCTCCGCACCTGCATCTCCGCCGTTGCCCTGCTCGTCATCTCGCTCGGCGTGACTGGACTCGTGGCTCCGAGGCGTGGCGACGCCCCGGTGCTGGTCAGCATGGTGCTGCTGCACATGGTCGGGTTCACCATCCTGTCGCAACTGGCCCTGCAAGTCGTGACGGCGGGTCGCTCGACGGTGCTGGCCTACACCAGCGTACTGTGGGCTCCGATCTTCGCCGCGGTCTTCATCGGCGAGAGGATCTCGCCGCGCCGCGCACTGGGGCTCGGGCTTGGCCTTCTCGGACTGATGGTAATCTTCAATCCACTGACCTTTGACTGGGCTGATCATCGAGCCGTCGCGGGCAACGCGGCCCTCCTTGTTGCCGCGGTGCTGTGGGGGGCGAGCATCGTACACAACCGTAGTCACGTCTGGCGTGTGAGCCCATTTCAGCTGGCGCCGTGGCAGGCCCTGCTCGCGGCCGCGATTCTCGTTCCCGTCGCTTTCGCGCTCGAGGGCCCGCCGGCGGTGAAATGGACCACCGAGGCCGTCCTGCTGCTGCTGTTCGCGGGGATTCCTGGCACCGCGCTCGCCTACTGGGCTGCTGCGGTGAGTAGCTCCGAGCTGCCGGCCGCGACGACTTCGCTGGGGCTGCTGGCCACGCCGGCGGTGAGCATCCTGGTCGCGCTCCTGCTGCTCGGCGAGGAGCCGACCGTGCCGCTGATCATCGCCCTTGTGCTGCTGTTGGTCGGCGTCGTCGTGGGCATGACCGGGGGAGCCGGGCCGGCATTGCGGCGAATCCCATGAGGGGATTGGAGTGGCCCGGGCATCCAGCTCCGGGATCGGCGCTCGTGGATGGCTTCGCGCTGGCGGGGATGACGAACTTTCAGGCCGGCTCCATGCCGCTCTGGCGGATCGTGGCGGCGGCGTCGGGTGACGTCAGGTAGGCGACAAGGGCGCCTGCGGCGTCGGGCTCGCTGGCGGCGGCGGCGAGGCCGGCCGAGAACATCGTGATCTCCTGGATTTCCGGCGGCAGGGGGCCGACGATCTCAATGCCGCGGACGGGCAGCAACTCGCTCATCTGCTGGAAGCCGATCTCGGCCTCGCCGCGCGCCACCACGCGGCCCACGGGCTCGCCCTCGACGGGTCGGATGCGCTCGCCCAGCACCGGCGTGACGCCCAGCCGTTGCAGCAGACCCTTGATGTAGATGCCGCTGGCGCTTGTGGAGTGGGCTACGGACTTCGCCTGCAACAGGCTGCGCCTTAAGCCGTCGGCCGAGCCGATGTCGGGCTTGGGAGAGCCCGCGGGCACGGCGACGCCGATGCCCGATCCGGCGAGGTCGACGCGGCTGCCGGCCGCGATCCTGCCTATGGCGATCAGCTTGTCGAGCTCGGCGCCGGCCATGATCACGAGATCGGCCGGCTCGCCGCGCGTAAGGCGATCGGGGATGGAGGTGGGCGCGCCCGCCACAGAGCCGCCCCATGCCGTTGCAATCTTGTGCTGTGTCATGCTCTCGAAGCGCGGGGCCAGAACCTCATAGGCCGGCCTGAACGCGCCTGAGCAGAGGACTTTGATCTCGGCCATGGGAATTCGCCTCAGGTTGGGGGATCCCGATGGCTACGTCCGCCCGTTGCTGATGGCGACCAGCTTTTCGAGTGCCGTGCGCGCGGCGCCGGACTCGATGGAATGCGCCGCCAGTGCGGCGCCGTCCATGAGGTTCGCGGCCTTGCCGGCAACGATGAGGGCGGCGGCAGCATTGAGAATCGCGATATCGCGCAGAGGCGTCCGCTTGCCGCCAAGCACGTCGCGAATGGCTGCAGCATTCTCCTTCTCGTCCCCGCCCCTGAGATCGGAGAGCTTGGCGGGCGTGAGGCCGGCGTCGGCGGGGGTCACCTCGAACACCTCGATGCGGCCGTTTTTCAACTCGGCGACGTCAGTGGCGCCCGTGGTAGTGAGCTCATCGAGCCCGTCGTGACCGTGCACGACCCAAACGTGCTCGGCGCCCAGGTTCCTCAGCACGTGGGCGACGGGCTCCACCCAGTGCCAGGAGAACACGCCCACGACCTGACGCTTGACGCCGCCGGGGTTAGAGATGGGGCCTAGCAGGTTGAAGATCGTGCGGATGCCGAGTTCGCCACGGATGGCAGCCCAATGCTTCATCGCCGGATGGTGCTGGGGAGCCCACAGGAAGCCGAGGCCGGCGTCCGACACACAGCGCGAGACGGTGCCGAACGGCACGTCGAGCTTGACGCCAAGCTCGGCCAGCACATCGGAGGCGCCGGATTTGGAGGAAACGCGCCGGTTGCCGTGTTTGGCGACCCTCGCGCCGGCCCCCGCCGCGACCAGCGCCGCGCAGGTGGAGACGTTATAGGTGCCGTGGCTATCGCCACCGGTGCCGACGATGTCGATGGCATCGGCGGGGACCTCGACCCGATTCATGCGCGCGCGCAGCATTTGCGCGGCTCCGGTGATCTCTTCCACCGTTTCCCCGCGCACCCTGAGCGCCATCAGGAAGGCGCCCATCTGGGCCGGCGTGGCGGCGCCGGCCGTCATCTGGTCGAGCGCAGTGCGAATCTCGTCCTCGGTGAGCGTGCTGCCGGCCGAGACCTTCTGGATCAGCTGGCGCAGCTCGACCGAGGGCTCCTGGGCGGCTTGCGGGTCCATGGGCTCGCTCACCTGCGCGTTCAGGCAGCGTGCCGTGCGGGGCGCACGTTGCGCCTACGCGGAGCCATGCCGCAGATTTCCAGGAAGTTGGCGAGCAGCGCGTGGCCGTGCTCGGAGGCGATGCTCTCGGGGTGGAATTGAACCCCGTGCACGGGATGTGTCTTGTGCTGCAGGCCCATGATCAGCTTGTCGGTCTCGGCCGTGATGGCAAGCGTGGAGGGGAAACTGGCGCGCTCTACGATCAGCGAGTGATAGCGCGTCACCTCGAACTTTCTGGGCAGGCCCCGGAATACGCCCTGACCCTTGTTCGTGATCCGCGACAGCTTGCCGTGCATCAGTACGGGAGCTCGCACAACCTTTCCGCCGTAGGCCTGCCCGATCGCCTGGTGGCCAAGGCATACGCCGAGGAGCGGAATCGTCGGACCCGCCTTTTCGATCAGCTCCAAGCAGATGCCGGCCTCGTTGGGCGTGCACGGGCCGGGAGAGAGCACGATCCCCTTGGGGGCGAGCTTCATGACCTCCGCCACCGATATCTTGTCGTTGCGGAACACCCGGCAGGATGCACCAAGCTCGCCCAGGAAGTGGACGAGGTTATAGGTGAAGCTGTCGTAGTTATCGATGAGGATGAGCATGATGCAGGTTTAGGGGAGCGCTGCGGCCGCGGTCAAGGCACGGTTAGCCCTGCCGGACGGCGGCAGCCGCCATGATCAGGTCGATTTGCCGAGCTGGCGGGCTATCTCGTCGAGGGCCCGCATCAGCTGGCGACCGCTCACCGGCTTCAGCAGGAAGCCGAAAGGTCTGGCAGCGTCCACCTTGTCGCGGCATTCATCCACGAGCGCCGATACGAAGAGCGATCGAATCGCAAGCTGGTCGTTGATCATCCTGGCAGCCTCGATGCCATCGAGATCACCCAACAGGCTGATGTCCATGAGAATCACGTCTGGACGGTGTTCACCCGCGAGGCGAAGGGCTTCGGACCCGGTGGATGCCTCACCCACCACGTCATGGCCCGCGGCTACCACGAGATTGCGGAGCTCGAGCCTGGCCAACGGCTCGTCCTCGATCAGCAGGATTCGCAAGAACAAAAACCCATGAACCGGCCTAATGATCAGCACACACCTCAAAGCGTGGGTAGACCATGCCCGCCGGTGGAGATCAAGAACGGAAAGCGCATAGCTTGGAGGCGGTTCAGGCTAGCATCTTCGGCGCAACGAAGAGCATCAGCTTGCCCTTTGCAGGCGCCGCCTTGGCCCAGTCGCGTACTGTGAAGCGAATGACCGCAAGCGCCGCAGTCGGGAATTTGCGTGCCAGGGAGGCCAGGTGCCGGGGCTCTCCTGTGCCCGCGAGATCCACGGCAAGCGCGTGTATGCCGGGATCGTGGCCGAGGAGCATCACGTGGCGGACGTCTGCAGCATCAAGCTTGCGCACCCGCGCCAGCATCGACTGGGGCGATGCGAGATAGAGGCCCCGCTCGTAGGTGACGGCCGGCTTTGCGGCGAGATGCGGTAGCACCAACTCGAGTGTCTGGCGGGCGCGCACCGCGTCCGAGCAAATAATCAGGGCGGGAGCCAGATCATGCGCCTGGATGTATCGCCCCATGCGCCCGGCAGCATCGATGCCGCGTCTGGCAAGTGGCCGGTCAAAGTCCTCGAGCGAGGGATCGTCCCAGCTCGATTTGGCGTGCCGGAGGAGTGAGAGTGTCAGCATTTCCGCAACATAGCTAAACGTGCGCCGACAGCCACGGGAAACCCGTCCATTCGCGGGCGACCAAGCGACAAGCCAGGGGCGGGTGACAGTTGGTATGCTGCAAAACTGCCGAGCGTTGCACTTGAACCACACTGAAATCAGCGGGATTCAGGGGGTGAGAGTGCCAAAATGACTAAATACATCAGACACATGACTGCGATTGAGTGTCTTTAGCCACAACCCCGGGGGGCAACGTTTGGTGCATTGGTGCCAATTTCCGCGACTCACTGCATTGTCCGGACCCTGAGATCGAGTTGCGCGTATGGCTGGCACGGAGCCTTGGAGGGATACAACCATGCGCCGCTGGAAATCTCTTAGTACTGGGGCGAAGTACATCTTCGCTGCGACTTGCGTTGCTGGTGCGTTTGCCGCGACCACGACCGACACGAAAGCCGACGGGATGGCCGCGAAGGGCCGGCCGGCGGCGGTCGTCCCGACGAGCTGGAGCGGATTCTACTTCGGTGTCGCTGGCGGCTATCAATGGTCGAGCATCGACATTGATATTCCGACCAACCAGTTGAGCGGCCTGAGCGTGGACCAGGACACGGCTTTCGCTGGCGTTCACCTTGGCGTGCAGCATCAGTTCGGAGCGGTCGTACTCGGCATCGAAGGCGGCTGGATGAGTACGTTCCGGGATGACCCGGGGTCTACGCGCTGCCGTCCTCTGCCAAACACCTTTGATTGCAACGGACAACTCAATGACATCCTGACGATTGGCGGGCGTCTGGGTTGGGCGGCCGGTCACTGGATGCCTTATTTCACGGGTGGCTACGCGACCGCGCGCTTCAACCATGAGGTGCGAACTGCTGCGACGGGCGTGCTGGACAATACAGCTGGTACCCGAAACGACGGTTGGTACCTTGGTGGCGGCTTCGAATGGGCCGTCACCCCGGGTTGGACCGCGGGTCTGGAGTATCGGCATTATGAGTTCGATGACGCCACGGGGCCAGCATACACGCCGGCTGGCCAGTTCCTTAACGATCGCAGGATCGACGCTTCGGTGGACACGGTTGCCGCGCGCGTGAGCTGGAAGTGGGATATCCCTGGTCGGGGAGCGCCTGCACGGCCACTGAAGTGAGATCGGCGAGGCTCCAGCTGAACATTACCAAGGGTCGAGGCGCAAGCCTCGGCCCTTTGGCATATGTGCAGTCGTCGTACGGCGAGAAGCCTAACGATTGCCGCGCCGGGCCTGGGCCGCAAAGCGGACGGCCTCCTCGGCGGCCCTGAACAAGGCTCTGGCCTTGTACTCACATTCGAGCTGTTCGGCCTGCGGATCCGAATCAGCGACGATGCCCGCGCCAGCCTGCACATAGACCATGCCGTCCTTGACGAGGGCCGTGCGCAGCACGATGCAACTGTCCATCTCGCCGTCGGCCGAGAAATAGCCGACACACCCGCCGTAGGGGCCGCGCTTTTCCTTCTCAAGCTCGTCGATGATCTCCATGGCACGCACCTTGGGTGCGCCTGAAAGCGTGCCTGCCGGGAAGCCGGCCATGAGGGCGTCGATCACGTCGTGCTTCTTGTCGAGCCGCCCCAGGACGTGGCTGACGATGTGCATGACGTGGCTGTAGCGTTCTACCGCGAAGCTCTCAGTGACCCGCACCGAGCCGATCTCTGCGACGCGGCCGACGTCGTTGCGGCCGAGGTCGAGAAGCATGAGGTGCTCGGCGCGTTCCTTGGGATCGGCGAGCATCTCCGCCTCGAGCGCCTTGTCCTCCTCCGGTGTGGCGCCACGCCGTCGGGTGCCGGCGAGCGGCCGGATCGTCACTTCGCCGTCGCGGACGCGCACCAGGATCTCGGGGGATGATCCGACCAGGGCGAAGTCGCCGAACTGGAGATGGAAAAGGAACGGCGAGGGATTGGTGCGCCGGAGCGCGCGGTAGAGGGAGAAGGAGGCAAGCGTGAAAGGGGCGCAGTAGCGCTGCGAAAGCACGACTTGGAAGATGTCGCCGGCGGCGATGTACTCCTTGGCGCGCTGGACCATGGAGACGTAGTCGTCCCGCGCCGTATTGGAGACGGGCTCGGGCAGGGCCAGGGCTATCCCCGACATGCTGGTTGCGTGCGGCAGCGGCTCGTCGAGTGCGGCAACGACCCGGCGGACCCGCTCGACGGCGTCGGTGTAGGCGGTTTGCGCGCCGACCGACGGCTGCGGATAGACGGGCGTGACGACGATCATCTCGTCCTTCACCGCATCGAACACGACCATGACAGTCGGGCGCACGAATACGCTGTCGGGCACGCCGAGCGCGTCGGGTCTTTCGTTCGGCAGATGCTCGATGAGCCGGACCGTGTCGTAGCCCATATAGCCGATGACGCCGGCGGCGATGGGGGGAAGGTCCGGCGGCAGCTTGATGCGCGAACGGGCGAGCAGTGCCCGCAACGACTGGAGCGTCGGCAGTTCGTCGGCTTCGAAGGCGGTGGGCTCCGCCTGGGGCCGGCGGTTGATCTCGGCGCGGTTGCCGAAGGCGCGCCACACGATATCCGGGGCGATGCCGATGATGGAGTAGCGCCCGCGCACCGCGCCGCCCTCCACCGATTCCAGCAGGCAGCTTACCGGCTGGCCGTCGCTCAGCTTCAGGGCAGCCGAGACCGGCGTTTCGAGATCGGCCACGAGGCGCGTCCACACCACCTGAGGCTCGCCCCTCTCATGGCGCTCGACGAAGGCGGTGCGGCTGGGCAGTGCCTCGAACGGTGGCGAGGTCAGATCGAGCTGCATCATTCGTCTCGTTCTGTTCAGGACACCGGCGTCACTCCAGGTCGGGCTGATCCCGGCCGGCAGTGCCCAACGCCTGTTTCAGCGCCGCGTCGTTGACGGTGAGCCCGTAGCGCGTCTGCAGGGCCGCGACGTATTCGGCAAGCACGTCGCTCTGGAACTGGCGCGTCAGCTCGCTCTTGAGGTTGGCGGTCTGCTCCGCCGTGGGCGGCGCCGCCGGAGTTATGCTGGCGACACGGAGGATGATGCGGGACTTGCCGTCGGTGGTGAGCGCCGAGGTTGCCCCGCCCTGCGGCAGCGCGAAGGCCTGTTGTACGGCGTTGTGCGGCAGGCCGGGCGGGGAGGTCGTGCGCGTCACCGCAGGCGTGGACTGGAGCTTGCCGCCCGTCTCGGTAGCAAGCGCCTCCATGGTTGCGCCGCCTGCAAGCCGTTCGACGAGCTTGGAGGCCGCGGCAGAAATCTCCCGCAGCCGCTCCGCCTCGACGGTGGCGGCTTTCACCTCGTCCCGCACCGCCTCGAAGGGCCTCTGCTTTTCGGGAGTGACCGAAACCACGTCGACCCATGCGAAGCCGCCGTCGGCGAGGTCGGTCGCTTCTGCCTCGAGACCCACGGAGCCTGCGAATGCCGCCTGCGTGACCCGCGAGGCCTCCGCATGCTCGAGTGAGGGCTTGCCATCGGCGGTCTTGCCGCTGCGATCGATCTCGGCAATTTCGCGATAGGTCAAACCCAGCTTCTCGCCGATCTCCTTGAGGGTCTTTCCGGCGGAGCGCTCGTTCTCGACGCTCTCATGCAGCGTCTGCAACTCGTGGCTCGCGCGCTCCTCGGCCAGACGGTCCCGGACCTCGTCCTTGACCTCCTCGAGCGTGCGCTGCTTGCCGGGCACGATCTCGCTGACCCGCAGAAGGACGGTCGAGAATTGGCCGTCGACCGGCTTGGAGAGCTCGTCCTTGGAGAGCGCGAACGCGGTTTCGGCGATCTTGGGGTCGATCAGGTCCTTGCGCGCGAGCAGGCCGAGGTCGAAGTCGCTCTCCTTGAAGCCGAGCTTGCCGGCGGCTTCGGTGAAGTTGGCGGCACCGGAGAGTTCGGCATAGGCCTTGTCCGCGGCGGCCCTGTCGGGGAAGGCCAGCTGCTGGATGCGGCGCTTCTCGGGGATGTTGAACTTTTCCTTCTCCTGCTCGTAGGCCGCCTTGATCTCATCCTCGCTGATCGTCATGCGCGACTTGACCTCGGAGCGGGTCAGCAGCAGCACATTGACCTTGCGCAGCTCCGGCGTCGTGAACGAGCGCTTGTTCTGCTCGTAATACTCCTGGAGCTTTGCCTCGCCGGGCTCCGGCACCTTGATCAGCTTGTCGTAGTCGGGCGTGAAGAATTCGATGACGCGAGTCTCGTCGCGATAGCGGTGCAGCAGATCGATCATGAGCTGCGGTGGCGCAAGCCCGACGAGCAGGGTGTCCGTCAGCTGCTCGCGCACCTCGTCCTTGCGCCGGTTGGTAACATAGCGTGCCTCCGAATAGCCGTTCTGGCGCAGCGCCGCGCGGAAGACGTCGGTCGAGAACTTGCCGTTGAGATCGCGGAATGCGGGATCCTCGCGGATAAGGTCGGCGATGGCCGCGTCAGATATGGCGAGGCCCAGATTGCGGGCGTGCGTCTCGATGGCGGCCACGCCGATCAGCCGCGACAACGTACGCTGCTCGATGCCGAGCAGCTTGGCCTGCTCCGCGGTCAGACGGCGGCCTAGCCGGCGCGAGACCGACGTCATCTCATCCTGGTAAGCCTGCCGGTACTCGTCGACCGAGATCTCGGTCTTGCCGATCTGTGCAAGCGTGCCTCGCCCGTAGCCCCGGAACACGTCGGCGACGCCCCAGACCGCGAAGGCGATGATGAGGAGACCGAGCAGGATCTTGGCCATCCAATTCAAAGCGCCGCGTCGAAGTGCATCGAGCATGAGGTTGGCTTTTCCAGGTTGAGGCCGCCGGCGCGCACAAGGGCACGGGCCGTGACGAGGCCGCCAGGCGAGGGCCTAGACAACTTTTCCACGCCTTGACGCGGACGCGCCGCATATTATGAACCCCCGGACGGCCCGGCAAGTCACATGGCAGCTGCCTGCCGCGGGCTTATTGGGGTCGGGGGAGGGACTGCGGCTTGCGCGCCCGGAGAGCCCAGGAGGACCAATGGCCGCATCGGAACCGCGTGTTCGCCCGCTGGTGGCGGGCAACTGGAAGATGAACGGTGTCGTTGCGGCCCTCGGCGAGGCCCGGCGCGTCCGCGACCGGCTGGCCGAGCCCGGCTTCGCTGCCGGTGTCGACGTCATGCTCTGTCCGCCGGCGACGCTTGTGGGGGCACTAGCCCGGGAGGCGGCGGGGTCGCGCCTGCTTGTCGGCGGCCAGGATTGTCACGCCGCTGCCAGCGGCGCCTATACCGGCGACATTGCAGCCGAAATGCTGAAGGACGCTGGCGCCACGGCCGTGATCGTGGGCCATTCGGAGCGCCGCGCCGAGCATGCCGAGCGCAGCTGCGACGTGAAGGCCAAGGCGCTGGCCGCGCATAGGGCGGGCCTCACGGCCATTGTTTGCATCGGTGAGACGGCGGGAGAGCGGCGGGCCGGTCTTACGCTTGCCGTGGTGGCGCGCCAGCTTGCAGAGTCTCTGCCCCCCAAAGCGCACGCGGGTGACACGGTCGTCGCCTACGAGCCGGTCTGGGCGATCGGTACGGGGGTCACCCCGACGGCGCAGGACGTCGCCGAGGTCCACGCTTTCTTGCGGCAGGCGCTGCAGGAGCGATTCGGGGCCGACGGACAGGCGATGCGCATTCTCTATGGCGGTTCGGTCAAGCCCGACAATGCGCGTGCCTTGCTGGGCATCGCCAACGTCAACGGTGCATTGGTTGGTGGGGCGAGTCTCAAGGCCGACGACTTTATCGGCATCATCGCGGCGTGCGACGCTTGACCGCGGGCCGCAAAGCGCAATAGTGGCGAGCTTGTTTACTCGCTCACGGCGGGAAGAGAGGGGATTGCGAGCCATGATGCGCGCAGGCATCGGCCTCGTGGCAGCAGCGATGGTGGCGCATGCGGCCGCGGCGCATGCCGCGCCGCTGGACAAGGAGGAGTGCGCCAAACTCAAGGGTGAGCAGGCGCAGCTGGAGCAGAGCGGTGTGCGCTCCAGCATGGGCCGGGGCCCGGAATGGGCCAAGGCCAACCTGAGCTCTGAGAGGCTCGAGCAGGTCCGGCGCGTCATCGAGCTCGATGAGCAATTGCTGTTTCGCTGTCAGGGCAAGCCCCTCGTGACCTTCAGGGAGGCCTCGGACCCAGATCCCGCGGCGGTCGGCAGCAGGGACCCGGCAAAGGCACCTGCCCCCAACGCTGTCAGGGCACCGGTGAAGAGGACGGCCGTCCAGCCTGCGGCCGGGGCAGTAAAGGAAGCTCCGAAGGTGGCCCCGGCAGCCAAGAAGACCGCTGCGCCCTCCGCGGCGCCCAGCGCGGCCCCTGCCAAGCCTGCCGCGCCGGCTCCCGCGGCCGAGGCTGGTGCCAAGAAGGCCGAGCCGGCCAAGGAGGCGAAGGCCAAGCCCAAGCGCAAGACCCCCGACAGCAATTCCGCTGACTGGATCACGAATCCCTTCGCGGACATGCTGGCGCCCGCCAAGAAGTGAACCCGCTGGCGCTGGCGGGCTGCACGCGGCTGGTGTAGAAGGCTCGCGGCACGACCATCCGGGACCGCTCATGACCACCGTTCTGCTGATCCTCCATCTCATGATTGCCGCCGCGCTTGTCGGCGTCGTGCTGCTGCAGCGCTCCGAGGGTGGCGCGCTCGGCATCGGTGGCGGTGGCGGCGGGTTCATGACGGGTCGCGGTGCCGCGAACTTCCTCACCCGCGTGACGGCCGGTCTTGCGGCGGCTTTCTTCGCGACCAGCATGCTGCTGACCCTCCTGGCGGCGCGCACGGATCAGGCGCGTTCCATCTTCGACTCGCCGGGAGCGGCCGTGCCCGGCAAGGCACAGCCCGCCGACAAGGCGGCGCCGCCCTCCACTCCGGCCACGGGCCAGCCTGCCGAGCCTCCGCGTGGCGGTGTGCTGGACAAGCTCGGGCCGCCCAGTGGTCCGCGGGTGCCGCAGTCGCAGTAATCGGGCTGCGGACTTGAACTCGGTGTGAGCATTCAGACCTCCCGCCAAAGCGCGTGAATGCACGGTGAACCGCGCATTGCGTCGCCATTCAGGTGCATCGTGCTCGATTGTCCGTCGTCGGCCCATCGCGGCCTCCGCCGCGGCCGATGCATGACATACCGCAGCAATGGAGAAGACAGATGCTTGCGAAACTGATCCTCGCGGGCGGGCTGATGGTGACGGGCCTGGCTCTCGCGCCGGCCGATGCCTCGGCGGCTTCCGCTCCGCAGTCGACACTACCCGGCGCCACCGCAGCCAGCGGCACGCTGGTCGAGAAGGTGCACTGGCGGCGCTGCCGCGCATGGCGGCACGAATGCGCGGCGCGCTGGGGCTGGCGCACGCCCATGTTCTTCCGCTGCCTGGGCCGGCACGGCTGCTGAAGCGCGCGGCGGATGGGTCAGTCTCCTCGATGGGCGCTCGCGCCCGGTGTCGGGGAATGCGGGGCTGACCCGCCGCGCTCTACTCGATGCCCATGAGACTCTTGTCGCGCCACGCGGCGGCAGCCTTTTCGGCCTTGGCGCGATCTGCCTTCGATAGTTTGGCGACCGTTTTGTCCAGGCTCTCGTCCGGCAC
>Ga0111538_10008739_pt1 | contig 13576 bp, 14 predicted proteins | sample SoiMethybrSBSTD1_FD_79669 | JGI IMG/M metagenome (GOLD analysis project Ga0111538, IMG submission 79669) | Bulk soil microbial communities from a Populus tree surrounding site in Tennessee, USA - Soil MetaG P. TD hybrid SBSTD1 (version 2)... | ecosystem: Environmental > Terrestrial > Soil >...
GGCGACGAACCTCCTCCAGGCGCCCTGGTGCGACGCGGCCCGCCGCGCCTCGCATGGCGTCCCGGACGACCACCTGCGCCCCGTACTTCCACAGCAAGTTGCGGAGAATCGGCCACTTGCGGACCGTGTACGAGTTCCGGAAGGTGAGCCAGAAGTGGTGTAGCTCCAAGAAGTGGAACCCCCTCATGCAGTCGGCCGCCCAGCGAGGTGAGACCGAGAGCCACTCGTCTCCGCCCGCCCCGGTCAACACGGTCCGGGCGCCCTGGTTGCGACCGGCAAGCGCGAGCTGCGTGTAAAGCGGGTGCCAGATGTTCACGAGCGGCATCGGCCACGAGCTGGTGGTGCGCAAGGCTTCGAGGACGAGCCCGTCGCGTCCTTCGGCATCCGCGAACGGAACCAAGGTCTGCGGCATCCCGAGCTGGCCCGCGACGAGCCGTTGAACGCGCTCCTCATTGAAGTTGGGGTCGGGGAAAACGAGCGAGAGCGCGATGGGGGGTTCGATACCGGTCGCGCCTGCGACGTCGGAGGCGTAGGCCGCGACGGCCACCGAGTCGATGCCGCCGCTCAGGAAAATCGAAGGCCGGCCGACAGAGAGCGCTCGCCCCAACGCGCGCTCCAACACCGTCGAGAAGTGCGGGATGTCGGCCTCGGTGATCCATTCCACGGCCTGCTCGTTCGGCGCAGGATCCCAATAGCGCTCGCTCGTGGCGCCTGAGGGCCCCGTCGTGAGCGCTCGCCCCGCGGGCACACGGCGAATCGCCTCGAAGTACGTCTCGGCGGCGTCGAGGTGGTAGTTGACGAGAGACGCGGCAAGCGCGGGCCGGTTGAGGGCCGTCGACACTCCGCCGGCACGGGTAAGTGCGACGATCGAGTCCGAGAAGTACCAGGCTCCGTCGCGTCCCATCGCGTAGAAGAGCGGATGGTGCCCCAGCGGATCTCGGGCCGCGAGGATCGATCCTGTGCGTGGATCCCAGATGACGAGAGCGAACACACCGTCGATGCGACCGAGGACGGCGGAGCCCAGCTCGAAGTACGCGCGGAGCGCGAGCTCCGCATCTGTGCTCGCGGGATCCGCTCCGGAGATGGCGGCGAGCGCCTCTTTGTCGAACACATGGCCATCGAAGACGGCTACGGCCGAGTTCAGCCGCGCAACCTCCGCAGGCGCAGCCTCCCCCGGCGACGAGACCTCTGGCAGGTCGCGCCCCGGCTGGTAGCGAAGGAGAAAGGAGGACGTGTCCGGAGCGACGCGCCGTTCCGCTACGGCGACCGACACGACTAGCTCACCGCGGGTCGCAGAAGCTTTTTCTCGATGAGGTTCGCGATGAGGGTGTCGATCTCATTGCGGATCTGGTCAGACGGGACGTCGAACTCGCGCTGAAGCTCCTCCTGCACAGCTTCGCGATTCGCTCCGGTGGCGAGGAGATCCCACGCACGCGACGCGGTCGGGTTCAGTGCGTAGATCTCGTTCGTCCGCAGGTGCACGAGGACGGTTTCTCCCTCGACGCGCTGGGTGACCACCTCGGGATCGGGTTCCCAGGTTCCGTTGTCCGCGGGGAAATTCGAATCAGTCATTTTGGCCACCAAGACTTTACGAACCATCTCTAATGGTTCGTGTTCACGGTCGACGCCCAGCAGCCCGTCACCACACACGGGCTCATCGGATGATGTGGGCCTCTCTCTGCCTTGTCAAACAGGCGATCGGCCGGAGACCTCGACCACGAGACCGTCCGTTGCCATGCGAACGCCCTCGGGGACAGGGAGCTCGACCGGCCTGTGGGTGAGGATGACCGGGCCGTCGGCTGCGGCCAGCGCTTCGTCGGCCGACAGATGCCCGCGGGGCTCGCCGTCCTTGTCGGACGCTGCGAGGGTCGCCTCGCAGACGAAGAGGTCGGCTCCGCGCGCGAGCGCGGAGAGTTCCTCGGTCGGAGCGGAGTCGCCGGAGTAGGCGAGCAGCTTGTCGCCCTCCCGCACGCGGAAGCCGTAGGCCTCCATCGTGTAGTGCGGCAGGCGGTGCGCCTCGACCTCGAAGCCGGCCGCCTGGAACGGCGTCCCCGGCGCAAACTCGTTGAGGTCGAAGGCGGAGTCGAACATGCCGGCGTTCCCAAAGGTGCCCGCGAACGCGTCCAGCTGGGAGCGGCCGCCGGGCGGGAGCCACACGCTGCACGGGATGTGCTCGTCCGTCGGGCCGTAGGCGTTCAGCCATGCCCAAGGGACGAGGTCGCCCCAGTGGTCGAGGTGGAAGTGGGTGATGGCCGCCGCGTTGACGCGCCTGCCTCCGTTGGCGCGGAGCCGCCCCAGGACGCCCGGGCCGCAGTCGAGTAGAAGGCTCCGCCGCGGCTCAGCGGCGCTCTCCACGAGGTACCCCGACTGCGCGCTGCCGGGGTTCGGCCAGGCCGGCGATGACCCGATGACGGTGAGCCTCACATTCATATACTGACCGACCGCTATGAATCGCGAGCGCAAGATCCGGGTCGTCATAGCCAAGCCGGGGCTCGACGGCCACGATCGGGGAGCGAAGATCATCGCCCGTGCGCTCAGGGACGCCGGCATGGAGGTCATCTACACGGGCCTGCATCAGACCCCGGAGCAGATCGTCGAGACCGCGATCCAGGAGGACGCGGACGCGGTCGGCATCTCCATCCTCTCCGGCGCGCACATGACGCTCGTCCCGAAGATTCTCGGAGGGTTCAAGGAGAACGGCATGGACGACGTGGTCGTCGTCGTCGGCGGCACGATCCCGAAGGCGGACATCGAGGAGCTGAAGCGGCAAGGCGTTGCCGAGGTCTTCACACCCGGAGCTCCGGTGTCCGAGATCGTCGACTTCCTTCGCGAGAAAGTACCCGTCACACGGTGAGCGTCGACGTCGTACGTGACGGCGGCGTCTCAGTCGTGACCGTCAACCGGCCCGACGCCATGAACGCGCTCGACGTCGAGCACGCCGAGGCGCTGCGCGACCATCTGGAGGACCTCGCCGCCGATCCCGAGGCGCGCGTCGTGCTCCTCACGGGGGCCGGCGAGAGAGCCTTCGTCGCCGGGGCCGACATCAAGTACATGCAGTCGCTCGGAGTCCTGGAGGCGCGGCGCTGGGGCGAGCTCGGACAGGCATGCGCCAATCTCCTCGAGACGATTCCGAAGCCGACGATCGCGGCCATCAACGGCTTCGCCCTCGGCGGCGGGTGCGAGCTCGCTCTCGCCTGCGACATCCGCCTCGCCTCCAGGGAGGCAAGACTTGGGCAGCCGGAGGTCAACCTCGGGATCATCCCGGGCTGGGGTGGAAGCCAGCGCCTGCCCCGCATCGTCGGGCTCGGCTTCGCCAAGGAGATCGTGTTCTCCGGGCGCGCTGTCGAGGCCCAGGAGGCGCACGACTGGGGACTCGTGAACCAGATCTACGACCCGGCCGAGCTCATGCCCGCCGCGATGAAGCTGGCCCACGAGCTGGCGAAGAAGAGCCCGCTCGCCCTGGCCTACGCGAAGGAGGCGACGAACCTCTACCTCACGGGCGAGGCCAGCGCACATATGGAGACCGAGCTCCGCCTTTTCGCGATGCTCTTCTCCTCGGAGGACCAGAAAGAGGGCATGGCTGCCTTCGCCGAGAAGCGCGAGCCCGAGTTTCGGGGGCGCTAGGAGCCGCATAGCCGCTGCTAGCCTGGGAAGGAACCCCATGCACGACACGTTGACCATCGCCGGCCGGGAGTTCGGCTCGCGCCTTCTTCTCGGGACCGGCAAGTACGACACCTTCGAGACGATGCGCGAGGCGGTCGCCGCCTCGGGGACGGAGATTGTCACTGTCGCCGTGCGACGGATCGACTTCGATGCACCGGGCGAGGACATCATCTCGTTCCTGCCGGAGGAGGTGCTCCTTCTCCCGAACACCTCGGGCTGCGAGACCGCCGACGAGGCGGTCAGGTCCGCGAAGCTCGCCCGGGCCGGCGGCCTGCCGGACTGGGTCAAGCTCGAGGTCATCCCGGACCCGCGCTACCTCCTGCCTGATCCGGTCGAGACCCTGAAGGCGGCGGCGACGCTTGTCGAGGAAGGCTTCACGGTTCTGCCTTACGTCCTTCCGGACCCGGTCCTGGCCAAGAAGCTCGAGGAGGTCGGCTGCGCGACGGTCATGCCGCTCGCGGCTCCGATCGGGAGCGGCCGCGGCCTCAAGCTGCGCGACTCGATTCGGATCATCGTCGAGCAGGCCGAGGTCCCGGTCGTCGTCGACGCCGGCCTCGGCGCCCCGTCGCACGCGGCGGAGTCCATGGAGATGGGCGCCGATGCTGTGCTCGTCAACACGGCCATCGCGCGGGCGGACGACCCGGTCGCCATGGCAGAGGCTTTCCGCCTCGCGGTCGAGGCCGGCCGCACGGCCTTCCATGCGGGTGTCATGGAGGAGCAGGCGCCCACACCGTCGAGCCCGGTCGGAGGGACGGTTTGACAGTCGACGTCAATGGGCGCGAGCAGGAGCTCGCTCCGGGCGCGACCGTCGCCACCCTGCTCGCCCGCCTCGGGCTCGAGGCCGGCTACGCGCTCGTGGAGCGAAACGGCGAGCCCGTGGAGCGCGCCCGCTACGCGGACGTCGAGCTCGAGGAGGCAGACCGGCTCGTCGTCGCCCGCCCCGTTGCTGGCGGATAAGCGCCTCTATCTCGTGACGCCGGTCAGGCCCGGCTTCGGCGAGTTCCTCGCGGCGGCGATCCGCGGCGGCGTGGACGTCGTCCAGGTGCGCGAGCGGTCGCTCGCCGACGGCCCGCTTCTCACTGCGCTCGGCGAGGCCCGTGACGTGACCTCCGCTCACGGCGTCCCGCTCGGCGTCAACGACCGTCCCGACCTCGCCGTCCTCGCGGGAGCCGATTTCGTCCACGTGGGGCAGGACGACATCCCCGTCGAGGCTGCGCGGGCCTTCGGCCTCCCGGTCGGCCTCTCCACCCACGCGCCTGCCGAGATCGACGCGGCGAGGGCCGACTACATCGCCGTCGGGCCGGTGCATGCGACGCCGACGAAGGAAGGCCGGCCCGCCGTCGGCCTCGAGCTCGTCCGCTATGCCGCCGCGAACGCGACGCTGCCCTGGTTCGCCATCGGTGGGCTCGACGCCTCGAATGTGGCCGATGTCGTCGCGGCGGGCGCGACGCGGATCGCCGTCGTGCGCGCGATCGTGGAGGCGGAGGATCCCGAGCGGGCAGCGCGCCGGCTTCGTGACACGCTTCCCGACTGACCGCCGCGGTAAAGCAAGGGGCCCCTGATCGGGGCCCCGTTGCTCGCGTGCTGTGTGCGTCCTCTCAGAACGAGCCGAAGGCCAGCTGGTTGTTGAACTGGTCGAACACGTTCTTGAGGATCTCCTGCTTCGTTCGGTCGCTCGCGTACCAGATGCTGTTCGACGTCGAGCCGTTGAACGGAGGAACCGTCGCAGCGAAGTCGAGGATCGCCTGCATGCTCATGGGCGAGGCGGGCAGCGCCCCCGCGGCGACCGCATCGGTGGACGGGTTGCCGTTCTTGCAGCTCGCCGTGCCCGTGCTCAAGATGTCGACCATCGGGCAGATGGCGGTCGTGTCCATCTCGAAGGCGCCCAGGTTGTTATGGGAGAGGAACGTAGACGGCGGCTTGACGTTGCCGATCTTCGTCGATCTCCAGCCAGGCCCGCTGAACCACACGTCGAGCGCAGTGGCGAGCATCTGCGCCTTCAGCATCTTGTTCATGTTCGTCGCGGACGCACCGTTGATGGTGTTGTAGACGTAGGTCTTCAACCCGCTACATGTCGCCGGCGCGTTCGAGAAAGGACCAGAGCCGCCGCCGAGACCGGCAAGGTAGGTCCCCAGATTGCTGCCACCTTTGATGCAGTAGGTGTTGACGAGGTTCTGGCCGTTCGTGTTCTTCCAGAACCCGATGGTCAAGGCACCGGTCCTGACCGGGCCGCAGACCGTGACCGTCTGACTGGCCGAGCCCGTTGTTCCGGTGTCGTTGGTTGTGAACGTCGCGGTGTTGTCGTACGGCACGCAGCCGTTCGGCACGGCGACGGTGCGGCTGTACGTGAACGACTTCGGATTCGGATCACCGAGGCACACCGTTCCGAGCGAACCCTTGTAGGAGTCGCTGACGGCTGCGCACTCGTCGATCTTTGTCTCAGTGAACGAGATGCCGTCGAACGTGAAGTCCGCGGAGTCGCCGTCCAGAAGCGCTCCGTTGTCGAGGAACTGATCCGACCAGCTGACACCAGCCGTGTTGTCGAGCTCGCCCTGCGGCAGATCGCTCAGGTCGCATGAGTACGGGAAGTCGGTCTGGAACTTCGTGAGGGTCGTTGGTCCGCCGTTCGTAACCGCGCAGTCGGTGCCGTCAGAGAGTTGGTCGGTCACCGCGTCGATGTCGACGGGCACCGTGTTGTTTTGGTCGTCGACGTTCGGGTTGAAGACGCTGATCGTCCCGGTCACCTTGACGCCGCTGATCGTGCCGCCGTCATGAGAGGCGGTGACCGTGTAGTTGAAGGTCACGTTTCCGCCGATCTGCTCCACGCGCGTCTTGTCCACGTCCTTCCCAATCGTCCAGGCGAACGTCTTGTCATTGGAGCCGCTCGCATCCTTCGTAATCGTCAGCGGCAGGCCCTTGACGACCTCCCCCTCCTGGATCTTGAACGCGTCGTACTTGCAGTCGCTTGCGTCGACGGGGTAGCTGTCCGCGAGCGAGCAGATGGCCATGATGTAGACACCGCCGGGGTTCGTCGTGTCCGCGTAGTCCGCCAGGCGGATCTTGTTGTTGTCGAAGTCGTGTGATCCGCTGTAGCTGACAGTCCCGCCGGAGACCGAGAAGGTCCTGCTCGAGTAATCGTCGAAGTCGTCGGAGAGGTTCTTCGCCGCCCCGTCGTTGGGGTCGGCCTGACCCCCAGGATCGAGCACGGCGAAGAAGTAGTCGCCGTCGCCGACGTAGGCAACGCTGGGTCCGCCGTTGAGCCAGACGAACTCCTTGCCGTCGTAGATGTTGCAATTGACCGCGGGATTGCCGTTCTTACAGTGGTCCGTGCCGTCGGCCGATTCGTTCACCGTCGTGAACCCGGCTCCGGTCACTGGTGTGTTCGCCGCCGCCCCCGGCAAGAGGATCAATGCCGTAACGGCGCCGAGGAGGACGAGCAGGGCCGCTCGCCTCCCGGTCATGAATCGCCCCAAAGCCGCTCCTTTCCGCAGGACCCCTCGACGTGCGGGCCCGCCAGGCGCCGCACACGCCGATCCCAATATCTTCCTCGGCCGATCGAGTCTCAACTGGACGAAAGTCCAGTTGAAATGTTGGGTGCCTAGCCGGCGGCGTATTCGGTTACGAAGACGTGCGCTTCCACGTCCTAAGCGGCTTCATGCGCTCGACTCTCCGGCTTTGCGCGCCGAGCATCCATGAGCGGAGGCACGCCGCTACTTCCAGGTAGCTCGAGCTAGCTGCCGAACAGGAGGATCTTGGCGGCCGTGAGCGACTCGGCCAGAGCCCTCTGCTGCGACCATGTCGGGGCGAAGGTGTCCGTGGTCACCCTCGTTCGCTCGCCGACCTGTGCCGAGGAGACGTCGGTCGTGCTGTAGCCGCTGGCGCCCTTGCGCTCCACGTTCGCGTCGACCGGGACGGCGAATGTGACCTTGCGGCGGTTGACGAAGCTCAGTCCGAGCGGCGCGACGACGACCCGCCTCGTTCTCACGGTGATCGACGAGCTCGTCTTGCTCAGGACCTTGGCGCCCTTCAGCGTGAGCGTGACGTCGCCGAGGTCTGGCCGGAGGCGGGGGAAGAGGAGGTGCTTCGCGTCGTTTAGGTGCTCGAACGGGTTGATCGGCGTGCCACTGGGCTTGTGCACCTCGAAATGGAGGTGCGGCTGGATGCCGTTCGCATCGCCGGAGTCGCCGACGAAGCCGACGAGCTGGCCGCGGCTGACATGGTCGTGGTAGCCGAGTCCCGGCGCATAGGCCTTGCTACACCCTGCGTCGTTGTCGTTGTGCGGCCCGCGGTCGTTGTTCAGGTGGATGTACCAGTAGACCACCCCGCTCTTGCCGTGCAGGACGAGCATGCAGCTCGGGACGGCGCCCTTCGGGTGCGACCATTTCTCGACCCAGCCGGCCTCGAACGCGACGGCGGGCTGGTGGCGCACCGACATGATGTCGTTGCCTTCGTGCCAGCCTCCCGGCCGGGGGTCGTGCCAGTCGTCCGTGTACTTGACGTTGCCGACGACGGGGAACGCGGTCACCCGGGGCACGCCGGCGTTCGCGGTCCCTGTGAAGACCCCGATGAAAAGAAGGAGAAGAACCCCTCGGGCTGTCGTCCGGTGGCTGAGCATAGGCTCCGGTTCGCGTCCGAAGTCGCGGACGGTAACAGACCCTTCGGCAGGCGGCCGTTCGATCTTGAACGGATAGGATCGCCGCCGTGAAAGTGGCCGTCTGCGTGAAGGAGGTGCCGGACGCCTCCGCTCCCAAGCGCCTCGATCCCCAGACCTTTCGGCTCGACCGAGGCGTCGCCGGCGCGCTGAACGAGTTCGACACCCACGCGATCGAGGAGGGGCTGCAGCTCAAGGACAAGGGCGGGGAGGGCGAGGTCGTCGCCGTCCTCATGGGCCCCGAGCGCGCGGCCGACTCGCTCCGAAAGGCGCTCGCGATCGGTGCCGACCGCGCCGTCCACGTCTCTGACGAAGGGCTCGTCGGCTCGGACCTCGTCGCGACGAGCAAAGCCCTCGCCAAGGCGCTCGAGCGCGAGGGCGCCGACATCGTCCTCTTCGGCCAGCAGGCCGGCGACTCCGACGGCGCCGTGCTCTGGGCAGCCGTCGCCGACCACCTCCGTCTTCCGGTGATCTCCCAGGCCGCGAGCCTCGAGGCCTCCGACGGCAAGGTGAAGGTGAAGCGGCAGACCGAGTACGGCTACGACGTCATCGAGGCGCCGGTCCCGTGCGTGGTCGCCGTGTCCGACGCGATCAACGAGCCGCGCTACCCGTCCCTCAAGGGGATCATGGGGGCGAAGAAGAAGCCGCGGGAGACCGTGTCGCTCTCCGATCTCGGGCTTGCCGCGGAGGACGCAGGCGAGCCCGGCTCGCGCACCGAGGTCTACGGGCTCTTCGACCCGCCCTCGCGCGGAGAGAGCGAGCGCATCGAGGACGACGGGCCGGCCGCGGCCGAGAAGATCGTCGACTATCTCTCGTCCCAGAAGCTGATCTGATGGCCACCCTCGTCTATGTCGAGCACCACGAGGGCGAGCCCGTCAAGGGCTCCCTCGGCGTGCTCGGCAAGGCGGCGCAACTCGGCGACGACGTCGCGGCGGTGCTCCTCGGCTCCGGCGTGGAGGGCATGGCGGAGGCGGTCGGACGCCACGGCGCCTCCCGCGTCTTCGTCGCCGACGATCCCGCCCTCGAAGCGCCGCTCCCGCAGCCACGGGTCGACGTCCTCGCCACGCTCGTCGAGTCCGAGGGGTTCGACAACGTGGTCTTCGGCGCATCCGTCCTCGCCTCCGACGTGGCAGCCGGCCTCGCCGCGCGCCTCGACGCAGGTCTCAACTGGGATCTCGTGGACCTCGAGCTCAAGGACGGGAAGCTCGTCGGCAAGCGGCCCGCGCTCGGTGATTCCGTGATCGCGGAGGTCGGCTGGAAGAGCGAGCCGCGCCTCGCGCTCGTCCGCTCCGGGACCTTCGAGCCGGCCGAGACCGGCGGCAGCGCCGAGGTGACGAAGGTCCCCGTCGAGATCCAGGACTTCTCCAGGCAGGCGGTGATGGTCGAGCAGGCGCACGAAGAGAGCCAGGGGCCGTCGATCGAGGACGCCGATGTGATCGTCGCGGGGGGCCGCGGGCTCGGGAAGTCCGAGAACTTCTCCCTGGTCGAGGACCTCGCCAAAGCTCTCGGAGGCGCGGTCGCCGCGACCCGGGCGGTCGTCGACGCAGGCTGGTATCCGTACTCGACCCAGGTCGGCCAGACCGGGAAGACGGTCTCGCCGAAGCTCTACATCGCGTGCGGGATCTCGGGCGCGATCCAGCACAAGGTCGGCATGCAAGGCTCTGGCACCATCGTCGCCATCAACAAGGACCCGAACGCGCCGATCTTCGAGTACTCCGACCTCGCTGTCGTCGGCGACGTGCACGAGATCGTTCCCAAGCTCACCGAGCTCGTGAGAGAGAAGAGGGGATCGTGAGCGTTCGTCCCGCGGACTTCCCGCCGCCGTTCGGCCCGGCCGAGTTCGTCACCGAGACCACCGATCCGCCGGATGAGCGCATCGACGTCGGCGTCCTCGTCGTCGGAGGGGGCCCGGCCGGCCTCTCGGCAGCGATCAGGCTGAACCAGCTTCTCGAGGAGAACCCGGCTGTCCGCGAACGCCTGGGCGAGATCCCCGTTGCGATCGTCGAGAAGGGCAAGGCGCCCGGCGCGCACCTCCTCTCTGGCGCCGTCGTGAACCCGCGCGCCTTCCGGCAGCTCTTCCCCGGAATGCACAGCGAGGACATGCCGTTCCGGTCGCGCGTCGAGCGCGAGGGCCTCTATTACCTGACCGCCAAGCGGTCGCTGCGTCTTCCCGCTCCGCCGACGATGTGGAACCACGGCAACTACGTCGCGTCGATCTCGGAGATCGGGGCCTGGCTCGCTGAGCGCGCGGAGGAGGGAGGCGCGACGCTCGTCCCGGAGACAGCAGCTCGCAAGCTGCTCGTCTCCGGTGGCCGCGTCGTCGGCATCCGCACCGGCGACCGCGGCCGTGGTCGAGGCGGCGAGGAGCTCCCGAACTTCGAGCCGGGCTCCGACATCACCGCGCGCGTCACCATCCTCGCCGAGGGGACGCAGGGTCACCTCACCGGAGTTGCGCTCGACCGCTTCGGCCTCCAGTCGCGCCCCCAGGTGTGGGCGCTCGGCGTCAAGGAGGTGTGGGAGGTCCCGCACCCCCACAACCGTGTCATCCACACCATGGGCTGGCCGCTTCGGGGAGCGAAGAAGTTCAGGGAGTTCGGCGGCAGCTTCATCTACCCGCTCGGCGAAGGGCACGTTGCGCTCGGGATGGTCGTCGGCCTGGACTACACGGACGCGACACTCTCGGTCCACGACCTCCTGCAGGAGCTGAAGCTGCACCCGTTCGTGCGCAAGATCCTCGACGGCGGCAAGCGCGTCGCCTGGGGGGCCAAGACGATCCCGGAAGGCGGCTTCCTCGCGCTCCCGGACCGCTTCCATTTCCCCGGCGGAATGATCGCCGGGGACGGGGCCGGCCTCGTCAACGTGCCGGCCCTCAAGGGCATCCACTATGCGATGCGCTCGGGAATGCTCGCTGCCGAGAGCGCCTTCGAGACGCTTGCGCCCGGCCGCACGGCGTGGGAGCCCGGCGCACTCGAATCCTACGACGCGGCCCTCAGGGAGAGCTACGTCTGGAAGGACCTCGAGCGCGTCCGCAACATGCGCCCGGCATTCCAATACGGGTTCACGCGCGGCGCGATGCTCGCCGGTGTGGCGCTGAACACGCTCGGGAAGCTCCCGCCCCGCGACCTGAAGCTGGAGCGCGACGCCGAGGTGCCGGTATTCGTCGGCGACCGGGTGCGGTCGTATCCGGACCCTGACGGGGAGCTCACCTTCGACAAGCTCTCGAGCGTCTACCTCTCGGGGAATAAGACGCGCGACGATGCGCCGAGCCACCTCCGCGTCGACCGCAAGGTCCGCCGCGAGGTCGCCGAGGCGTGGGTGCACATGTGCCCCGCCCAGGTCTACGAGCTCGGAGGCGCGGCATCTCCGGCGGGCAATGTCGTCGACGTCGAGGTGACGGCCTCGAACTGCGTCCAGTGCGGCGCGATCACCGCGAAGGGCGGACGGCTGACGCCGCCCGAGGGCGGCGACGGGCCCGAGTACCGCTTGATGTGAGCACGCTCCTGCGAACGCCGCTCCTGCGGTCGACGACCCTGGGAGACGCGTTTGGCGGCACCGCCCTCCTCAAGGCCGAGCTCTTTCAGAAGACGGGCTCCTTCAAGCCGAGGGGGATCCTGGCGAAGCTCGCGACACTCACCCCCGAGGAGAGAGCGTGCGGTGTGATCACCGTCTCGGCGGGCAATGCGGCCGCTGCGGTGGCGTTCGGCTGTGCGCTCGAGAAGATCGACTGTCTGGTCGTGATGTGGCAGGGAACGAGCGAGGTCAAGGCGGCGGCGGCGAGGGCCTACGGCGCGGCTGTGGACCGCGAGGCACCAGGGCCGGGAGAGGCGTTTGCACGCCTCGAGGAGCTACGGGCCCAGACCGGGCGCGTGTTCGTCCATCCGTTCGACGACCCGGTCGTCATCGAGGGCCACTCCAGCCTGAGCCGCGAGATCCTCGAGGACGCCCCCGAATCAGACGTGATCGTCGCGGGCGTCGGCGGCGGCGGCCTCATCTCCGGGATCGCGGTCGGAGCCCCGGAAGCTCGCGTCGTCGGCGTCGAGCCAGAGAGGTCGACCGCGTTGCGGGACGCGCTCGCCGCAGGTCATCCCGTCGTGGTTCGGCCCGATTCGATCGCGGATGCCCTCAACGCCCCCATCGCCGGCGAGCATTGCCTCGCCGTCTGCCGCGAGCGCGGGGTCGAGTCGGTACTGGTCTCCGAGGACGACATTCGCGCGGGCTTCCGGTTTCTGTACGAGCGCGCGAAGCTCGCGGCGGAGCCCGGCGCGGCCGCGGGGGTGGGGGCGCTCCTGGCCGGGAAGGTGCCGGATGTCGAAGGCAAGACGGTTGCCGTTGTCGTCTCGGGTGGCAACGTGGCCGGCAAAACCGCTGCTGCTATCCTGAGTTCAAATGAAGCCTGAAATCCATCCCGACTACGTTCTCGCCACCGTGCACTGCTCGTGCGGGAACGAGTTTCAGACCCGGTCGACGAAGCCGGAGCTGCACGTGGAGATCTGCTCCGAGTGCCATCCGTTCTACACCGGCAAGCAGAAGCTCATGGACACCGGTGGTCGCGTCGAGCGCTTCCAGCGGCGTCTCGAGAAGGCCGGCAGGGCCTAGCAGCGAAAAGAAGCGCATGAGCGCCCCGATTGGAGGCCAGGCGGTCCTTGAGGGCGTGATGATGCGCGGCCCGTCCGCCTGGTCGGTTGCAGTGCGAAAGCCCGACGGCGTCATCGCCGAGGTCAACCGCCCGGTCACGTCGATTCTCCTTCGGCACCGCTGGCTGCGGGTCCCGATCGTCCGCGGGATCATCGCCCTCGGCGAGTCCCTGTCGATCGGCTTTCGCGCGCTCGCCATCTCGGCGAACTACGCGGCGCAGGAGGAAGGGGAGGACGGTGAGGTCGAGACCGAGCTCACGCGCGGACAGCTGATCTTCGCATTCGGCATCGCGATCGGCTTCGCGCTCCTCCTCTTCAAGGTCTCCCCGGCGCTGATCACGAACTGGCTTCCGATCGACTCGACCGGCACGTTCGTCGTCGTCGAGGGGCTGGTGCGCGTGGCGATCTTCATCGTCTATCTGCTCATCATCTCGATGCTGCCCGACCTGAAGCGCGTCTTCCAGTACCACGCAGCCGAGCACAAGGCGATCAACGCCTACGAGGCCGGCGAGGAGCTCACGCCCGAGAACGTGCAGCGCTACAGCCTCCTGCACGTCCGCTGCGGAACGGCGTTCCTGCTCTACGTCATGGTCGTCGCGATTTTCGTCTTCGCGTTCGTCGGGCGCCC
>Ga0111538_10008740_pt1 | contig 13574 bp, 8 predicted proteins | sample SoiMethybrSBSTD1_FD_79669 | JGI IMG/M metagenome (GOLD analysis project Ga0111538, IMG submission 79669) | Bulk soil microbial communities from a Populus tree surrounding site in Tennessee, USA - Soil MetaG P. TD hybrid SBSTD1 (version 2)... | ecosystem: Environmental > Terrestrial > Soil > Tree...
ACGCCAAACTTCTGTAGACTATGGACGGCCCTTGCTGAGCCCTCCCTCAGAGAGTTCCGGTGACACCCTACCGCTTGCAATCCTGCACAGACGAAGAGTTGATGGAGCAATTGAGGATAGGCCAGGCTGACGCCTTGGCTGTGCTCTTCGATCGACACTACCGGCTAGTGTTTAGCGTGGCTTTGCGAATTTTGCACGACCACGGAGAGGCCGAGGATCTCATGCAGGAGGTCTTTCTGGAGATTTACCGCAAGGTTGACAATTACGACCCTGATAAGGGAAAGGCCAAGACTTGGATTCTTCAGTATGCCTACCATCGAAGTTTGAACCGTCAGAAGTATTTGAATGTGAGGAACTTCTACGATGGCAGGCAGGATTCAGATCTGATGCAGTGGGAACTGCCTCAGTCCCCAAACGGCTGGAATGGGCTGTCTTACGACGACTGGGCACAGGTGCTGGAAAAGGGGATGTCCACTCTGAGTGAGAAAGAACGCAGAACCTTGGATTTGGCCTATTTTCAGGGCCTTCCGCTCAAGGAGATTGCAGATCAGATTGACGAGCCCCTGGGGAATGTGCGCAACCACTATTACCGCGGACTCAAGAAGCTAAGAGATTTTTTGCAGGAACGGTCTTGTTTGAAGAAGAAACCTGCTTAGGGCATTAGCTGGAAGGCTAGGAGATGGTCATGAACTCCCGAGAATTTGGGCATGAACGGTTTGAGGAACTAAGCGCACTCTCGGCAATTGGACAGATTTCGGCCGAGGAGTTTCGCGAGCTTCAGGCGCATTTGCAGAGTTGTGCAATCTGCCGGTTGCGACAGGCAGATTTCACTGAGATTCTGCATGAGCACATGCCCCTGCTCGCCCCAACGGATGCCGCAATGCCAGGCTCCCGCAACGTGGCATTTCACGATGCCAGCTATAAGCAGCGCTTCATCCAGCGCGCCCAGAAAGAGGGCCTCGTCTTTTCGCCCGAGGTCACAGGTGTGAAAAATCTCAGACAAGTCGAGGCCAGCCGCTGGCGCGATTTGGCGTGGCTGTGGCAGCCGAAACGGCTGGCATACTCACTCGCACTAGTGGCACTCGGATTCTGGTTGGGCAGTCTGGGAGCCCGCCGAGCGTTGAAGGTCAATGCCCCAGTTTCGTCGGAACTTGCAAATGTTCGGGATGAGAACTCGCGTCTCAGGCAGCAAGTTGAACAACTCGCAACCCAGCCGCTCCGGACCCAGCCTGAAGCATTGGTTTCTCAACCTCGACCCATGGCTCCTGCGGCCAACGCCGACCTCGAGCGGCAGCTCGCTCAGGCTCGGAGAGACTCTGCCGCGGCTATGGCGCGCACTCAAGTTCTCGATGAGGAATTGCAGAAGACTTCCGTCGAACTGGGAAGCTTGAAAGAGGAAGCGAGCCGACTCAGAAATGATTCGGCCAGTACTGCGAAGCTCAAAGAGACGGAGGCAGCGTTGCAAGCTGCCAGCAGCGAACTACAGAAACTGCAGCGCGAGCGTTCGGTGTACGCCTCCACTTTCGCCGACCAACAGACGCAAATCCGGGACTTGATGGAAAAACTCGGGAAGCAGACCGAGGGTATCGAGCAGGAGCGCGAGTTGACGGCCGCCAGCCGCGACATCCGACAACTGATGGGCGCCCGGAACCTGCATATCATCGACGTCGAAGACGTGGAAGACTCCAGCGGGCCTAAGCAACCGGTTGGCCGCGTGTTTTACACCGAAGGAAAGTCTCTTATCTTTTACGCATTCGATCTGGAGAAGCGGCGGAAGTCACTGGAAAAATACTCCTTTCAAGCGTGGGGCCAGAGGGAAGCTAAAGGCGGCCCGGTGCAGAGCTTGGGTGTTTTTGTTAACGAAGATCAAGGAAAGAGCCCCTGGGTGCTGAAGTACGACGACCCTAAGGTGCTGGCTCAAATTGATTCCGTGTTCGTCACAATTGAGCCCAAGGGGGGCAGCAACCGGCCGCAGGGGCGGCAACTGATGTACGCCTACCTGCGGGCCAATGCAAATCACCCGTAATCAGCGGGCCCCGAGGCCGGTTTCGGCCCCTCACAACCGACACTTCCAATTTCGTACAGTGCGCGAATGACGACGTTGTGGCAGATCCCGGTTTGTTCGCCAGTCGCTTGTGGCCGATCGCCAAAATTTCTTACTCCCTTTGATACAAAATGCCTTTCTCATCGGCATACTCCAATGAAGACAGGTCGAAGCGGACAAGTGTGATCGTACGACTCGTCCGATTTTTCGTCCTCTGCCTTGGATTGCATGGTTTGACCTTTGCAAGTCCAACGGCAACGGTCACGGGACGTGTAACCGACTCATTGGGCGGGGTGCTGGCAGGCGCACAGGTGGAAGTCACGAATGTTGAAACCAACACGATCTTCAGAACCAAGACGACCAACCTCGGGCTGTACCGGATACCAAACCTTCCGCCGGGTTACTATCGCGTCATTGTCCGGATGTTCGGGTTTCGCACCATGGTGAAGCCCGGCCTCAAATTACATGTGCAGGATGTCATCGGCTTGAATTTCTCGATGCAGCCTGGTTCCACCATCTCCAGCATTACTCAGGAAGAAGGAGTACCCCTCGTCCAGGCAGAAACGGGGATGCAGAGCACCACGGTGAATCAACTTGCCATCACCAATCTGCCTTCCCTGACGCGGAACCCGTACGATTTTGTGGCCTTGAGTGCCGGTGCCGCTCCGACCGGAACTCGGGGCGCTGGCTTTGCGCTCAATGGCCAGCGTGCCGAGAGTGGAAGCTTTCTCCTGGACGGCAGCGATAATAACGACACGTACAACTCGGGACCAGGGCAGATTGTTCCTCTGGACGTGGTAGAAGAATACCGGTTGATGACGCACAACTTCACTGCTGAGTATGGCAGAAACACTGGGTTCATCGCCAACGTGGTCACCAAGAGTGGCACGAACGACTTTCACGGCGCGGCTTACTACTTCAATCGAAATTCCGCGCTGGCAGCCAATACTTACGAGAACAACGCTCGGGGCATTCCGCGACCAGTCTTCAACCGCCATCAATTGGGTGGCGCGGTCGGCGGCCCGATTCTGCGAGACAAGTTGTTTTTCTATGCGGCGGTAGAGCCCATTCTGGTGCGCAGTTCGGCGACGCTCAGCTACTACGTCCCCACCCCGGAGTTGCTGGCGGTGAGTTCGGCGGGAACAAACGCGATGTTTCGCCGCTTTCCTGTGCCTTCAAATCTTTCCCAAACGGACGTGAGTATTCGTACCGTTTGCCCATTTGGCCGCTTTTGCGGCTCCACTATCAACAGCGGCTTCGTCACGATTCCCGCTTTTGCGTCAACCACTCGCACCGGCCCGGTGGATGCAGGAGCAGGAGTGCCCCAGGATACCCAGTTGTGGACGGGACGTCTGGACTACACGTTGAATGAGCGTTCGACCCTGAATGTGCGATATGCCTTTCAAGACGCAAATCAGTTTGCCACTGTGACACAACCGTATTCCGCAGAACTGGATCAGCCTTTTAATGTACAGAACCAGAACATCACGCTAAACCTGACGCATTTCTTGTCGGGTAACTTCTTCACAGAATCACGGGCTGTCTTCAGCCGGCTGTTCCAGCAGAGTCCCGCCGCGCCAGCCGCAGAGTTCCCGTCATTCACGATCACTGGCGATACCATCAGCGGTTCCACCGGCTCGCTCTCACTGCCGTCCGCGAGAAACGCCTTTGGAGGATCCCAGAACATCTATCAGTTCTACCAAGGCGCCAACTGGATTCGTGGAACTCACAATCTGAAATTCGGCTGGCAGTACCAGCACTCGCGGGATGGTCGTGTACCGACTGAGACTTTGTCTACTCGAAGCAATCAGGGTGAGTTTCGTGATTTGCAGGGTTTTGTGGATGGGTTCCTGACTTCGTATCAACTCTCGTTGGACCCGAAAGGCAGAGTCCCAGGGCAGCTGATCCAACCGCCGTTCGGCCCATCGGTCTCGCTCCGGCATTACCGCTTCAACGACATGGCAGGCTTCTTCCAAGACTCATGGAAGATCTCACCCCGATTGGCCTTGTCTCCCGGGCTCCGTTACGAGTACTTCGGGGCCGGCCATCGCACCGGTAACGAGAAACCTTTGGATGCCAGTTTCTACTATGGTCAGAGCGATTCTGTTTACCGGCGTATTTCCGGCGGACAGCTGCTGCGGACCATCGATGCTCCCGGAGATTACCAGAATCACTACTTCCTGCCGTGCCATCGTAACTTTGCACCGCGTCTCGGACTCGCGTATGGCTTTTCCGGTAGCGGCAAGACCGTACTGCGACTCGGAGGCGGCTTGTTTTTTGAACGCCTGCCAGGGTTTGCATTTGAAAATACCAATCCTCCGGCGTACAGCATCGCACGACTGACGGCAGTTTCGCTGACACCTGCGCTCTTTGACGATCCGTACAGCGTCTTTCCTCAAACCACAATGCCAGTGCCCCCCAGCACGGTGACTCATTTCGACCAGGACCTGAAGACAGCCTACGCGCTTCAGTGGAATACAACGCTGGAGCATGAGCTGACTCGGAACTTGGTTGTGTCTGGAGCCTATTTGGGTTCGAAAGGCAACCGACTGTATCGGCTGCTCAACGTCAACAGGATTGACAGCGGTCAGTTCGATGGCCGACCTGGAGAACGTCTATTTGAAGCAGCTTCGAGCCTCACGACGATTAACAATCAAGCAGACTCGAGCTTCCATGCCCTGCAGCTGAAAGTGGAAAGCCCGGGCGTCAGGAATATCGGGCTGCAATTTGGCGCAAATTACACCTGGAGCCACTCCATCGATGACGCAAGCACATTAGTGGGCGACGATGTCTCGGCTTCGCCGTTTCCACTGGATGCCTTTAACCCGCGCCTTGACAAGAGCTCGTCCGATCACGACGTTCGTCATCGAATGGTCGGACACTTTGTCTGGCAAATGCCGTTTGGTTCTACATCGGGGACGTACAGGAAGCACCTGCTTTCCGGCTGGGAGATTAGTGGCATCGTTTCTTTTCAAGCGGGCCAGCCATTCAATCTGCGAGACAGCCGGGTTGCCGACCGTGACCTGGCTGATAATACACGGCCCCGGGTTACCGGCCCGCTTCCCGGGGCGCTGCGCGGCAGTGCGATTGTCGCCGACGCGCGCACTCCGAATGCCTTTCTTGTTTTGCCGCTCAATATCGTACGCCGCCCGGATGGTAGTTGCCTCGAATCGGCAGCTCCTTTTGGCTGTCAGTTCTCAGTCAACGGCCCATTCAATGGCAGTCTGGGACGCAATGTTTTCCAACGACCGGGAACTCAATTCCAGAACCTGGCGTTCATTAAGAATTTCAATCTTCCCGTGTCCGGCAGGCGCGAGGGGATGAAGCTGCAGTGCCGGGCGGAGTTCTATAATTTCTTCAATCACTCGAACTTGTACTTCAAAGCAGACACCGCCAACGTCGGTGTCTCGTCGTTCAACACGGCCGGAGGAGCCTCAGTTCCTGGAGTGTTGGCGTCGTTTGGTACTCCGGAGAGGTTCCCTCAGGAGGCACGCCAGTTGGTTTTGGCAGTGAAACTGATCTTTTAGGGCAGGTGTGAAACACAGTTGGATGGGTCATCCATCGCGCTTTTTCGATGCAAGCCAACATTCAACCATATCGCATGCTTCCGGTGTCATGCATTGGTGAATTCGTTGCATTCCAGAAAAGGCGCGATGAATGCCCCATCCGGGGAAATTGAGGTGCGTCAGAAGGGTTTGACGCACCAGCGAGACCAGGTCTTCCTCATAGCGCAGCTACTCTGAGATCGCGAATGCCCGCAGCCTTTAGAAACGATCACGGTCCAGAAAGGACCCATGAAATTGACACGGTTCAAATTGAGACTCTGGATGCTGGAAATCCCTGTGTGGATCGTGGGTTTGCTGTGGGCGATGTCTGCAGGCGCCGACGGCCTGCCTTCAGATGGCCGTCTCAAGAAATCTTTTCAGTCTTCCTCAACCCGGTTGGTTCAAGATCCCCTCGGGGGCGCTGCGAGAGCCAGGACGCAGGCGGCCTACGGTCGCCTGCCCCTTGGCTTTGAATCCAATCAGGGACAATCCGACCCTTCTGTCCGTTTCCTCTCCCTCAGCACAAGCGCTGGCCTCTTCTTCAAGAACAACGAAGTTGTACTACAGATGGGCAGTGTGCGTCATTCGGGAGCGGTCGCCAACTCCACGAAGGCTCCTCACGATAGGCAGGGTCAGATTCGCTTGCAGTGGCTGGGAGCACGGGCCAATCCGGAAATTCTCGGCGAGGATGCCCTCGCTCGAAAGAGCCACTATCTGTCTGGAGACCCCAGCAGTTGGCGGATCAATGTTCCCAACTATTCTCGGCTCCGTTACAAGGCGATCTATCCTGGAATCGACCTTGTGTTCTATGGCAATCCAGAACTGCTTGAGTATGATTTTGTTCTGAGCCCTGGCGCGGACCCACACGACATCGTCGTCCGTTTCGAGGGTTTGAAAGCAGTCGACTCCAAACGCTCTCTCTCAGTAGACGAGAACGGTGATCTATTGTTGCCGACAGAGACGGGAATCATACGCCAACACAAGCCACTGGCGTTCCAGGAAACCAACGCTGGCCGCAACATGGTGGCCAGCCGGTTTGTAATTCTCGATGACGGGAAGCAGGTCGGTTTTGAATTAGGAGCATATGATGCCGATCAGCCATTGATCATCGATCCCGTACTCTCTTACTCCACAACTGGCATTGGCGGCTCGGCGATTGCTGTGGATGCGCAAGGTCAGGCTTATGTCGCGGGTGTCGCCAACCCGTCCTTCGTTCCTGCAGCGATCGCGTTTCAACCCAGTCCAGGAGGGGGCACTTGCGTCAGCGGACCTAACACAATCCCCTGTCCCGATATCCTAATTGCCAAGCTCAATCCCAGTGGCACAGATTTGGTGTACTCCACGTTCCTTGGTGGAAGCGGCTCCGACTACGCGTACGGAATTGCGGTCGACCCGGCGGGCAACGTGTACGTGACAGGCGCAACCAGTTCTACGAATTTTCCAGCGACGGCAAATGCTCTTCATCAAGCACACAATCGAAGCGTGTGCGGGTCGATTTCCCCGACCGCGCCTTGCAACAACGCTTTTGTGACCAAGCTGAATGCTGCCGGCAGCGCGCTGATGTACTCCACCTACTTGAACGGCGACAGTGGAGGCGTGGGTAGCAATGCCATCGCCGTTGATTCTCTCGGCCAGGCGTATGTGACTGGCGACCGGCCTTCCGGAGGTTTCGTCACGAAGCTGAACGCTGCTGGCACCGCAGCCGTCTATTCGGACGCTGCTGTGGGTGGCGCCGCTATTGCCGTCGACAGCAATGGCAGTGCCTATACAACTGGTCGAAAGGGAACCGATTCGTTCGTTTCGAAACTCAGCCCCGATGGCTCCACCGTGGTCTATTCGTTCCGCCTTGGCGGCACCTTCACGACGTTCTCGGCACCACCCGAAGAAGTCGAGGCGCTGACAGGAGTCGCAGTGGACGGTGCGGGAAACGCTTACGTTACCGGGTATACGGCCTACAAGGATTTCCCAACGACAGCGGGTGCCGCGTTTCCCATGCCGCTGGGCTTGGGGATCTGCGGAAACTCTTTGTGTCGCGACGCATTCGTCAGCAAGCTGAATATCACGGGCACGGCATTGGTTTACTCCACCTTTCTGGGCGGCGACTCCATCGACTACGGAACCGGCATCGCCGTGGATTCGACGGGCAACGCCTATGTGAGTGGGGTGACGCGGTCAGCTAACTTTCCTTCCGCGCCAGGTGGCTCGTCCGCAGCGCCCGGCGGTGCGTTTGTCTCCAAGCTGAATGCCAGCGGTTCGGCACTGATTTTTTCCACAACGCTGGGCGCCGGTCAGACTACAGAAGGCGCCAGCGCCATCGCCGTGGATGGATCGGGCAGCGTTTTTGTCACAGGGACAGCGGGCCCGTCGTTCCCCATCACAGCCGGAGTTTTTCAGGCACAGACGGGAGCCAACGGAGGATTTATAGCGAAGCTGTTTGACGACCTCATGCTGTTCGTTCCTGTCATTCTGTCGTCTGCTGGACAGAACAACTCCTTCTTTACTTCGGAACTGACACTCACCAATCGATCTACTCGCGAGGTCATTCTCGAGTACACCTACACCGCTGCGTTTGGCGGCGGCAGCGGCAGAGCGACGGATGCGTTGCCAGCCGGACGCCAACGTGTGGTCCCCGATGCCATCAACTACCTGCGCTCACTGGGACTACCGATCCCCGAGGCTGGCAACCGGGTTGGAACCCTGGGTGTGCGATTCTCTGGTTTGAGCTCTCCCACAGAGGGTGCTGTCACGGTGAGAACGGCCACTCCGGTGAACCAGGGGCGGGTGGGGCTTGCCTATCAGGGTGTTCCTCGTGGATTGACAAGTCCTTCATACTTGTTCGGGCTGCGCCATGACGCCACGGATCGCAGCAATGTCGCCATCCAGAACGCAGGCGCCGCCTTAGAAGGCAACATCACGCTTCGCTTGACTGTCTTCTCGGGCGAACCATCGTTTCCGGCGGTGTCGCGAACCCTTCCCGACGAAGTGCTCGCTCCTGGCGAATTTCGCCAGCTGACGGGAATCTTGCAGGCAGCTGGTCTGATGTTGACGAACGGCTTCGTTCGCGTCGAACGCACCGCTGGCGTGGCACCCTATTTTGCCTACGCTGTGGTTAACGACCAGGCAAGTTCGGATGGCTCCTTCATTGCGCCCGTTCCAGACGGTGTGTCATCGGCTTCCGGTTTGACAATTCCGGTCGTCGTCGAGTCTGCGACGTTTGGCAGCGAGCTGGCTCTTACCAACGAATCGGCAGTAACCAGAATCGTTCGACTGGCTCTCGTAGCGGATGGCATTCAGGCATCCGAATCTACAGCTGCTGTGAACGTCACACTGCGAAGCCAGGAGCAGCTCATCTTGCCCAACCTTGTTCAATGGATGCGGCAGCGGGGAGCGGCAGGATTGGGCTCGACGGCACAACCCTACATTGGCGCCCTGTTTCTCACCGTCCCCGGAGGTGATGTAGCTGGAATTTACGCCTCCGCCCGGACCTCGACGCGAGGCGAGAGCGGCGGCCAGTACGGCGTCTCCTACTCGGCCATCCCGTTTGGCACCTCTGTCTTGCCCAGTGTCTGGATTCACGGGTTGCAGCAGAACGCAGAGAATCGCAGCAACCTGGGCCTGCTCAACACGGGTGAAGCCGACGGCAGCTCCAGCACGTTTCGCATCGAGCTCTACGATGGTGAGATCGGCCAGAAGGTCGCAACGGTAGAAGGGCTTCAGGTCGCTCCCAGGCGATTGCTCCAAATCAGCTCACTTTTCGAACGGTATGCGCCTGCCACCCATCAAGGCTATCTGAGGGTCATTCGAATCAGCGGCGTTAATCCCTTCATTGCCTACTCCGTCATCAACGACGGCGCCAGCCCCGGGCAACGCACCGGCGATGGCGCATTCCTTTCCAGCTCACCGTAACTGACCTCGCCTTGTCAATTCGAGCCCTCGTTTTTGCAAGATTTGATTCGTTTCTCCCAACTCAATTCAGATCACCCTACGTTTCCAGCCTGAAAAAGGAATGCATGCCGCCTCGGTTTCGTTATGCTTCTCCCGTAGTACGGGGTAGAACAGATGTACTTGCCACCCCTTGGCTCCCGGGGAGGGAACGTTGATGAAGAGAAAGCATGGGCACTTCAGTACGTTGAGCCCCTTGATTCTGCAAACGGCATCTTCCTGGTTCCCAGTTACTGTTTTCCTTTGTCTGTCCGCACTGGCCATCCAGGCCAGCGACCCGTTGTTTGCTCCCTCTCTCCAAGTCGAGTTGGGGCCAGAGGAGGCCGTTGCACCGGGTGCTGGATGGCCGTACCTGTTTCAGAGTATCGAAGGGACGACCGTCGTTCTAGGCCACGTGAAATGGATTCCCAAGTCTCCCTACCCGATTCATTTCACCGTGCGATCGTACGATGGACGAAAGACCTGGGAGCCGTGGACGCCAGCACCGGAGCAGGGTACGGGGCCGATGACTGAAGGAGTTGCAGTTCAATTGAAGGATGGTCGAATTCTGATCTTTGATGTGTACGCCGAGCACACAAGAAACAGAATCTTCGAAGGCAAGAGGTGGATTTCGCGGGATGGGTGGAGGACTGTCTCAGGACCAGAGTCCGTCCGCGTTTCCGTGCCCAAAGCGGAGATCTCAGGTGTGGATGATCGGGGAGAGCCGATCTCGCGTCTTTACATTCGCCGGTCCGTGCTCTTGTTGCCTGGTGGAGACCTGCTCGCGTCAGCTTATGGAAGATTTGAGGAAGACACGGCTCCAGTCGAGTATTTGCCAAAGATGAAGCAGACCCGTTCCTACCTGGTGCGTTCCAGCGACGAAGGAAGGACGTGGACCTACTATTCGACCATCGCCGTCCCACCGATTGAGCAGGAGGGGTTTGGAGAGCCAGTCATTGTTCAATTGAAACACGGCAAACGGACTGGCAGACTCATCTGCCAGATGAGGACGGGACGCGAATGTCCCATCTATCAAACGGAATCCGACGACGAGGGCAAGACCTGGACGAAGCCACGGCCGCTGCGGTGGATTTACAGCCGCTTCGGTCGCCAGCGTGACCTGATCGGAGTAGATCCCGATTTGGTCGAAATGAGCGACGGGACTCTCGTAATGTCCTATGGCCACAAGCCCGACTACCAGGACCACGGAAACTTTCTTGCCTTCAGCGTGGACCAAGGAGAAACCTGGACAAGCGAAACACGGCTGAACAGCTCCATCACCATGGCTTACACAGGAATCCGCGAGGTAAGTCCTGGCGTGCTCTTTGTGGTCTATACGAACTCAAACGCCACGCAAACATCCAAATACCGCGAAGCTACTTTCGACACGGTAGGCCGCACGGTGGTGGTCAGGAGAGCCGCCAAATAATGAGTTGGGTCGTGTCCCCTGACCCGACGCCGCTTTCTGCAGTTCCCTTGTTTTGCGCGAAGAGCAACCACAAACAGCTGGCGGCAACCACGTTAAAATCATGCTCTGGCTACTTCAAGGCATCGGCACCAGCCTTCGCAATCTGGTTGTCCTGCTGGCTGGTGACGCCTGATACTCCAATGGAACCGACCAGCTTGCCGTCAAAGATCAGAGGCAGGCCGCCTTCTACGGGAGTGGCGCCAGCGAGCTTCAAAATGCGCAGCCCTTCCCCACCTGCCGCCACTCCATCTTGAAAGACTTTGGTCGGCCGTCGAAAGGCCACCGCGGAATATGCCTTTTGCTGGGCGACTTCAACACTGGCAAACTGGGTGTTGTCGAGCCGCTGCAACAGGACTAGGTGGCCGCCGGAATCCAGTATCGCAATCACCACATTCCAACTGTTCTTACGTGCCTCGGCTTCAGCCCCAGCAAGCACCTTCTTGGCCTGGTCCAGTGTAATGGGGGCACCATAAGGTGTCGTTGGGGTCTGGGCAGCGGCTGCGGTGACAAACAAGCTGGCCAACACCAAGAACAAGGCGCATCTCGTCATGGATATTTCCTCCTAAGTTGTCGATTGATCTCAAGGTGAACGGTGCGGGAAGCATACCTCAACTGAGATGTGTTGGTTGAGAATCCATTCCAGAAGCTGGGCGTGATTCCTCAAGAAATCTGGAAGAGTGGATTGCAAGCAAAGTGTCGGCAGAGCGTTAGTCCGGTGAGATCCGCACTTCCGTTTCAAATTTACGATACTGCTTGAACTCAATCACATTTTTCGTGTGTACCCTGCCTTCGTCTGGAATGTCCACGTGTAATAGCACTTCCGCGCGAACCGGCAGCCAATACTTCCTGCCTTCAATATCGGCTAAATCATAGTCGGTCGCCCCTTCGGATTGGATGATGGGAAAATTCTTTGGAATATCAAGGGCTTTGTACTCCAACCGCACGAGCTGAAAGGAGGTTGGATCAATCCAGCAGCGACCCCGATAGGCGGTCGCAATCCTCACAATCGTCCGTCTGTTGTTGTAGGTGATCGTTCGGCCTCGAGGTTTTCGCGGAACCTCATAATCGATGCGGACGGTTTCGTGCCCATTCGATTGGGCTCTTCCTTCGAGGCGAAAGCTGGTATTGGCCGCCGGGTCGAACAGCGATCGCATCTGGGTCCCGAATTCGCCAGTTGAAGTAGTTCCAGAGAGATTCTCGATTGTCGCATCCGTGGCAGCGTTGTTTCCAACCTTCAGGATCTTGTAGTGTTCCTTCTTGTTGAAATAGGTCAGCTCCGCTACAAAATTGTCGATAGGCCGCCAGCCTCGCTGAGAGTGGTGGACATGCCGTTGTGTCACCTGGGTGCAAATGAAATTGGGCAACTCATCGGTATACGCCAAAGCCTTGGCTCGAACCGACTCCAAAAACTGGGGCCAGTCCGCCTCTGGACGTCCCTTAGGTTCCGGGCCCGGGCGTCGCATCGCACGAAGTGTTTCAAGAATAATGGGATCTGTTTCACGAGCTTGAAGGTCCAGCAAAAAGGCCTCCGTGATGAAAAACTTGAGACCCCGCTGCTTGATGAGTTCAACCACTCGCTCAGCCGGTAGAGCGCCCAGCTTCGACGAAGTCAATAGAGACAGCACCTGCTCCTCCGTCAAGGCCTCTGGCCCAGACTCCTGCCCTCGAAATACTGGCGCACTCAGTGCGAGCAAACTGCACACCGCACCATACGATAGAAGCCAACTGAATCGGCGGCCCATAGGCTCCTCCCCACGGCCTCCCCAATCAACACATTGTAAGAAACAATCGGAGTCCACTCAATCTTGAAGCAAGCGAGCTTGACGAGAACAAGGATCAGCCGGAGTCGTATCCAGCATGAGCTGTGTCGCAGCGACAAGCTCGCCACGTTTAGGGCAAGCTCAGGCCGCCCCTGCACCCTCATTGGGAATTCATTCGGGTGCCTACCTCATCACAAAAGCGCAGCGCTTGTTCTTCCGCCCAAAAGCGTGGCTTCTGGCGAGACAGGAACGCCACGTGCCCCCCGAAACGAGGCGCGAGCAGTTGCAGGTTGGGATTCTCGCGAAAGGCCTGATGATCAAAGACTTTGAACGGGATAAAAGGATCGTCCTGAGCGTGCACTACCAACGAAGGCACCTGGATGTTATGCAAGAAACGATTTGAACTGGCGTGCGCATAATAGTCAAAAGCATCGCGGTAGCCGAAAGCCGGCGCGGTGTAGGCATTATCGAAGTCGATGAGCGTCCGGATCGATTCAAAGGCCTCCAGTGTGTAGGACACAGGCACCAGCTTCTGTTTCCGGGTTAGAGTCTGGCGCAGGTGCTTCAGGAAACGCGTTTCGTAAATCCGGTTCCGCCGTTCAGCGATACGCAACGCGCATTCCGCCAAGTCGATAGGTGGTGACACCGCGCAAATCGCCTTGACGTGAATTGGGCGATCACTACCCCACTCACCCGCCAGCTTCAGTGCCATATTCCCGCCCATGGAAAAGCCTACGATGAACAAAGGCCCATCTGTCAATTGCTCAACCACCGCTCGCAGGTCTGTAGTCAGGCCGGAGTGATATAGCGTGGGGCCCAGGTGCTCGGTGCCTCCG
>Ga0111538_10008741_pt1 | contig 13573 bp, 24 predicted proteins | sample SoiMethybrSBSTD1_FD_79669 | JGI IMG/M metagenome (GOLD analysis project Ga0111538, IMG submission 79669) | Bulk soil microbial communities from a Populus tree surrounding site in Tennessee, USA - Soil MetaG P. TD hybrid SBSTD1 (version 2)... | ecosystem: Environmental > Terrestrial > Soil >...
TCCAACAATCGTCAACCCACCGCCCACGGTCAAATGTTCATAACACCCAATCGATCCGCAGGACTCATCCCAGAAGAGAATCCTATCCGCACCGGGATCCGCCAATGCCCCAGCCGTTCCAATCGGCAATCCACCAATCTGCCCCGCATTCGCTGTCCCCCCTCCCGTCGAGATCTGAGCACTCGTCAAACCTCCGAGGACGAACAACGCGAGCAGGGTGTAGAGAAACTTTTTCATATTAAGATCCGTAGTATGTGACATTCAGTGTCGCGTTTGCAGTGACACGAATGGCACGGAATTTATTCAGATTCTCCAGCCCCCAGATCTCAAATGTATTCTGCGCTGGCATGTAATGTCCCAAGCTCGCTGTCGGCGCAGTCCCATCAATCGTGAAGCGAATCGCATCGGTATCCACTGTAATCGTGACACCAATCGCATCCTCTCTGATGATCTTCCCCGCCACCGTCGCTGTTTTATTAATCTTCGCTTGTGTCAAGCCAATCCCGCCGCTCGTGTTATCAATCGTAATCTGATCGAACGATCTCGCGTTGCGTGGCCCGACTCCCACCACCAATCCTGTACTCATATCAATCTCCTCTTACCACGGACGCACATCTGTTGTGCTAGCCACCCCAACGACACCACTGGCATGCTCCTTCAAGATCGCTTCGATGTCATTCATCTTCGCTCTCCGACGAGAGGCCCACACTTGTGCGTTCTTCACCGACTGCTCCTTCATCCAGAGATGATTCCGCTTCGGACTTGTCCGCTCCAAGTGCTCAATCAATTTGTCGCAAAAGGGATAATAAGCGAGGAAGAAGAGATTCTTCTCGCCACGAGAATAGCAATAGGAGCATTGATACTCCTTAAACTTCAACGGGGCGAGTTCGATGAAGAACCCACACCCGGGACATTTAAACTTCGATGAGGGATAGATCTCCGCCACGAGCGAATACCCATCCGCCGCCCGGATTGCATCGTCATGATAGCGATCCTCCGGCCCCTCCGGATTGGCATTCCCAACCCGCTGCTCAATACACCATGTTTTCCGCATAGGCGATTGGCGCAAACGGTAGGAGATCCCAATGGGATCCCCTAGCCGTCTCTGTAGCACATCGATAAACGTCTCTGGTCGCATTACGCCTCACGCGCCCATGTTCCGGTCACGCCAGTGATATACCAGCCGTCCACTCCATCTCCTGTCAATTCGATGAAGTCTCCAACTCGGTCTGTCGCGCCAGTCAGGATGGCATCCTTGTCATCCGCTGCAGTGAAGCCGTTCCCCATGATCTTGTCAGAGGCATTGGGCGAAAAGGCATGTCCTGTGCCAGCCGTAATCTGCACAGCCACCGCACGGAACTTCAATCCCGCCTGCGTTGGAGGCAGGGTCAAAACCACCGAAGTCGTCGAATCGAACCCAATCGTTGTTCCATCGTCAGACGGATTCAACGTCGCACTCGCCGTTACGGGACGATACAAATCTCCCGCAATCGACTTTTTCTTCGCTCCACCGACTCTGTCGCTGACTACAATAAACAAACGATCAGAATCAGCGTCAACCACAACCGGCACCACGCCTCCTGTGAGATCACCCAGCGCTGGCCCGCCACTCTTTCTACGAAAAGAACCTGTAGGCATTTTCTACTCTTTGTATAGGGGTCAGTAAATACTTCTCCCAGCCCCTAAGCGGAAGGAGAAGATGGGGTTAGTTACCGTGCAACCCCAAATCACGTCAAGCTGTTAGCTCACGCTCTCGCTCAGATCCCCAAGGACCGCGTTCGAATTGCGTGCGTTCGTCGCCATGTTGCCATAGAAGACCAAGAACGCCTGATAGGCATCCATGTATCCACTTGTCGTCACCTTCTTCGCGAAGCGTCCAGTGTCCAAGAAGTCGAACCACTGAATACCATCACTTGAAGTCAACACGTCAATCGACTTCGGGTTGATGTAGTACAGAACATTACGTCTGCACTGCACGTCCGGAATCCATGGCTTGTTGTTGAATGTCACCGCTGTGACACCGCCATCAAGCTCCATGTCGTTGACATGGTAACGATTCGCCACGCAATACGCCTTGTACTTATCCAACACCGGATAGTTGCTCATCAAGAAGGCAACATCCTTGTCAGAGAAAGCCGAGCGCATTGAGATCTGGCTCAGAGGACGCTGCAAGAGCGCCTGAGACATTTCACGAAGCGTACCCGAGTTGAAGAAGCTCTGCGCCGCCCAATACGGGCTTGTCGCCGGGTCAAGACCCTGCAACGACGCCAGCGGAGGGTTGCTCGCGGAAATGATTCCACGAATTCCCATCAACTGCTTCCCAAGCGAGTCCTTCTTGACGAGATAGTCCCCGTCCGCAGAACCCGACACGGTTCCCGACCATGTGATCGCATACGCATTCGCCGCTTCTGCGCCCAAGGTTACGACGATGTCGTTTCCAAGAACAGTCGCGTTATCTGTCGCGTCGATCAAGTCCAGCGTTTCCACTGGCTCCAGATGCACCTGAGCGTTCCCAGTCGTTGCCGACCCGTTCACACCCACGTTTCCATCGTCCACGTTCGTACCCGACGTGTCATCCGCGCCGACCCAGAAGGCCAACGCATCTGTTCCATCGGAATGGAACTGACGATTCATCGAACGCACCATGTCGCTACTTGCTCCATCGACTTCGAACTTCACACCATTCACGAACGCTCCGGGGTTCCCCTTCGCGGCGCGGATCGCCTGACCTGTGATTTCCAGACCAGTTGTGATTTCCTTCGACGGAACGATGCAGTTCACGACACCCTGCGATCCCGTTGATGGGAACGCCCCACCATCGCTAATACCAATACCCGCCGAGACGTTACGACTTGTCTTCAGCGCATAGGTATAGCTCTTACCTGTTGCATCAAGCTGGGCTGGCTTTGCCAGACGCTTGTACAACACACTCTCTTGGTTCAACTGCTCATTGATTCCACCAATGTAGAATACCTTGAGAGCCGCTGCCAAGGTTGATAGATCAGCCATGTGCTCACCTAAGCGAGCAGTTATCTCCCGTCGAATCCGTCTGGATTGTCCTTGAAGAACTGCTCAAAGAAGGATGTCATATCCTTTGAAAGATTCTTATCATTCAAAGATGTATACTTCTTCCCTGCGGGAAGCTGTACTTGACCTCCTCGTTCAATTCCCTTTGTGGCCTTTTCTTTGTCAATCGCATCGCGCTTGCCCTTCTCTTCCAAAGCCTTCTGGACCGCCTGATGTCTGGCCTCAACAGCCAGCTTAATCTGCTCCTTGGCTTCTGAAAGTGAAGCAGGTTTCAAAGCCGCGACTTTGTTGTAAATCGCGTCTTCGATCCCTTCAACGGCTGCGAGGACCGGATAATCCTTCACCACAGTTCGGGTAAAATTATCCAACTCCTGCTCCAACCGCTGCGCTTCCTGCTCAATGCGGAATTGACGTAATTGCTCCTGCTGCTGCACCACCACGTCTTGGCGCAGTTTCTCCAAATGGTGTGAAAAAGACTCAGGAGTCATCTGCTGAGGCTGTTCCGCCTGACGCTTTCTCGCTTGAGCCGCCATATACAGTGCCGCTAGCTTCTGATCATCCGTGACGATCTCAGCCAAGGCTCGCTGTTGCTGCTCAACCGCATCCTTCTGTCGCGTGAACGCTTCGCGTTCCGTTTCAAACTGACGGCGGGCGTCTGCATCTGCCTGTCGCTTCTGTGTATAATCCTTATGCAGCATGCGCTGCGTTTGCAGATCTTTCCACGAAAGCTGTTGCTCTTGATCTCCATCCTTGAATTTCAGGATTGAGTTTTCACTCACTTCGAAGGCCGAGGGCGTTTGTGGAGTTGTTGGCTCGCTGCCAGTTCCACTAGGCGTGTTCGTTTCTACTGTGTTATTCGGATCGGACATTATGTTGACTTACTCTACACTCCGGGAGGCCCGGACGGCGGAGGAGACATTCCTCCTGCCGGTGGACCACCGGTTGGTGCGTTGGGCTGCGGGTTCATTCCCGGCCCCTGTGGTCCCATACCGGGACCAAGTTGAGGCGGTGGCGGAGTCGCCACCGGGAGAAGCTCAAGCCCATATTGAAGGCGAAGACCTTGCGCAAGGAGTGGATTGACCCAATCGTAGTGTGTGATCAGGCGCGCAATTTTCGCTTGTCGGAGTCCCTCGTCTTGGGCTTGCGTCTCCGGAGATTTCAAATCATTCTGGAAGATTGTGATATACGTCACATGATCATGGAAGAACTGCGCCACTCCTACGGCCTGTCCTTCATTGATCATTTGCAGTGTATGATTGGCATCATCTTCATCAATGCGCTCGTTCTCATACATCTGATCCATCCCTTCCATGTCCATCGTACGGAGCGCCGCACGACGGGTGAGAGGATTGTTCGGATCACCGAGCATCCCCTCCTTCCACATTTCCTTCACCACCTGCGCCCGTGAGGCTTTCAGGTCGGGAAGCATACTACCGATGCGGATGCGAACTTCCGCATTCTCATCGATCTGATCTTTCGAGAATTCCATAACCTCTGGCGAGCTTCTGTCGCCAGCGATTGCGTACAAGCGAGGAATGTCGAAGCCAAGCTTGCACAGGCGTCGAATCTTCCAACACGCATCCTGAATCGTGATCTCGTCTTCGCGAATATCCGGCTGGTGGACACTATTGCTCGCTTCCTGCAGCAAATTCGTCTGGAAACCACTCGTCCCGCCCGCTGTCTTCCCTTCACTCGCCGGGAAGATCTGCGTGACATCGTCGAACTCCTTCTGGATCAAGGCGAGGAGATTCCAGCAATCGCCTACGATATTCGACGGTTGCAAGATGATCGGAGCCGGAAGGCCGGGAATCCATGACAAGGTCACGATCTCTCCAGCCGCTGTCGTCCATGCGCCATCCGGCAGGTTATGCTGCGCGTAGAGAATAATCTTCGGACGCGCCATCATGCGGATGTTCTCTGCGATCAAGGAGCGAACAAAATTATACTCCCGCTGAATATCAATCAACTGCTCCACCAAGGTCGTCGTCCAGAACTGCCCGGGTGTCGGCTGATCGGAGAACTCCACCACGGGATACGGATTGTCCAAATGATCCGCCATGCCATAGGGCAACTCCTGCTCATACTTCGCCAGCTTCTCTCCCACCAAGACTACGTATCGCCCATTCGGATACGCCCCGCAAGGAGCCTTGAAGTGTTCGATCACAAGCAACTGCTTCCGATGATCCTGCCGAGGCGCTCCAGCACCCGCGAACAGGTTATCCTTCACATTGAGTTGAGCCAGCCTCTCCGGATATCTTGTCTCATCCTCCCCACCCTTCATCTCCGCTTCAATCTCTTGCGCGATCTCCGGGTAACGCTGTCTGACATCTTCAATATCCTGAAGGCGGGCACGAATGATTGCCGGTTGCGACCCAATACGACTAATCGTAGGATCCGCGACCAGTACCTCAAAGGCACTCCCAACCTCAACATCGACATCCCCCGCCTTGACCATGGCCTCACTCTTCATCCCGGTCATCGGGTCTTCGACTTGAATTCTCGCCGCTGCCTGATCATTCCAGCTAAACCACCAGAAGCTCTTTCCACAAATACTCGCCCAGAGGCGAGCATCCTTATGCTTCTGCTCTAGCTGATTCTTACTCCAGATATAGTTCAGAATCTTCTGCGTAGCGCGGGCATTGAGAATATCCTTCCGCTCCGTGCTCGCTGGACTAACCTCCGGCTTCGGTCTGTTCTTAAAGAACTTCGCAAGTCGCGACAATACTTTAGGTCTGATGCGATTAATCGTAAGCTGGATACGATGACTTGGCACCACTGGACTCGTAAGCTTCGCAAGCGTGTCGTCATAACGCAACCTCTGCTGCCCACGGAGCATGGCTCCATTCGTAAACCACGTCCCTTCGAACTGCCGTCTCTGCTCCTTCCATCGCAGATAGTCGTCCCGCACTTCCGCCACCACCTGCTTCTCTTCCATCGCTTGCGCGATCAAAGCCTGCGGATCCATCGGCTGTTGCGACGGCAATTCATTCTCTGGATTGCTGGAAGGCTGTTCTACCATTAACTCAATTCACCGCGCATCGAGGCGAAGATGTCATTCATTTTCGGAATATCCAACGGAGGCTCATTCGCCTCTCTCGCCCAACCCTTAATCGTCTCCTGAATCTGCTGCTTCTGTCCTCTTCGCTTCTCGATCTCCCGGAACTGCTCCATCGTCGCTTCGTCGAAGTCGTTCATGACTCTCACTTGAGGAGTCGCTGCCTGCGCCGCTGTGAAGTAATCACTCAACACCTTCGCATACGATCCGCCACTCTCCACGACCTTTTGCAGCGTCTCCGCGAGCTTCTGATTCGCTTCCTGCTGCATCTGCATCTGTTGCATCACTAGCCCGAGGACTCTTTCGAATCGACTCGGCCCCACCAGCCACGCGACAAACTTCTCAACAATCATGCGAACCATGGATTCTCCTGTTTCTTCATACCCATCTTCTGCCGTGACCGATCACGCTCTTCCTGAAAGGTCATGATCACCTTCCCTTCATCACTCGTCTTGAGCGCTCGCACACCATATTGCAACGCTCGATGAACGCACATCGCGAACGCATGCGCCATGTCGTCCCGTTTTCCGTAAAACTGATAGTTCCCAAACGGCGTCAAATGCTGCTCCAGCTTAAGCAACTGATCTGTCAACTCCGCATGCTTAACCATCTTGATCCGGCCGAGGTTGAGCATCGCGGCCACATCCCCCCAGATCTGTTTCTTCACTTTCGCATTGAGATACATGCTCTCAAGGCTAATTCCATACTGCAACGCGAGATCTTGCAAAGTGACATCGTGATATTGATCACTCACCATGTGGCGAATACCGTATTCACGGCAAAACACAGCGAGACTTGCCATCGCGAAGCTAGGACTCAATGGTTTATCGTGCGTCCCTCGCCATTGACCTGTAAAATCAAGGATAAACGTCCCATCGTGCTCTAGATGGCCGATGCAATAGGCGAAGGCATCCTTTCGAAAGGCCGGGTCAATCGTACAGACATACAACACGCCCGGTTTCTTCTTCAATCTCTCTGTCGGCAGCAGTGCGGCCCGAATCGCCGTATGCGACAAGAAGCCAGACACCGACTGCGCGAACTCCGCCAAATACTCTCGTCTGAAAGCATTGACATCCTTCGTTCTTTCCTGTTGGAGATATTCGAGAGGAACTCTCGGATTCTTCATCGCGGCCGTGGGGGCATTGAGCACAAGCATTCTCGGACTCGGCTCCTTCCCTTTCACGCCATACGTCCCCATCTGAGCCGCATCCCACAACAACCCCTCCTCCGTCCATGGTGAACTCGTTTTCACCATCTTTCGGAAGGGGAATTGGCTCATCGCCGGTCGCACGGCTCGTTCGACTTCGTAATCCGGCTGCGCGGCTTCCTTATCCTTCGGCCAGACCGCAAGCTCATCCATCAAGCAACAGGCAATCGCCTGTCCTCTCAACTTGATCGTAGGAGGGCCAACCGTGATCAACGTCCCGAGCGTCTTTAGACGAATCTGATCCGCCGTCACACTTGCTTGCAGACTTCCTAGCTCCCTCTCACCAATCGGTGACTGTTGAAGAATATCAAGGATGAACTGCCGCACATTCGCCCGGGCCGTATTCAAATCCTGCGCGACCTGCAGGATGATCGCATCCTGCTTCTCCGCGACATACGCCTTATGCCCGCCGCACAACGCTTCATACGCGGCAATGAAGCTCGAAATGGCACTCGTTTTCGCTCCTCTTCGGCCGATAATAAGGGTGACATCCTCCATTTCCACGCCATGGTAGGGAAACTCACCATTCGTCCCGACTAATTGCCCTAACTCGTCATACTCCCCGAAGCCATTGAAGGCATCCCACAACCTCTTCTCCTCTTTCGACAAGGAAAGGCCGTAAATCGACTTCAACACCATCTGCTGAGGTGGTGAGAGCTTCTCAAACGGCTTTTTAAAGAGCAAACGCTCCGAAATCGCCTCTTCAAACGGGATTCTTACGTACTTTTCTGACAAAATGTGCTACCGTCCCGATACCAAACAAGAAAAAGCCGTGAAAAAACAAGCTCGCAATGAGCAAGGAGAGCCAAAAGTTACGAAAAAACGGCCACCCTTGCTGATAACGCTCTAGGAGCCACAATTTTCTCGGTGTCAGCAACAAAAAGAGAAGCATTACTTCGCTTCCGGCTTGATATGGCGTCTCACCGCATTAATCACCTTCCGCACGCCATCCTGAAACTCCGGATCGAGGACCAAGCCGACAAAATCAACCCTCTCAAGCGACTTTCTCAACTCCGTGATCAACTGATTCAACAACTCATTCATTCTTCACCTCTTGTCGAGGACGGGAGGTTCCTTCCGCTTCTCCGGTTCCAGCTTCCTTTGACCCCACAAGACCTCCAGACCGTTCCGGGCTTCGCGAATCGCCCCCTCCTCCGTCTCCCCAGTCCAAACTTCCTTGGGTACAATCGGGCATCTCACTTCGAACTTCCCCTCCGCTACTTGCTTCACTGACAGAGGGAGATTCACCTGACCTTGATACTTGTCGTTGTTGATGTACATCGTTTTGCTGTTTCAGCAAGCGCTCCTGACGAATCTTCTGATAGCCTTCCAAGTCAAGCGTTTGCTTCTGAGTCACTTGAACGGCCTGCTTTCCCAAAGCCCCCAACCCTTCCGCAATCTGTCTCGCCGCCTTCAACTTCACTTCCCAGCCTTTCGCGACCTCTTGAATCTTCTCGACATCTGCTGTCAAGATCGCATTGTAGACATCCGCCGCGAGAGGGAGCATTTCGCGAGACATTCTCTGTCTCACTTCCTCAACCATCCCGCTTTCTCGTGCCCATTTCAAAATCTCATTTACGCGATGATCAGAGAGGTTGAAGGCATTGCCAATATCTCTACTAGGAACCCCCTTAATCTTCCACTCCGTCATCAATTCCGCCCTTGCCTTGCGGAACTCGATATTCTCCATATTGGGAATACCCTTTGGGCGTCCTCTCTGCTTCTTCTTCGGCGGTTCAACGATCTCACCTTCCAAAGGCTTACTCTCGTCTGCCACGCGTCCTCTTGGTCGAGAATCCCCTCAACTCCTTCTCTTCAAGCTCCAGAATCTGGTCGAGCGCGATCTGCACCCGCTTCTCAGGAAGCTCCCTTTTCATCCGGGCCTGCTCCCTCGCCAGCTTTTCACTAAACCCCTCGCACCACCATGAGAGATGGTCCGGATTGCCCTCTTCAATACTACTCATCGTTTAAACAGCCTGTACTTCCCGCACCACATGCAAAAAGCACACCACCTTATACCTACATTCTATCACGTTTAAACAGCTTTTGCTAGACATTCGCCCTTTCTCAGCCAGCTAGGCGAAAGCAAGGCGAAGCCTCATATGCTGCAAAACTGGTGCCAAAATTTCCGGGAGCTACCGAAACCGGCCCCGGTCCCCCCGGGGGAGGGGCAAGGGGGTGGGGGAGGGGGGGGGGCCTGCCACCGAAGCGCTGGAGGCTACGAAGGGCTTCGTAGTGAGCTTTGCATTGCAAAGTACTTAGCTTCCTAGCGAGCGCGTCGGCCGATGCCTCGGCAAGTCAACATAACTTCTCTTATCAGACACTGCTACATTGGCATAGGATGTGCATGCTACTCTGTAGCGCAAAGCTCTTACCTCTAGCCTTATGCACAATGTATACCACCACCACGGTATCCCGCGTATGCAAGCCTCATGCCACAACCATGCTAACCCACTAGCACGCGTGTCTTGCCATACTCCCTACCACTATATAAAGGCAGGGACCACGAAGTACGAAGACTTTCGTCGAATGTAATGGTATGCAATACATGTGCCGCTTTTCATGCACAGGGTTTTCAACAGGCTTTCAACAGGTTTTCAACAGGCGTTTAAACGGCTCACAAGGCACTAGGACGCGTCATTGTCGTTTGGCGCGGTTGTCCTATTCGGGAGGGGTCAATCGTGGTTCCTAGGCGTTTTCGCCCTTTTAGGCGAAGGTAACGGCTGAGGAGTGTGATAGGTCATTCGGCCTAGCCCATTGTGCAAATCATTTTACAATCTTAATGTCGATTCCTCTTGACGTTTAAACGTGGATAGACGATTATAGCCTTGTAAGTCGGCGTTAGGGTTCTTTGACAATTGCATATCCTGCTAGGCAAGCCCATGAGGCTTCTCTTCTCACAAGGGATAAAGCTCATGGACTTCACTCTCCTTCCGTTGATTCTGTTTCTGGTAGGGTTCTTTGGCTTGGCTTCAATCGGTGTCGTGGCGGTCATGGCAACGGGAATGGCCGATGATGCGGTCTACAAGACGCATAAGCCAAAGGGCAAGGTGCACAGGCAAATGAAGCGCCGGGAAATAGCGAGGTATCTTCGGCGATACGGACATTGTCAAGTAAGGCAACCGGTCCGGTGTTTCATCCGGAAACACAAGATGATGATACATCTTGGATGCCTCATCGGTATCGCGTGTTGCCTCATCGGAGAATTGATGCTAGGCGGTCATTTCAGGGTAGCCGATTGGACGTTTCTAGTGTTAGCGCTTGCGTGCGAGGTTAGCTAGCTAGTCAACCGGGAAGCTTCATGGGCTTACTTAGCGGGATATGCGATTAGGGAGGCTACAATGCGAGAATTTCTCATGCAAGCGCTTTGGTCGTTTCTCCCGGTGTCCGTCATCGTGGCATTCGGCGCTTTGGTCATGTATATCGAATACATGACGTATCGAAAGGCAGGGAAGTAACCCATGGTCGATATCGTCGCGCGCTACGCTCTGTATCTCGCCATCGCTTTGATGGCAGTAAGCTTTTATCGCTCATGGCGGAAGGGAGGCTATTTGTGAGCTTTGTCTTTCTCGCTATCATGGTCGTGTTAGCCGTCATTGACTACGTGGTTTGTCGTAAGCGCTAAGTCTAGGCTCGCTACCGCCCCACGGGCTATCGGCAAAGGTCCGTGGGGCGCATGGGAGGCTATGACATGGTTATCGCGTGCTTCGCTATCCTGTGGTTTGCGTTAGGTGTCGCGTGCTACATTCTCGGAGATGATTTAGACTAGGGGAGGCCAGTCATGACACGAAAACTGACACGTAGTGAAGTGGTAGCGCTTGAAGTATTGATGGACTTGACAAGTCCGGAGGCTATCCTCCGTGCTATCGCGGAGATTGCGGGTGAAAAGGCAGAGCATGTCCGGGCTACATGGAATGACGAAACGCTAGCCAAGCGATGGGAAGCGGTGTTAGTCATTGCTGACAAGGCTAGGACGCAAGTAGGGGATATCAAGCTTTTCTAGGCTCGCTAGGACGCTAGAGCATCGGGTTCTAGCGTCTTATGGGAGGCTATGACAATGGAATACAGAGCAATTGACCCATCGTGGGTGAAAAACTACAGGGTGAGGATTCTGGACAAGTCTGGACAGGATTCGCGTGTCTGGACATACCAGACGGCTAATGCCGCCCACACTAAAGCTAACAGCATTGCTGACGCATTAGCTTTGCCCTATGCTTACGATGTGGTTACAGCAATGTATACGTTTGACATGAGGCAGGAAGAGCAAGCCTAGGCTAGGCCGTATCTCGCATTATGGGAGGCTAAGAAAATGGCAGACTACAGGCTTTACGGTGGCGCTAGGGTTATCATTCTGAAGAGACGGGAAACGCTCCGAGAATGGACTTTCCCGAATGCATGGGAAGCGCATGTCAAAGCTAAAGCCGTTTCCGATGCGCTTGGCTTGCCATGGGCGTATGATGGGGTAACGGCAACGTATGTCTTTGATGTAAGGGACGAAGGCTAGTCGTATCTCGCTACCGACTATTAGGCGTCTCTGGGCGTCTAATGGTCGCATGGGAGGTATTGACTATGACTGTAGGGACTAAACTCTATACCGCATGGGTAGCGCATGATGGTATCGCTATCTTTCCCGAAATTGTGGAGAGTGTAGGCACGACACAAATTCGGACAAAGACGGGTGGCGGAAGTGAGCGTCGCTATCGTCACTCGCAAATTGGTAAATCCGTGTTCCTAACTCCAGCGGAGGCAGTAGCGAGTATCAAGAGACGATATCAGGAAGATTATACACGGGCTGCATTAGCGCTTGAAGCAATTGGCGTATGGGAGGCTACCAATGTCTAACTATCATGTTGAGTCTTTCGTTCTAAAGCCTAACACCGGCCGGTGTCGCTACTGTGGCGAACCTAGACCGGAAGGCTATAGCGTGACATGCGGCCGGTCTGACTGTCAGGAGGCAGCGTATAACGACAAGGAAAAGCGTAAGCCTGTCAGAGGAGGCAGATCATGAAAATTAGAATCGACAGGAAGAGCGAAGGGGATACGGTGAGGTATACGGTAGGGCACTATGTCAAGTATGATCCGGTGCCGATACCGACAGTCCGGGATTATCCTCACTACTTGGACGCATACAATGATGCACTTGCCCGGGCTGCTAAGCTCTCTATCCTGACAGGGAAAGCTATCCCTATCGAGGATAAAACCACGGGCCGCGCATGGTCCGTCAAGACACGCGAAACGGGAAAGAAAAAGACTTGACACGTTTAAACGACTTGAACTACAGTAGACAATATTGGAGGCTTGCTATGGACATGAACTTGACCGATAAGAGCGTAAGCCAAATTGCTGGAATTATCCGGGCCGATTGGACACAGGGAGGGAAAAAGGTTTACTTCGGTGCCGTGCCATACCTTGACGCGATGCGCAGTATGGACAAGGTAACCGATGATTACTTCGCTGACAGTGGTCCTAGCGTCATTCGCTACTTCCTCGCGAATGCTACGACATGGAAGGGCGAAGTAGCCCGGGCAGTGAAGGCAGAGCTTAACAAGCGTATCAAGGGTGTGTATTAAGCTCTAGGCTCGCTAGGATGCTAGGGGAAGGCTGTAAGCCTTGTCCTAGCCTCTTATGGGAGGTTAGGAGCATGTCAAACGATACCATTCTCAATCGTGGCGGGAAGCTTTCAACCGTGACAGGCAGGGGAGTTATCGCCTTGCGTCTGAAGGCGATTATCTTGGCTCTGGAGTTTAAGCAGAAGACGGGGTTCGAAATTGACCGGCGCTTTCCAGCGCTTCGAACGGCCAAGCGCACTACTGGACTCAAGACTAACAAGATTGATGTCCAGATTGAAGAGCTTAAGAGGCTTTTTAACATCGAAGTAGAGGCTTGTGAGGTTACTAATGAAGGTTGAAACACTGCCCGGAAGGATACGCGTCATTGACCACACGGACGGGTTTGTAACCGTCTACTTCGGCCAGTGCCTTTTAACATCCGGCCGGAACCGACAAGAGGCAGTCACACGGGCCGTGAGAGTATTGGAAAAGGCCACGGCAGCACTACAGGAAACGCCTAGCCCGGAGGAGGTAGCATCATGGCAAAAGTAAAGCGCCCGAATGGCTATGTCATTTACGACGGTCCTAGCCCGGTTGATAGTGCACCCATCGTGGGGATTATCACGGGGGTCACGAACCCTTCGGATAACCCGAAGACCGGACCAATGGTTCAATTGTGGATTCTCCGAAAGGATGTCTATCCTTCGGAGGCAGTCAGAGAAGGGAAAGACGAAA
>Ga0111538_10008745_pt1 | contig 13571 bp, 15 predicted proteins | sample SoiMethybrSBSTD1_FD_79669 | JGI IMG/M metagenome (GOLD analysis project Ga0111538, IMG submission 79669) | Bulk soil microbial communities from a Populus tree surrounding site in Tennessee, USA - Soil MetaG P. TD hybrid SBSTD1 (version 2)... | ecosystem: Environmental > Terrestrial > Soil >...
ACGAACCATCGCCGGGGTTCAGATCCGCATCGAAGCGCCAGGACATGGGTCTCCATTGCCGGGAGAGGGGATCGACGGCCCCGAGGTTCCGCGATTCGTCACGGTCTTCCCGGCGCAAGGGCGGAGCGCATTTCTTCGCGGCTTTCGCGCCTTCGCGGTTCAACCGCTGAAAGACGGGCGTTCGAGCGATCGCCGACGCTCTGGCGAATATGGCGGCTTTGGCGGTTCGATCAGATCTGACGAATCATGAGAGACCGGGGCTATTCCGGCTCCGGCTCGTCGGGGTCGACCGGCTCGAAGCGGAACTCGATCCCGCTGGGGCAGACCGAGCGGTAGTTGCAGCGCTCGCACCAGACGCCCGGGTTGGCGCGTGGCCCGTCGTCGACCGCCAGGGCGGCGGCCTCCACGTTGGCGAGCACGCGCGGGACCAGGTCGTTCTGGATGTCGCCGGCGCTGAGCGGCCGGACCCAGTCGACCTCGGCGTCGGCCACCCAGTGGACCCCGAGCCAGACTCGCCTGACCGAGCGGAAGCCGGCGGCGGCCAGCACCGCGTAGCCCTCGAGCTGATCGGTGTTGGCCAGGTTGCGGTAGCGGGCGCCGGTCTTGTGGTCGATCACCGCCAGCTGGTCGTCGTAGATGAAGCCGACGTCGAAGATGCCGCGGTAGAAGGCGTCGCCGGCGTAGAACTGGGTGGTGGTGAAGTTCTCGCGCACCGCCAGCGAGAACTCGACCAGCTCGCGGCTGACCCGCCGGCGCCGGCGGAACTCGTCGATGCGGGCGAGGAAGGGGCCGATGCCGCCCGACAGGTGCTCGAAGCGGGCCTGCTCGAGCGGATCGGTGATGAGGGCCCGGGCGAACTCGATGGCCGCCTGGAGCGGGGTGCCGCCGAGCGCGCCCTCGAGCGCGGCGTGCACCGCCTTGCCGATGCGCGCCTCGGGCATCACCTCCGGCTCGGCCAGCTTCTCGACGTATTTGTAGTGGAACAGGCGCGGGCAGCGCAGGGCGGTGGCGATCTTCGAAGCCGACCAGGGGGCGTGCCCCAGTGCGCGCGTGGTCGCCACCGCTGGAGCGTAGCCGAAAAGTTGCGGACCGATCGGGCGACCGGGTATGCCGGAAGAGACCATGGACCAGTGCGAGATCTGCCGCGCGCGCGTGCGCGAGCTGAGGCGAGGGCGCTGCTGGGGCTGCTACAACCGCTGGGTGGAGGCGCGGCCGGTCGGGATCGGCGCGGTCTGCCGCATCTGCGGCGAGCGGCGCCGCGACTACCTCAAGAGCGTCGAGCTGTTCGGCTCATGGTCGCCGGTCTGCCACAGCTGCGCCGGCCGGATCGCGGCGCAGGCCGAGCTGCCGCAGTCGGTCGCCGGCATCCGCGCGCTGCTCGGCCGTGAGCGGCGCTCCGCCGTCCGCCGGGTCGGCCGCGCCGACGGGCGAGCCTTCCCCTACGAGCGCCGCGGCCTCGAGCGCCGGGCAGACGAGATCCCGATCGAGATCGAGGTGGAGGCCGAGGGCGGCGGCATCGACGAGGACATGATCGTCGAGATCGCCGAGCTGGCGCACGACCTCGAGGTCCTGGCGGCGGGGATGCCGGAGGCGGATCGCTCGGGCGGCGACCTCACGCGCATCCGCGAGCTCTTGCCCCCGCCGCGCTAGCGAGAGCGCTCTACTCCCACTCGATGTCGAGCGCCTCGTTGTCGCCGAGGGCCTTGCGGAGCATCTCGACCAGCTCGGGGTCCCCGCCGTTCTCCTCGAACATCTCGAGCGTTTCCCTGTCGATGTAATAGTCGCGGTCCTCGTCGTGCTCTTCCTCGAGCTGCTGCACGAGGAACTGGAGCTGGGCGTCGGTGATGAGGCCGATGACCTCCTCGGTGCCCTGGACTTTCAACGTCGGCATGGCCGGAGCGTCGCCGCACACCGGCCGGCCGGTCAAGTCGCTAGCGGGCGCTGCCGGCCCGCTTCTGCTTGGCCCGCCGGTAGACGCCGCGGACGTCGAGCGGCCGCCCGCCGATGGGCGCCGGCGCGACCGCCGGCGCGCTGGCCGGCGACTCCGGCGCCGGCGCGGTGGCCTCCTTGCGCGCGGCCAGGCCGAAGAAGGCGCCGGCCGCGGCGAGCGGGATGACGCCCGCGATGGGAACCACCTGCGACAGCGTGCGCCCGGTCGCCTTCACCGTGACCGTGTTCTTGGCCGCGCCGCGCGACACGCTGGCGGCGAACTTGCCGTCGCCGGTCAGCTGGTCGACCAGGTGGAGGAGCTCCTTCTCGCGAGCGACGATCGCCTGCAGCTTCGGCTGGCTGCGCGCGTGCGTCCTGACGCCGGACAGGACGAGCCGCGCGATGGCCCGGCCGAACAGGTGGCTGGCCCGCATCAGGTCGAGCAGGCCCTCGGAGGCGAGCAGGGCGGCCTGGTAGCCGTTCTTGTCGCTGGCGACGTAGCGCCAGGACACTCCGTTGCGCAGGACCGAGAAGCGGACCTGCGACAGGCCGGCGACGATGTCGGCCAGGGCCGGCTCGTCGGCCGCCCGGGCGGTGATCAGCTGGCGGGCCGCACTGCCCGGCGCGAACAGCACGGTGAACAGTGGTCGCTCGCCGAGCGCGCTCTTCACCTCTGCCGGCGCGCTGCCTGCCTTGCCGGCCGGCGCCTTCCAGCCCTTCTTGAGGCGCTCCTCGACGAGCGCGCGAGTGCCGACCAGGACCTGGCCGTCGCGCGTGCGGGCGACCGCCACGTCGCCGACCATCGCGGCCTTCTGGCCATCGACCTCGAACGGGCTGCCGGACAGATGAGCAAGACTGTCCAGCCAGCTGGTGGGGAACACGCCGCGCACCGCCATGACCCCGGTCGGCTCGCCGGTCCCGAGCTTCACCCACATGGCAATGGAGGAAACGTCGGTGACCGGGTCGACGCCGAAGAGCTGCACGGCCTGCTGGCGCCCGGCCTCGGCCTGGGCGACCGCCTGCGAGACCGCGCCCGCCAGCTCGGGCACCGCCTGCACCTCTTTCTTGTCGCGCAACGCGACGAACGCGCGGTAGTTCTTCTCGACCACCGGCTCGAGGTCGACAAACAGGAAGACATCGGCGTCCTCGACGCCATACTTGGAAACTTCAGCAGGTGGTGGCGCCTTCGCGCTCTGCGCGACGCCGAAGTCCGAGATCGAGAAAAGCACGGAAAGCAACTGAACGAATTCGTCCATGGGTCGGAACCGTAACACTACCAATCGCCGTGCCAAGGTCGTGTGCTCGCCACTACGCGCCACCACCGTCGGAAAGCGCGCACTTGCAAGCAGTCGAGACGATCGGCGAAAAAAATGATGTCAAGACTGGTCTCGCGGATTTTCCTCGTTAGGATTGGTCCCCGCGAGCCAAGATCACTGGACGATTTCATTTTGTTGAGAGCGAGTTCGCGCGGAGCACGCGCAAAAACCGAGACCCGCTCTCGGGGGAGGATGCGATGAGCACGCTGGCAGTGGTGGAAGCAATCCTGCGCAACGCCGCTGTGCCGCTTTCCGTGCGCGAGATCGTCGAGCGCGCTGGCGACACGCTTCCGACGAAATCGAAGACGCCCGACACGGTGGTGGCGCGCGATCTCTCGATGGACATCAAGAAGAAGGGAGAGGTCTCCCTCTTCATGCGCACCTCCCCGGGTCGCTACGCCATCCGCGAGCAGGTCCTTCGCCAGCAGAGCGACGGCGCCACCGCGGCGGTGTACGCCCCGCTGAGCGTGCCGACCGGAAACGGAACGGTCGCCAACGACTCACCTCCGACCCCGATCGCCGGCTCGCTCAGCGGCGACCGCGCCGGCACTCGCCCGGCCACCCGTCCGCCGACCAACACCGACGAAATGTCGGCGTAACGCGCGCCGCGCCGGCTGGCTGCCACGCCCGTGGTGGGCCGCCGGCGCGACCGTGACCCCCTCGCGCTTCCGCGCTACCCTGAGGGCGTGATTCGCCGAGCGAGCGTGGCGGACCATGCCTGGATCGCCGGTGTCGCCGCGGATGTCTACGGCGACCTCGGTGACTACGGGACCATCATCCGGTCGTGGCTCGGCCACCCGGGTGTGCTGACGTATCTCGACGAGATGCGGGACGGCCCGACCGTGGTCGCCCGCGGCTTCACCTTGCTCGGCTTCTACGAGCAGCCAGGTGACGAGCCGGGCTCCACCATCGCCGACCTGCTTGCCATCGCGGTCGACCGCCCGTTCCAGCGGAGCGGCATCGGCTCGCGCCTGCTCGAGCACGCCATCCACCTCGCCGGTCTGACCCGCCAGGCCGGCCGCATCGACGAGATCCGTCTCACCGTGGCCGACTCCAACCAGGTCGGCCAGCGGTTCTTCGCCTCGTTCGGCTTCCGGGTCCTCGACGAGAACCACGGCCACTACGACGGCGGCCAGCGCGCGATCCGCATGGCCCGCCGCCTCTAGAAGCCCTCCGGCAGAAGAACTTGAACAGGGAGAGGGGGGAGAGGGGGAGGGGATTTGGTTTTTTCTCGGCGCAAGCGGCGAGAAGGAAGCGGTAGCTTCCTTCGAGCTCTGGTCTTGGCGGGCCTACACGCCTTCGCGGGTTGATGGGTCGAAGGTACGGCTCCCCAGCTCCCCCACTCCCTGTTCAAATCTGCTGGGCTGCAGATCCGAGGACGAAGATGAGGATGTGAACGCGGACGTGGACGCGCACGCGCACACGGACGACCCGATGAGGTGACGACCCTCTCTAGTTGAGCAGGGCGCGCGGCCGGTTCTGGTTCTCGGCCAGGAACTTCATGATGTACGGGAAGCCGACGTGCACCGTGTTGAGCTTGGGCGCCAGCTGCGAGGACAGGCCGAACATGATGATGACGGCGCGCTCGACGAAGAACCAGCCCATCGGGTACTGGATCGATTTCATCAGGCGGCGCAGCTCCTCCTTCTTGACCCCCGGGTCGGCCAGGCTCTGCGCCACCTCGGGCGAGATGCGGCTGAAGTCGGTGATGTTGAGGTTGAGCAGCTTCTCGAAGTAGATGCGGGTGACCCGCTCGAGGAGCTCGCGGTCGCCGTTGTCGGCCACGAAGCCCATCGACTCGATGCCGCGCACCACCAGGGCATCCCGGCGGGTCATGAGCCCGTTCAAGATGTCGAGCATGCCGTCGACCAGGTTGTCCCTGACCTCGCTGGCCGAGCCGAAGTCGAGGATGACCAGGCGCACCTGGCCGTCGGGTCCCTTCTGCACGAAGAAGTTCCCCGGGTGCGGGTCGGCGTGGAAGAACTTGTCGAAGAAGAGCTGCTTGTAGAAGACCTGGACCAGCTTGGTGGCGACCGCGTAGGGATCGAGCTCGAGCTTCTCGAGCGCGTTCTTCTTGGTGATCTTGACCCCCTCCATGTACGACATCGTGAGGACGCGGTCGGTCGACAGGTCGTGGTAGACGGTCGGGAACAGGACGTCCGGGTCGTCGGCGAAGTTCTGCGCCATCCGCTCCATCATGGCCGCTTCGTTGGTGTAGTTGGTCTCGCGCTCGAGCAGGTCGGTGAGCTGCTCGTGCACCCGCTCCATCTGCTGCACCGGGACGAAGCGCTTGTAGACCTTGAGCGACCAGCCGAGCACGCGCAGGTCGACCTTGATGACGGTCGCGACGTTCGGGTAGAGCACCTTGACCGCGACGCGGTCACCACCGTGGGTGACCGCCTCGTGCACCTGGCCGAGCGAGGCGGCGGCGATCGGTTTCTCCTTGAACTGGGCGAACGCCTCGCCGGGCGGCTTGCCGAGCGAGGCGCGGACCGACAGCGCGATCTCGCTGAAGTCGTGCGGCGGGACCTCGTCCTGCAGCCGCTCGAGCTCCTCGGCGTAGGCTCTGGGCAGGAAGTTGCCCATGATCGACAGGATCTGGCCGAGCTTGATGTAGACCCCGCGCAGCCGGACGAAGCCCTTGTAGAGGCGCCGCGCGTTGCGCCGGTGAAGCAGGTTGAGGCGCTTCCTCGTGCGCGCGCGGCCGAACACGCGGGTGAGCCCGAGCTGCAGCACGTAGCTCAGGAAGATGCGGCCGAACAGGCCGAGCGCGCGCAGAAGTCGAACCGCCGCCCACACGACACCAAGGTATCATCGCCGCCATGGCAGACGCAGCCCTGTTCGACCGCTCCGCCGACGAGTTCGCCGAGATCCAGACCGGGATCTGCCGCGCGCTCGAGGAGCTCGACGGTGAGGCGCGCTTCTCCATCGACCGCTGGGAGCGCCCGGGCGGCGGTGGCGGCGTGTCGCGCGCGCTCGCCGGCGGCGCGCTGTTCGAGAAGGCGGGCGTCAACTGGTCGCGCGTCGACGGCGAGCTGCCCGCCGACTTCGCCGGCCAGCTGCCCGGCGAGGGGACGCGCTTCCGCGCCGCCGGGGTGTCGCTGGTCCTGCACCCGCGCTCGCCGATGGTGCCGACCGTTCACGCCAACGTCCGCTGCCTGGAGAAGGGGGAGCGGACCTGGTTCGGCGGCGGCGCCGACCTCACCCCGTACTACCTCTGGCGCGAGGACGCCGAGCACTTCCACGCCACCTGGCGCGCGGTCTGCGCGCGCCACCCGGGCGTCGTCGACCATCGGCGCTTCAAGACCTGGTGCGACGAGTACTTCCATCTGCCTCACCGGGGCGAGCGGCGCGGGGTCGGCGGCATCTTCTTCGACTACCTCGAGGGCGGTCCGGGCGGCGACCTCGAGGCGGTGCGCGCGTTCACCGCTGACGTCGGCCGCTCCGTGGTCGCCGCCTACGCCCCGATCGCCGAGCGGCGCCGCAGCGAGCCGTGGGGCGAGGGCGAGCGCGCCTGGCAGCTCCTGCGCCGCGGCCGCTACGTCGAGTTCAACCTGGTCTACGACCGCGGCACGGTTTTCGGCCTCAAGACCGGAGGGCGGACCGAGTCGATCCTCATGAGCCTGCCGCCCCTGGCCGGCTGGGAGTACGACGCCCCCGAGCCGGCCGCCGGGTCGCGGGAGGCGGAGCTCCTGGCGGTGCTGCGCCAGCCGGTGGACGACTGGCTGGTCTGACCTCTGACATACCAGCTCTAGTAGGTCGCTCTTGACGAACCCCCATGATTGGGGGTATCGAAAAGATATGGCGAAGAAGCAGACCCGGCGCAGCATCAGCGTGAGCCGCGCCACCTACGAGCGGCTCAGGTCCTACTGTGAAACCAATGGGATGTCGATGAGCCAGTTCGTGGAGACCCGGGTCGGCGACTTCCTCGGCCGGTCGCTCTCCGGGCGGCGGCCGCAGGAAGCGGAGCGGGCCCCGGCGGCGCCCATCCCGTCCGCCCCGCCGGTCGCTGCCGCGCTCGCGCCGCAGACCACGACGGTGATTCGCCCGCTCGAGCGCCGCCCGGCCCCGCCGCCGACCAAGCCCACCGCCGACAGTATCTTCACGTTCTAGCGGACAGGAACCGGTCGCCGCGCTCCGCGACCCTGATGAGGGCGCGCAGCATCGGCGCCTGCCAGGCCGGCCGCTCCTCGCCCTCGCGGGGGAAGAGGAAGCGGTTGATGCGGTCCTGTCCGGCGCGCGACACCTTGAAGAGGCCGCGGGTGGCGCGCCGGCTCGAGGGCTCCTTGGCCCTGGCGCCGCCGCTCATCCGCTTGTAGACGTCCTTCTGCAGCTCGAAGCCGTACAGCTGCATGGCCGCCTGATCGATTCCGAGCTCGGCGAAGGCGTGGCGCATGGTCAGCCCGCCGCCGACCAGGAGCAGCTGGATGCGCAGCTGGAACAGCCAGAGGCGTCCGGCGTCGAGGTCCGACAGGCCGGGCAGGATGGCCGGCAGCGCGAGGGCGCCCAGGCCCACGTGCCGCGCCTCGTCCCGCTCGTAGTAGTAGAGCAGCTCGGAGAGGACCGGCTCGATGCCGGCGGCGGCGATCATCTTGAACAGGCACAGGGCGACGTTCTCGACCATGAGCTGCATGCCGACCAGCTTGTGGAGCAGGTTCTCGGTCTCGAGCAGATCGACAAGCAGGAGCCGGCTGTAGCCGCCGAGCCGCGGCACCGGGATGTCGGCCTGCCACAGGTAGTCGCGCAGGACGTAGAAGTGGCGGGCCTCGTCGAACACCTGGCTGGTGGCGGCCATCTTCGCCGCCGGGTCCTCGAGCCGGAGCGCCAGGTCCGCGCTGATCGACCAGGCGGCGAGCTCGCCCCAGAGGAGCACCGACGCGATCCGCCCCAGGGCCTCGCGCTTGTCGTCGGGGACCCGGATGCCGCCGTGCTTCTCGATGAGCTCGCGCAGGACGGCGCGGCCGTCCCAGGCCTTCTCGTGCGCCACGTGGTAGAGCCGGGCCAGCTTGCGGGTCTGTTCCTCGGTGCGCGCCACCAGGTCGCGATCGGCGAGCTCGTAGGGCGGGAAGACCTCGCGCGGGCGGCGCGGGCGGATCCACTCCTCTGCATTGAGTCTCATGGCTGTCTCCGTTGTGCGCTTCATGGCTGGACGCGTTCCGACAGGATGCCCACCAGGTGCAGGCGGGTGGTCTCGAGCGCGAGCTGGCCGATGTCGACCGGCTCAGCGCTGCGCAGGGCGGCCAGCGCCAGCTTCTCGGCGCCGCCGACCATGAGGGTTGCGGTCAGGTGCGGCTCGAGGTCGGCGCGCACGATGCCGGCCTTCTGCGAGTCGGCCAGGTCGGCGGCGACCAGCGCGATGAGCGTCTCGTCGATCTCGCCCAAGAGCTTCTCGACATCGACGTCGAGCCCGACCGCCTCGCGGAGCAGGATGCGGAATGTGCGCTCGTCCTCGAACACGATCTCGAACACGCGGCGAAGCTGGCGGGCCGACCAGTCGATCGCGTCGCCGCGCCGGAGGCCCTCGGGGGCCGGATAGCTGCGCGTGCGCCGGCTCGCCATGAGCGCCTGCACCCGCCCGAGGACCTCGCGGACGATGGCGGTGAAGACGGCCTTCTTGTTGGCGAAGTAGAGGTAGAGGGTCCCGCGCCCGATACCGGCCGCGGCGCAGATGTGGCTGACGTTGGCCGCGTGGAAGCCGCGCTCGGCGAAGACCCGCTTGGCGCACTCGAGGATGTGCCGCTGCCTGTCCTCTGAACGCATGTAACTCATAGCAACCGCTCAGAACTGATATGTCAGTTCTATCAGTCGCGCGCCGCCCTGAAAAGCGAAAAGGGCGCCTTCATCAGGGGTATGTGACCACCACCTCGGTGTGGATGCCGCCCCGTACCAGGAAGTCCCCGGTCACGGTGAGCCGGCGCGGCTTGAGAGCGGCCAGGAGATCGTCGGCGATCCGGTTGGTCACCGCCTCGTGGAAGGCACCCTCGTCGCGATAGCTCCATAGATAGAGCTTGAGCGACTTGAGCTCGACGCACAGCGCGTCGGGCACATACGAGATGCGGATCGTCGCGAAGTCCGGCTGCCCCGTCATCGGGCACAGGCAGGTGAACTCGGGACATTCGAACCTGATCTCGTAGTCGCGACCCGGATTTGGATTTGCGAAGGTGTCGATCTGCTTCTGCGGCCGCGTCGTCATTTTCGCCTTCTGCCGGTCGACGTTTTCTGGCACTCCGACCGGCGGGAGTCTAAGATACCTACTGCGGCCGCTCTCCTCGGCCGCCGGATTTCAACCGCGCAGGGAGCTCGATGATGATCCAGCGCAGAGGTGGTCCGAGGCAGGGTCGATGAAATGGCCCACAACGAACGCCCAACTCGGGAGCCGCTGCCGTCAGCCGCGGCTGACGCGACTGGAGCGGGCCGAGCTGCTTGGGCGCTGGCTCAACGCCAGGGGAGGTCAGAGAGACATGACAGAACACAGTAGCGGCGGCGGTTTCACCTTCACGGAGGTTACGCACTGCTAGTCCTCTGGCGTGACTGACTGAAAAACCCGAAGGGGCTCCCAGCGAGCCCCTTCTATTTTTTCGGCATCGATCCGGACGCCGCTGTCGCGGTGAGAAATCGAGGTGGCAGCCCGATGATGCACAGCACGTGTGGCCGCGCACAGTCTCCGTCCCTGTTTTCCTCGATCGCATCTTTGCCATCGCTCGGCCCGGTGATAGGCTGGAACCCGCCTGTGACCTGACGATAGAATCCGTCGAGAGCACATAGGGTTGGAAGGACCTTAATTTTCACCTTCCGCCACTCACGACGTGCTTCTTTCTTCGTTTGCCTCGACTTGGATAGCCTACGGATGGTTTCGTTTCCTGCCCTGCTGGTGTACTCGCTGGCGCTCGTCGTACTCGTGAATCGGTACGCCGCCGGCATTCTTCTCCGCCGCAGGCGAACCGTCGCCCCTCCCGGCGGCTCGTCAGGCGAAGACGAGGTCAACGACGACTACCAGCCCCTGGTCGAGGTCGTCGTCCCGATGTTCAACGAGGGTGAGGGCATCCGCGACACCATCGCGAGCCTGCTCGCCCAGACCTATCCGGCCCACAAGCTCCGCGTCACCATCGCCGACGACTGCTCGACCGACGACAGCTACCAGCACGCGGTGGCCGCCGCGTCGGGCAAGCGCCACGTGCGCGTCCAGCGCATGCCGCGCAACATGGGCAAGCGGAGGGCGATCAATCGGGTCGTCCGCAAGTCGCGCGCCGAGATCATCGTGTCGGTCGACTCCGACGTGGTGGTCGACAAGGACGCCATCCGCCAGCTGGTCCGCCGATTCGTCTCGCCGCGCATCGCGGCGGTCGGCGGCCGCGTCGATATCCGGAACAAGCACCAGAACTGGCTGACCCGGATGCAGACGATCAAGTACTTCTTCGGCTACTCGTTCCTCAAGAGCCGCGAGCGCTCGTACCGGTCGGTGCTGTGCCTGTCCGGCTGCTTGACCGCCTACCGCCGCTCGGTCCTCCTCGAGCTCGAGCGCCTGCTCGAGAACCGGAGCGTGCTCGGGGTGCCGATCAAGTACGGCGAGGATCGGTTCCTCACCCGCCAGATCGTCAAGGCCGGCTACCAGACCACGATGACGCACGACGCGGTCTGCAAGACCTACGCGCCGGCCAGCCTCGAGGCCTACTTCGCCCAGCAGCTCCGCTGGCGCCGCTCGAACATCATCGACTACATCTCGGGGCTGTCGCACGTCTGGAAGCTCCACCCGGTGGTGGCGATCCAGTACTTCACCCTGTTCTCGCTCCTGCTCTCCTACCCGGTCCTGGTGTTCGACCACCTGCGCACCGGAACCATCTTCCCGGTCCTGGCGGTCCACTGCTCGATCATGGCCGCCTGCGGCTTTTACTACCGGTGGCACGTCCGGCACCTGCCCGCCGAGGAGAAGGTCTCGGCCTTCAGCCTGGCGCCGATCGCGGCCGTCATCACGGTAACCTACGGAATTCTCACGATCGTGGCCCTGTTCACGCTCGACTGCGGCAAGTGGGAGACCCGGCGTCACGAGGCGGCCGACGACGAGCCGGCCCTGGATCCGCTGGTCGCTTCCCATGGGCCGGCGGTGGCAACCCTCAGCGAGACCGTGAGCACCGGTGCCGGCGAGCCTGCCACGCAGGTTGCATCGGCCAAGGTCCGCGCTGCATAACTTCCCGCTGTGGTAGTCCCGATGGCGAAGCATCCCGTTCTGTGCGTCGCGGGGGCGCGGCCGAACTTCGTCAAGATCGCGCCCATCATGCGCGCCCTGGCGGACAGCCCCCGGCTCTCGCCCATCCTGGTCCACACCGGGCAGCACTACGACGAGGGCCTGTCGCAGGTCTTCTTCGACGAGCTCGCCATCCCGCGGCCCGACGTCTCGCTCGAGGTCGGCTCGGGCAGCCACGCCGAGCAGACCGCCGAGATCATGCGCCGCTTCGAGCCGGTCCTCGCTCGCTACCAGCCGCACGCGGTGGTGGTGGTCGGCGACGTCAACTCGACCCTGGCCTGCTCGCTGGTGGCCAGCAAGTTCGTCCTGGCGCAGCCGTTCGACTCGACGCTCGAGCGCGGGCGCCGGCGACCGCTCACCGTCCATGTCGAGGCCGGCCTGCGCAGCCGCGACGACGACATGCCGGAGGAGATCAACCGGCGCCTCACCGACAGCCTGGCCGACCTCCTGTTCGTCACCGAACGGTCCGGAATGGACAACCTGGCGGCGGAAGGCGTTCCGGCCGGGCGGGCCCACCTGGTCGGCAACGTCATGATCGACACCCTGCTGGCCGCGCGCGATCGCGCGATGCGGTCGAACGTGCTCGAGCGGCTGGGCCTGGCCGAGCGCGGCTACGGCCTGGTCACCCTGCACCGGCCGAGCAACGTCGACGACCCCGAGCAGCTCGCCGCTCTCTGCGGCGTGCTCGACGACATCGCGCGCCGGACCCGGCTCTGTTTTCCGGTCCACCCGCGGACGCGGGCGCGGCTGGCGGCGGCGCGCATCCCGCTGCCGGATGATCGCTGGGTGGTGACCGATCCGGTCGGCTACCTCGATTTCCTGCGGCTGACCGCCTCGGCCGCCCTGGTCCTGACCGACTCGGGCGGGGTGCAGGAGGAGACCACCATCCTCGGGGTCCGCTGCTTGACCCTGCGCGACAACACCGAGCGGCCGGTGACGATCGACGAGGGGAGCAACATCCTGGCCGGGACCCGGCGCGAGACCATCTGGCCGGCGTTCGAGCGGGCGATGGCCGAGCCGTGCGAGCGGCGCCAGCCCTACCTGTGGGACGGGCGCGCGGCGCTGCGGGTGGCCGACGAGCTGGCGAGGGTGCTGCCGTGAGCGCCGCCGGCGAGGGCGCCATCGGCGCCGGCGACCTGTCGGACCTGGGAGACCTGCGCGAGCTACGCGAGCCGAACCCGCGGCCGAGCCTCCTGGGTGGCTTGCCGCGGATGCTGCGCGACGTGCGGCGCCACCGCCACCTGGTCTCCAACTTCGTCCAGCGCGACATCCGCCTCAAGTACCGCAAGTCCAACCTGGGCTACGTCTGGTCGCTGCTCGAGCCGCTCCTGATGACCGGCGTCTACGTGATCCTGTTCTCGGTCATCGCCGGGAACCCGAAGCCGCTCTACCCGCTCTGGGTGGCCATCGGGGTCATCACCTGGGGCTACTTCGGCAAGGCGCTGAACGGCTCGCTCACGGCGCTGACCGGTCACGAGGGGATCATCAAGCAGGTCTACTTCCCGCGGGTCCTGTTCGCGATCACCACGGTCTGCTCCGGGGCGGTGATGGCGCTGCTCAGCCTGCTGGTCTCGATACCGTTCCTCATCTATCACCACATCGGTCCGACCTTCGGGCTCTTGATGGTGCCGGCCGGCCTGGTGCTGACCGGCCTCTTCGCGATGGGGCTCGGGCTCGCCCTGGCCTGCCTGAACGTGGTCTTCCGCGACGCCGAGTTCATCCTGCGCTTCGTCGTGCGGGCCGGGTTCTACCTGTCGCCGGTGATGTGGACCTTCCACATGGTGCCCAAGTCGCGCGCCACCGTGGCGATCCTCTTGAACCCGATGTCGGTGCCGATCACCCTGGTGCGCAACGGCATCGACGGCTCGTCGCTCGGTATCGCGCCCGGCTGGATCGCCTACTCGATCGCGGTGTGCGTCGGGCTGTTCGCCGTCGGGGTGAGCATCTTCCAGCGCTACGAGGCCGGCGTGGTGAAGAGCCTATGACCGAGCGCAGCGAGCGGAGTCGATCGACGCTGGGTGGGTTCCTGCTGGAGTCTCCCCCATGAGCGAGCGGAGCGAGCGGAGTCGATCGACGCTGGGTGG
>Ga0111538_10008746_pt1 | contig 13570 bp, 9 predicted proteins | sample SoiMethybrSBSTD1_FD_79669 | JGI IMG/M metagenome (GOLD analysis project Ga0111538, IMG submission 79669) | Bulk soil microbial communities from a Populus tree surrounding site in Tennessee, USA - Soil MetaG P. TD hybrid SBSTD1 (version 2)... | ecosystem: Environmental > Terrestrial > Soil > Tree...
ATCGACTTCGACAAGAAGCTCGAACAGTTCCAGGCGGTCCTCGACGATCTGGCCAAGTATCCGTCGAACATGCCCGCCATCGTCATGGGCGACTTCAATACCTGGGAAGCAAACGCCGAACGAAAGATCATCAAACTGTTTACCGAAGCAGGCATGCAGACGCCCTTCGGCTCTCAAACCACTTTCAAACGACGTATCCTGGTGATGCCGATCGAGTTCAGACTTGACTGGGTATGGTTGCGCGGACTGGAACCTGCCAGTTATGGTATAGACCGAAAGGTGACGGTTTCGGATCATTGGCCGCTCTGGACGAACGTGCGACCGCCATCGGCCGGCGTGAAAATCTCCCCGACAAATCAGTAGAAAATGATCTGTCGTAATTGCGAGCGGCAAGCAAGTTGGACCAGGCGGCGGTGTGCCGCATGCCGGACCAAATTACCGGCGTGGTACGTCACCACCTCGGTGGTAATCGGTGTTGTGATCTACGCCGCGTTCTTAGTGGTCGAGAATATTTTTTAGGATCCCGCCTTACTTAACCACGATACTGTTCACACTCAACGCATTCCCAGTCGCTCGTTGTAAATCCGCGATCGCCTTGTTCAGATCGGTCTGCGCTTTCAACTCGAGACCGCGCGCGGTTGTCAACTGCGTTTGCCGCTCGAGCACGAGGAAAGTCGTCGACTGGCCCGCGTCCAGTTTCCGTTGTTCACTCGCAAACTGCTGTTCGTTCGCTGCGCGTGTGGCCACTGCCGCGCGCAGTCGCGACTCCGCGCTGCGCATCGATTGCAGCGCGTTGCGGACGTCGACCTGAATCGCCTGTTCGAGCTGTTCGCGCTGCGTGGCGATGCGTTCGCCTTCGACCAGCGAACGTCCTAATTGTGCTTCCGCGGTCCGGTTGCGCAACGGCAAGCTTACCGAAACACCGATTCGGAAGTTGCCGTAGCGGTTCGCGAAAAGACTCTGCAACGACTGACCCGGTCCACCGAGCAGATCCGGTGAGAAAGTCTGCGGCGGCACGATCGGCAACGGATCCAGACCCGCTAATGTCGACAGTTCGTCCACGCGTTGCCGCACCTGCAGGCTCGACGCCGTGAACGGATTGACGCCCGCGGTGCTGACCGATCCGGCGAGACCGTTCACGCCGTAAGTGCCGACGAGATCGACTGCCGGTTTCGTTTGGTTCTTGAAGTAGCTCTGATCGATCTCGTTGATCTCCTTCACCACATTCGCCTGCTGAAGCTCCGGGCGGTTTTGCATCGCGGTCTGCAACGCATCCGGCAACGAAACACCCGGAACCTGAAGATCGACGGGATCGGTGGGCACGATCGACTCGTTCCAGATCGGCGACGACTGGTTCTCCGCGATCAAGTGCTTAAGAAGGTTTTCGGAGCGCGACACGTCTTCGAGCGCGCTGAAAACGCCCTGCTCGTACGTCGAGATCTGCGCTTCGGCAGCGACGACGTCGATCGGTGCGAGCGTTCCTTCCTGGACCAGCCGCTTGTTGTGCGTAAGCTGCGTTTGCGCGACCGTCACGGCGTCGCGCTGCACTTGCAGGCTGCGTAAAGCAAACACAAGATCCCAGTAAGCGCGCTGCACGTTAGTTATCGTGTCGATCGCGCGCTGGCGAAACTGTGCGTCTGTTAACGAAAGGTTCTTGCGCGCGATCGCGATCTGGCGGCGAGTGTTGTCGATCTTCAAACCGCGCCAGAGTGGCTGGGTGTAAGTGAACGACAACGACGACGGATACTGCGGATTCAACGCGACGAACTCATTGTTTGTCGTAAACCTGCTCGACGAGAAATCGAGTCGATAACTGCCGCCGAGCTTTGGCGTTTGTCCCTCGAGCCGCACAGTTCCGGCATAGTCGCTCTGGATCGTCGATCCGTTCTGACCGCCGCTCAGGAAGCTCGAGATCGGGTTTTCGAATCGCTCGTAAAACGACGTGAAGTTGAGCTTAGGATCGTAAGCGCCGTGCGCGCCGAGCAGATCGAACTCCGCGATGCGCACGTTCTCACGCGCAACCTCGATGTCTTTGTTGTTTGCCAGCGCCATCGACAACGCGTCGCGCAATCCCAGCGGCCGCTGCTGGTTCATGTCGACGCCGACGCGATTCAACTCGGGCATCGGTTTTTGCGACGCGCGGAAGTCGGGCGCGACCGGCGGCACCGGCAATTGCTCCATCTGAGGCTTCTCCTGCGCGACCGCCAGACCGGAAACACAGATCAACATCAATAAGGTTAGAGATATCTTTCGCATTGCTTTTCCTTAATGCTTCGAAATTAGAGAAGCCGCTGTCGTCGCGACTTTCCGCCGCACGCGTCCGAACACCGCGTCGCCCGTTCTTCTGATTCGGCCCCACACGTGGCTCCGCGCCAGATCGTCAAACAGCGAATAGAACACCGGCACCGCGAGCAGCGTCAGCAACAAACAGAGCGTCTGTCCGCCGACGACCAGCACGCCGATTGAGCGGTTCGTACCCGATCCGGGACCGTGGGAGATCGTTAGCGGCAACATGCCCGCAACCAGCGCGATCGTCGTCATCAGAATCGGACGCAGACGATCGCGATTCGCGCGCATGATCGCTTCGAGCCGTTCCATGCCGCGCGCGCGCAGTTGGTTCGTGTGATCGATCTGAAGAATCGCGTTCTTCTTCACCACGCCGAACAGCAGCAACAATCCGAGTCCGGAAAAAATGTTCACCGTCTGTCCGGTCATCAGCAACGCCAGAATGCCGAACGGAATCGCGAGCGGCAGCGTCAACAGAATCGTGATCGGATGAATGAAGGACTCAAATTGTGCGGCCAGCACCATGTACATGAAGACGAACGACAGCACGAAGGCGAGGAGGAAGTAGTAAGCTGCGCGTCCGAGCTCTTTCGCACGGCCTGCGCGGGCTGACTTGTAACCCGGAGCCATATTGAGCTCTGTCTTGAACGCGTCCAGCTTCTCAAGCACCGCTGCTTGCGAACCACCCGGCCGCACGTTCCCGATCAGCATCACCTGGCGTTGGCGATTGAGACGATCGATCGCCGCTGGTCCAGTGCCTTCTTCAAAGTGGGTCAGGTTGTCGAGCGTGACCCAACCGACCTTCGTCGAGGAAACGATCATCCGCTTCAAACCTTCGACGCTCGCACGAAATTCACCAATCGCGCGCACGCGCACGTCGTACTGGTCCGTGCCCGCGTTGAACGTCGAGACTTTTTGTCCGGCGACGAGCGTATTCAGCGCCTGCGCGATGTCGCCGACGCGAACGCCAAGATCCGCCGCCCGCGCGCGATCGATCACGACGCGCACTTCAGGCTTGCCCTGGATCAGCGTCGAGTCGGCGTCCACGACGTCCGGAATCGTCTTCATCTTCTCGAGCATCGCGTTGGAGTACTCAGTCAGTTTCTGTAGGTCCGGTCCGCCGATGACGTATTGAATGTCGGAGTTGCGGTTGCCGCCGCCGGAAATCGCCGCGACCTGCTGCACGCTGGTGCGGAGTTGGCCCGGAAACTGCTGAATAAACTTCGGCAATATTTGAGAACGCGCTTTCACCATCAGATCCTGTTGCGAGACGTTGCGTTCTTCGATCGGCGTCAGCTTCACGTAGATCGACGCGTTGTTGACCAACTCCTGCTGGCCGCCGCCAATCGTCGTCAACGTGTCAGTGACACCCGGAAGATTGCGGACGTCGGTGGCAATTCGTTCGGCCAATGCCGACGTCGCCGCGAGGGTCGAACCTTCCGGCGCGCGCACGCTGATTTCAAACTGCGCCTGGTCGTCAACCGGCAGGAAGTTTTTGCCGACGAACATGAACAGCGGAACGATGCTCGCGATCACGAGCACACACGCGACGACGATGGCCCAACGATGCGCCATGGACCACGCCAACATCGTCGTGTACGTCCGATCGATTGGACGATAGAAACGCGATTCCTTCGAACCGTGATCGTCAGGCTCGGTGGCTCGTTCCAGCGTCCGTTCCTTCTTGTCGTCACTGCGCCGGATCAGACGCGCCGCCAACATCGGCGTCAGCGTGAACGACACCAGCAACGACACCGCGATCGCGAATGACGACGTCAAACCAAACGACGACATGAACCGGCCGACGATGCCGCCCATGAAACCGACCGGCAGAAATACGGCGAGCAGCGAGAGCGTCGTGGCCATGACGGCCAGTCCGATCTCTTTCGTGCCTTCAATAGCCGCTTGAAACGGCGGCACGCCTTTCTCTTCGACGAACCGAAAGATGTTTTCCAACACCACGATCGCGTCGTCTATCACGATACCGACCATCAGCGTGAGCGCGAGCATCGTGATCTGGTTTAGCGTGAAACCCATCGCCGCCATCAAACCAAACGTCGCGATCAGCGACGTCGGAATCGCGAGACCGGCGATGATCGTCGAGCGGAAACTCCACAGAAAGATAAACACGACAATCGCCGCGAGAATACTGCCTTCGATCAAGTGCGTTTGAATCGCTTCGATAGAGTTCTTGATGAAGATCGACTGGTCGCCGACGACCTCCGTCTTGAAACCCGGCGGCAACGTCTCCCCGATCTCCTTCAACTTCGCCTTCACCGCATCGGCGACGGCGACCGTGTTCTGTCCCGACTGTTTCGAAACGATCAGCGTCACCGCGGGCTGGCCGTTCAAACGCGCTTCAGTGCGCGGTTCTTCCGCGCCGTCTTCGGCATAACCGACGTCGCTGAGTTTGACTGAATAAGTTCCCTGGTTCGCGACGATCAGATTGTTGAACTCGGAAGGTTCGACGATGCGGCCCATCGTGCGGACGGTCAGCTCGCGGACGCCCTCGTCGACACGGCCACCCGGCACTTCCATGTTCTGCGCGCGAACTGCATCGGCAACCTGCGCGACCGTGACGTTGAAGGCGCGCAGTTTGTCGGGGTCGACCCAGATCTGAATCTCGCGGCGTCGTCCGCCAATGATCTGCACATCGCCGACGCCGTTGATCGACTCAATCTCCTGCTTGATCTTGTTGTCGGCGACGTCCGTGACCTCACGAAGCGAACGCGGCGCAGACACGGCGATGCGCACGACCGGAGCGGCGTCGGTGTCGAGTTTCTGAACGATCGGTTGTTCGGCGGTCAGCGGCAGGTCGTTGAGAATCAGATCGATCTTGTTTCTGACTTCCTGCGCGGCGATGTCGGGATTCTTCTCGAGCAGGAACGTGATGAAGACCTGCGACACACCTTCGACCGACGTCGAACGCAATTCGTCGATACCGGAGATTGTGTTGACGGCGCCTTCTACTTTGTCAGTGATCTCGGTCTCGATCTCCTGCGGCGACGCGCCGGGGTTGACGACCGTCACGGTGATCGTCGGCAGGTCGATCTTCGGAAAAAGATCGACGCCGAGCGACTTGTAGGAGAACAACCCGACGACGGTGAGACTCAGGATGAGCATCGTCGCAAAAACCGGGCGGCGAACGCATATCTCAGCTAGTTTCTGCATTTCTTAGTGCCTTTTGCGGGCTTCGTTTGTGCCTTTGTGGTTACTGCTTGACCGCTACACCGTCACTCAGCATTTCGAGTTTGCTGGTCGCAACCTTTTCGTCGGCGGCGACGCCGTTCCTGATCTCGATCAGATCGCCTTCGGTCTGGCCTGTCTGGACCAACCGCTGTTCGGCGTGTCCGTCTTTGATCACGAATACGCGGCTCACACCCGCCTGAGTCGTAACTGCACGTGACGGCACCAACACTGCCGGGTCAGATTTCGGTTGTAGGATCCGCACAGTCACAAACTGTCCGGGCTTCAACGCGCCACTACTGTTTTCGATCTCCGCCTCGACGGCCATCGTGCGCGAAGTGGCGGAAACATTCGGCGCGATGCGCGCGATGCGTCCGCTGAAGTTTCGATCCGGCCAGGCGCTCGTCGTGATCGACACTGACTGTCCGACCTGGACTTCCGCAATCGCCTGCTCGGGAATGTCGATGCGAATGCGCAGCGGGTTCGTCCGCACGACCGTCGCGACCTTCTGCTGCGGCGACACGTACTCGCCGAGATCCGCGGTGCGCTCGGACACAAAACCGTCAATCGGCGACGGAATGTTGGCGTACGAAAGGTTCTTGCGCGCCAACGCCAGCGCCGATTCAGCATTCGCGACGTTGGTGCGCGCAACTTGCACCGCTGCAAAATTCTGGCGCGCCTGCGCGAGCTGTACTTCATACTGCTCTCTCAACTGATCGCGTCGCGCACGCGCATCGTCGTAGAACGATTGCGACACGTCCCCCGACTCGACCAGTTTGGCAGCCCTGATTAAGTTCTTTTCCGCCAGTTCCAACGTAACCTTCGCCGCCGCGACTTCCGCGACTCGATTCGGATCGAACGCCTGGTTAGACTTCAATCCGATCTTCTCTTCCGCTTGCCGCACCGCTGCTTTCGTCTGTTCGACTTGCGTCACTGCCTGATCGACGCGGAGCTTCAACTCGGATTCGTCGAGTCGCACGAGCATCTGTCCGCGTTTGACCGGACTGCCGATCTCGACGCCAACCGCGACGACTTTGCCGGACGTTTGCGGCGCGACGTCGGTCTGCTGATCGCCGGCGAGACTTCCGGTCGCTTCAAAGAAGCGCGGCAAATCGCGTTTGATGGCGGCTGCGGTCGTGACGTCTTCGACGGCTGCCGGTGCTTTCGTAGCGGCCGGCGTTTCCGTCTTGCCGTTCGCACTCGAGCGCCCGCACGCGGCGAAAAACAGAGCGCCTACTACGAGCAACAGCGCCAACGCCAGGAGGGTGATGTTTCTTCGAGAGAGCATTGTGTTAATCATTTCCTAGACCCGCCGCTCCCTGGCCGAGTTCGAAGCCGGAGCAGTAATTCCATTTAGGAGAATGGTAGTGAAATGCCGGGCTGCGTCTTCGTTTGAAATGTTGAGCAGGCGACGACCCGGATCCCAAAGATTGTTGTTGAGCGAGTGGTGCATCACCATCCCGATGAAGCAGCGCACGACGATCGCCGGGTCGATGTCGATGAACGCGCCTTCCTGCTGGCGCCGGCGGATGTAGCCGCCCAGGAACTCGTAAACCCGCCGCACGAATTGATCGAAGAACATTTCGGCCAGCTCGTGCTTTTCGAGTGCGGAGTGCAGCAGCAGCCGCTGAAACTCGGGGTCGTTTTCGTGGTGGTTTAGCGCACCGAGCGCGAGCGCCTCGAAGACGGCGCGGTCGTCCTTGCGATCGATGCCCTCGGCGGCCATCTTTTCGGGCTCGAAAGATTCGCCGCCGCGGCAAGCTTTGTGGTCGAGAATGGCGGCATAGAGTTCCTCTTTGGTGGCGAAATGGCGGAAAACCATCGCCTCGGACACGCCGGCCGCCTGTGCAATTTCTTTGGTGGTGGTGCCGCGAAACCCGCGGTTGGAGAAGAGACTAACGGCCACTGCGAGTATCTGTAGCCGCCGCTCTTCTCCAGCCATGCGTGCACCGCTCACGCCATCGGTTGTAGTCATCGTCTTGCTCAAAGTAAGTACTTACTTACCAGCTATGTTGATACGTGTCAAGCGGTGATTTTGTTCACCCTGGCCTTGTATCGATCCCGATCTGTAACGTGATGTTTTTCGTACCCTTTCGCAACAAGATGTGAGCATTCTGAACCCTTTCATTCCCCCTATCGGTCGGCACAAATGTTGCTCGACTATTCACGACCTAATCCGTGTTTAAGAAAGAAGGAGTCTCCAATGACTGAAAAGCCAGGCACTACCAATCAACCAACCACCGGAACAAACGCAGGTGCAACCGGATCGGGATCCGGAACCGGCATCAGCACCGGCACCGCACCTGCTCTATCGCAAACTGCTCAGCAGTACGGACAGAAACTTCAAGAAGCCGCCACGCACGCGAAAGATTTCGTCGCGGACAAAGCGTCCGTCGTCGGCAATAAGATTAAAGACCTACAAAACGCCGATATCGGCGAGCTCGCGGAAAACGCAAAGGAATACGCGCGCAGAAAGCCAGGTCAGGCACTTCTGATTTCAGCCGCAGTCGGCTTGGTACTCGGACTGCTCGTGCGCGGCCGGCGCTAATCAATATCAACAGGGGGTAAACGATCATGGCGGCAACAAGAAAAGGTTTGATGAACGTTGACGGGCGAGAAATCGCAATTACTACGCCCGCCGAAAACGAAAGTCTGCCTAATCTGATAAGTCGTTTAGGCGAAGACATCATGCAGTTGGTCAATTCCCAGCTCGCACTCCTCAAGGTGGAGATCAAGGAGGAGGCAAACGCCTACGCGCGCGGCGCTGCCATGATTGCGTTCGGCGCGGCCGTCGCCGTCGTCGGCTTTGCCCTGTTGAATGTGGCGATCGCGTTCGCGGTTTCGACGTTGTTTGCGAAAGCAAACTTCAGTCAACCCGCGAGTTACGCCCTCGGGTTTCTGGCCACGGGCGGTTTCTATCTCATTGTCGGCGCTATTGTCGTACTGGTGGTGAAGAACCGGCTCGGCAAGCAAAACCTGGTGCCTAAACGAACAGTTCAGGAACTGAGAAAGGACAAAGAATGGCTGAAGAACGAACTCTAGGATTGGCCCGCGTGCAGGATCAGCCGTCTGAGGAGCCTTCCAAAGAAGAACTTCAGCGACGCCTCGATCACACGCGGGACTCGATTTCACAAACCGTGACGGAGATTAAAGAGACCGTGGCAAATCAGGTTCAAGCAGTGAAAAACACTCTCGATTGGCGAGAACAATTCAAGAAACGGCCCGTCGCCTGGAGCGCCGGTGCTGCTGGCGTTGGTTTTATCGTGGGGTACAGCGTCGCGGGCGCGTTCAAAGGCGGCGAGTATCAACAGTATTCGTCGGCTATCGAACGGTACGGCGAAGAGTCGCGGAGCTACGCGGCCCAACCGATTCTGGGTGCACATGCGGAAGTGGCAGCTCCGGGTATGGCGCCGCGATCGGAAAACGGATCGAAAGATCACGAACCGGGTTTCTTCCATCGAGTCGCCAATACTCACGCTTTCGAGCGAGTGAAAGACGAAGCGGGAAACATCGGCAACGCGTTCGTACAAGAACTTTCGAACACGGCAAAGTCGGTTGTGCTGCCGGCGCTAATCACGTCGTTGCGAAACTTCATCGGCGGTCACCTGCCGAACGCACCGCAATCAGAATCGCAAGCGGCCTCGCAGTCGCCGCAGATGCAATCGAAGTATCAGCCCGCGCGAGACCAGTAAAGATGTGTGTCATCCGTGTTCGAACAGACACGGATGACACCTGACTTTTCGTTGACTATGGCTCCCTCACGCCCATAGACTCCCCGCATGCCCAAACGAATAACTGCTGCCTTCCTCCTGATTCTCGTTCTCTCTGCAATTACACCCGCCGTTGTCGCCGGCCAGGATGATCCTGATCGCAAACGTGCCTTTGCGCTGTACAACGACGCCCAATGGATCGAGGCGTTGCCACTCTTCGAGAAGCTCGCCGTTCGTTATCCGGAAGACCCGCAGGTGATCGAAGCGCTGGGCATGTTGGTGGTGGGGCAGACTGCCTATCTCAAAGATCCGGCGGCACAAAAAGCAGCGCGCAAACGTGGTCGAGAACTATTGGTCAGGGCGCAGAAACTCGGCGCCGACAACGCGCTCCTGAGGTCGACGATCGATGCGATACCTCCCGACGGCGGTGAAGACGCGGGCTTTTCGCTGAAGAAAGAGGCTGACGAAGCGATGCGCGAGGGCGAGGCGGCGTTCGCGAAGAACGACATGCCCAAGGCGCTCGAGATGTATCAACGCGCGTTGCTGTTCGATCCAAAGTTGTATGAGGCGGCGCTCTTTACCGGCGACGTCTACTATAAGACTGCCGATCAAAAGAAGGCGAGCGAATGGTTCGCGCGTGCCGTTGCGATCAATCCCGATCGTGAGACTGCCTATCGCTACTGGGGCGACTCGTTGATGAAGCAGGGACGCGTGACTGAAGCGGGTGACAAGTTTATCGAATCTTACATCGCCGAACCTTACAGTCGGCTGGCGCGCGGGGGGTTCTTAACCTGGGGTGAGAAGGTGCAGATCGCGCTCGCGCATCCGGAGTTCAACATTCCGACGAACGTGTCGTCGAAGGGTGAGAACGAAACGACTATAACGCTCGACCCGAGTACGTTGGGCAAGGACGACAAGAGTGGTTCCGGCGCGGCGTGGATGGTCTACGGAATGATTCGCGCTTCGTGGAAAGACGAGTTTGCGAAGAACTATCCGGAAGAGAAAAAGTACCGCCACAGTTTGAAGGAAGAAGCGGAGGCGTTGCGTGCAGCGATCAAGACGCTCGACGAGAAGCAGATCAAGGACCCCAATACGATCGATAAATCACTTCAGCTCGTGATGAGACTCGAGAAAGAAGGGCTGCTCGAATCGTTCATTCTTCTCGCCTTGCCGGACCAGGGCATCGCCCAGGACTACGTTGCCTATCGTAGGACCAACGTGGAAAACCTGCGCCGCTACGTCAAGGATTACGTGTTGACGAGCGGCGCCGGCCCAAAGAAATAATCGGATCGTTGTTACCGCGTGCCCGGTGCAGGTTTGCGTGGCAGCTTCTCGTCGCGCATCGCGGTGTTGTAAACAAACGCCGCCATGATGATCGCCGCCTGCTTCATGTCGTCGGCCTGAATACGATCGAAGACGTCCTGGTTCGAGTGGTGCGTGCGGGTGTCGTATTCGATCTCGTCCTGAATGAACTGAAATCCCGGCAAACCAATACCGTCGAACGAGAGGTGGTCCGTACCACCGGTGTTTGAGATCGTGAGCGTGTTCGCGCCCATGTCTTTGAACGGCGCCAACCACTGCCGGAACAATCCGCGTACGCCTTCGTTACCCTGCATGTAAACGCCACGGATCTTGCCGGTGCCGTTGTCGAGATTGAAGTACCCACTGAACTTCTCGTACTCCGGCTTCGTGACGAGCGTCTGTGGCGGACGTTGCGCCCCGCCGTTGCCATTGCCGTTCCCGTTGCCGCCGTTGCTGCCGCCTGTTGCTGGCGCCGCCGACGTCGCGGGATTCTGCATGCTGCCGAAGTGCTGCGCGACGTAAGCGCGCGACCCAAGCAGTCCCTGTTCTTCACCACTCCAAAGCGCAATACGAATCGTGCGACGCGGTTTCAGACCGAGCGCCTGAATGATGCGCACCGCTTCCATCGCAACTGCGCAACCAGCCGCATTGTCAGTCGCACCTGTACCTGAGTGCCACGAGTCCATGTGACCGCCGAGCATCACGATCTCGTCTTTCAGATCGGTGCCGGGGATCTCGGCGATGGTGTTGTAGCCCATCAGATCGGCGTCCTGGTATGCGACCGAGAGATCGATCGTCATCTTCACGGCTTCGCCAGCCTGAATCATGCGAGCGATGCGGTTGTAGTGTTCGATGGCCAGCACTGCTTGCGGCATGATCTTGGCCACCTTGTCGTACGGCCGAATTCCGCCGCCGAATCCGCCTCCCGGTCCCGCCGGAGGTGCATTTGGATCGGGCGGGGGCGGCGTCACAGTTGCTGACTGAACGAAGATGGTGCCACCGTCGCCGCGGCCTGGATCGATAAGCATCGCGACGCCTTCCTGTTCGAAGAAGCGCAGCTTATTGGCGCCGAAAGTCGCCGCGGCGCGCGCGTTTGGATTGCCCGCGAAGTTGGGGCGTCCACCCTGCCGCGGTTCAGGTGCATCGGCCAATGTGAGCAGTTCCTTTTCATCGAGGCGCGTGCCCTGCGATTCGAAATGCGCGACGACATCGCGCATCGGCGCGGTCAATACGATCTTGCCATTCAGTTTGCCCTTGAACTTTTCGAGGTCGGTATCGGTGCGGGCGTCGACGTAAACCACGTCGGCTGTCACTGGACCGTTAGTTCCGGGAGACCACGCTTTCGGATAAGCGATCAATGGAATCGCGATCGGCTCAACGACCTGCGCCGAAAACTTCTTGAGCGTCCAGCCTCTGCCGAATGGTCCCCATGATTCGAGGTGCGCGTTTTGAAGACCCCACTTGGTCAACTGATCGCGCGTCCATTCGTTGGCCCGCTTCATGCCGGGCGACGCAGTCAGGCGTGGTCCAATCACGTCGCTCAGGTAACTGAGCGTCTGCATGACCTCGGAACGTTTCGTTCCCTCTTCCTTGATTTTTACAATTGGATCGTTTGGATCAGGCGCCGGAGTTTGCGCGGGTGTCTGCGCAAGTAGGGTCGCCGGCGACACGATAAAGATCATGAGCAGCACTATCGCTGCATAGCGCCGAGCAATCATGGGTGTGTTCTCCTCGGAATAAATGGATATGGCCGCCGGGATTTTAGACTATCCGGTTGACGCAGACCTAATCGGATCTGAGCGGTAGCCGCAACCTTCGTCAGCGCAGTAGCGGAAGGTGCCCTGTTTCTTGGTCGTCTTCTCGAGCAGAAACGGCGCATTGCACTGCGGACACGTGTCGAGCACGGGCTTGTCCCAGTAGACCACGTTGCAGTTCGGATACTCGGAACAGCCGTAAAAAGCCTTCCCACGTTTTGACTTCTTGACGACGATCTCGCCTTTACATCCCGGACGCGAACAGGAAACTCCCACCGTTTCCTGCTTGATGTATTTGCATTTCGGATAGTTCGAACAGGAGATGAACTCGCCGAAGCGTCCGAAACGCTTCACTAACTGCGCGCCATCAACCGGACATTTCTCGTCGAGCGGCACGGGCGCCGGTGCGGCGACGCCGCTCTTCCCGATCTTGCGAATATTCCGGCATTCCGGATAACCCGTGCAGCCGAGGAATGGACCAAAACGTCCGCGCTTCAACTGCATCGGCTTCCCGCACAGTTCGCAAGCTTCCGGTTCAGCTTCTTCCGCGGGCGCGCCGCCTCCGTCTGCCTGGGCGTTTGCCCCGTCACTTCCCGCGGCCGGCTCCGCATCGCGCGTAGCTTCGCAACTCAGACACTTGAGATACGGACCAAAGCGTCCCCACTTCTGGACCATGCCCGGCGTGTTGCACTTCAAACACACCTCTTCGGTCGGCACGCTCGTCTCTTTGATGTCTTTGATGTAATGCTGAAACTGTTTCAGGTCGCCTTCAAACTTCTTGTAGAACTCGCGCAGCGCCTTGGTCCAACGGATTTTCCCTTCCTCGATCTCGTCGAGCTCTTCTTCCATCCGCGCGGTGTAACTCTCGTTGAACAGATCGTCGAAACCACCGTCGATCAAAAGATCGTTGACCGTCTTGCCGAGCGTCGTCGGATGAAAACGGCTCTGGATCTTTTCAACGTACTCGCGCTCCTGGATCGTCGACATGATCGCCGCGTACGTCGACGGACGTCCGATGCCTTTTTCTTCCAGCGCTTTGACGAGCGTCGCTTCGGTGTAACGCGGTGGCGGTTCGGTGAAGTGCTGCTCGGGAGTGATCGAGTTCAACTTCAGCGTCTCGCCTTTTTCGACCAGCGGCAGCTTCGTTTCGGCCTCGTCGTCTTCTTCGGTCTTTTCGTCGCGGCCTTCCTGGTAGATCTTCAGGAAGCCGTCAAACTTCTGTACGGAACCAGTGGCACGGAAGACGAAACGTCCGGCGTTGATATCGATCGTTGTCTGATCGAACACAGCGGGCATCATCTGCGTCGCCACGAAGCGTTGCCATATTAAGCG